>Ga0209939_1000003_pt1 | contig 323532 bp, 325 predicted proteins | sample SalPon2A_A_D1_MG_FD_185714 | JGI IMG/M metagenome (GOLD analysis project Ga0209939, IMG submission 185714) | Soil microbial communities from South San Francisco under conditions of wetland restoration - Salt Pond MetaG R2A_A_D1_MG (SPAdes)... | ecosystem: Environmental > Terrestrial > Soil >...
GGATGTCGCCACCGACTCAGAAGGCAACGTCTGGGTTCTGGACGCCGGCCACAACCGGGTGCAGAAGTTCAACGACGAAGGTGAATTCCAGCTGCAGTTCGGCTACCTGGGGGACGGCAACGGGCAGTTCGACGAACCGAGCGGGATCGACATCGACCCCGAAGGCGATGTGTGGGTGTTGGACTCCGGAAACAACCGCGTGCAGGAGTTCGAAGCCGACGGCGACTACATCCGCAAGTGGAGTGCGCCGAAAGGCGAACTTGGAGCCTCGTGGGCAGGGATCGCCATTGACTCCGAAGGCGACGTCTGGCTGGCGGGGTTGATGATTGACAGCTTTCCTGAACTCGAAGGCTTCTCGGTCGCCAAGGTCACCGAAGAAGGCGAACTGATCCTCAAAGTCGGCGAATTCGGCACCGGCAACGGCGAATTCGAAGAAGCCGAGGACATCGCCGTCAACTCCAAAGACAACGTCGTCATCGCCGACACCGGCAACCACCGGGTGCAGGAGCTCGACGGCGAAGGCGAATTCGTGCGCAAGTTCAGCGAAACGGGTTCGGGCAACGGGCAGCTCGAAGCGCCCGAGGGGATCGCCGTCGACTCCGAAAACCGGGTCTGGGTCGCCGACACCGGCAACCACCGGGCGGAGCGGTTCACCGAAAAAGGCGCCTATGACGCGCAGTTCGGCGAAGGGGGAATCAACGACGGAAAGTTCGTTGGGCCGCAGGGGATCGCCGTCGGCAAAGAAGGCAAGGTCTGGGTCGCCGACACCGGCAACGACCGGGTGCAGAAGTGGGAATGCGAATAGCCCATCCCGTGGTTCCTTTTTGACGCTATAGGCGAATAAGGAACCACGGGATGGGGTGGGCCGGCTGGCGCGCCGACGCGCACAGAATTCGCACCCCTGCGGAGACGGCTTGCCGGACCGGTTCTAGAGGATGTAGACCGTCACGTAGACGATGATCCACATCACGTCTACGAAGTGCCAGTAGATGCCCGGGACCTCGACGCCCAGGTGGTCCTCGGCCTTGGGGCCGAAGTGGCCGCGGAAGGCGCGGACGGTGGCGAAGGTGAGGAGGAGGAGGCCGACGAAGACGTGGGCGCCGTGGAGGCCGGTCAGCGAGTAGAAGATCGAGCCGAAGCCGAGGTCTCGGGCGCTGAACCCGATGTGCACGTACTCGTTGATCTGGATGAAGAGGAAGGTGGCGCCGAGCAGCCAGGTCAGGACCAGGCCGAGTTTGAGGCCGGCGTGGTTGCCGCGGCGGATCGCCTCCAGGGCGTAGTGGATCGTGAAGCTGGAGGAGACGAGGATCGCGGTGTTGATCCCGGCGACGGCAACCGGCAGCTCGAACGGGTCGGGCGGCCAGCCGGCCGGGTCGACCACGACCCGGAGGAAGAAGTACGAGGCGAAGAAGGCCCCGAACAGCATCACCTCGGAGATGATGAAGAGCAGGATCCCCAGGACCTGGCGGTCCATGCGGGAGCTGTTGTTGGCCTCCGGCGGGCCGTGGTGCTCCTCGGCGTGGCCGTGACCGACGGTTACGGTCGCGCTCTCCATCAGGACTCTCCTCCTTCGGCCACCGCCGCGGCCACCGCCGCGGCCGGACGGCCGACCTCGATGTGCTCGACCTGCTTCTCGGTGATCTCGCGCACCCGGCCGATCAGGTCGCCCTCGAGCCAGCGCGAGCTCTCGCCCGCGAAGGTCGAGATCAGGACCTCGTCGATCCGGTAGTGCTCGATCGCGTTCTTGATCGCCAGGAACGGGTCCGGGCTCATCGGCTGCCCGGTCGCGTCGATGTCGGCGCGGTAGAGCTCGGCCAGGGTCGAGGCAAGGTCGCGGACGATCTCGGCCTCGCTGACCTCCTCGGTGCGCGGGCAGACGATCGTGAAGCGGTGCGGGTGCCCGGCGGCGCGCTCCTTCAGCCGCATCACCAGGTCGGGAGCCGCGACGGTGCGGCTGGCGACAACCAGGGTGTGGCTTTTTGCCCAGCTGACCGAGTCGTCACCGACCCGGACCGGGATATGGGTCAGCTTGGTCTCGGGCTCGAACCGCTCCCGGGCCCACTCGACCAGGTCCTTGCGGGTGAGGCCGAAGCGGCTGTCGTAGAGGCAGGACAACAGGACCTCGCCGGGCTCATGGGCGCGGACCGCGTCATCGAGCGCCAGCGAGGGCTCGGGATCCATCACCTCGCCCACCGAGTCGATCCCGAACTGGGCCAGCACCGCCATCGTCACCTCGACCCGGGCGCGGGCGGCCTCGCGGAGCTCGCCGGCCGGGATCAGCTGGCCGACCGCGGGCTGGTTCTGCGGCGCCGCGACTACGACCCGGGAGACCGAGTCCTGGCGCTCGCGAACCGCCTCCAGCAGCTTGCGACCGCCGGCGACCTCGTTGACGAATACCAGCAGCGGCTGGCCGTCGGACGCTCCGCTCACGAGCTACCCACCACGCTCGGCTCCGTCTCAGGGACCTCGGCTCCCTCGCCGGCCATGATCGCGTGCTTGGCGCCGGGGACCCCGTACTCGTAGGGGCCGCCGACGACGCGCGGGATCTCGTCGAAGTTGAAGATCGGCGGCGGCGAGGAGACGCGCCACTCGATCGAGTTGCCGCGCCACGGGTTGGCCTCGGCCCGCGGCCCGTAGCGCCAGCTGACCACCATGTTGTAGACGAAGACCAGCTGCACGGCGCCGAGGATGAAGGCGAAGACGCTGATCAGCAGGTTCCACTCCCCGAACTGGGTCGCGTAATCGGCGACCCGTCGCGGCATCCCGTCCATCCCGACCCAGTGCATCGGGATGAAGGTGCCCCAGGTGCCGACCACGGTGCCCCAGAAGTGAACGCGCCCGAGCCGCTCGTCGTACATCCGCCCGGTCATCTTCGGGAACCAGTGGTAGATCCCGGCGAAGATCGTGAACACCGAGCCGCCGAACAGCACGAAGTGGATGTGGGCGACGATGAAGTAGGTGTCGGAGACGTGGATGTCGAGCGGGACCATGCCGAGCATGACGCCGCTGATCCCGCCCACGGTGAAGGTGACGATGAACGCCAAGGCGAACAGCATCGCCGTCGAATAGGTGTGGATCTTGCCGAAATACAGGGTCCCCAGCCAGGAGAAGATCTTGATCCCGGTCGGCACCGCGATCAGCAGGGTGGTGATCATCATCGGCACCCGCAGCCAGCTGAACATGCCGGCGACGAACATGTGGTGCGCCCAGACCGAGTAGCTGAGGACGACGATCCCGATCAGCGCCAGCGCCATCAGCCGGTAGCCGAAGATCGGTTTGCGCGAGTGGATCGAGATGACCTCGCTGATGATCCCGAAGCCGGGCAACATCATGATGTAGACGGCTGGGTGCGAGTAGAACCAGAAGATGTGCTGGTAGCTGATCACGTCGCCGCCGGCCGCGAACTGGAAGAAGTTGGTGTGCAGGACGCGGTCGAAGAGGACCATGAACTGGACGCCGGCGATGAACGGGGTCGCGGCGACGACCAGCAGCGAGGTCGAGAGGTTGGCCCAGACCAGCAGCGGCATCCGCCAGAAGGTCATCCCGGGCGCACGCATGGTGATGATCGTGACCAGGAAGTTGAGCGCCGTCGCGATCGATGAGGCTCCGGCGAACTGAACTCCTAAGTTGAAGAAGGTCTGCCCGAGCGGGGCCCCGGTGGAAAGCGGCGCGTACCCGGTCCAGCCGGCGTCGAAGGCGCCGCCGGGAGCGAGGAAGCTGCCGATGAAGAGCAGGCCGGCCAGCGGCAGCATCCAGAAGCTGAGCGCGTTGAGGCGCGGGAAGGCCATGTCCGGGGCGCCGATCATCAGCGGCAGGACGTAGTTCGCGATCCCGGCGAAGACCGGGATCACGAAGAGGAAGATCATCAGCACCGCGTGGGTGGAGAAGAGGCTGTTGAAGGTCGCCGCGTCGACGATCTGGGTGCCCGGCTGGGCGAGCTCGGCCCGGATCAGCATCGCCATCAGGCCGCCGAGGAAGAAGAAGATGAAGGTGGTGACGATGTACTGGATCCCGATCACCTTGTGATCGGTGTTGAACCGGAAGTAGTCCTTCCAGGTTTTCGCCCCGTGCTGGGAGTGGTCGTCGGGGATGGTCGGCGCCCCGACCGCCCAGCGCAGCCAGTAGTCGAAGCAGCCGAACCCGGCCAGGAACCCGAGCGGGGCGAGGATCAGCGGCACCACGATGTGCGGGTAGCCGGTCTGTTCGGTCTGGAAGATCGGCAGGTCGGAGATCGCCCGCAGGGCCACCACCAGGCCGAAGCCGAGGGCGGCGAAGGCGGCGGCGCCGAGCGCGCCGCGGATCCATCCTGGTTGTTTGACCGCTGCGACCATCAGAGCGCCTCCATTATGCCCCGCCCGCTCCGACAGGCACGGGGTCGGTCTCGGTGTCCTGCTCGATCACCTCGAGGTAGTCGTCGGGGATCTGCTGCTCCAATCCCGCGACCCATTTACGGAAGTCCTGAGGCGACTCGACGACCACTTTCGCCCGCATCGCGGCGTGGCCGAAGCCACAGAGCTCGGTGCAGATCAGCTGGTAGGTGCCGACCTTGTCCGGGGTGACCGTCGCGGTCGTGGTGATCCCGGGGACGCCGTCTTTCTTGATCCGCCACTCGGGCACCCAGAAGGAGTGGATCACGTCAAGCGAGTGCATTTTGAACTCGACCTGGCGGTTGACCGGGACGTGCAGCTCGCCCTCCGACCAGGCCAGGTCCTTGCCCGGATACCCGAAGCTCCAGGCGAACTGCTGGGCGAAGACATCGACCGTGAGCGGGTTGTCGGCCGGCTCCTCGATCTCGTCGAGGACAGCCCAGCTGTAGCCGGCGGCGAAGAGGACGATGATCGTCGGGATCAGCGTCCAGGCCACCTCGAGCCGGGTGTTGCCGTGGATCGGCTCGCCATCGGACTCGTCGCCAGGCTTTGCTTTGAATTTCCACAGCGCGTAGGCGAGCATCACGACCACCAGCGAGAAGACGAGCGCCGAGAGGACGATCATCACGCTGAGCAGGGTGTCGATCTTCGGGGCAGCCGTCGAGGCGCCCTGACCGTTCCACCGGATCGGCAGCATCACCGCCGAGGTCACGGCGGTCAACGCCACCGTGGCGGCGAGCATTTTCACTATCGGCAGGCGGCCGTACATAGAGGCGGCGGGCATTCTATTGAAGCGGCGGCGGGAGGCTTTCCGGTCCCCGCGACACCCACCCGAAGCTAGGTCGGAGCGGGCAGATCGTCGAGCTCGCCGGCCGCGGCGGCAAGCACCCCGCGCGCCACGCCCTCCCAGCTCCAGAGCCGTTTGACCGTGCCGACCAGCGCCTCACGCGCCTCCGCCCGCACTGCCTCCGGCAGGGCCAGCCAGGCGTTGACGCGGGCCGCGATCTCCTCGACCGCGCCCGGCCCGACCGGGAACGAGACCAGGCCGGCGACCTCGTCCGGCAGCTCGGCGGCGAGCTGGCGGGAGACCTCGAGCATCCCGGAGTGGGCGGCCGCGACCGGCAGTGCCCCACAGGCGGCAGCCTCGGCGGCGACCATCCCGAACGCCTCCGGGAAGGTGCTGGGCATGACCAGCACCTCCGCCCCCGGCAGCAGCTCGGCCACCTCGTCGTGCTCCAGCCGCCCCGGGAGCTCGACCGAGCCCGCCGCGGCCCGGGCCGCCTCGGCGTAGCCGGGCGGCGGGTCGGCGAGGAAGGCGGAGAGGATCGGCAGCGGCTCCTCCTCTCCCCCCTCCAGCCCACGGCCCAGCCGCGCCACCTCCCGCGCCTGCTCCAGGTCCCCCCGCTCCAGCGCGCCCAGCAGCCGCCGCAGCCCACCCTCGAACTCCCCATACCCGGCCAGCTCCAGACAAGCATCCGGGTGGGCCGCCCGGATCAACGGCCAGGCCGCGACCAACAGGTCGACCCCCTTGGAGACGATGAACTTGCCGACGAAGACAACACGGGCAGTGCGGGACCCCGACGGGCGGAAGCGACCGACGTCTACTCCCGGAGGTCCCAAACGGGTCTTCTCCTCAAGCCGGGGTACCTCGGGCAGCGCCTCCCAGAGCGAGCGGGCGGTGTGGCCGGAGCCGACCAGGACGCCGCGCGCCGCGCCCAGCCCCTCCTCGGCGTAGGGGACAAAGCGCGGGTCCCGCTTCACCGTGTACTCGAGGGCCGAGCCGTGGACCTTGGCGGCAAATGGGGCGACCCCGGCCCGGGCGAGGATCGCCGGCCCCATCACCAGATGATTGGCCAGCGCCAGGTCGATGCCGCCCGCCGCGGCGGCCACCTCGCGCACCGCGGCGACGTTGGCGTCGAGATAGCGCCGCAGCTCGGCCTCGCTCAGCTCCGGGAACGCCTTCACCTCGAACCCCTCGTAGGGATCCTTGACGTAGACGGGGAGCAGGCCGCCGATCTCCGGCACGTGAATCTGGACGCCGGGCAGCTCGACTTCCCGGTCCTGGCACACCAGGTGCACCTCGTGGCCGAGCCGGGCCAGCGCCGGAGCGAGGTTGGCGTTGTAGATGTTGCTGCCGGTGCCGCGCAGCATGTAGCCGTGGAAGAGGAGGACACGCATCGGAGACGCCCAAGCTAATAGTCTTCGCGGCGATGAACGAGAAGCAGCTCTACCGGATGCGCGCCCCGGCCTCGGGCCGCGAGGCGATCGCCCCCGCCGAGCCGGGCAGGACCTACGTCGATCGCGAGACCGGCGAGCAGATGGAGCCGGTGGCGATGGTGCTGCCGCTGGCCCCCTCGGCCTCCGCCCTGCCCCGCACCCCCGCCAACCTGCGGGGCTGCCGTCGCTGCGACCAGCTGATCGGCTTGGACGTCAGCGACTGCCCATATTGCGGGCTTCGCCAGCCGGCGCTCTGAGCAGCGCTACCTGAGCGCCCGCGCGGGGCCGACCGCGATCGTCGAGCCGCCGTGGCGCCGGCTCGCCTTGGCGCGCCGTTCGCCGCCTTCGTCTTCCGGCTTCTTGACCAGCCACGCCTGGTAGAGCAGGCGCGCGTTCGAGTAGTAGCAGCCGTAGACCTTGGTCTTGCCGACCCCCTGCTGCGGGTGGCCGCCCTGGATGTCCTCGCGTGAGGAGCAGTGCTCGGGCTTGCGACTGCCGCGCCAGGTGTTGTCGGCGGGGACGTTGAAGGCGAACATCGGCGCCCAGGTCGGGATCGTCAGCCCCACCACCTGGCCTTTGAGCACGGTCAGCGGGTGGTCGAGGGCGAAGACCGGGGTGCTGCCGAAGTAGGGGTTGAGCGTCTTCAGCGGACTCTGGCGGACCAGCGTGTAGCGCGGCGGCTTCGAGTCCGGAACCGGGCGCAGGATCCCGATCCGGGCCTTTGAGGGGGCGCCGAGGAAGTCGTTGAAGAAGCCGAGCTCGTCGGTGGTCGTTTTCGTTTCCTGCTTCGAGGGCTTGGCGAGGGTGATCGACCAGGCGACGATCTTGCCGTCGAAGGGCGCCTCGAAGGGCCGCGGCACGCCGCCGGCGATCGCCTGGAAGCCGGTCACGTGACCCTCGACCCGGCAGGGCTCGATCTCGACGTTGTTGACGATTTTGCCGGGGCACGCCGCCGGCGGGGACTCGCTGGTCTTGCCGAGCACGACGACGCGCAGCGGCGCGGAGTCGGCGGCACCGGGGGCGGCAACCGCGATCAGCGCGCCGAGCAGGCAGATCGCCGCGACGGCCAGCGCCCAGACGCGGCCGGTTCGGCTGTGGGTTTGGGTGGAAGGCATGAACCTAGGCAACACGGGGCCGACACCCCAAGTTGCGCCCCATTCTCTCCTTCCTTACCGATGCGTGCGGTCCGGCGGGCGGTTTTGCACGATCCCGGCCATCGCGGCTCGGTAGGGTCCAGCCGGAGATGGAGGCTCTCGATCAAGCCGCTGATTTCGTCCCGTCCGGCCTGGCGGCGCTGGGGATCGAAGCCGACGAGACCGAGCTGGCGGTGATCGGCGCCGCCCACGCGACCTTCTGGCCGGCGATCCTCGAGCTGCTCGAAATGGACCTCGGCGACAATCCGCCCGAGCGCTCCCCCGACCTCTCGCGGCCACCGGCGGAGCGATGAGCCTGCTCGACCGCCCCCTGCGCGCCCAGGCGGCGGCGATCGCCGCCGGCGAGGCTGACCCGGCGGACCTGCTGGACGCCGCCCTGGCCCGGATCGCCGAGCGCGACCCCGCCCTCAACTCGGTGGTCGAGACCTTCCCGGAGCGCTCCCGCGAGATGCTCGCCGCCGCCCCCGAGGGCCCGCTGCGCGGCGTCCCGGTGGTGATCAAGGACGAGTGGCCGCTGCCCTGGCGCGCCCAGCGCTTCGGCGCCGCCGAGATGCTGACCGAGGTCGCCCCCGGCGAGTCCGGCCCCTACCGGGCGCTGCGCGACGCCGGCGCGGTCGTGGTCGGGGTCGGCAACATGCACGAGCTCGGCGCCAGCAGCACCGGCAACCTCTCGGTCTACGGCCCGGCCCGCAACCCCTGGGACACCGAGCGCTGCCCCGGCGGCTCCTCCAGCGGCCCCGCCGCCGCGGTGGCCGGGCGCCTGGTCGCCGGCGCGGTCGGCGCCGACGGGATCGGCTCGATCCGGTTCCCCGCCGCCTACTGCGGCCTGACCGGGCTGAAGCCGACCTACGGCCGCGCCGCGATGGCCGGCCACCATATGGACGGGATCTCGACCACGATCGTCTCCGGCCCGCTCTGCGCCGACGCCGCCGACGCGCGGCTGCTGGCCGGGACGCTGTTCGGCGAGCAGCTGCCGGCCGGCGAGGCGGCCGGGCTGCGGGTCGGGATCGTCCGCGACACGGTCACCGACGACGTCGCGCCGGCCGTCCGCGACGCCTGCGAGGAGGCGATCCGGGCGCTGGTCGCCGAGACCGGCGGCGAGCTGGTCGAGGTCGAGCTGGCCGACATCGTCCCGGCGGCGATGGCGACGGTGCTGATCGCCAACGCCGAGGGACTGGCCGGGCTCAGCCCCGACCGCGCCAACCGGCTCGACCCGGAGCTGAGCCCGATCGCCCGCGGCCTGATCAAGTACCGGCTGCTGTTGCCGGCGGCGGCCAGCGTCAAGTCGGGGCAGCTGCGCGCGGCGATGCGGCGCCGGCTGGCCGCCGCCTTCGCCGGCGTCGACGCGATCGCCTGGCCGACCGTGCCGGCGGTGGCGCCGCCGCTGGAGGCGCCGCTGGTCGAGCTGCCCTCGGGGACGGTGACCGCCGACCAGGCCAACGTGCGCGGCGCCGGGCTCGCCAACCTGACCGGGATCCCGGCGATCAGCGTCCCGGTCGGGTTCGACGGCGGCCTCCCGATCGCCCTCCAGCTGCAGGCCGGGTGGGGCGAGGACGCGCTGCTGCTCGACGCCGCCGAGGCGCTGGAGCGGGCCACCGACCGGCGCTGGGTCGAGGCGCTGCCGCCGCTTGCCCGGCCGGCCGAAGCGACGGAGGCCTGAGGTGCCGGCGATCGTCGTCAACGGCCTGGAGCGCGCCTTCGGCGATGTGCTGGCGGTCCAGGGGATCGACCTCGCGGTCGAGGAGGGCGAGATCTACGGCTTCCTCGGCCCCAACGGCGCCGGCAAGACGACCACGGTGCGGATGCTGACCACGCTGCTGCTGCCGACCGGCGGCAGCGCCACGGTCGCCGGCCACGACGTGGTCGCCGGGGCGCGCGCGGTGCGCGCCTCGATCGGCGTCGCGCTGCAGGAAGCGGCGCTCGACCCGCTGATGACCGGCCGCGAGCTGATCCGGCTGCAGGCGACGCTGCAGGGCCTGCCCGCGGCCGAGGGCCGCCGCCGCGCCGACAGCCTGCTGGAGCGGGTCGACCTCGCCGACGCCGCCGAGCGCCGGGTCGGTGAGTACTCGGGCGGGATGCAGCGGCGCCTCGACCTCGCCGCGGCGCTGGTCCACGAGCCGCGGGTGCTGTTCCTGGACGAGCCGACCACCGGCCTCGACCCGGTCAGCCGCAAAACGATCTGGGACGAGGTGCGGGCGCTCAACGACGGCGGGACCACGGTCTTCCTCACCACCCAGTACCTGGAGGAGGCCGACCAGCTCGCCGACCAGGTCGGGATCATCGACAGCGGCCGGATCGTGGCCGAGGGCACGCCCGACTCGCTGAAAGCCGAACTCGGCCACCCCCACATCCAGCTGCAGCTGGCCGAGGGCTCGATCGCCGCCGCCGAGGAGGCCTGCCGGGCGATCGGCCGGCTGCTGCCCCCGACCGACGGCAGGACGGTGCTGGTCGAGGCCGAGAACGGCGCCGCCGACATCCCGCGGGCGATCCGCGCCCTCGACGAGGTCGGGATCGCGGTCGAGTCGCTGGAGCTGGTGCGGCCGACGCTGGACGACGTCTTCGTCGCCCGCACCGGCCACCGCCTCGAGCCCGAGCAGGAGGCCGGAGGAGAGCCGGTCGAGGCGTGAGCCGGGTCGTCGTCAACGCCCGCGTGGTCTGGGCGCTGGGGATGCGGTCGGTCCGCCAGACCTTCCGCCGCCCGCAGCTGATCGCCCCGATCATCGTCTTCCCGACCCTGCTGCTGGCGATCCAGACCGGCGGCGCCGGGGCGGCGATCTCGCTGCCCGGCTTCCCCGAAGTGCAGAGCTTCCTCCAGTTCATGCTGGCCGGGGCGATGATGCAGTCGCTGATGCTGGCCGGCAACAGCGGCGGCATCGCGCTCGCGGTCGACATCGAGATGGGCTTCACCGACCGCCTCTTCTCGGCCCCGATCCCGCGCTTTGCGATCGTCCTCGGCCGGCTCGCCGGGACCGCGGCGCTCGGCCTCTTCGCCGCCCTCTGGTTCCTGGCGATCGGGCTGATCTTCGGCGCCGAGATCGAGGGCGGCGTCGCCGGCGCCCTGGTGGCGATCCTCCTGGTCACCGCGGCGGCGATGGCGGTCGGCGGGCTCGGCGCCGCGATCGCCCTGCGGACCGGGCGGGCCAGCGTCGTCCAGGGCCTCTTCCCGCTGGTCTTCGTGATCGTCTTCCTCTCCTCGGCCTTCTTCCCGCAGGAACTGATGATCGAGCCGGCCAAGACGATCGCCGCCTACAACCCGATCAGCTTCGTGGTCGAAGGGGTGCGCGAGCCGATCATCGCCGGGATCGAGGCCGACACCACCCTCTACGCGGTGCTGACGATCCTCGGCATCGTTCTGGTCGGCCTGGTGCTCAGCTCCCGCGCCCTCCGACACCGGCTGCGGGTGGGCTGATGGAAGGGCGCCTGGAGATGCCGGCCTGGCGGGCCAACCTGGCGACGATCGGCGCCCTGATGGCGCGCGCCAAGAACGAGCTGGTGCGGGTGCCGGGCGCGGCGATCCCCGGGGTGCTGGCGCCGACCATCTTCTTCCTCGGCCTCAACGGCGTCTTCGGCGCCCTCACCCAGCTGCAGGGCTTCACGACCAGCACCTACGAGAGCTTCATCATCCCGATCAGCATGCTGCAGGGGGCCGGGTTCACCGGCGCCGCCGCCGGGGTCAACCTGGCCCGCGACTACGAAATCGGCTGGATCGACCGGCTGCTCGCCTCGCCCGCCCCGCGCTGGGTGCTGCTCACCGGCACCGTCCTCGCCGCCAGCGCCCGGGCGGTGATCCCGGCCACCTTCGTGTTCGCGATCGCGCTGCCGCTGGGCGCCCAGTGGCCCGGCGTCGACGGGCTCCTGGTCGCCTACCTGATGGTCGTCGCGACCGCCGCGGTCGCCGCCTGCTGGAGCTCCTTCCTGGCGCTCCGCTACAAGAGCCAGTCGGCGGCGCCGCTGATGCAGGCCGGGATGCTCGCCGCGATCCTGCTCACCACCGCCTACGCGCCGCTCGCCCTGATGCAGGGCTGGCTGCAGGACGTCGCCGAGGTCAACCCGCTCACCGAGGTGGTCGAAGCGACCCGGCAGGGCTTCGTCGGCAGCGTCACCTGGGCCGACACCTGGCCCGGCATCGTCGCGATCGTCGGCCTGCTCGCCGTCCTCGCCCTGCTCGCCCTGCGCGAGATGAGGCGCACCGCGCGGTGAGCGGGGACGCCGAGGCGGCGCTCGCGGCGGCGGAGCGGGTGCTGCGCGGCAACTGGCAGCAGGGGCGGTGCGGGGAGGTCGAGTACGGCTACACCGAGCCCAGCCCCGGCCGCTACCCGTGGCAGTGGTACTGGGACTCCTGCTTCGCGGCGATCGCCTGGCGGCGGTTCGACCCGACCCGGGCCCGGACCGAGCTGGAGACGCTGCTTGCCGCGCAGCGCCGCGACGGCTTCATCGGCCACACGATCTTCTGGCGCCACCCGGTGACCGGCCTGCGCCGCACCTTCTACAACGTGCCCTCGCGGGGCGCGCTGCAGACCGGGACGATCCAGCCGCCGCTGCTCGCCTGGGCCTGGAAGCTCGCGGTCGGCGACCCGGCGCAGGAGCCGCGGATCGCCGCCCAGATCGAGTGGCTCGCCGCCAACCGCGACCTCGAGCGCGACGGCCTGCTCTGGATCGTCCAGCCCGACGAGTCCGGCCTCGACGCCTCGCCCAAGTTCGACCCGGTCTGGGGCCGGCTCGCCAACGGTCGCCCCGGCTTCCCGCTGCTGGTGCGGCGCAACCGCAACCTCGGCTGGGACGCCCGCCGCATCCGCGAGCGCGAGGGGCCGGTCGTCTGCGAGACCCTGGTCAACACGATGTGGTCGCTCTCGCTGCAGGCGCTGGGCCGGCCCTCGGTAACGCCGATGCTGGTCGCCCGGCTCTGGGACGAGCGGCGCGGCCTCTTCCTCGACCGGGTCGCGCCGGGCGGGGCCCGCCCCGGCATCCTCACCTGGGCGGCGCTGGCGCCGCTCGCCCTGCCCGACCTGCCGGAGGAGATCGGGCGGCGGCTGGTCGAGCAGCACCTGCTCAACGGCGAGGAGTTCCTGACCCCGGTGGCGCCGCCCTCGGTGGCGGCGAGCGAGCCGAGCTACGAGCCCGGCGGCGGCCGCGGCCCGGTCCGCCGCTACTGGCGCGGCCCGACCTGGGTCAACGCGGCCTGGCTGGTCTGGCTGGGGATGCGCCGGCTCGGCTACGAGGAGGAGGCACAGCGGCTCGCCGACGGCCTCCTCGCCGCGGTCGCCCGCGAAGGCCTGCGCGAGTACTACGACCCCCGCACCGGCGCCGGCCAGGGCGCCAAGAACTTCGCCTGGTCCGCCCTGATAGCCGAGTTGGCCGACCCGGCCCCCGACTATTTGTAGCGGTAGGTGATTCGACCTCTATCGAGGTCGTAGGGGGAGAGCTCGATCTTGACGCGGTCGCCGGGCAGGATGCGGATGTAGTGGCGGCGCATCTTGCCGGAGATGTGGCCGAGGACATCGTGGCCGTTGTCGAGTTTGACGCGGAACATCGTGTTGGGGAGAGCCTCGGTGATCTCCCCCTCCATTTCGATCTTTTCCTCTTTTGCCATGCGGCCGGCAGCGTATCTCACGCGGCCCCCGGAGAGCCGCATGCCAACTGAGGTCAGGGTTCGCCGGCGTTCCAGCCGAGCCAGCGGCGGGCGTGCTCGATCGCCCCGGCGCGGTCGGAGACCTCACCCGCGTACTGGGCCGCCTCCAGCTCGGCGAGCAGCTCGCCCAGCCGCGGCCCCTCCTCGACCTCGAGCGCGGCGAGCAGCTCGTCGCCGCGCAGCAGCGGCGCCGGCGGCCCGTCGCGGCGCCAGTCGAGGGCCGCGCCGATCATCTCGGCGGCAAGGGTCAGGTGGGCGGTGACCATCTCCTCGCTGGCCAGCGGCCCGGCGCCGCGAGCGGAGAGCCGGTCGGCGACAGTGAGCAGGGTGACGTCCGCGGCGACCGGCTCGGTCGCCCGCAGGTACTCGTGGACCCGCCGCGCCGGCAGCGGCGCCTCGGGGATCAGGAAGCCGAGCCGCAGGTGGTGCAGGGCCAGGGCGCCGAGGTGCCGGGTGAGGCGGCGGCTGGCCCGCAGCCGCCCGCAGATCCCGGCGATGATCTCGGCGCCGACCTGGTCGTGGCCGCGGAAACCGACGAAGCCGCCCTGCTCGCTGCGGGTCTGGGGCTTGCCGATGTCGTGGAAGAGAGCGCCGAAGCGGAGCGCCGTGCCGCGGCTTATCTCGTCGGCCAGCGGCTCGGCCAGGAGCGCCTCCAGCTCGGGCGCGCGCGGCCCCGCGAAGCGCTCCAGGTCGGCCTCGATCGCCACCGTCTGCTCCAGCACCGCCAGCGTGTGGCCGTGCACGTCGAGGTGGTGGTTGGGCCCCTGGCCGACCCCGCGCAGAGCCTCCAGCTCGGGCAGCACGACCGCGGTCAGCTCCAGCTGGTCGAGCAGCGCCAGGCCGCGCAGCGGGTCCGGGCCGCCGACCAGCTGGCGCAGCTCGGCCAGCTGGCGCTCGCCTGCCGGCTCGGTGGCGCGCGGCGCGGCCGTGCGAGCCAGCGACGCGGTCTCGGGGTCGATCCGCAGCCCCAGCCCGGCGGCCAGCCGCGCCGCCCGCAGCAGCCGCAATGGGTCCTGCTCGAAGGCGCGCTCGCCGACCGCCCGCAGCAGGCCCCGCTCCAGGTCGGCGAGCCCGCCGAACGGGTCGAGCGGCTCGCCCCCGCCGAGCGGCACCGCGACGGCGCCGATCGTGAAGTCGCGGGCTGCCAGGTCCGCCTCGATGCCCTCGCCGCGCAGCGTGGTCAGGTCGACCTGCCCGCTCCCCCCCGGGCCGGCGACCCGCCAGGTCCCGAACTCGGCCGAGAGCTCGAAGGCGTGCTCGCCCAGCTCGCGGGCGAGGGCGCGGGCCCGTGGCTCGGGGTCCCCCGCCACCGCCAGGTCAAGATCCCCGACCTCCTCGCCGAGCGCCGCGTCGCGAACCGCGCCGCCGACGATCCAGACCCCCTCGGCGTCGCCAAGCGCCCGTCGCGCCGCCGCGACAATCGGCGCGGCGGCGAGGCGGGCGCTGGGATTGGCGCTTTCCTTAACCATGGGTGAAAGAAAGCGCCTTTCGCTAGGCGGCGCGGCGCGGCACCCGCGCCGAGATTCCGCAGGTGACCTCGTAGTTGATCGTGTCGAGACGGGCCGCGACCTCCTCGGCGAGGATCCGGTCCTCGCCCTGGACGCCGATCAGGACCGCCTCGTCGCCCGGCTCGACCCCGCCCTCGGGGCCGAGGTCGACGGTCAGGTTGTCCATCGAGATCGTCCCGACCACGGGCCGGCGGCGACCGCCCACGAGAACCTCGGCGTTGTCGCTGAGGCCGCGCCGCACCCCGTCGCCGTAGCCGAGCGGGACGACCCCGACCCAGGTCTCCTCCGGCGCCGCCCAGCGCCGCCCGTAGCCCGCCGTGTCGCCGGGCTCGAAGCGCTTCAGGTCGGCGACGTGGGAGCGCAGCGAGAGCGCCGGCGCCAGACCCCGCTCCGCCGGGTCGGACTGGAAGGGGTCGAGGCCGTAGATCGCCACTCCGCACCGCACCATGTCGTGGTGGGAGCGGCGGTCGCGCAGGGTGGCGGCGCTGTTGGCGGCGTGGGCGACGACCTCGGGGAACTCGGCCTTGACGGCGGCGGCCACCGGCTCGAAGCGGTCGAGCTGTTGCGCGAAGAACTCGGAGTCGGGGTCGTCGGCGGTCGCCAGGTGGGTCCAGATCCCGGCCAGCTCGAGGTCGGGGTCGGCGGCGCAGGCCCGGGCCAGGGCGAGCGCCTCGTCCGGGTCGGGGGTTCCGAGCCGGCCCATGCCGGTGTCGAGCTTGACGTGGACCCGGGCCGGCCGGCCGAGCGCCCGGGCGCGGTCGGCGACCACGACCCGGAAGGGCTCGCGCCAGAGCGCCAGCTCCGAGCCGGCGGCGAGGGCGATGTCGACCTCGGCCGCGGTCAGCGCCCCCATCGTCAGCAGCGGCACGTGCGGGAAGCGGTGTCCGATCCGGTCCGCCTCGACCGCGGTCGCCACCGCCAGCCGGGTCGCCCCGCCGGCCAGCGCCGCGCCGGCGGCGTCGACGTCGCCGTGGCCGTAACCGTCGGCCTTGACCACGGCGCAGAGCTCGGCGCCCTCGCTCAGACCCTCGCTCAGCTTCGTGCAGTTGGCCCGGATCGCGTCGTACTCGACACGGGCGACCGCGCGCTCCATCGCACTACTCGTCGTCGACCATCGCCGCCAGGGCATCGGCCCTGGTGACCATGCCCACCAGGTACCCGTCCGCGTCGACCACCGGCAGGTGGTTGTGGTGGCTGTCGGCGATCTTCTTCGCCACGCGGTCGGCGGCTTCGTAGTCGTGGGCGACGACGGGGTCGGCGGTCATCAGCTCCGAGACGTCGGTCGCGAAGGCTTTGTCGAGGCGCTCCTCGAAGCCCTTCATCGACCCGATGAAGACGATCCCACCCATGATGTTGAGGTAATGCGGCAGGTGCAGGTCGGACTGCTCGTCGGTGAGGATCAGGTCCGACTCGCTGACGATCCCGACCACCTTGCGCTCGGCGTCGACCACCGGGATCGCCCCGAGGTCGGTCTTGGCGAGCAGGTCGATCGCGGCGCGGGCCTCGTCCCCGGGGCTGACGCTGGGGACCTGCGAGTCCATGATGTCGGCGGCGGTCTTCATCGGCAGAGGCGAGATTATTCGACCGCGGGGCCGGAACGCATCCCTGCCGGGATCGAGTCGATCACGTCGGTGGCGATCACCGCCTCCGCGGCGCCGACCCGGGCGGCGGCGTCGCGGCCGGCGCGGGCGTGCGCGAGCACCGCCGCGGAGGCAGCCGCGAACGGCTCCAGGCCGCGCGCCAGCAGCGCCGCGGCGACCCCGGAGAGGACGTCGCCGCTGCCCGCGGTGGCGAGCCCCGGCGCCGAGAGCGCGTTGACCGCGACCCGGTCGCCGTCGGTGACGATCGTGTCGTCGCCCTTCAGCACGACGATCGCGCCGCTGGCGGCCGCCGCCTCACGGGCGGCGTCCAGTCGGTGGGCGTCGACCTCGCGCCAGTCGCGGTCGAGCAGGCGGCCCAGCTCGCCGGAGTGCGGGGTGAGGACGGTCGGGGCGTCGCGCTCGCGGAGGCGGTCGAGGGCGCCGGCGAAGGCGTTGAGGCCGTCAGCGTCGATTACCAGCGGGCAACCGATCTGCGGGGCCACCTCGCGGGCCAGCTCCAGCGAGCCGGGGTCCCGCCCCAGCCCCGGCCCGAGCACCCCGGCCGCGGCACGCTCGAAGGCGCGGCGCACCGGCTTCAGCGAGGTCGGGGCGAGGCAGCCGGCGCCGCCCGGGCAGGCCGCCGACATCACCTCCGGCTGGGACAGCTCGAAGACCAGCTCCAGGTCGGCGGGGACGGCGACGGTGGCGTAGCCGGCGCCGGCCCGGATCGCCGCCAGCGAGGACATCCGCACCGCCCCGGTGAGGCCGCGCGAGCCGCCGGCGATCGTCACCTGGCCGGAGCTGAACTTGGTCGAGCGCGGGCCGCGGCGCGGCGCCAGCGCCAGCACGGCGTCGCCGATCGAGCCGGCGGCGGCGGCCGGGGCGCCGTCGGGGATCCCGATCGGCGCCACCCGCAGCTCGCCGCAGTGCCACTTGCCGGGCGCCACCCGGTGGCCGAGCTTGGCGGCGTGGAAGCTGACCGTGAGGTCGGCCGCGACCGCGGCGCCGGCCACCTCGCCGCTGGAGGCATCGACCCCGGAGGCGATGTCGCAGGCGAGGACCGGCGCCCCGCAGCGGCCGATCGCCTCGATCGCCGCCGCCGCCGGCTCCCGCGGCTCGCCGGCAAACCCGGTGCCGAAGATCGCGTCGACCACGGCGCCCGAGCCGTCCAGCCGCGCCGTCAGGTCCTCGCCGGCCAGCGTCGCCTCGACCCGGCCGAGGTTGACGGCGGCATCGCCGCCCAGCTCCTCGGCCGGCCAGAGCAGCAGCACCTCGACCTCGAAGCCCATCCCCCGCAGGTGGCGGGCGGCGACAAAGCCGTCGCCGGCGTTGTTGCCCTTGCCGCAGACCACCCGCACCGGGCCGTCGGGGTAGAGCCCCGCAACCGCCTCGGCGACCGCCCGGCCCGCTGCCTCCATCAGCTCCAGCGAGGGCACCCCCCGCTCCTCGATCGCCCAGCGATCGACCGCCCGCATCCCCTCAGCGTCGTAAAGCGGCTCCAGCCACGGCTCCATCGAGAGCAGCTTAGGCTGCGAGGCGGGCCCGGAGCCGACTGGCTAAAGTCGATCCGCCTGCCTAGTCAGGCAGTTTCGGGAGATTCGATCCAGGCGGGAGCAGGGGTCCGACGGTCATGTGGCAATTCTACCAATGGGTGTCCGAGCCCTCTTCGGCATGGGGAGGAGATCGGTAGATGGCCTTGGTTTGCGGGAGCGTCGCGGAAGTCGTCGGCGGCTGGTCGTCCTTCGCCCTCGTCTGGCTTGGGGTTCTCGCCTTTGCGGGAACGATCATCGGGATCAACCAGACGAGGCAGAACGCGAGACGCGCCCGCACGCTGGATTACCTGCGTCGCCTCGACGGCCACACCCCGCTCAGCACTCAGGTCGTGGCGTTTTTGATGACGGGAGACTCGAGAGCGTTCATGCCTGGCGCGCGGGTTGTCGGGGCGTCAGAGCCGTCCCCGGCGGCAATGGTCAGGGCCTTCTCCGAACTCGACATCGAGACCCAAGGGCGGGTTTTCATCCTCCTCAACTTCTACGAGGAGATGAGCTGCTCCTACAACCACGGCCTGCTCGACGAGGACATCGCCAAGAAAATGCTGGCGCCCCACATACAGACCGTTTGGGAAGAGGCCGAGGGCTTCATCAGGCAGTGGCGTGCGCAACTCAAGGCCCAGAGCCCAGAGGACAACTGGGATCTCGAGGTCGCCAACGAGATGCTGATCGAGTGGGAGACGCTTGCCCGCTACCTGAAGCGGAATCAGGACGGGGAGTAGCCCGCTGCGCTAGTCGGCGACGCCGACGATCGCCTTGGCGGTGGAGCGGTTGCCGTCGGCGCCGGTGCCGAGGGCGATGTAGTCGACCTTCTCCAGGTACGGACGGGCGTCTTCGAAGTCGTCGTCGCCGGGGTCGACCAGGGTGCCGACCAGCCGCAGCGCCGGCGGGCCTTCGACGTAGGCGGAGATCGGGGTCTCGCCGAGCGCCTCGGCCGCCGCCTGGAAGCCGGGGTCGTCGGCCAGGGTCTCGCCCCCGCCGTCCAGCGCCCGGACCGCCGCCTCGAACCCGTAGGCGACGACAACCCGGTCGTCATCGCCGGCGACGATCAACGGCTTCTCACCGAGGTCCGGGCTGCGCAGCGAGAAGCCGGTCAGCCCTTCGCCGGCCGGGCCGATCACGCCGGCTTCGACCTCCCCCAGGAAGGCGCCGACGTCGGCAACCGCATCGGCTGCCTCCTCGGGATCGGTCGCTTCCAGCACCAGGCCGCCGCTGGGACCGCCGCGCCCGTCTTCGACGAAGACCGCGCCGGCCCCGACCGCGCCGCCAATCGCCTCGACGTCGATTCCGGCGACCTTCAGCGCATCCTTGAACTGGTCGGGCGGAACCTCGCCCTCGATGCCGTTCTCGTCGATGCGGTCGACCAGCTCGCCGAAGGCGGCCCCGAGCTCGGGCGTCGCGAAGGCGGCGACCGAGCTGGCGGGCAACGAGCCGAGCAGCTCCGAGACATCGCCCGCACTCGGGTTCTCGCCGGTCAGGTCGGTGCTGACGTCGAGCTCGAAGCTGTCGGTCGAGGGGATCAGGCTGGCGGCCAGCGTCGCTTCGCCGGGCTCGAGGCCGATCGCGTCGAGGAAGACCTGGGCGTCGGGGTCGATCGGCTCCCCCGAGTCCTCGATCAGGGCGCCGACGTCGACGTATAGGTCCGCGAAGGCGTCGGCTGGCAGACCGGCGGCCGCATCGCCGAAGGCCTCGTCGCCGGCCAACGAGTCTCCCGCGGCGGCGTCCACCGCTTCTTCGAAGCCCTGGCGGTCGTCGGCAAGGACCAGGAGGCCATCGAAGACCCCGACCGCCGCCCCGTCCTCCGGGTCGATCGCGAACTCGACCCCCTCGTAGGTGACCTGCTTCGCCTCATCGCCGCCCTCGAGCTGCTCCGCGACGAATTCCCGGGCCGCCGCCGCGTCGGTGACCTGGATCGCGAAGTTGTAGCCGACGAAGTCGTCACCGTCGTATTCGCGTGGGAAGAGGCCGGCCCGCTCGCCCAGCCAGGGCTCGACCTCGGAGGCGAAGTCGACCGGGCGGTCGAAATCGAGCTCCGAGATGACCAGCTCGCCGAGGTCCGCGACCCCGGCGATCGTCTCGGCCAGGGCGTCGACCGCCTCCGCGGTCTCGGCGTCGGGGCCGATCGTCGCCTCGACGTAGAGCGGCGTTCCCGCCGGCGCCACCGAGGCCGGGTCGGTGCCGCCATCGCCGGAGCCGCCGCACCCGGCGGCGGCCAGCGCCGCGAAAGCGGCGACCAAGAACGAGACGAGACGCACCCTCATGCCGCCGGCATCGTATCGGCGCGCCGGGCGCTACTCGACCGTGACCGTCTTGGCCAGGTTGCGGGGCTGGTCGACGTTGAGCCCGCGGTTGCGGGCGATGTCGTAGGCGAGCAGCTGCAGCGGCAGGATCGCGACGATCGGCTGCAGGATCCAGTCGGTGCGGGCGACGGCGATCGTCTCGTCGGCGACCTCGGCGGCCCGTTCGCTGCCGGCGGTGGCGATCGCGATCGTCTGGGCGCCGCGGGCGCGGACCTCCTCGACATTGGAGAGGACCTTCTCCAGCACCGGGCTGTCGGTCGCGACGCAGACCACCGGAGTCGACTCGTCGAGCAGGGCGATCGGGCCATGCTTCATCTCGCCGGCCGCGTAGGCGTCGGTCGGGATGTAGGAGATCTCCTTCAGCTTCAGCGCCCCCTCGAGGCAGACCGGGAGGCCGATGTGGCGCCCCAGGTAGAGGAAGAACTCCTGGTCGCTGTGGGCGGCTGCAACCGCTCGGACCGCCTCCTCGGTGGCCGCGACCGTCTCCTCGATCTTCGAGGGCAGCGCCCGCAGCTCGGCGACCAGCTCGGCGACCCGGGCCGGCGGCAGCGTCCCGCGCAGCTCGGCGAGTCGCAACCCCAACAGGTACATCGCCGCCACCTGGGCGACGAAGGTCTTGGTCGCGGCGACGCCGATCTCGAGGCCGGCCCGGGTGTAGAGGACGGCGTCGGCGTCGCGGGTCGCCTGGCTGCCCATGATGTTGGTCACAGCAAGGACCCTGGCGCCGGCCTCGCGGGCCAGCCGCATCGCGGCCAGCGTGTCAGCGGTCTCGCCCGACTGGGTGATCCCGATCACCAGGTCGCCGGGCCCGACCACCGGGTTGCGGTAGCGGTACTCGGAGGCAATGTCCATCTCGACCGGCACCCGCGCCCACTCCTCGATCGCGTACCGGCCGACCAGACCGGCGTGGTAGGAGGTGCCGCAGGCAACGATCACGATCCGCCCCACGCCGCGCAGGAACTCGTCGGAGAGGTCGACGCCGGTCAGGTCGACGCCGTCGTCGCGGGCCAGGCGATCGGCGACCGTCTCGGCGACCGCATCGGCCTGTTCGTGGATCTCCTTCAGCATGAAAGTCTCGTAACCGCCCTTCTCGGCGGCGTCGGCGTCCCAGGTCACCTCTTCCGGCGCCCGCTCGACCGGCTCGCCCGCGGGGTCGGTGATCCGCACCCCGGTGGCGTCGATCTCGACGATCTCGCCGTTTTCGATCGGCACCGCGGTCCGAGTCTCGGCCAGGAAGGCCGGGATCGCCGAGGCCAGGAAGGCCTCGCCGTCGCCGATCCCGGCGACCAGCGGGCACTCCTTGCGCGCCCCGACCAGGCGACCCGGCTCCTCGGCGTGCATGGCGACGAAGGCGTAGTGGCCGCGCAGCTCGGCGTAGGCGGAGCGGACCGCGGCGGCGAGATCGCCGTCGTAGCGGTTGGCGATCAGGTGGGCGACGACCTCGGCGTCGGTCTCCGAGCTGAACTCCTCCCCGGCCGCCCCCAGCTCGCGGCGCAGCGCCGCGTGGTTCTCGACGATCCCGTTGAGGACGATGTTGACCTGGCCGCTGGCGTCGTCGTGGGGGTGGGCGTTGGCCTCGGTTACCCGGCCGTGGGTCGCCCAGCGAGTGTGGGCGATCCCGGTCCGGGCCGCGCTATCGGAGCCGCCGCCGTTGCGGCGCTCCTCGACCGCGCCGCGCAGATTGGCGAGGTTGCCGACCGCGTGCACGCTCTCCACCTGTTCGCCGTCGAGCAGCGAGAGACCCGCCGAGTCATAGCCTCGGTACTCGAGCTTCTCGAGGCCGGCCAGGAGGATCTCCTCGCAGGGCCGCCCGCCTACATATCCGACGATTCCGCACATGGGGGTGGGTAAGAGTAGAGGTCGGGCGCGCTCAGGTCAGCTCGGCGCGCACCACGGCAACCAGGCGGTCGCAGACAGCCTCGGCCTCCTCGGCGCTGGGCGCCTCGACCATCACCCGCACCAGAGGCTCGGTCCCGGAGGGGCGGAGCAGGACGCGGCCGCGCCCCTCGAGCGCCTCGGCCTCGCGCTCGACCGCGGCCCAGACCGCCCCCGCGCCGGCCACCGCCTCGCGGTCGGCGACCTCGACGTTGACCAGGGTCTGAGGCAGCTTCTCCATCGGCGCGGCATCGGCCAGCGAGGCGTCCCCAAGCTCGCGCATCGTGGTCAGCGCCGCGGCGATCCCGTCGCCGGTGGCGACGAACTCGGTGGCGATGATGTGGCCGGACTGCTCGCCGCCCAGCGACCAGCTGCGGCGGCGCAGCTCGTCGATCACGTGGCGGTCGCCGACCTTGGTCACCGCGACCTCGATCCCCGCCTCGGCCATCGCCCGGTGGAAGCCGTAGTTGCTCATCACGGTGACGACGACGCCGCCGCGCAGCTCACTCCGCGCCGCCAACCCGCGGGCGGCGAGGGCGATCAGCTCGTCACCGTCGTGGACCCGGCCGGCGGCGTCGACCGCCAGCACCCGGTCGCCGTCGCCGTCGAAGGCGAACCCGATCTCGGCCCCGCCGGAGGCGACCCGCTCGCGCAGCGCCTCGATGTGGGTCGAGCCGCAGCCCTCGTTGATGTTTCGCCCGTCCGGCTCGACGCCGATCGTCTCGACCTCGGCTCCGAGCCGCTCGAAGATCGCCGGCGCCGCAAGGTGGGTCGCCCCGTTGGCGCAATCGAGGACGACTCTGCGTCCGGTGAGGTCGAGCTGGAAGGCCGAGGCGAGCTCGCGCAGATAGTCCTCCAGCCCCCCGTTCAGCTCGCGCACCCGTCCGACGGGGCCGGCCGGAACGGTCTCGAGCAGCGCCTCGACCCGGGCCTCGGCCTCGTCGTCGAGCTTGACGCCGTTGGCGTCGAAGAACTTGATCCCGTTGTCGCGGTAGGGGTTGTGGGAGGCGGAGACGACGGCGGCCAGGTCGAGCCCCAGCCGCCTGACCAGGATCGCCGCGGCCGGGGTCGGCAGCACCCCGCCGAGCAGCGCGTCGCCGCCCGCGGCGGCGACGCCGGCGGCCAGCGCCGACTCCAGCATCGGGCCCGACTCGCGGGTGTCGCGGACGATCAGGACCTGGGGCCGCTCGGCCTCCAGCGCCCCGGTGGCGGCGCGACCCAACGCCGTCGCCAACTCGGCAGTGAGGAACGTCCCGGCCTCTCCCCGGACCCCGTCGGTGCCGAAGAGCTTGCGCCCGCTTGCCACAGCTCCCGTCAGCGCTTGCTGAACTGCGGCTTCTTGCGTGCCTTCTTGAAGCCCGCCTTGCGACGCTCCTTGACCCGCGCGTCGCGGGTCAGGTAGCCGCGCCGCTTCAGGTCGCCGCGCAGCTCTGCGTCGATCTCGGTCAGGGCGCGGGCGACACCGTGGCGGACCGCCCCGGCCTGGCCGCCGATGCCGCCGCCGTGGACGCGGACGCGGACGTCGACGTTGCCCTCGTAGCCGGAGACGACGAGCGGCTGGCGCGCCATCGTCTGGTGCAGCGGGCGGGGGAAGAACTCGGCCAGCTCGCGGCCGTTGACGATGAACTTGCCGTCGCCTGGAAGCAGGGTGACGCGGGCAATCGAGCGCTTCCGTTTGCCGGTGGCGAGGAAGCGGGAGCCACTCTCCATCTTCGCCGGGGCGCGGCTGGCTGCGGCCTCGTCGTCCTGCTCGGAGGCGGCAAGGGCGGCCTCGCGACGCGCCTTCTCCTCTTCTTCGGCTTCGAGCCGCGCCTTCTCCTCGGCGCTCAGCTCCCGAGCCTCCGGCTCGACCGCGATCGGCTCGAGGTCGGCGCCGGGGATGATGTCCTTCTTCTTCTCCTCGGGCTCCTCAGGCTTCTCGGCGGCCGCGGGCTTCTCAGCTTCAACCTCGGCAGGCGCCTCGACCTCCGCCGGCTCGGCCGGAGCCTCAGCCTCGGCGGCCTCTGCCGCGGGTGGCGTGGGGGTGGGCTCCTCGGTCGTCTCGTCCGGCGTCTTCTCGTCGTCTGCCATCAGTTCGTCTCCATCGGTTTCGGCTGCTGGGCCGCGTGCGGGTGGTCGGGCCCGGCGTACACCTTGAGCTTGGTCAACTGCTGGCGGGCGAGCCGGTTGCGCGGCAGCATCCCCTTCACGGCCTTGCGGATGACCTCCTCGGGCTGGCGCTCCAGCATCTCCGCAAGGGTCCGCGACTTGATCCCGCCCGGGTAGCCGCTGTGGCGCCAGTAGGTCTTCTGCGCCAGCTTGTCGCCGGTGACCCGGATCTTCTCCGCGTTGACGACGACGATGAAGTCGCCGGTGTCGACGTGCGGGGTGTACTCGGGCTTGCGCTTGCCGCGCAGGGCGTCGGCGATCTGGGTCGCGAGCCGGCCCAGGGTCTTGCCCTCGGCGTCGACGACGTACCAGTCGCGCTGGCGGTTGGCGGGTGTGGCTACAAAGGTCTTCATCGCGCAAAAACCGCGCGGTCGAACCTGCGCGGCCGCCGGATAATAGCCATCTCGGCCTCTATACTGCTGCGCCGCAAAGCCGAATCCCGCACGGTCATCCGTGAGGGAGCGGAGGAACCGTTGAGACCGAAGCAGGTCTCGGGGGCGAATCGGACGAATTCCGTTCCGTAGCGCGTCTCTTTCAGCGCGAGCCCGACAGCTAACTCCGCAGGCAGACGAAAGAGAGGCTGTAAGCGGTGCCAAGCAAGATCGAGTTCCGGCGAGCGGCCGGTGGGATGGGAGCATTGGCGGTGGCGGCGCTGCTGCTGCTCGCGCTTGCCCCGGGCGCCTTCGCGGCAACCGGCGGCGCCGGCACCCCGGCCGGCAACCCGACCCCGAGCGGCAGCGGCTCCGGCTCGCCCTCCGAAGCCCCGACCACCGGCGCCCTGACCCTGCTCGAGGCGCGCACCTCGCCGCGCAAGTCCTTCTACTACGGGTACCGCTACCCCCGCCTCGCCTTCACGATCGGCAGCGACCAGCCGGCCAACGACATCCGGATCGACGTGCTCGACTCGGCCGGCGAAGTGGTGAAGACCTTCTTCCGCGAGGACGTGGCGCCGGACCAGCGCTACCGGATCCGCTGGGACGGGACCACGAACGAGAGCCGCCCCGCCCGCAACGGGCGCTACAGCTTCCGGGTCGGGCCGCAGGAGCCGCCGCCCGCCGCCCCGCGCTACGCCCGCCGCGCCACCAAGTCGACCAAGCTGCGGCTCGGGTTCAAGCTCTTCGCCTTCTCCTTCCCGGTGCTCGGCCCGCACCAGATGGGCGGCAAGGGCGGCCGCTTCGGGGCGGGGCGCTCCGGCCACACCCACCAGGGCCAGGACATCATGGCCCGCTGCGGGCGGCCGATCGTCGCGGCTCGCGGCGGCCGCGTCCGCTACTCGAAATTCCACCGCGCCGCCGGCAACTACGTGGTGATCGACGGCAAGGGCATCGGCTGGGACTTCATGTACGCGCACCTCGCCCAGCCCTCGCCGCTGAAACCGGGCGACCTGGTCCGGACCGGCGAGCCGATCGGGATCGTCGGCACCACCGGCTCCTCCTCCGCCTGCCATCTCCACTTCGAGATCTGGGGCCCGCCCGGCTGGTACAAGGGCGGCTCCCCCTTCGATCCGTACCCGTTCCTGGTCCGCTGGGACCGCTACAGCTGAGCAATCTCGCTCGGAGCGAACTCCAAGAAAGACTAAGCCCCGGCCGCTTGAATCAGAGGCGCACCGGGGCCTTCGCAAGGCACTCTACCACCGCCCTGCCCGCCAATCCGGTGAAATAGCGCTGGATGAGGCCAGAGCAGGCGGAGAGATGGCTGAGCCAGGCGCGATTCCATAATTTCCTAAATGCAACCGAGGACGATCACGACCTCGCAGTAGCTCTCTACCTCTGGAACGCAGAGGTCTCGACGGCATTCCTCGGCACCCTGCACCACCTTGAGGTCTTGCTGCGAAACGCGATCGACCGTCGATTCCCTCCATCCGATCGAAACCGCCAGGTTTCGATCTGCGGGGCCGAGGTTTGGCTGACCGACCCGGGCGTCCTGGAAGATCAGGGGCGCGAGAAGGTCAATGAAGCGATCGGTCGTCTGATCAACGAAGGCAGGCGATCCACCCGGGCACGGCTGGTCGCTTCGCTGACGCTTGGCTTCTGGTCCACGCTTTTCTCGGGGAGGTACGAGGACCTCTGGCGTTCGACGCTGGTTGGCGCCTTCCCCAACGGCAACGGAAAGCGAAGTCAGATCAGGAAGACGCTGACCCGAATCCAGCAGTTGAGGAACCAGGCCGCCCACCACGAAGCCATTTTCGGGCGCAACCTCGACAAGGACTATCGCCTGATGCTCGATCTAGCCGGATTCATCGACACCGAGGCCCGTGACTACATCGACGCCCAGTCCCGGACCAACGAAGTGCTCGCGAGGCGCCCCAGATAGCCCGGCGTCAGTTCGAGCAGCGCTTGCAGTGGCCGCGGAGGACGACGTCGTGCTCGGTGACCTCGAAGTCCATCTGGTCACAGAGCTTGCCGATCGCCCGCTCCAGGGTCGGGTCCTCGAAGGGGACCATGCGGCCGCACTCGCGGCAGATCGCGTGGTGGTGATGGTGGCCGTCGGGCTCGATCCGCTCGTAGCCGGCGGTGCCGCGCTCGACCTCGATCCGCTGCACCAGGCCGAGCTGCTCGAGCTGGTCGAGAGCCCGGTAGACGCTGGCCCGGCCGACCGGCGGGTCGCGGTGGCGAAGCTCGTCGTCGAGGTCGAGCGCGGTGACCGCGCACTGGTGGCCGGCCAGGGCCTCGACCACGGCGGTGCGGGCGCCGCCGCGCCGGTGGCCCGCCTCCTGCAGGGTCTCGAGCGCGTGCTCGGCCCAGGCGCTGTCCTTTGCCGCTCCCACCTCAGAGGATCGTAGTGGCCGCCCGCGCCCGAACCGGGGCACGGCGGGCCCGCAGGCCGCGGGCGGGTAGGGAGAGCAGGTAGGCGGTGAGGATCGCCAGCGCCACCGAGGCGCCGCCGGCCGTCCCCGCGTAGTAGGAGAGGTAGAGGCCGGCGATACCGGCCAGCACCGCGGTGGCGGCGGCGATCGCGATCATCGGCCCGACCCGGTCGCTGAGGTTGCGGGCCGTGGCCGCCGGCCCGACGAAGGCGGCGACGACGAGCAGGTTGCCGAGCCCCTGGACGGCGACCACGGTCGCGGTCGCAAGCAGGACCAGCAGCGCCGCCTCCACCCGCCCCGCCGCCAGGCCCAATGCCGCCGCCGAGCCGCGGTCGAAACCGGTGGCGAGCAGCTGGCCGTGCAGCAGCCGCAGCGCCACCGCGACCACGACGACCAGGGCCGCCGCCGCGGCGAGGTCGGTGTCGGTGGGGCCGAGGATGTCGCCGAACAGCAACGACTGCAGGCCGGGCGGCGACTGCGGCGAGAGGGCGAGCAGGACGCCGAGCCCGAACAGGGTCGTCACCACCACCGCGACCGCGGTTTCGCGGCCCACCCCGGGCGCCCGCGAGGCGAGCGCGATCGCCAGCGCGGCGAGCAGGATCGCCGGCGCCGCCCCGAGCAGCAACGGCACCCCGGCCAGCGCGGCCAGCACCAGGCCGGGAAAGACGGCGTGGGCGAGCGACTCGGCGGCGTAGGAGAATTCGTAGAGGACGACCCAGCAGCCGAGCGCCCCGGCGGCGAGGCCGAGCAGGGTCATCTCGGCGACCGCCCGCTGCATGAAGGTGTCCTGGAGCGGCTCCAGCATCGTCACTCGTGGTCGTGCTGGTGGGGGGAGACGATCGCCCGCTCGCCGCCGGGCAGGGCGACGATCTCGCCGCCGTAGGTGGCTTCCAGCACCTCTCGGCTGAGCACCGCCGGCGGGCCGACGGCGACCTGGCGCCGGTTGATGCAGAGCACCGAGTCCCACCGGGCTGCCTGGCCGAGGTCGTGGGTGGCGATCACCACGCCCCTCCCCTCCGACGCCAGCGCCGCGATCAGCGCTTCCAGCCGCTCCGCCGCCGTCCGGTCGAGCCCGGCGAACGGCTCGTCCATCAGCAGCACGCCGGCGTCCTGGACCAGCGCCCGGGCGACCAGCACCCGCTGCCGCTGCCCGCCGGAGAGCTCGCCGAAGGTCTCGCCGGCCAGCGCCTCCAGCCCGACCCGGCCCAGCGCCTCCAGCCCCTCGCGCCGCTCGCGGCGGCCGGGGCGACGCCACCAGGGCAGCCGCGAGAGCGAGCCCATCGTCGCCACGTCGAGGGCGGAGACGGGGTAGTCGAGGCGGGAGCGCTCGGTCTGCGGCACGACGCCGCAGCGGGCCCCCACCCGCAGCTCGCCGGCCAGTGGCCGCAGCTCACCGAGCACGGCCCGCAGCACCGTCGTCTTGCCGCCCCCGTTGGGGCCGAGCAGGGCGAGCCGCTCGCCCGCGCGCAGGGTGAAGCCGACGCCCTCGACCACGGCCGGGCCGCCGTAGCCGAGCGCCAGGCCGTCGGCCTCGATCAGGGCTCGATCCGGCATCTCCGCTCACCGCCGCTGAGCCCGCTGGCCACCGCGTCCGCGTTGGCCGCCTCCATCGTCAGGTAGGTCTCGCCATCCGACCCCTCCGGGCCGAGGCTGTCGCCGTACAGCTCCGGCGCGACCGTCGCCCCCGTCTGCTCGGCGATCGTCGCCGCGACCTTGGAGCTGACCGAGCTCTCCGGGAAGACCGCCCGCACGTCCTCCGCTTCGATCGTCTCGGCGAGCTGGCTGAGGTCCCTGGCGGACGCCTGAGCCTGCGTCGTCTGCGAGGGGATCACGGCGCCGACGACCTCGATCCCGTACCGGTTGGCGAAGTAGCCGAACGCGTCGTGATCGGTGACGATCCTGCGCTCGCCGGCCGGGATCGCGCCGAGGCAGACGGCGATCGCCGCGTCGAGCTCCCGCAGCTGGCGGGTGTAGCGGCGCGCGTTGCGCCGGAAGAGGGCCTGTCGCGAGGGGTCGGCTTCGGACAGCGCCCGGGCGATCTCCTCCACCGCCGCCTCGGCATTGCGCGGGTCGTGCCACCAGTGCGGGTCGACCTCGGCGTCGTGGTCGTGGTCGGCGTGCTCCCCCTCCTCGTCGTGCTCGCCGCCGGCGAGCCGAACCGGGGCCGCGGCTCCGAGGTCGACAACGGTGGCGTCGCCGCCGCTGTCGGAGACCACCTCCCCGGCCCAGCCGTCGAGCCCATCGCCGCTGACGAAGACCAGGTCGGCCTCGGCCACAGCCAGCACGTCGGAGGGGCGCGGCTCGTAGCCGTGGGGGTCGGTGTTCGGCGCCAGCAGCTGAGTCACCTCGACCGGGGCGCCGCCGATCTCGCCGGCCCAGTCGCCGATCTGGGTGGTGGTGGCGACGACCCGCACCCGGCCGTCGTCCCGGCCCGAGCCGCCGCAGCCGGCGGCAAGCGCCGCGAGCGCGACCAGCGCCCCGGCGGCAAGCAGCGGCCGCCGCGGCAGGCGCGTCAGGCCGCGACCGAGCGCCACCAGGGCGAAGACACCACCGGCGACGCAGGCGATCGTCGCCCCGGGCGGGGCGTCGGTCTTCACCGAGAGCCAGAGCCCGAGCGTGCCCTCGGCGGCGACCAGGCAGACGGTGGCGAGCTGCCAGCTCGGCATCCGCCGGGTCAGCATCCGGGTGGTCACCGCCGGGATCACGAACAGGGCCGGGACCAGCAGCGCCCCGACCACGGTCAGGGTCGCCACCGTGGCCAGCGCGATCAGCCCGAGCAGGGCCGCATCGAGCAGCCGCTGCTGGTTGCCGCGCGGGACGGTGCCGGGGTCGAAGCCCTGGGCCAGCCAGCGCTCGCCGACCAGCAGGGTCGCCGCGGCGACGGCAACCGCGGCGATCGCTGCCAGCGCGATGTCCCCCCCGTCGACCAGCAGCAGGCTGCCGAACAGCAGCGTCTCGACGTTGGCGCCGGAGCCGAAAACGTCGCTGGCGAGGATCACCCCCAGGGCGAGCGAGCCGGCGAGGACGAGGGCGACGATGCTGTCGCGCCCCCGGTCCCGGCCGCCACCCAGCGCCGCGCCGCCGGCGGTGAAGGCGAGCGCCGCGCCGAGGGCGCCGAGCGGCGCCGCGAACCCGAGCCCGTCGGCAAGCACCAGGCCGGGGAAGGTCGCGGTCCCGACCGCGTGCGAGAAGAAGCCGAGGCCGCGCAGGACGATCCGCGTGCCCAACAGCCCCGCCGGCACCGCGAGAATCAGGACCTCGACAAGCCCGCGCTGGACAAAGGGAAGTTCAAAAGGCTCGAGGATTCCCGGAGCTTAACGAGAATGATTCTTGTTTGGGTTTCCCGAATCGGCGAACGACGACTTTTACGTCCCACAGACGTAAAACTCGTCACTCACCCCCAGGGGGGCTGATTGTCAGCCTTTGGACGGGGAGCGGAAGTGGAGGATCTCGACCTTGATCGGGATCGAGTCCTCGGGGGCGGACTCTTTAGCGGCACGGCGCTGGACCGAGCGCGCCTCGATCTCGAGGATGCGATCGAGGGTGCCCTTGAGCTCCCCCACGACTTCTCTCCAACCCTCCCGGTCGACAACGAGCGGCGTCCGACTGAGGTGGTTGTCGTCATCGTCGATCGTGCCGTGCAGCATCGCCAGGTTCACGTCTTCACCGATTAGCCGGAGCAGGCTCGTCGTGATTGTCGCGCGGTCCTCGGGCGAAACCGTGCCCCATGCCTCCTCATCGAGCATCGGTCTCTCCGCCATTCGGTAGAAGTGCTCCGTCGAGCGCTTCTTCTCCACCCGCGCAAGCTCAATACATCCCAGCTTCTCCAGCTCCCGCACGTGGTAGGCCACGTTCTGGATCGGGAGATCCAGCTCCTCCGCCATTTCACTTGGACTGGCGACTCGCTCAAGCAAGATCGCCAGGCAATTCACTCGTACTGGGTGAGACACCGCGCTGATGAGCGCCGCGTCCACGAATTCCTTGTGATTCCCCTGTCTCGTTTCCCTTCGCAAGGCTGGCCTCCCTCCGCGCCCTACTTGAGTTAACCGACTCCCCGCAAGTGTTCTGGCAATTTACGCCAGTTTTCACTCAAGGCATCTGAGCGTCAAGTCTGGCCTGACTAGAAAGCGATTGCCGTAGGCCGAACGGCAGTCGCCACATTCGGCCTCGCGCCGAGCAAGTCGAGAAAGGGAGGGGGTGATCTGGTGAGCACTCACGAGTCGACTGAAATGCCGCGAGCGGTACGGAAGGTGGGCTAATCCGCCTCCCCTGGCCCGACCGCCGGATGCCGTCAACGGCATCCGGCGGCCGGGCCCAACTAACGCTCAAGCGATTTTCAAAACTCCGGGCGCGAATGCGTAAGGCTGCCGGGCATGAAATCGCCTGCGCCCGAACTTCCTGCCACCCCATGACCCTCGACCCCGCCATCGCCAAGGCGCTCTCGCACCCGCTGCGAGTGCAGATCCTGGAGCGCATCGAGGAAGAGGACGCCAGCCCGGCGGCGCTGTCCAAGCAGATGGACGGCGTCGCGCTCGGGCTGATCGCCTACCACGTCAAAGTGCTCGAGGAGGCCGGCTTCCTGGAGCTGGTCGAAACCCGGCCGCGGCGCGGCGCGGTCGAGCACATCTACCGCGCCAAGCCCGCTGGCGGCGTCGACCTGCGAGGGGTGCCGCGCTCGCTGCGGGGCAGCGTCACCGCCAGCACCCTGCAGCGCTTCATCGATGCCTCGGTGGCGGCGCTGGAAGCCGGCACGATCGACGACCGCGACGACACGCTGCTCAACACGATGACGATCGGGGTCGATGAGATCGGGTGGAAGGAAGCGGTCCAGTTGGGCCGTGCGATGTGGGCTGAGTTCCACCGGATCGATGCCGAGTGCCGGGCGCGGGCCTCGACCGACGGCGCCGCGGAGTCGCTGACATCGGTGGTGGTCGGGATCGCCGGCTTCGAAGCCGGCAACGGCCGCGAGCCGGCCGCCTGAGCCGCCGATCCGCCCAAACCCCGGGCGGATCGTCCAAGCCCGGGGCGAAGACCCGCAAAATCGGGTCCTGCATACACATGCCGGGTCGCAAAAATGGTTCTAAGGTATTTGAGTGTGCGGGATCCCGGTGCGCGTCACCTCAACCCCAAGGAGCCACCCCGTGACTGAAAAGACAGAAGCAATCGACCAGCGCCTGGTCAGGGCGCTCGCTCATCCGCTGCGCGTTCAGATCCTCGAAGTGCTCACCGAGCGCGTCGCCAGCCCCAACCTGATCGCCGAGCAGCTGGACCTCGGCCTCACCGACGTCGCCTACCACACCAGGGCGCTCAGCCGGTTCGGCTGCCTCGACCTGGTCGGGACGGCGCAACGGCGCGGCGCCACCGAGCACTTCTACAAGGCCCAGCCCCGCGCCTTCATCGGCGACCGCAGCTGGCGCCGGGTGCCGCGAACGTTGCGCGGCGGCATCTCCGCCGCCGCCCTGCAGACGTTCATCGACAAGGCCGTGGACGCCCTGGAAGCGGGGGCGATCGACAACCGCGACGAGACCGCCTTCGGCTGGACCCCGCTGCGCGTCGACCAGCGCGGCTGGGAGGAGATCGCGACGATCGTCGAGGACGCCTTCGAGCGGATCATGGAAGCCCAGGCCCGCAGCCGCCGTCGCCTACGGAAGCGCGGGTCGGGCCAAGGCGTGCTCTCGACCGTGCTCGGCCTCACACACTTCGAGACCCGCGGCTCGCGCGAGGGCGAGTAGGCCGGCCGGCCTACTCCCACTCGATCGTCGCCGGCGGCTTCGAGGAGATGTCGAGCGCCACCCGGTTGACGTCGCGGATCTCGTTGATGATCCGGTTGGAGACCCGCTCCAGCAGGTCGTAGGGCAGCCGTGCCCAGTCGGCGGTCATCGCGTCGTCGGAGGTGACGGCGCGGATCACGATCGGGTAGGCGTAGGTGCGCCCGTCCCCCTGCACTCCGACCGAGCGCACGACCGGGAGCACGCAGAAGGACTGCCAGAGCTGGCGGTAGAGCTCGGCGGCGCGGATCTCCTCCTGGAGGATCGCGTCGGCGGCGCGGAGGATGTCCAGCCGCTCCTTCGTCACCTCGCCGCCGACGATCCGGATCCCCAGCCCCGGCCCCGGGAAGGGCTGGCGCCAGACCATCCGCTCGGGCAGCCCGAGCTCGGCGCCGACCGCCCGCACCTCGTCCTTGAACAGCATCCGCAGCGGCTCGACCAGCTCGAACTCGAGGTCCTCGGGCAGCCCGCCGACGTTGTGGTGGGACTTGATCGTCGCCGCGTGGTCGGAGCCGCCGGACTCGATCACGTCCGAATACAGGGTTCCCTGGACCAGGAAGGAGGCGTCCTCCAGCTTCGCCGCCTCCTGCTCGAAAACGCGGATGAACTCGGCGCCGATGATCTTCCGCTTCTGCTCCGGGTCGTCGACCCCCGCCAGCCTGGCGAGGAAACGCTCCTCGGCGTCGACGTGGACCAGCGGGATCCCGAACTGGCCGAACGCCTCGACCACCTGCTCGCCCTCGTTGAGCCGCATCAGGCCGTGGTCGACGAAGACGCAGGTCAGCTGCTCGCCGATCGCCCGGTGGACCAGCATCGCCGCGACCGAGGAGTCGACGCCACCCGAGAGGCCGCAGATCACCCTTCCCTCGCCGACCTGGGCGCGGATCCGGTCGACCTGTTCGGCGATCACCGATTGCGGCGACCACTGCTCGGCGCAGCCGGCGATGTCGCGCAGGAAGCGGGTGAGGATCTCGGTCCCGTAGGGGGTGTGGACGACCTCGGGGTGGAACTGGATCCCGTAGAGGCCGCGATCGGGGAACTCGCAGGCGGCAACCGGCGAGCTGGGGCTGGAGGCGAGCGGCTCGAACCCCTCCGGCGCCTCGAAGACGGCATCGCGGTGGCTCATCCAGCAGCTCTGCTCCTGCGGCAGGCCGCCCAGCAGGCGGCCGCCGTCCCCGCGCAGGACCAAGTCGGCCCGCCCGAACTCCCCCGCCTCGGCCGACTCGACCCGGCCGCCCAGTGCCAGCACCATCGCCTGCATCCCGTAACAGATGCCGAGCAGCGGGATGCCGAGGTCGAGCAGCTGGGTCGGGAACTCCGGCGCCCCCTCGTCGTAGACCGAGGCCGGCCCACCCGAGAGCACCAGCGCCTTCGGCTTGCGCTCCCGGATCTCCTCAACCGAAGCCGTCACCGGCAGCAGTTCGGCAAACACCCCGCATTCGCGGATCCGCCGCGCGATCAGCTGCGAGTACTGCCCGCCGAAATCGAGGACCAACACCTCCTCCAAGACATGCGCGTCAACTGGCCCGCCGCCCGCCTCGACGATCTGCTCCTCGTCGGCGCGGGCGGCGACCTGGTCAGTCATCGCTTACGGCAACTCCCGCCGACACGGCGGCCCGACCGTTCGAGCCCATGCCGACCGCCTGCTCGTTCTGGAGCTTCTTGCCCTCGCTCATCAGCGCCGGCGCGACCATCACCTCGGCCCGCTGGAAGGAGCGGATGTCCTCGTAGCCACAGGTCGCCATCGAGGTTTTCAGCGCCCCCATCAGGTTGAAGGTGCCGTCGTTCTCCCGGGCCGGGCCGAGCAGGATCTCCTCCATCGTCCCGTCCTGCTTGGTCGAGACGCGGGTGCCGCGCGGCAGCGAGGGATGGAAGGTCGCCATCCCCCAGTGGAAGCCGCGGCCGGGCGCCTCCTTGGCGCGGGCCAGCGGCGAGCCGACCATCACCGAGTCGGCGCCGCAGGCGATCGCCTTCGAGACGTCCCCCCCGGTCCGCATCCCGCCGTCGGCGATCACGTTGACGTACTCGCCGGTCTCCAGCATGTGCTGGGCGCGGGCGGCGGCGACGTCGGCGATCGCGGTCGCCTGCGGGACGCCGATCCCGAGCACGCCGCGGGTCGTGCAGGCGGCGCCGGGGCCGACCCCGACCAGGACCCCGACCGCGCCGGTCCGCATCAGGTGCAGGCCGGTCGAGTAGGAGGCGCAGCCGCCGACCACGGTCGGCACCGGCACCTCGGCGATGAACTCCTTCAGGTTGAGCGGCTCGACCGTGGTCGAGACGTGTTCGGCGGAGATCACCGTGCCCTGGATGACGAGGATGTCGAGCCCCGCCTCGACCGCGATCTCGTAGTGCTCGCGCACCTTCTGCGGGGTCAGCGAGCCGCAGGCGACGGCGCCGCGCTCCTTGACCTCGGCGACCCGGCGGCCGATCAGCTCCGGCTTCACGGGCTCGGTGTAGATCTCCTGCATCAGCCGGGTCGCCTCGTGCCTCGGCGCGGCCGCGATCTTCTCCAGCATCTCCTCGGCGTTCTCGAACCGGGTCCAGATGCCCTCCAGGTTGAGCACCCCGAGGCCGCCCAGCTGGTTGACCAGGACGGCGGTGTCAGGGCTGACGACCCCGTCCATCGCCGAGGCGACGAGGGGCAGCTCGAAGCGGTAGGGGCCGAGGGTCCAGCTGATGTCGATGTCGTCGGGGTCGCGAGTGCGGCGGGAAGGGACGATCGCGATGTCGTCGAAACCGTATGCGCGCCGCCCCTTCTTGCCGCGGCCAATGTCAATTTCCAAGTGAGTCCTCCAGGGCTGGCGTTGAAAGGCCAGCCTACACTTCTGCGGGGACCTCCAAGTCGTGGACCGCGACCTCGCCGAGCAGCCGCTCGACCTGGTTGCGATCGACGGTGCCGGCGCCGAAGTGCTGGGTCGACTCGGCCCCCGCGGCGACCCCGTAGGCGAGGCACTCCTCGGGCGAGCGGCCCTCGTACCGGGCCGCCACGTAGCCGGCCAGGAAGGCGTCGCCGGAGCCGACCGTGGAGACCGGCTCCAGGGGCTCGGTGTGGATCTCGACCAGGCGCCGCTCGGAGCCCTCGCCGACCGTCGCCACGCAGCCCTCCGGCCGCGTGATCGCCGCCTCGGTCGAGCCCAACCGGACCAGTTCGCCAAGGCCCTGGGCGAGGTCGTCGCGGTCGGCGAACTCCTGGCCGACCAGCTCCTCCGCCTCGCGCTCGTTCGGGGTGACCATCGAGGCCCCGGCCCGGATCCCCTCCAGCATCGCCTCGCCCTCGGCGTCGAGGATGACCGGGACGCCACGGCGGCCGAGGTCGGCGACCAGGCGCGCGTAGAGGTCGTCGCCGGCGCCGGGCGGCAGCGAGCCGGCCAGCACGCAGAGCTTGGCGCCCCCGGCCAGGTAGGCGATCCGCTCGAACAGCTTCTTGACCTCGACCTGGCTGACCGCCGGGCCGCGCTCGTTGATCTCGGTCTGGTCGCCCGAGGTGGGGTCGATCACCGCCAGGTTGATCCGGGTCTCGGCGGCGATCCGGACGAAGTCGGTGAGCACCGATTCCTCGTGCAGCTGTTCGACCACCCGCGTCCCGGTCGGCCCGCCGACGAACCCGGTCGCGATCACCGGCCGCCCCAGCAGGGTCAGGGCGCGGGCGACGTTGATGCCCTTGCCGCCCGCCACGGTGCGGCTCTCGACCGAGCGGTGGCGGCGTCCGAGGCGGAAATTGGGCACCGCGACCGTGCGGTCGATCGCTGCGTTCAGCGTCACGGTGAGGATCACTTTTCGTTCACCCGGTTCCGCTCCCTCGATCGTTTCCGCGGGACTGCCGCCGGTACAGCAATACCCCGATCATGAGTATCACGAACCCGCCGACCGCGATAGGGATCGAGTTGTCGCCGACGAAGGCGCGGAGGCGGTCGAAGTCGGTGGCCGCCGGCACCGCCCGCCCGGCCCGCAGACGCGCCGTCCCGACCCGCCTGCCGTCGACGAAGACGGTGACCCGGCCGAGCGCGGCGCCGCGCCGGACCGGCCCCTCGACCTCGGCCGGGGCGCGTACCGCGGTCCGCAGCTCCTGCCCCTCCCGCACCCCGACCGCGACGCGGCGAGCCGCCCGCAACGGCAGGCTGCCGCCGGAGTACCGGATCTCGGGGTCGGCGAGCTCCTCGCCGGCGCGGACGGGGACGCGGCGCGTGTAGCGCGAGAAGCCGTACTCGAGCAGCTCCAGGTTGGCGACGTAGCGCTCCTCCTCGGTGGGGGCGCCAAGCGCCACCGAGACCAGCTCGACGCCCTTCTGGCGCCCCGAGGCGACCAGGACCCAGCCGGCGCCCAGCGTGTGGCCCGTCTTCACCCCGGTCGCCCAGGGAACCATGAAGAGCAGCTCGTTGCGGCTGGTGATCTCCGGCGGCGGCCGCAGGCTGCGCAGCTCGGCGCTGCGGGCGTCGGCCACCCTGGCGAAGAAGCGGTCGCGCAGCAGGCGCCGAGTCAGGGTCGCGAGGTCGCGGGCGCTCGAGTGGTTGGCGGGGTCGTCGAGGCCGATCGGGTTCGCGTAGTGGGTGTCGGCCAGGCCGAGCGCGGCGGCGTAGCGGTTCATCTTGCGCACGAAGCGCTCGGTCGAGCCGGCGGCGGCGATCGCCAGAGTGTGCGCCGCGTCGTTGCCGCTGCGCAGGATCAGGCCGTAGAGCAGGTCGCGGACGCTGATCCGCTCGCCGGCCGGCACCCCGAGCACCGACTCGACCGGCGCCGCGTCGTAGGGCGCGACCTCGACCCGCCGCCGCAGCGGCAGCTCCCGCAGCGCCACGTAGGCGGTCATCAGCTTGGTGGCGCTGGCGACCGGCAGCCGCCGCCCTGCCGCCCGGGAGGCGAGCACCGCGCCGCTGCGCGCCTCGACCACGGTCCAGGCGCGGGCCTCGACCTCGGGTGGCTGCTGCGGGTCCTGCTCGGCCGCGGCCGCGGGGGCGGCGGGCAGCAGAGCGCCAAGCAGCAGCGCCGCCGCGATCGCGGCGCGCCTCCGGCCGCGGCTCATCGAAGGGTCAGAGTTTCGCCGGCGATCAGGATCTGCGGGTCGATTTCGGGATTCAGGGTTTGCAGCTCCTCAACCGAGACCCCGGTCTTCTCGGAGATCCCTTCCAGGGTGTCTCCGCTCTTGATCACATAGGTCTTGGCCTGCGTCTTCGGCTTGCTCGGGCGCTTCGTGGTGACGCCGCCACGGGCCTGCCCTTCGCCGCCGCTCGAGGCTGAGTCGCCGCCGCTCGACCCGGCGACGACGACGATCACCGCCAGCACGGCAGCGGCCAGGGCTGCGGCGGCGAGGATACGAGCGGGGGCGCTGGTGCGTTGGTCCATGGGAATCGGCTCGGGAGGACCCTCCCTGCCGCCAGGATCGTAGCGACGGGACGGGCGGCGGCAGCGCCGGCCTCAGCCGCCTGAGACGTCCCAGGTGGCGGCGCGCAGTCGCTCCGCGGCGGCAGCCGGGTCGGGATCGCCGGCGATCCCCCGCGAGGAGGTGACGATCGCCGCCGCCGGGCCGGCGGCAAAGGCCGCCCCCAGCAGCTCCGGACGACCGCCCTGGGCGCCGACTCCGGGCAGCAGGAAGACCGAGCGCGGCATCAGCTCGCGCAGCCGGGCGATGTGGCCGGGCTCGGTGGCGCCGACCACCGCGCCCATCCCGCTCAGCCCGCCGCTGCCGAGCAGCCGGTCGGAGAGGTCATCGACCAGAGCGGCGAGTCGCTCGTGCAGGGGGACGTCGGGGGCCGGCAGGTCCTCGACGTCGGCGGCGCCGGGGTTGCTGGTCCGGACCAGCGCGAAGACCCCCGCCCCGGCCTCGGCGGCGGCCGCGAGCAGCGGCTCCAGGGCATCGCGGCCGAGCAGCGGGTTGGCGGTGAAGGCGTCGGCGCCCAGCCCGGGGACGGGGCCCCAGGGGGTCGGCGTCTCGCCGACCAGCGCCTGTGCGTAGGCGGCGGCGGTGACCGGGACGTCGCCGCGCTTGCCGTCGGCGATCGTCAGCAGGCCGGCCGCCCGGGCAGCCGCGCAGACCTCGGCCAGCGCCGCCCAGCCGGGAGCGCCGAGGCGCTCGAAGCAGGCGAGCTGGGGCTTGACCGCGACGCAGGACGGGCCGGCGCGGTCGATCAGGGTGCGGCAGTGCTCGGTGACAGCGGCGGCGGCGCGCTCGGCGGCCGTGGCGCCCTCACCGCCGGCCCCGTCCCCGGCCAGCTTGGCCGGGTCGGGGTCGAGGCCGAGGCAGATCTGGCTGCGGCGCTCCGAAACGAGCGCCGCGAGCCGATCGGCGAAGTGCGTCAGGGAGCTTGCCTCAGCCGCCCTTGACCTTGGTCTTCAGAGCCGAGCCGGCCGAGAACCGGGGCACCTTGCCGCCCGGGATCGTGATCCGCTCGCCGGTGCGCGGGTTGACGCCCTGACGGGGGCCACGCTCGGCAACGTGGAATTTGCCGAAGCCGGTGAAGCTGACCTCCTCGCCGGCGCTGAGAGCACCGGTGATGGCGTCGAGCACGGCATCGACAGCGTCGCTGGCAGCTTTCTTGCTGCCGAGCCGGTCGTCGCCGGCCAGTTGGTCCAGAAACTCAGCCTTGGTCACGTCGAAATTCCTCCTCGGGGGTTGAAGACCGGCGCAATCTAACAGTGGGCTCGGCGTAACCCGCTGCAGGCGCCGGTGCGGTTTGTCACGAGCCGCTGATCGCCAGCTCGGCGACCAGCAGCGGCGGGGTCTTGACCGAGCCCCCGAACGGGACCCAGCGCGCCTCCGCGCCGGCCGCCCGCACCGCGCCCAGCATCGCCACCAGCTCACCGGCGATCGTGAACTCGCGGACCGGCTCGGCCAGCTCGCCGCCGCGAATCGCGCGGCCCGAGGCGCCGACCGAGAAGACGCCGGTGACCGGGTTGACGCCGGAGTGCAGACCGGCGACGTCGGTCACGTAGACGCCGTCGCCGGCTGCCGCCAGCAGCTCCGCCTCGGAGGCGGTGCCGCTGCCGACCACCAAGTTCGAGGTCGCGACGGTGGGCAGCGAGCGGTAGCCGTGGCGGCTGGCGTTGCCGGTCGAGCGCTCGCCGCCACGGTTGGCGGTGTAGGTGTCGTAGAGGAAGCTGCGCAGCCGGCCGCCCTCGATCAGCGCGGTGCGGCGGCGCGGCACGCCCTCGGCGTCGAAGGGGGCGGAGTTGGGGCCGGCGGGGTCGCGGCCGTCGTCGTGGAGGACGAAGGCGTCGCTGGCCAGCTCCTCGCCGAGCCGCTCGCCGAAGGGCGAGCGGCCGCGCTGCACCGCGCCGGCCCCGAGCGCGTTGCCGATCAGGCCGGCGAAGCTGGCCGCGACGGTCGGGTCGAGCACCACCGGGCAGGCCCGCGAGGCGGGCTTCGAGGCGCCGATCATCGCCAGCGCCCGGCCGGCCCCCTCGGCGCCGATCGCCTCCGGGTCGAGGCCGGCGGGGCCGCGGGCGAGGCCGAACCCGAGCCCGGTCTCCCGCGCCCCCTCGCCCTCGGCCAGCGCCTGCAGGTAGGCGAAGCAGCTGGAGCTCTCGTACTCGCCGGCGACCCCGGCCGAGGAGGCGATCGCGACCTGTTCGGCGGAGTCGGCGTAGACCGCCTGCTCGACCCCGGCGACGCGCTCGTCAGCGGCCAGCGCGGTGCGCTCGACGGTCAGCGCCAGCTCCGCCACCCGGGCGGCGCTCCAGGCACCGACCGAGGGGTCGCCGAGGCCCTCGAGCGGCTCGGGCGGGTCGGGCTGCGGCGGCGCCGCGAACTGGTCGGGGTCGGCGATCCGGGCCGCCTCGGCGGCGCGGGTGGCGATCTCGGCGACGCCGGCCGCCGAGAGGTCGGTGCCGTAGGCGTAGCCGACCCGGTGGTCGATCCAGGCGCGGACCCCGACCCCGGTCCGGGTCGCCGCGGTGAGGCTCTCGACCTCGCCGCCGTGGGCGCGCACCTCGCGGCCGCTGTCGCGCACCGCGTAGGCCTCGGCCTCGCTCGCCCCGGCGCCAAGCGTCGCCTCCAGAGCGCGGCGGGCAGCCTCGGAGAGCCCGCTCACCGCAACCTCCAAGCAACGCGTGGTTCCTTTTTCGCGCTCAGCGCGAAAAAGGAACCACGCGTTGCGGGGGCGGGGCTCATCGCTCGGTCCCGCCGACCGTCATCGCCGCGACCCGGACGTGGCCCTGGCCGGTCCCGACCGGGACTTTCTGGCCGCCCTTGCCGCAGATCCCGGTCTTCATGAAGAAGTCGTCGCCGACCGCGTCGATCGCCGTCAGCGCCTCCAGGCAGTTGCCGATCAGGGTGGCGCCGCGGCAGGGCCGGGTCACCCTGCCGCCCTCGATCAGGTAGCCCTCGTTGACGCCGAAGACGAAGTCGCCGGTTGCCGGGTCGACCTGGCCGCCGCCGAAGGAGACGGCGTAGAAGCCGCGCTCGACCTCGGCGATCATCTCCTCCGGGGTCGACTCGCCGGGCGCGATGTACGTGTTGGTCATGCGCGGGATCGGCAGCTCGCGGAAGCTCTCGCGGCGGCCGTTGCCGGTCGAGGCGACCCCGTCGCGCTCCGCCGTCAGGTGGTCGTAGAGGTAGGAGACCAGGCGGCCCTCCTCGATCACCAGCGTCTTCTGGGTCGGGGCGCCCTCGTCGTCGATCGCGTCGCTCCCCCACTCGCCCGGCAGGCGGCCGTCGTCGTAGGCGTTGAGCAGCGGCTGGGCGACCCGCTCGCCCAGCTTGCCGGCGTAGACGCTGGCCCCCTTCTGGACGTGGTCGGCCTCCAGCCCGTGCCCGGTCATCTCGTGGAAGAGGACGCCGCCGAAGCCGCCGCCGACCACCACCGGCATCGAGCCCGAGGGAGCGGGCCCGGCGTCGAGCAAGGTCAGCGCCTTGCCGGCCGCCTGCTCGGCGATCGCCCCCGGGTCGTCTTCGAGCAGCTCGAAGCCGCGGTGGCCGCCGAGCGTCTCGGCGCCGGTCTCGACCACCTCGCCGCGCCGCGCCACCGCCTGGGCGCCGATCCGGGCCCTGGTGCGGTCGTCGGTCGCGAAGACACCGTCGGAGTTGGCGACCGCGACCTCGCGCCGGGCCTCCATGTAGGAGGCGGTGAGCTGGGCGATCTCGCCGCCCCTGGCGCGGGCCCGCTCGTCGAGCTCGCGCAGCAGCGCCGCCTTGCGCTCCGCCTCGACCGTCTCGGGCCGGACCGCGATCGGCTGCGCCTCGGTGACCCGCGCGCTCAGCGCCCGCGGCTCGCGCCGCTCGCCCCGCAGCGCCGCGGCGGCCTCGTCGGCGGCCCGCTCGAGGTCGGCCGGGTCGAGCCCGTCGACGTGGGCGAAGTAGGTGGTGCCGCCCTCGACCACGCGCACCCCGGCGCCCTCCTCGGCGCCCGACTGCACCGACTCGATCCGCGACTCGTCGACCGCCAGCGAGAGGCCGCGGCGCCGTTCGGCGAAGACCTCGGCGAAGCGGCCGCCGTTGGCGAGGGCGCGCGCCAGCACGCGCTCGGCGAGCGCCGGGTCGATCGGGGCGCTCACCGCTGCGACCGCTTCCCGACGCCGGCGACCTCGATCAGCCGGCCCGCGGCGACAAACAGCTCGGCGCCGCTCTCGGAGTCGGCGGCGTGATCGGCGCTGCGCCCGCTCTCGTAGTACAGGCGGGCGAAGGGCCGCCGCGCGGCGCGGCGCCGGCGCACGTAGGCGGCCGCCTCGTCGGCGTAGCCGGAGACGCGGTCGAGCAGCACCCGGTGCGGCTTAACCGGCATCGCGCTCCGTCCGCTCGGCGGCGAGGTCGCGCAGGGTGGAGCGCAGATCGAAGAAGGTGAGCGAGGCGAGCGGGAAGCGCTCGGTGACGGCAACGGCGGCGAGACCGCCGTGGCGCAGCGCGAAGACCTCGCCCTGCTCGGTGGCGACGTGGACCTGCTCGACCGGCTCGCCCTCGGCCGCATCGGCGACCGCCAGCAGCCGCGCCGCGTCCTCGCCCCACCGCCCCGGCTCGGCGGTGGCGGCCAGGACGGCGCCGTCGCCGGCGAGGATCGCCGCCCCGCGCAGGTCGGGCGTCATCTCGGTCAGGAAGGCAAGCGCCGCCTCCGCGGAGTTGCCGCCGGAGGCCACGTTGACGCGGTCGTCCTTCATCTCGGTGAAAATACCGACCGATGCCCCTGGCCCGAGCCTCCTGGATCACCGTCGTCGGCGTATGCGCGGTCGCCGCCGTCCTCTTCGCCTTCAGCGGCTACACCGGTTACGCGATCACCCTGGTCGCCGTCGGCCTCGCCGCCGGCGTCAACCTGCTCCCGCCGCGCTGAACCCAACCTCCGGCCTGCTAACCGGCCCGGTAGGGGCCGTCGCCGGCGTCGTGCGGATCGCGGAACGAGGTCTCGGGCTCGACGTGGATCAGGACCTCGGCGCGGGGGATCTCGGTCTCGATCGAGGCGCGCATCGCGTGGGCCAGCTCATGGGCGCGCTCGAGGCTCGTGCCGCGCACGTACTGGACGTGCAGGTCGATGTGGCGGCGGCTGCCGGCGCGGCGGGCGCGCAGCTTGTGGTACCCGGCGACCTCCTCGGTGCGAGCGTTGTCGATCGCCAGCTCGATCCGGTCCATCTCCTCTCCCGGCAGGACCTCGTCGACCAGGACCCCCGAGGAACGGCGCAGGATCGTCACCCCGGCGCCGACGATCGCCCCGGCGACGAGCAGCGCGGTGATCGAGTCGAGCGCCGCGAAGCCGGTGATCTCGACCAGGGCGAGGCCGACCAGCACCCCAGCCGAGGTCATCGCGTCGGTGCGCAGGTGCGCCGCATCTCCCTCGAGAGCGGGCGAATCGAGCGCCCTGGCGCGCCGGTAGAGATAGGTCGAGACGACGACGTTGGCCAGCGTCGAGAGGGCCATCACGGCGATCCCGATTCCGAGCGCGCCGACCTCGGAGCCGACCACGAGCCGGTGAGTCGCCTCGTAGACGATCACCGCGGCGCCGATCAGGATCAGGATCCCCTCGATCGCCGCGGCCAGGTTCTCGACCTTCTCGTGCCCGTAGGGGTGCTCGGCGTCGGCCGGGACGTCGGCTTTGCGGACCGAGACGAAGGCGACCACCGAGGCGACCCAGTCGATCGCCGAGTGGACCGCCTCGGTGATGATCGCGATCGAGCCGGTGAGCACCCCGGCGACCACCTTGAGCAGGATCAGGACCGAGTTGGAGGCGATCGAGATCGCGGCGGCGCCGCTCTTCGTCTGCGACACGGCTCCCCCTACCCGGTCGTGAGCTGCTCGGCGAGCAGGCGGGCGGCCCGGCCGCGGTGGCTGATCGCGTGCTTCTCGGCGGCGCTCAGCTCGGCCATCGTGCGCTCGTCGTCGGTGTCGTCCGGGACGAAGGCGGGGTCGTAGCCGAAGCCGCCCTCGCCGCGGCCCTCGCGCAGCAGCCGGCCCTCGCAACGGGCCTCGAAGACCCGCTCGGTGCCGTCGGCGTCGACCAGTGCGATCGCGCAGACGTAGGCGGCGCGGCGCCCACCCCCGGCGGCGTCGACCTCGCGCAGCAGCTTCGCCAGGTTCTCCCCGTCGCTCGCCCCCTCGCCGGCGTAGCGGGCCGAGTAGATGCCGGGGGCGCCGCCGAGGTCCTCGGCCTCGATCCCGGAGTCGTCGGCGATCGCCGCTTCGCCGGTCGCCGCCTGAGCGGCGCGGGCCTTGATCAGCGCGTTGGCGGCGAAGCTGTCGCCGTCCTCGACCGGCGAGGGCAGCTCCGGCGGCAGCGGCCGCAGCTCCAGCCCGGGCAGCATTTCCCGCATCTCCCCCAGCTTGTGCGCGTTGCGGGTGGCGAGGATCAAGCGGCCCGCTCCTGCACCTCCCGCAGGCGGGCGATACCGCCCTCGGCCAGCCCCAGCAGCTCGTCCAGCGAGGCGCGGGAGAGCGGCATCCGCTCCGCCGTCGCCTGCACCTCGACCAGGCCGCCGTCGCCGGTCATCACCACGTTGGCGTCGACTTCGGCGTTGGAGTCCTCGCCGTAGTCGAGGTCGCAGAGGGCGCGGCCGTTGACCATGCCGACGCTGACCGCCGCCACCGTCCCGGTCAGCGGCATCGCGTCGATCGCCTTCTTGTCCACCAGCCCCTGGAAGGCCTGGCGCAGGGCGACGAAGCCGCCGGTGATCGCCGCGCACCGGGTGCCGCCGTCGGCCTGCAACACGTCGCAGTCGACGTAGACGCTGCGTTCGCCGAGCGCCTTGAAGTCGACCACCACCCGCAGCGATCGCCCGATCAGGCGCTGGATCTCGACCCCGCGACCGTCCTGCTTGCCCTTCGCGATGTCACGCTGCTTGCGGTCGCCGGTCGAGGCGGGCAGCATCGCGTACTCGGCGGTCACCCAGCCTTTGCCCTTGCCCATCATCCAGCGCGGCACGTTCTCGCTCACCGAAGCGGTGCAGATCACCCGCGTTTTCCCGATCGAGATCAGCGCCGAGCCGTGGGCGCTTTCGACAAACCCCCGATCGATCGTCACCGGCCGCACGTCGGCCGGCGCCCTGTCGTAGCTGCGCGAAGCAGGCATCGGCCGAGTCTTTCATGCCGGGCCGCGTTTGGCGGTCCGTCGTCGCGCGGTGAAGGCTCCGCCCCGGGGCGCCGAAGCGTCCCCGGGGCGGACTGCGTCTCAGCAGACGGTGCTCGTTTTGTAGAGACGGATCGACGACGCCAGGTCGTTGAACCAGGCAAGCGCCGGGTTGGCCGAGTTGGGCTGCATGCAGATGCGGTTGCCGCCGCCGTTGGTGTTTTCGGCGAGGCGAGCGTCCTGGTTGATCCGGTTGCGCCAGGAGCTGGTCTTGTCGTTGAAGCCGTACGCGGACAGGTTCTGCCAGTAGCCGCGGTCCTGGAACTGGAGCATCTGTCCTTCGTAGTAGGCGTGCTCCCAGATGCACACCCATCCGTTCGGGCAATCGCTGTAGGCGGCGACCACGGAGACCTTGACCCCGTCGGAGTAGGTGGTAACCCCGGCCGTGGTCTCGACAACCTGGGGTGCTTCCGAACCGACCTCGGTGTCGGTCACATCCTCCGCGGCCACTGCGACACCCGCGAAGGCCACAACAGCGCAAGCGGTGGCAACCAGCGCCATGAGAAAACGCATCTTCCCTCCATCTGTTGAGTAACAGTTGGCGGATGATTACAGAAGCTTGTTTATTCGGTTTAGTTACACTAATTGGTGTAGCTTGACTTAACGTAGGTGGTGGCGCTGACCGTGAACGGCGGCTCCGCATCGGCGAAGTCCGGCGGCTCCAGGGCGGTCGTCCTCGTCTCCAGCACCTGCGACGTCTCCGGGTCGTAGATCAGCGAGTAGGTGCTCGCCGCGCCCGAGTAGTCGGAGGTGACGCCGACCGCGAGCCCCCGACGGCCGATCGAGTCGGTCGCCTCCCCCAGGTACTCGATGCCGGGGATCGCGATCGCCGCTTCGTAGAGCGCCGCCCGGACCTCCGGGGGCGTCGCCGGATCGCGCAGGGTGGCGGCGATCAGGTCGAGGGTACGTGCGCCCGGAGGGGCGCTGCTGCGGCCTCCCGCCGCCTGTTGAGCAAGCTTTTCGTGGAGCAGGTCGGGATCGGTCGGCAGGGTCGTCGGGTCGAGGCCGAGATCCTCGCGCCCGCCCTCACCGGCCGGGATCGGTCGCTCGAAGCTCCGGCCCTCGAAGCCTCCGGCGAGGAAGCTCGGCCGCCCCGCCGCTTCCCAGGCCGTACGGTCGCCCGGTCCCACGAACTCGGGCGGGTCAACGGTGACCCGGAGCCGCCCCGGCCGGTCGTCGGCCAGCCACACCTCGCGGGTCTCGGTCCGCCGGACCGACCACGCCTCGCCCTTCGCCACCGCCGTGTCGACGGAGGTGCTCCGGGTCTTCAGGTGCGTGTAGGGAAGGTCCTGCGCCGGACCGGGGGCGGCAGCCGCTGCGGCGGCGACGTCGTCCAGCGCCGAGACCGCGTTGTCGCCTCCCCCGACCGCGCCGACCAGGGTCAGGACGATCGCGGCGACCAGGATCCCGGCGATCGCCGCCGGGGCGGCGAGGCGCCGGAACAACGGCGGCCGGGCCTCGCGGCGCGGACGCTCCCGCTCCGGCTCCGGTGGGTCGGAGCCGAGGATGGACTGGAGCAGCTCCTCGACGTCCGTGTCGAGGAGCTCGCGCCGGAGCGCCGCCTCGTCCACCGGGTCGATCGAGCGCAGCTGTCGGATCAGGCTGTCGTCCTTCGTCTTCATCTCGCCTCCGCCGCTCCCGCCTGTGGCTGGCCGGGGTTTCGGTGTTCGTCGCCAAGTGAGTGTCCGCTGGCGCGCAGCTCTTTCATCAGCCGGCGCCGCGCCCGGTGCAGGCGGACCGAGAAGGCGGTCGCCGTGCAGTCCATGACCACGGCTGCCTCGCGCGGCTCCAGTCCCTCCCAGGCGGTCAGCGCCAGGACCTCGCGATCGCGCTCCTCCAGCGCCGCGAACGCGGTGGCGAACGCCTCCCGGTCGGCGACCAGGTCGGCGGTCGAGGTCGTCGGGTCGACCGCCCTCTCCGCCGCATCCAGCGGGGCGTGCAACCCGCCGTCGCGGCGCCGCGCCGATCGCCGCTGGTTGGCGAGGACCTTCCTCGCCGTGCCCAGCAGCCAGGGGACCGAGTCCGCCGGCACGTCATCGAGCCGCCGCCAGGCGATCAGGAAGGTCTCGGCCGCCACCTCCTCCGCTCCGTGGCGATCGTCGGTGCGGCGCAGCGCATAGGCAAGCACGCGCGGATACGCGTTGCGGAACACGGATTCAAAGCGGGCGGCTCTGATTTCAGCCCTCAGGCGGCGGTCGAGATCGGTCACTGGCCTACCCACCTAGTGTCCGCGCCCGCCCGATCCTTTCAGGGCCGAGGCGGAGGTGGCGCTTTTGTTCGGCTATCCCGAAGAAAAGCGCCACTGCCCCGCCTACTTGAAGGCGACCTTGTTCACCGCCTCCTTGATCTTGTCGACGATCACGTCGGCCAACTGGGTCCCCTGCTTGCCGTTGAACCCTTTCATCGCCGCCACCATCCCGACCATCAGCAGCGAGACGAGCAGGATCAGGCCGACGTACTCGACCGTGCCCTGACCTCGCTCGCCGGCCAGGCGGCGGATCGCTTGCAGCCGCCAGGTGACGGCCGCGTGCAGGTAGCCGAGCAGCGTGTAGAGCATCGGTGCCTCCCTTCGTTCGGTTGGCGGCCGATGCTGGGCGGCGGGGGCGCACCGAACAAGACAAGAAAGCGCCGGATGCGTGGCGGCTCTGTGCCGGCTCTGGGACGGCGGATACCCTGACGCCGGTGCGCGTCCTGGTCGTGACCAACTTCGAGCCCGACGAGGAGGCGCCGCAGCGCGGCCAGTGGGTGCGCGACCAGGTGGCCGAGACGCGGCGACTCGGGGTCGAGGTCGAGGTCTTCTCCTTCCCGCGCGGCCGCGCCGAGTACGTGCCGGCGACGCGGCGGCTGCGCGCCCTGCTGCGCCGCGAGCGCTTCGACTTGGTCCACGCCCACTACGGGCTCGCCGGCTGGGTCGCGAAGCTGGCCGGCGCCCGGCCGCTGATCGTCACCTTCCACGGCACCGACGTCCGCCACCACCTGGTCGGACCGCTCTCGCGCCGACTCGCCTGGCGGGTCGACTTGGTCGCGGCCGTCTCGCGAGCCCTGTTCGCCGCCGAGGACGGCCGCCCGGGTCTCCCCCCCGTCCCCGGCGCCGCGGTCCTCCCCTGCGGCCCCGACCTCGGCCGCTTCGGGCCGCAGCCGCGGGCCGAGGCGCGGCGCGCGCTCGGCCTCGACCCCGACCGCCCCTTCCTCCTCTTCCCCGCCAACCCGGCCCGGCCCGAGAAGCGTCACGACCGCGCCGCCGAGCTGGCCGCCGCCTGCGGGGCGGAGCTCCACACCGGCGGCTCGATCGAGCCGGAGCGGATGCCGCTCTGGGTCAACGCCGCCAACGCCGTCCTCGTCACTTCCGACTACGAGGGCTTCGGGCTTGCCGCGGTCGAGGCGCTGGCCTGCGACGTGCCGGTGCTTTCGACCCCGGTCGGGGTCGCCCCCTACGCGCTCGCGGGCGTCGCCGGCTGCATCTGCGCCGAGTTCGACCCGGCCGCCTGGGGCACCGTCGCCCGCCCCCACCTCGAGCAGGCCGACCCCCGGGTCGAGGGCGCCGCCCGGGCCGCCTCGCTCTCCGCGGCGCGGATGGCGGAGCGCCTCGTCGAGGCCTACCGCTGCGTCGAGGCCGGTGCGGTAATAGATTGAGCGCATGAGCACGGACGCGGGCAAGCCGGGCGAGGCGGGAGCCAAGTCCCAGATCGAGGAGGCCGAGCGCCAGCTGGAGGCGGCGGCGAAGGCGGCGGCCGAAGCCGAGCAGCGGGCCGAGGCGGAGATCAGGGCGCTGGAGGCGGACCTGGAGCGCCAGCGGGCGCAGGCCGACGAGAAGGTGGAGGCGCTGAAGCTCGAGCACGAGGAAGCGCTGCAGGCGGAGCGCGAGGCGAAGCAGCAGGCGATCGCCACCGCCGAGGAGCGGCTCGGCGAGATCGAGGCCCAGGCCGAGGCGGCGGAGCAGCGGATCGCCGCCGCGGAGCGCCGGGCCGGCGAGGCCGAGGCGGCGGTCGAGGACGAGAAGGCGCGGGCACGCGAAGCCGCCGCCGCCTGGCTGCGGGAGCAGCTCGAGGCGCTGCGCCGAGAGGCTGAGGGGCGATAGCGGCAGCCCGCGAGTTCGACGTCGCCGTGGTCGGCGGCGGCGCCGCCGGGCTCTGGACCGCGCTGCGGGCCGCCGAGCGGGGCGGCCGCGTCTGCCTCGTCTCCCGCACCCCGCTCTCGCTGAGCGCCAGCTTCTGGGCGCAGGGCGGGCTGGCGGCGGCGCTGGAGCCCGGCGACTCCCCGGAGAGCCACGCCGCCGACACGATCGCCGCCGGTCGCGGCCTCTGCCGCACCGCCGCCGTGCGGGCGCTGGTCGAGGAGGCGCCGGCCATGGTGCGGGACCTGCAGGCGCGCGGCATCGTCTTCGACCTCGACCACGAGGGCCGGCTGGCGTTGGGGTTGGAGGGCGGCCACGCGAGCCGCCGCATCGTCCACGCGGGCGGCAGCCAGACCGGGGCCGAGATCACCTCGAAGCTGGCGGCGATGGTCGCCGCCGAGGCCGGGATCGACGTCCTGGAGGAGACCTCGGCGACCTCCCTCTGGAGCGACGGCGGCCGCTGCCACGGCGTGCTCACCGACAACGGCCCGGTCGCCGCCGCCGCGACCGTGCTCTCGACCGGCGGCGCCGCGGCGCTGTGGCGGCGGACCACCAACCCGCGGGGGGCGATCGGGGCCGGCCCGGTGCTGGCCGCGGCGGCCGGCGCCGACCTCGCCGACCTCGAGTTCTGCCAGTTCCACCCGACCGCGCTGGCGCTTCCCGGCACCCGGTTCGACGGCCTGCTGATCACCGAGGCGGTGCGCGGCGAGGGGGCGACCCTGCTCGACGCCGACGACGAGCGGTTCACCGACGAGCTGGCGCCGCGCGACGCGGTCACCGCGGCGATCCTCGACCGCACCCGCGGCGACGACGCCGGCGCGGTGAGGCTCGACCTGCGCGAGATCGACCCCGCCCGCTTCCCCAACGTCTTCGCCTCGCTGGCCAAGGCGGGGCTCGACCCGGGCGCCGAGCCGGTCCCGGTCGCCCCCGCCGCCCACTACACGATGGGCGGGGTCGCGGTCGACCTCGACGGCCGCTCCTCGCTGCCCGGCCTCTACGCGGTCGGCGAGTGCTCCTGCACCGGGCTGCACGGCGCCAACCGGCTCGCCTCCAACTCGCTCAGCGAGTGCTTCGTCTTCGGCGGTCGCGCCGCGGCGGCGGCGCTGGACGAGGCGCCGGCGACGAACCGGCCGCCGCTGCCCGAATGGCGCTTCGGCCCGCCCACCGAAGCGACCCGAGACGCCGTCTGGCGGCTCGCCGGGCCGCTGCGCGAGCCCGCGGAGCTGGCCGAGCTGGCCGTCGACCCCTACCCGCTGGCCCGGGCGGTCGCCGCCGCCGCCCGCGAGCGCCGCGAGACCCGCGGCGGCCACCGCCGCGTCGACTTCCCCGAGGCCGACCCCGAGCTCGACGGCGTCCACGTCGTCCTCGCCCCCGACGGCAGCACCCGCCGCGAGACCTGGGCCTGATCCCGCCGGGTCGGTAGCTTGGCGCCATGCTGCTCGGGGTCGACGTCGGCGGGACCTTCACCGATGCCGTCCTGCTCGACGCCGGCACGGTCCACACCGCCAAGGTGCCGAGCACGCCGGGGGACGAGTCGGCCGGGGTGATGCGCGCAGTCGGCGCGGTGCTGGAGCGGGCCGGCGCCGAGGCCGACGCGGTCGAGACCTTCGCCCACGGGATGACCGTCGGCACCAACGCGCTGCTGGAGGAACGGGGGGCGCGAACGGCCCTGGTCGCCACCCGCGGCTTCGCCGACCTGCTGGAGATCGCCCGCCAGGACCGGCCCGACCTCTACCGGCTCTGCGCCCCGAAGCCGGCGCCGCTGATCGAGCCCGAGCTGCGCTTCGAGGCCGAGGAGCGGATCGGGCCGGACGGGGTCGTCACCCCGCTCGCCGAGGCAGAGCCGGAGCGGCTCGCCGCGCTGCTCGCCGAGAGCGGCGCCGAGTCGGTTGCCGTCTGCCTGCTCTTCTCCTACCTCGACCCCAGCCACGAGCGCCGCCTCGCCGACCACCTGCGCGACCGCCTGCCCGGCGTCCACGTCTCCGCCTCGCACCAGGTCCTGCCACGCTTCCGCGAGTACGAGCGCTGCTCGACCACGGCGATCGACGCCTACCTGAGCCCGCTGCTCGGCCGCTACCTGGGACGGCTCGGCGAGGCGGCGGCCGCGGCGGGGCTGCCCGAGCCGCTGGTGATGCGCTCCTCCGGCGGCGTCGTGCCCGCCCCCGAGGCGGCCCGGGCAGGGGCCTGGAGCGTCCTCTCCGGCCCGGCCGGGGGAGCGGTCGGGGCGGCTGTGCTAGCCCGGCTGAGTGGCGAGGGCAACGCACTCGGCTTCGACATGGGCGGCACCTCCTGCGACGTCTGCGTGGTCGAGGACGGGGCGGTCCGCCGCACCGACTCGCGGCAGATCGGCGGCCGCACGATCCAGCTGCCGATGGTCGACGTGCACACGGTCGGGGCCGGTGGCGGCTCGATCGGATGGCGCGACCCCGGCGGCGCCCTGCGGGTCGGGCCGCGCTCTGCCGGGGCCGAGCCCGGTCCGGCCTGCTACGGCCGCGGCGGCGAGGAGCCGACGGTGACCGACGCCAACCTGGTGCTCGGCAACCTGGCCGCCGACTCGCGGCTGGCCGGTGGCGTCGCGCTCGACGCGACCGCGGCCGAGGCGGCGGTCGACCGGCTCGGCGCCGAGCTCGGGCTCAACCGGCTGCAGACCGCGGCGGGGATCGTCCGCGTGGCCAACCAGGAGATGGTGCGGGCGCTGCGGGTGGTGACCGTGGAGCGCGGCGTCGACCCGCGCCGCTTCGCGCTGCTCCCGTTCGGCGGCGCCGGCCCGATGCACGCCGCCGCGATCGCCGCCGAGCTGGGGGTCGAGACGATCCTCTGCCCGCGAGCCAGCGGCGTCCTCTCGGCGCTCGGGCTCTGCGCCTCGGACCGGCGCCGCGACACCGCCCGCACCGTGATGCTGAGCGGCGACGAGCTGAGTGGCGAGCGGATCGCCGCCAAGGTCGAGCGGCTGGTCGCCGCCGCTGGCGACGGGTTGGAGGAGGCGACCCCCGAGGTCGTCTACGAGCTGCGCTACGCCGGCCAGGCCTTCCAGCTGCCGGTCCCCGGCCCGGTCGACCCCGACCCCGCCGACCTGATCGCCGGCTTCGAGCGCGTCCACGAGCAGCGCTACGGGCACCGCGACCCTGACGGCGAGGTCGTCCTGGTCGACATCCGGCTCGCCCTCGTCTCCCCCGGCCCGGCGCCGCGCCCGGTCGCCGCCGCGGCCGGCGCCCTGGCCGAGTCCTCGCGCCCGGTCCGGTTCGGCGAGGAGTGGGTCGAGACCCCGGTCCTGCGCGGCGAGCCGCCGGCCGGGACCGCTGCCGCCGGCCCGGTCGTCTTCGAGCTGCCCGAGTCGACCCTCGTCCTCCCCCCGGGCTGGGACGCCACCGTCGACCACACCGGCACCATCATCGCGCGGTTCCTTTTTAGCCCGGAGGGCGAAAAAGGAACCGCGCGATGAGTTCGCTGGACCCGATCACGCTGCAGGTCCTGGTCGGCGGCCTTCGCGCCGCCTGCGACGAGATGGGGGCGACGCTGATCCGCTCCGCCTACTCGGCCAACATCAAGGAGCGGCACGACTGCTCGACCGCGCTCTTCGACGCCGCCGGGGAGCTGGTGATGCAGGCCGAGCACATCCCCGTCCACCTCGGCTCGATGCCGGACGCGGTCGCCGCCGTCCTCGGCGAGGAGCACGAGCCGGGGCTGGCCTGGATCCTCAACGACCCCTACCGGGGCGGCACCCACCTGCCGGACATCACCCTGATCACGCCGGTCTTCGCGGCCGGCGAGCTGCTCGGCTTCGCCGCCAGCCGCGCCCACCACGCCGACGTCGGCGGCCCCACCCCGGGCAGCATGCCGAGCTTCTCGCGCACCCTCGCCGACGAGGGCGTCGTCATCCCCCCGACCCGCGCGACCGAGGCCGAGCTGGAGCGGCTCGCCGGCCAGATGCGCGCCCCGCGCCAGCGCCTCGCCGACCTGCGCGCCCAGGCCGCCGCCAACCGGGTCGGCGAGCTGCGACTCGGCGAGCTGGTCGAGCGGCTCGGGCTGGACGGGCTGCGGGCCGGGATGGCCGAGATCCTCGCCTACACCGAGCGCCGCACCCGCGCCGCGCTCGCCGAGCTGCCCGACGGCGCCTACCGGGCCGAGGACGTGCTCGAGGCGGACGGACCCGACGGGGAGCAGCGCGACGTCACCCTCCGGGTCGAGGCGAGGATCGCCGGTGACCGGCTGACGCTCGACTTCGGGGGCACCGACCCTGAGGTCGACGGCAACCTCAACTGCCCGCTCTCGGTGACCAAGTCGGCCGCCTTCTTCGCGGTCCGGGTGCTGACCGACCCCGACGGGCCGCCCTCGGCCGGCGCCCACCGCCCGATCGAGGTCCTCGCCCCCTCCGGCTGCCTGCTCAACGCCTCCTTCCCCGCCGCCGTCGCCGCCGGCAACGTCGAGACCTCGAGCCGGGTCGCCGACCTCGTCCTCGCCGCCCTCGCCGGCGCCTGCCCGGTCCCCGCCCAGGGCCAGGGGACGATGAACAACCTCACCCTCGCCAACGACGAGTTCACCTACTACGAGACGATCGGCGGCGGCCAGGGCGCCTGCCCACAGGCCGACGGCCCGAGCGCGATCCACGTCGCGATGTCGAACACGCTCAACACCCCGGTCGAGGCGCTGGAGACCGAGTTCCCGCTGCGGGTCACCGAGCTGGCGCTGCGCCGCGGCAGCGGCGGCGAGGGTCGGCAGCGCGGCGGCGAGGGGATCGTCCGCGAGATCGAGGCGCTGGCGCCGGTCCGGTTCACGCTGATCACCGAGCGCCGCCGCCACCCGCCGCGTGGCCGCGAGGGCGGCGGCGACGGCGCCACCGGCCGCAACCTCCGCAACGGCGAGCCGCTGCCGGGCAAGGCCGAGGGAGGGCTGTCCCCCGGCGACAGGCTGCGGATCGAAACCCCCGGCGGCGCCGGCCTCGGCTGACAAACCTCGCTGCAAACGTCACGAATTTGGCGTTTTGGGCGGGCTGGTCTAGAATGCGCGGCCCTGGGCGGGCGCACGGCCGCGAGCGAATGCGGCCTGAGGCTGTACGCCGGCCCAATCCCCTCGACATCGATCTTTCTGAAGGTAAACGAACTAATGCCGATCGCTTTGAAGGAATGGGCCGTAACGGTCCGCGCGCTCGCCGAGGGTGAGCAGCTGCTGACCCTCCGCAAGGGCGGAATCCGTGAGGAGAACAAGCATTTCGAGCTCGATCACGAGCGCTTCTTCCTCTACCCGACTTTCGACCACCAGCGCAACGACCTGGTGCGCGAGTCCCACCACCCGGAGCTGCGGAGAGCGCTCGAGGAGGGTGTCTGGCCGGACGAGGAGCCGCCGCCGAAGGCGCTGCTCCAGGACGGCGGCATCCCCCAGCCCGACCGCGTCCGGCTGCGGGCCTGGGCCGAAGTCACCGACCACGTCACGATCAACGACCGTCGCACCCTCGACTGCCTCTCGCCCTACTACGTCTGGACTCCGGACTACGCGGAGAAGCGGCTCAACTGGAAGCGCCGCCACCCGCTCCACATCCTGCTGCTGCGGGTCCACCGGATCCCGCGGCCGGTCACGGTCCGGGTCCGCGACGAGTACCACGGCTGCCGCTCCTGGGTCGAGATCGATCGCGAACTGCCCTTCGAGGGCACCCCGGTGATGGCCGACGAGGAGTTCGATCGCGCTCGCAGCGAGATCAAGGCAGTTTGCGAGCAGGCTGAGCCTGCGCTCGTCTGAGCCGCCCCGCCAGGCTCTAGCCTGGGGGTGCCATGTCGTGGATTGAGACGGAGTCGCTCAGCTTCACAGCGAGGCACGACTCCGACGATGCGGCGTTCGCGGAGCGGACGCTGGACCGGATGGAGAACCTGCGGCTGCGGTTGGAAGACCGCTTCCCGCAGGTGCCGGACGAGGTCACGGTCGTCGTCCACACCAACCCGGTCTGGCTGACCCTTGCCCACCCGTTCCTGCCCGCCGCCCGCTGGTCGGCGGCTGCCGCCGGCCGCCGCTACCTCGCCGGCTGGGCGATGGCAACCGAGCTGCACGTGCTGAGCGACCCCAACCTGGAGCGGCGGGCGGCCGGCGAGGACTCGCTGGAGGCGCTGCGCGGCACCGCCGAGCGCCTCTACGCGCAGCTGGTCGTCGCGGTCAACAACCCGGACCTCCCCCCCTCCTGGACGCCGCGCCGCTTCGTTCGCTACCTGCGCTGGACCTGGATGGTCGAGGGCGCCGCCCAGTACTTCTCGCGCCAGGTCGGCCTCTACCGGGCCGCCGTGATCCGACGCCTCCGCGAGAGCTCCCGCCCCTCGTTCCCGCCCTCGCCGCGCGACGCGGTGATCCTCGGCGGCACGATCTTCGACCTGCTCGAGGAGGAGCGCGGCCCCGAGGCCTGCGAGCGACTGGTCGCCCGGCTGCTGCCGGGAGGCCCCGCGGTCACCCTCGAAGACGCCTTCGACGCCCGCTTCCGCGACATCGAATCCGCCTGGCGCGACCACCTGCGCAGCATGATGGCCCGGCCGGCCGGCGTCGCCTGAGCGGAGGCGGTTCAGTGTCGCTATCCGCCCGTAGCCCGTTCCGGGCTGCGACTCAGGTTGCCTGGTAGAGCCCGAAGAGCAGCAGCACCGCGGCGAGGAAGGCGATCCCGATCCAGAAGGCGAGGCGGGCCGGCGAGACCTCGGCCCCGTCGCGACGCAGCGCCGCCGCCCCTGCCAGCTCTTGGCGCTCCTCGTCCTCGCTCTCCAGCATCGTTTCGGCAAGCAACTCGCGCGCCCGGGGCGCGATCGTCGCCGCGACGTAGACGTCGTGCGGCCCGGCAGAGAGGAAGTCGGGGTTGTCGAAGCCGCCGCTGCGCTTCAGCACGCTTGGGATTCCGGCCTCGCTCAGCAGCCCCTGCAGCATTTCGGCTTCGGCCTGGTTGCGACCGAAGCCGACCTTGACCAGCTTGCCGCCACCGCCGCCTCCGCCGCCGCCACCGCCACCGCCATGACCGGAGTCACCGCCGCCGCCGTGGGCGCCCCGCTTGTGGGCGCTGGAGCTATGCGTCTTCGAGCTCGACATCGGCGATCTTCATGTCCTGGAGCAGGAAGGCCTTGACGTCGGGGGCCTCGGAGTCGGCAAGCGAGACGATCACGTAGACCTGTTCGGGCCAGGCGACCGCCTGGTTGACGTCGGTCTGGGAGGGATAGGCAGCGCTCTTGGTGTGGGAGTGGTAGATCGCCAGCAGTTCGTCGCCGCCGTCCTCGATCGACTTCAGCGCGTCGTACTGGCCCTGCGGGTCCATCTCGTAGCGCAGCGGGCTGGCCGCGGCGTTCTCGACCCGCACCACCGAGGTCGCCACCCCGTCGCGCCCGCCGATCATCCCGCAACACTCGTTGGGCAGATCCTCGCGCGCGTGCGCGACCATCTCGTCGATCAGCTGCCGGGAGATCTTCACGCAGCGAGGCTAGCGGCTGAGACGACCGCGTGCCGCCTTCCTCCTCGCCTGCGCCACCATCCGTCGGTAGGCCCGCCAAGCCGGCTTCGAGCGGCCCCGGCGGTCGATCAACCCGGCTCCCTGGCAGAAGGCGCAGTGGCGATCCAACCGGTCCACGTCCCGCCAGGTGAACCAGTAGACGCCGGCGATGCGGAGGGATCGGCGTCGCTTCACGAGCCAGCCGTAGGCGCGCCTCAGGAAGCTCGCCTGCCCGGCCCTGCCGCGAACGAAGGCCGAGGGGACCGAGCCCCACGAGGCGACGCCGAGCTCGCTGATCAACAGCGGCGTGCGGCGGGCCCCAGCCCGGTCGAGGACGGTTCTCACCGCACGGACCTCCATCTTCATCAGCGAGACCCTTGCCGCGTAGGGATGCAGGGCGACGACGTCCAGGCTCCGCTTGACCCCGGGGACGCGGTAGAGCCTGCGCAGGAAGTGCCAGGGCGCGATCCCGGCGCTGACCGGAGCGACTCCGGCGCCGACGATCCGCGCCCGCCGGTCGGCGCGCCGCAGCGCCGACCTCGAGATCGAGAGCAGCCGGGCGTAGAGGCGCGGCGCCGGGTGCGGGCGCCAGAAGAGGCGGAAGTTCGGCTCGTTCCAGATCTGCCAACTATGGATTGGCTCTCGGCGCCGGGCGCCCTCCCAGACCGAGCCGCGAGGTCCGTACCGCCGGACGAGGGTGCGCAGGAAGGACGCCCAGGCCCGGCGCGCCCGCGCCGAGGCAAGCGGCGGGCGTGCCGGGTCGGGGGCGAGCCAGGCCGGCGTCCCGTAGACGACCGGGAGGACCGTCATCCGGTGGGCGGCTGCGGCCAGCACCTCGGCGTCGAGGCGGTCGAAGTCGTGGGTTCCCGGCTTCGGCTCGAGCTCGGACCAGTTGAACGGAATCCGCAGCGTCCCGACGGCGCCTCGCATCCTCCCGAAGTCCGCCGGGCCGAGCGGCGTCTGGGGGGCGACACCGAAGAAACGAAGGGGAAGCGACGACCTTCCCCCGTCCCTGGCGGCAGCGGGAGACGCCCAAGCCAGGGCCGCAGCGGCCGCGGCAAGCACCGCCACCACGGCCCAACCCCCTCCGCGGGACACGCGCACCGGACGTCCCTCCGCCGATCCGCTATTCGGAATAGCGGATCATCTGCGCCTCCGGGGGACAGTACTGGCGGCATTCCCGCAACTCGAGCGAGAGCGCCAGGACCCGACGCCCGGCCAGAGACACGATCTGGTTATCGCCTTCGCCTTCGCTGCCGGGAATCGGCCCCCGCCCGAAGCGGCGGTCCATCCGACCGTCGAACCGCATTCGCACCAAAATGCCGATCCCACGCAGGTTCGTGTCACTCAACGCCACCGTCGCGCCGCGGCTGCCGCGAACGGCGGCATCGATCGGCAGCGGCATCCCCCGCAGGCCCTTCCTGGCGAAGTTGCGAACCCTGGCCCCGCGCCCGTTCAACCTCAGCACGAATCCGCGGTCGAGACCGGCCGAGCCGAGCAGATCGATCCGCCCGCGGGAGCGCAGCAGCACCGCGTTCACCGACTGCCCGGACGTTCCAAACCGCCTCACCGCGCGCAGGGCCCGTCCGCTGGCCCTCGCGAAGCGCCTGTCATAGCGACCCTTCGCCGAGATCCGCACAACGTAGCCCCGCCGACTCGCCTTGCAGCATCCCGCCCCGGCGAGATAGAGGGCGCCGCCCTTGGCGGTGGCCGCGGCCCTGAAAATCGCCGTGTTCGGCAGCCCGACGGTGACGCTGCCGGCCGCCCCGAAGCGCTTGTCGAAGGAACCGTTCCCGCGCAGCCGGACGAGACCGACGGTGGTCCCGGTTCGACCGTTCCCCCGGCCGGCGCCATAGACGGCGCGAGGCACCGCGATCGTCAGGGTGCCGCGCGGACCCGCGATCAGCCGCGTGTTGCTGTTTCGGCAATCGCACCGGATGCCCACTTCGCCGTCGCCTCCGAAGGTTAGGTCCGGAACGCCGCTGGGCGTGAGGCGCACGATCGTGAACGTGCCTTCGACGTCCTCGGCGACAACCGGGCGACCGGCCGAGTCGACGGCAAGCACCGGCTGCCGCTTGAAGGGGAGCTCGTAGAACCCGACCCCGCCGAAGGCGAGATCGAGATGGCCACCGCCCGAATAGCGGACCAGAGCGTAGGCCCAGGGGCAGTAGTACCTGCTGGTCTCGCAGTGTTGCCCCCTGAGGAGGGCGTAGGTTCCGCCATCGCGCCCCGCCGCGAGCTGAAGGACGTGCTGGTCCTCCCAGGAGGCGGGCAGCGACGGCAGCACACTGGCCACCCCGTTGTCGCCGTAGCTCCGGTCGATCCGGGCCTGCGCCGAACCCGCCCAGACCAGACCCGCCAACACCACGCACACGAACACAGCGGACAAAGACCTTCGCATCGTCTCCCCTTTGGTTGAACTCTTTCGCGAGGTCGAAACCGCGCGGGACGACATGAGTTGCGCCAAGCTCAGGTACTCGCGGTTACCACCAGACGGTGGCGTCCAGGTCCCCGAGCTCCTCGATCGGCTTCGTGTAGACGCCGGAGGAGAGGTACTTCCAGCCGTCGTCGGGGATCAGGAAGACGACGTTGCCGCTGTCCAGCTCGCCGGCGATGCGGGCGGCGATCGCGGCGATCGCGCCGGAGGAGACGCCGGCGAAGACGCCCTCCTCCTCCAGCAGCCGCTTGGTCCAGACGACCGCGTCGCGGTTGGAGACCATGATCTTGCGGTCGAGGATCGAGAGGTCGATGATCGGCGGGATGAAGCCGTCGTCGAGGGAGCGCAGGCCCTGGACCAGCTCGCCCTGCATCGGCTCGGCGGCGACGATCAGCGTCTCGGGGTTTTCCTCCTTGAGGCGGCGGCCGTTGCCCATCAGGGTGCCGCCGGTGCCGAGCCCGCCGACGAAGGCGGTCACCTCGTCCAGCTCCTCGAGGATCTCCAGCGCGGTGCCGTTGTAGTGGGCCAGCGGGTTGGCCTCGTTGCCGTACTGGTAGGGCATGTAGAAGGACGGGTCCTCGGCCATCTCCAGCGCCACCTCGACCGCCCCGTTGGAGCCCTTGGCCCCCTCCGAGTAGACGATCTCCGCCCCGTACATCGTCAGCAGCTGGGTGCGCTCCTCGGTGACGTTGTCGGGCATCACCACCTTCAGCGGGTAGCCCTTGCGGCGGCAGATCATCGCCAGCGCGATCCCGGTGTTGCCCGAGGTCGGCTCGAGGATCGTCTGGCCGGGCCCGATCGCCCCTTCGGCCTCGGCCATCTCGATCATCGATTTCGCCACCCGGTCCTTGACCGAGCCGGTCGGGTTGTGCCCCTCCAGCTTGGCGTAGATGCGGACGTCCGGGTTGGGCGAGAGCCGCGGCAGCTCGACCAGCGGCGTGTTGCCGATCGACTCGACGATGTTGCCGAACCGGCCCCCGCAGGGTTTGTTGAGTAGCTCGTCTTGCAGCATTGGCCGTCCCCTTACTTCAAAAAGTATAGCGACGGACGGGGTGTCCAGGTCAGGAACTTTTTCGCAGCCGACTCAGCCGCCGGCCATCGCCGGCAGGATGACGACCGTGTCGCCGTCGGAGACCGCGGTGGCGAGGCCGTCCAGCACCCGCACGTCCTCGTCGTTGAGGTAGACGTTGACGTAGCGGTTGAGCTCGCCGTCCTCGCCGAACAGCTGGGCGCCGGTGTCCGGGAACTCGCCGGTCAGCGCCTTCAGCACCTCGCCGACGTTGCCGCCGGCGGCTTCGACCTCGGGCTGGCCGCCGGTTTTCGGCCGCAACACTGGGGGGATCCTCACAGTTGCCATAAATCGATCCTATGTGAGACCGCGAAAACCAAGCAGCTCGGTGGGCGCAGGGAGGGTGGCGAGGGGAGCGCACTCAAGTGCGTGACCCGAGCCAACCGACCGAGGACGCCGGGATGCGCCGGTTTGCAGCGGTCTCACCCCGCGCAGAAGGCGTCGTAGTCGGGAAACTGGCCCATCTCGGACTCCGGGATCTGGGGCGCGTCGTCGCCGCAGATCGCGCAGTTCGGGTCGCGACGCACCTTCAGCTCGGTGAACCGGGTGCCGAGCGCCTCGTAGAGCAGCAGCCGCCCGATCAGCGGTTCGCCGCTGCCCAGCACCAGCTTGATCACCTCGTTGGCCTGCAGGGTGCCCATCGTCCCGGCCATCACCCCGAGCACCCCGTTGGCGGAGCAGCTCGGCGCCAGCTCAGCCGGCGGCGGGGTCGGGTAGAGGCAGCGGTAGCAGGGCCCCTCGTAGGGGACGAAGGTGGAGATCTGGCCGTCGAAGCTGAGGATCGAGGCGGAGACGACCGGCTTGCGCAGCCGCACCGAGGCGTCGTTGAGCAGGTACCGGGTCGGGAAGTTGTCGGCGCCGTCGACGATCACGTCGTACTCGCCGATCACGTCGAGGATGTTGGAGGCGTCGAGCCGCATCCGGTGCTCGACCACGTTGACGTCGGGGTTGAGCGCCTCGATGAACAGCCGCGCCGATTCGGTCTTCGGCATCCCGATCCGCTCCGTGTTGTGGATCACCTGGCGCTGCAGGTTGGAGGCGTCGACCACGTCGTCGTCGACCAGGCCGAGGGTGCCGATCCCGGCCGCGGCGAGGTAGAGCGCGGTCGGCGCCCCGAGGCCGCCGGCCCCGAGCAGCAGCACCTTGGCGTTCAGCAGCTTGACCTGGCCGTCGACCCCGACCTCGGGCAGCAGGGTGTGACGCGAGTAGCGCTCGCGCTGCTCGGCGGTCATCCCCGAGGCCGAGACGACCGGCAGGCCCTGCTCCTGCCAGAGCAGGATGCCGCCCGCCATCGAGGCGACGTTCTCGTAGCCCATCGCCTGCAGCTGCGCGGCGGCGATCGCCGAGCGGTTGCCGCTGCGGCAGTAGAGGATGGTGCGGGCCGACTTGTCCGGCGCGGCCGCCGCGATCTCATCGCTCAGCACTCCCGGCGGGACCAGCTTGCCGCCCTCGAGGTGGGCCTCCTGGTACTCGTGGGGCTCGCGGGTGTCGACCAGGACGACGTCGCCGCCCTCGATCTCCGCCGCTGCCTCGAAGGGCTCGATCTCCTCGATCGTCACTGCTCGCTCGGTCTCTGCGCCAGTCGCCATTAGATAAATCCCCTAAATCCGATCCGCTTTTACTTCAAAAAGTATAGCGGGCCGCCGAAGCGGCCCGCTGGGGGAATCGCCTATTCCCGCTTGACTACCCCATGCTGGGGCGCATCTGGCGCAGGCGCCGGACACGCTCCTCGATCGGGGGGTGGGTGGAGAAGAGACTGGCCATGCCCTTGCCCTTGAAGGGCTTGACGATGTAGAGCGGCTCGGCCGCCTGGTTGACCTCCATCGGCATCGCCTCCGCTCCCTGCTCGAGCCGCAGCAGGGCACTGGCCAGCGACTCCGGGTTGCCGCAGATGTCGGCGCCGCCGGCGTCGGCCGCGTACTCGCGCTGGCGCGAGATCGAGAGCTGGATGATGCTGGCCGCGATCGGCGCCAGCAGGACCATCGCCAGCGAGGCGACGAGGCTGAGCGGCGAGTCGTTGTCGCCGCCGAACCAGAGCATCATGTAGGCGAGGTACGTGATCGCGCCGCCGATCGCCGCGGCGACGGTCTGGATCAGGATGTCGCGGTGCCGGATGTGGGCGAGCTCGTGGGCGAGGACGCCGCGCAGCTCGTCTTCGGAGAGCAGCCGGGTGATCCCGCGGGTCACCGCGACCGCGGCGTGCTTGGGGTTGCGGCCGGTCGCGAAGGCGTTGGGCTGGTCCTGGGGGATCATGTAGAGGCGCGGCATCGGCAGCTCGGCGCGGGTCGTCAGTTCGCGGACCATCTGGTAGATCCGCGGCGCTTCGGACTCCTCGAGCGGCTGGGCGCGGCTCATTTTCAGCGCCAGCTTGTCGCTGAAGAAGTAGGAGGCGAGGTTCATCAGCAGGGCGATGCCGAGGAACAGCCCGGCGGTGCTGGGGCCGCCGATCAGGGCGCCGATCAGGACCAGCAGCCCCGAGAGCGAGGCGAGCAGGATCGTGGTGCGCAGCGCCGCGCCCCAGTTGGATTGCTTGGTCGTCGTCATTCGTCGGGCTCCTGGTTCGTTTGGGGTTCGAGCAAGTATTGCGCCGCCCCGGCGCCGGGGCCATAGGTGCCACCACCTATTCCCCCCCTCCACCCCCCACCCGTAGGCTTGGCCGGTGGCTCTGGCGACGATCATCGTGCTGGCGCTCGCGGTCGCGGCGCTGAGCGTCGCGCTGCTGAGGATGCGCAGCCGGTTCGGGCCGCTGGAGCGGTTGATCGAGGACATGGAGAAGGTCGACCTGAGCCGGCCGGGACGGCTGCCGGACTCGATCGACGGGGTCGGCGAGACCGAGGAGGTGGCGCGGCTGGAGCTCGCCTTCCTGCGGATGATGCGGCGGCTCGAAGCGGAGCGGCGGCGGGCCGGCTCGGCGGCGCTGCGCGCCCAGGAGGAGGAGCGGGCGCGGGTCGCCCGCGACCTGCACGACGAGGTCAACCAGTCGCTGACCGGGTTGCTGCTGCGGCTGGAGGCGGCGCGCGAGGCGGCGCCGCCGGAGCTGGAGCCGGAGCTGGCCGAGACCAAGGCCCTTGCCAACCAGGCGATGCGCGAGCTGCTCTCGCTGGCCCGCCAGCTGCGCCCGACCGCGCTTGACGACCTCGGGCTGGCGGCCGCGGTGGCGGGTCAGGTCGAGCAGCTCTCGCGCGGCGAGATCGAGGCCGGGTTCGAGGCCGACGGCGACGTCTCGGGGCTCGGCGACGACGCCCAGCTGGTCGTCTACCGGGTCGCCCAGGAGGCGCTCAGCAACGCCGCCCGCCACAGCGGCGCCGGCCGGGTCGAGGTGGCGCTGCGGCGCGCCGCCGACGGCGGCGTCGAGCTGCGGGTCGCCGACGACGGCCGCGGCTTCGCCTTCGAGGAGTCCGAGCGCGGGCTGGGGATCGAGGGCATGCGGGAGCGGGCGCTGCTGGTCGGCGGCGAGCTGACGATCGAGTCGCGCCCCGGCCACGGCACCACCGTCCGCCTCAGCGTGCCGGGAGAATCGGGCCGATGAGGGTGCTGATCGCCGACGACCACGGCATCGTCCGCTCCGGGATCCGGCTGCTGCTGGAGCGCCAGCCCGACATCGAGGTTGTCGCCGAGGCGGCGGACGGGGCCGCGGCCCGCGAGCTGGCGGTGCGCGAGCGGCCCGACCTGGCGATCCTCGACGTCAAGATGCCGAAGCTGACCGGGCTGCAGGCGACCCGGGAGATCAAGCGCCAGGCGCCCGAGGTCGCGGTCCTGATCCTCTCCATGCACGACGACGAGCGCTACCTGTTCGAGGCGCTGAAGGCGGGCGCCTCCGGCTACGTGCTGAAGGCCCAGGCCGACACCGACCTGCTGGCGGCGATCCGCGCGGTCGAGCGCGGCGAGCCGTTCCTCACGCCGGAGGCGCAGCGGACGCTGATCAAGGACGTGCTGGAGCGCGGCTCGGGCGGCGAGGAGGAGCTGACCCCTCGCGAGGAGGAGATCGTCAAGCTGGTCGCCGAGGCGCACACGACGAAGCAGATCGCCGAGCTGCTCCACCTCTCCGAGAAGACGGTCGAGAACCACCGCGCCAACGCGATGCGCAAGCTGGGGATGCGCGACCGGGTCGAGCTGGTCCGCTACGCGATCCGCCGCGGCCTGATCGAGCCCTGAGATCGCAGCACCAACCCCCACCCCCATAACCGACCTCTTCGGTAGGATTTGATCCCGATGCTGTTTTCGACCAAAGCCGAGTACGGAGTTCGCCTGATGGTCGAGCTGGGCCGCCAGCCCGGCTCGCAACCGATCTCGCTCAACGCCGTCGCCGAAGCCGAGCGACTGCCGCTCTCCTACCTCGAGCACCTGGTCGCGAAACTGCGCAAGGCGGAGCTCGTCACCTCGACCCGCGGCGCCCACGGCGGCTACCGCCTGGCGAAGCCACCGGAGCAGATCACGATGGATGCCGTGGTCGAGGCGCTGGAAGGCCAGATCGCGCCGATGGAGTGCTTCCACGACTCCCCCGAGGGCAAAGTCCTCTGCTCGCACGAGGGCGACGGCTACCAGTCCTGTTCGACGAAGCTGCTGTGGACGCGCGTGCAGGGCGGCGTTACCAAGGCCCTGGCCGGGACGACGCTGGCCGAGCTGGTCGAGTTCTCCTCGGCCGGCGAGGATCGCGCCGCCGTCGGCAGCGCCGCCTGAACCCCCACCCGACCCATACAGAAACGGAGCAAACGGAGCGCAATGGCTGAGCTGGAGATTCGCAACCTGCATGTCAAGGCTGAGGACAAGGAAATCCTCCGCGGCCTCGACCTCGACGTCGAGAAGGGCAAGGTCCACGCCCTGATGGGCCCCAACGGCTCGGGCAAGTCGACGCTCGCCAACGCGATCATGGGCCACCCGGCGCTCGAGGTGACCGAGGGCTCGATCACCTTCAAGGGCGAGGACCTGACCGAGGCCGACCCCGACGAGCGCTCCCAGGCGGGCCTCTTCATGGCCTTCCAGTACCCGGTCGCGATCCCCGGGGTCTCGGTCAGCAAGTACCTGCGGATGATCGTCAACGCCCAGCGCGAGGCGCGCGGCGAGGACCAGATCAAGATCAAAGACTTCGCGAAGCTGGCCAAAGAGGCGATGGAGCTGGCGAACATCCCCCAGGACTTCTCCAGCCGCTACCTCAACGACGGCTTCTCGGGCGGCGAGAAGAAGCGGATGGAGCTGCTGCAGCTGGCGCTGCTGCGGCCCGAGATCGCGGTCCTCGACGAGACCGACTCCGGCCTCGACATCGACGCCCTGCGCACCGTCGCCGAGGGCGTCAACCAGTTCGCCGGCCCCGAGATGGGCGTCCTGATCATCACCCACTACCAGCGCATCCTGCACATGGTGAAGCCCGACTTCGTCCACGTGATGTTCGAGGGGCGGATCGTCAAGGAAGGCGGCCCGGAGCTGGTCGGCGTGCTTGAGGAGAAGGGCTACGGCTGGATCCGCGAGGAGGTCGGGGCGGCGAGTTGACCGTCTCCGCCGGCAGCTTCCCGATCGAGAAGGTCCGCGCGGCCTTCCCGGCGCTGGAGCGCGAGGTCAACGGCAAGCCGGTCGCCTACCTGGACAGCGGCGCCAGCGCCCAGCGGGTGCTGGCCTCGATCCAGGCGGTCGACCGCTACGAGCGCCGCCACCACTCCAACGTCCACCGCGGCTCCCACACCCTCTCGGCCGAGGCGACCGAAGCCTACGAGGGGGCGCGGGCCACGGTCGCCGACCACCTCGGCGCCGCCGACCGGCGCGAGGTCGTCTTCGTCCGCAACGCGACCGAGGCGATCAACCTGGTCGCCCGCGCCTGGGGCGACGCCAACCTCGGCCCCGGCGACCGGATCGTGCTGACCGAGATGGAGCACCACTCGAACATCGTCCCCTGGCAGCAGCTGGCCGAGCGGGTCGGCGCGGCGATCGACTGGGTCCCGGTCGACGGCGACGGCCTGCTTGACCTCGGGGCGCTGGCCGAGCTGCTGGAGCGGGGGCCGAAGCTGGTCGCCGTCGCCCACGTCTCCAACGTGCTGGGGACCGAGAACCCGGTCGCCGAGATCGCCGGCATGGCCCACGCGGCCGGCGCCCTGGTCCTGGTCGACGGCGCCCAGGCGGCGCCGAAGATGCCGGTCGACGTCGCCGCCCTCGGAGCCGACTTCTACGTCCTGACCGGGCACAAGCTCTACGCGCCGACCGGGATCGGGGCGCTCTGGGCGAAGCTCGACCTGCTGCGGGCGATGCCGCCCTTCCTCGGCGGCGGCTCGATGATCCGCAAGGTGACCCGCGAGGGCACGACCTACGCCGACCCGCCGGCCCGGTTCGAGGCGGGGACGCCGGCGATCGCGCAGGCGGTGGGGATGGCCTCGGCGCTGCGCTGGCTCGACCTGGTGGGGATGGAGGCGGTGCGCGAGCACGAGGAGGCGATCGCCGACCACGCCCTGGAGCGGCTCGCCGACGTGCCGGGGCTGAGCGTCTTCGGCCCGCCGCGCGGCCCCGGCCGACTCGGCCCGGTCTCCTTCGAGATCGAGGGCATCCACGCCCACGACGTCTCCGAGATCCTCGACCGCCACGGGGTCGCGGTGCGGGCCGGCCACCACTGCGCCCAGGTGCTGATGGACCGGCTCGGAGTCGCCGCCACCGCCCGCGCCAGCTTCGGCGTCTACACCACCCGCGAGGAGATCGACCGCCTCCTCGACGGCCTCGAAGACGCGCGAAAGGTGTTCGGTCTCTGATGGACGAGCTCTACCGCGACCAGATCCTCGAGCACTACAAGCGGCCGCACAACTTCGGCCACCTCGACGAACCCGACCTCGAGTTCGAGGACACCAACCCGTTCTGCGGCGACGAGCAACACGTGACGATCCGGCTCGACTCCGACGACCGGGTCGCCGAGGTCGCCTTCGAGGGCAAGGGCTGCGCGATCTCCACCGCGGCGACCTCGCTGCTGACCGACGAGCTGGTCGGCAAGACCCGCGAGGAGCTGCTGCAGCTGCCCAAGGACTTCGTCCTCGACCTGCTCGGGATCGAGATCTCGGCGACCCGGATGAAGTGCGCGATGCTCGGCCTCAAGATCGTCAAGAGCGCCAGCCTCGGCCAGCCCGCCGAATGGGAGGACGAGGGCGAGTCCGGCGACCCAACCGAAGCGACGGCGCTGTAGCGCGCTCGCGACATTGCACTCGCCAGAGCGGGGGCGATCTGCCGAGCGGCGATTGGCTAGGCGGGTTCGGCCAGCTTGATCACGGCGAAGGCGGCGCCCCAGGGGTCGGCGGCCATCGCGAAGCGGCCGGCCGGGATGTCGACCGGGCCGAAGTGGACGGCGCCGCCGGAGCCCTTGATCTGCTCGACCGCGGCGTCGGCGTCCTCGACCGCGATGTAGACCATCCAGTGGGCCGGGACCTGGTCGGGCACGCGGCCGGCGATGTTGGCCATGCCGCCGATCGAGCTGCCGTCCAGCTTCCACTCGGTGTAGGTCATCTCGCCCATCGCGTGGTCCTCGAACTCCCAGCCGAAGACGGTGCCGTAGAAGGTCTTGGCGGCGTCGGGGCCGCGGCTCTCGAGCTCGTTCCAGGAGAGGGCGCCGGGCTCGTTGACGACTTCCGAGCCGATCGAGCCGCGCGGCTGCCAGATCGCGAAGACCGCTCCCTCCGGGTCGGCGAGCACCGCCATCCGGCCGGCCTCCATCACGTCCATCGGCGGCGCGATCACCTGGGCGCCGGCCTCGGTGGCCGCCGCCGTGGTCGCGTCGACGTCCTCGACCGTGACGTAGGTCTGCCAGGCCGGCGGCTGGCCCTCCTGCATCAGCGGCATCATCCCGGCGGCCGTCTTGCCGTTGCGCAGCGCCATCCGGTAGCCGCCGGTCTCCTCCGGGTCGCCTGCCTCGACCACGTCCCAGCCGAACAGGCTGCCGTAGAACTCGGCCGCGCCGTCGAGATCGGGCGTCCCCAGGTCGATCCAGGAAGGGGTGCCGGGCGCGTAACTGGTCCTCTCGCTCATCTCTGGCCTCCGTTTGGAAGTTTGCGGCCTAGATAAGACCAGACCAGCGCCCGAAAGTCATCGCCGTCTCGTTAAGGCGGTCTCGTTAAGGCGGGCCGGGGTCGACTCGACCCGGCCGCTAAAATCCGACCGTAGAAGTAGGATTAAGTCTCATCCCGCACGAGCTACGCCGAGGAGCCTCGCCTCTTGACCGACACCGCTGGAACCAAGATCCCCGTCTGCCCCGCCGCCGAGCTGACGCCCGGCGCGATGCGGCTGATCGAACACGAGGGGCGCAAGATCGGCGTCTTCAACTGCGAGGGCACCCTGCTGGCGATCGAGGATCGGTGCTCGCACGACGACGGGCCGCTCGCCGAGGGCGAGTTCGACCCGGCCGCCTGCACGGTGGAGTGCCCCCGCCACGGCTCCCTCTTCGACCTGCGCACCGGCAGGCCGAAGACGCTTCCCGCGTTTGCGCCGGTGCAGACGTTCCCGATCGCGATCGAGGACGACACCATCACCCTGGAGGTCGAGTAGACATGGCAACGCCCGAGGTACTTGAGGAGAAACGCTCGCTGGCCGGCATCAACGCCGACTACAAGGAGAAGTTCGGCTTCCACGACCCGGAGACCGGGTACGCCTACAAAGCCCCGAAGGGGCTGAGCCGCGAGGTGGTCGAATCGATCTCCGAGTACAAGGACGAGCCGCAGTGGATGCGGGACTTCCGGCTCAAGGCGCTGGACCACTTCGAAGCGCGCCCGACTCCGAAATGGGGCGGCGACCTCGACCAGATCGACTTCGACGACATCCACTACTTCGTGCGCGCCTCCGACAAGAACAGCCGCGACTGGAGCGAGGTCCCGGAGGACATCAAAAACACCTTCGACCGGCTGGGGATCCCCGAGGCGGAGCGCAAATTCCTCTCCGGGGTCGGCGCCCAGTACGAGTCCGAGGTCGTCTACCACCAGGTCAACGAGAAGCTCGAGGCGCAGGGCGTGATCTTCACCGACATGGACACCGCGCTGCGCGAGCACGAGGACCTGGTGCGCGAGCACTGGGCGACGGTGATCCCGCCCAACGACAACAAACTGGCGGCGCTCAACTCGGCCGTCTGGTCGGGCGGATCCTTCGTCTACGTGCCGGCCGGAGTCAAGGTCGAGATGCCGCTGCAGGCCTACTTCCGGATCAACACCGAGAACATGGGCCAGTTCGAGCGGACGCTGATCATCTGCGAGGAGGGCGCCGACGTCCACTACATCGAGGGCTGCACGGCGCCGGTCTACTCGACCGACTCGCTGCACTCGGCGGTGGTGGAGATCATCTGCAAGCCGAGCTCGCGCGTCCGCTACACGACGGTCCAGAACTGGTCGCAGAACGTCTTCAACCTGGTCACCAAGCGGGCCGTCGCCCAGGAGCGGGCGACGATGGAGTGGGTCGACTGCAACCTCGGCTCGAAGCTGACCATGAAGTACCCCTCGATCTACCTGCTCGGGCAGGAAGCGCACGGCGAGATCCTCTCGATCGCCTTCGCCGGCGACGGCCAGCACCAGGACGCCGGCGGCAAGATCGTCCACGCGGCGCCGAAGACCTCGTCCTCGATCTTCTCCAAGTCGATCTCCAAGGACGGCGGCCGCTCCACCTACCGCGGCCTGCTCGAGGTCGCCGACGGGGCCAGCGAATCGCGCTCCAAGGTGGTCTGCGACGCGCTGCTGCTCGACGAGGACTCGCGCTCGGACACCTACCCGACGATCCGGATCGACGAGAACGACGCCGACATCGGCCACGAGGCGACCGTCTCCAAGATCGGCGACGAGCAGCTCTTTTACCTGCAGAGTCGCGGGCTCGACGAGGAGGAGGCTTCGAAGATGATCGTCAACGGCTTCATCGAGCCGGTGACCAAGGAGCTGCCGATGGAGTACGCGGTCGAGCTGAACCGCCTGATCGAGCTTCAAATGGAGGGTTCGATCGGCTGAGATGGCGACCTCCCCATCGCAGCCGATCGCCCCAGAGGAACGACAGGAAACAATGAACTCAACCGAACTCACGACTGAGCCGAACTGGCTCGAGCAGAGGCGCCGGCGCGGCGCCTCTCTCACGGAGAGCCTCCCCCTTCCCGACCAGAAGGCGAAGGGCTGGGAATTCACCGACCTCTCCGGGCTCGACCTCGACGCCTACGAGGCGTCCGGCGCGGAGGCCGCGGTGAGCGGCGGCGAGGGGGCGACCGTCGTCTCCCTGGCCGATGCCGTCTCCACCCACGGCGAGCTGCTGGAGGAGCGGCTCGGCTCGCTGGTCGCCGCCGAGGACCCCTTCGTCGCCCGCAACGAGGCGGGCTGGCGCGACGGGGTCCTGGTCCATGTCCCGGCCGGAGTCAGGGTCGAGGAGCCGATCCGGATCGAGCTGCCGCTTGACGCGGCCGGCGCGGCGGTCGAGTGGCGCACCCTGATCGTGCTCGAGGAGGGCGCCGAAGCCGAGGTCTGGGAGCACTGGTCCTCGCCCAGCGACGAGGTCGACGCGATCCTCAACTCGGTGGTCGAGCTGAGCGTCGGGCAGGCCGCGACGCTGCGCTACGTCAACACCCAGGACCTCTCCGAGCGAGCCTGGATCTTCGCCACCCAGCGCGCCCAGGTGGAGCGCGACGGCCGCCTCGACTGGACGGCGCTCGGCTTCGGCTCGGGGCGCGGCAAGGTGCGGATGGAGACCAACCTGGCCGGCCCGGGCTCCGAGGCGCGGGTGACCGGCGGTTACGCCGGCGGCCCCGGCCAGCACCTCGACTACGACACCACGCAGGAGCACGCGGCGCCCAACACCAACTCCGACCTCGCCTTCCGCGGCGTGCTTGCCGGCGGCTCGACCGCCGTCTGGCGCGGGATGATCAAGGTCGACCCGGGCGCCCAGCAGACCGACGCCTTCCAGGAGTCGCGCAACCTGCTGCTCTCCCCCGAGGCGCACGCCGACGCGATCCCCGGCCTCGAGATCCTCGCCGACGACGTCCGCTGCACCCACGCGGCGGCGATCGCCCAGATCGACAAGGAGCAGCTCTTCTACCTGACCTCGCGCGGCATCGACACCGCCGACGCCAAGAGCCTGATCATCGAAGGCTTCCTGGAGTCGCTGGTCGAGCGGCTGGCCGCCGGCCCGGTCCGCGACGAGATCTCCTCGCGGCTCGAGCAGCGGCTGGCCGAGATCCTCTAGCTGCCGTCCTCCCCCTCCCGGCGCCTGCCGGCGCGGGTCGAGTAGACGATGCCGGCGACGACGATCAGGACCGGGAGGGCGTAGAGCACCCAGACCAGGTAGTGGCCGATGTGGGCCGCGGGGATCATGCGTTGGCGACCGAGAGCAGGTAGAGCCCGAAGCAGGTGAAGGCGACCATCACCGCCAGCATCCAGTACTGGGAGCGGGTGGCGTCGCGGTAGTCGGGCCAGTAGGCGAGGGCGCGGTCGTGGGCGAGGGTGAGGCCGAGCACGTGGCCGACGATCAGCGTCCCGACCTGGACGTACCAGATCGCGTTGGCGCTGAGCAGCGTGTAGTCGACCCCCGAGGAGGCGGTGCCGAAGAGGTCGGTGGTCCCGGTCCCGAGCGGGTCGGAGAGCAGGTAGGTGAACTGGGCCTGCTCCTGGAAGACGAAGAGGCTGAAGTAGTGGGCGACCAGGTAGGCGAGCGCGATCGGGATCAGGGTGTGGGCGAAGCCCTGGCGCAGCTTCGCCAGCGAGGGGGCGCCGGGCACGGTGCGCATGCCGCGCACCCCGAGCAGGTAGACGAGCGCGACCCCGGCGCAGCAGAGGGCGATGAAGACGGTGTCGGCGAGCCGCACCGCGGTGTCGACGCCGAGGCCGGCGTCGAGCAGCCGTTCCGCCAGCCACTCGATCGGCGAGGCGAAGGCGCCCTCGGAGGCGCCGTCGAAGCTGGTGGTGCCGATCGAGGCGACGACCACGGCCAGCGAGCCCGGGATCGCCGCCCAGCTCCCCGCCCCGGCCAGCGGGCGGCGGCGGCCGAGCCGGCCGTCCTCGACCGCGAAGATCCCCAGCCGGCCGAACATCCCGAAGTAGACCGAGAAGACCTCGCCCCGCTCGCACCACTCCTCGGTCCCGAACAGGGCCATCATCGCCAGCGTGTAGGCGCTGTAGACCAGGGCCGCCGTCGCGGCGGCCTGCGGGTCGAGCCCGACCGAGACCCCGCCGCTGGTCCCGTAGACGACCTCGAGCCAGACGAAGGCGACGAGGCCGACGGCGGCCGGCCAGCGGCCGAGCCGCTGCGGGTAGGCGAGGTGGGCGGGGCGCTGGCCGGCGATCGCCCGGAAGCCGGCCCCGGCGGCGCGGCCGATCGTCCGCCACGGGTTGAAGGGACGGAAGAGGTCGCCGAGCAGCGCCGAGAGAACGGGAAAGCCGAGCCAGACGGTGACGAAGAGGAAGGTGAGGGCGAAGTTGCGATCCGGGGCCTCGGTGCCGCGCAGCCCCGCGTAGACCGCGACTCCGAGCAGGAAGACGCCGGCCAGGCCGCAACCGACCTGGACCGGCGCCGAGACCGCCGCCCGCGCCAGCCCCGCCCCGAGAGGGCGCCAGCGCGCCCTCTCGAAGCGAGGCCTGCGCCACCCGACCGCGAGGGCGAAGAAGGAGACGATCAGGACGATCGACGCCGCCCAGGCGAAGAGCCAGGCGGGGACCGGCAGGTCCTCCCTGGCCGAGAGCGCGTGCGCGAGAGGCAGCAAGGTCACGGGTTGACTTGCAGCTCCGCGATCTGGACTCCCAGCTCCTCCATCTCGACCTCGAAGATGCCTTCGATCTCGGCCGGGAAGGAGAAGCTGACGCTGCCCCCCGCCGGCACCTGCTTCGAGATGTCGTAGCCGTGGACGTGGATCTCTTCGGCGGCGTCCGACTCGACCGTGAAGCGGACCTCCTCGCCGGCGCTGTACTCGAGCTCGGCGATGCCGCCGACCGGCTCGCCTTCGACGATCGCGATCTCGGTCGAGTCGCCGTGCTTCATCGCGTCGCCGTCATCGCCGTGCTCCATCGAGTCGCCATGCTCCATGGCGTCCTCGTCGTGCTTCATCGCGTCGGCCTCCTCGGCCGCTTCTTCGGCCTCCGGCGAGAGCCCTTCCAGTTCGGCGCAGGCGATCTTGTCCGGGTGTTCGTGCGCCCCCTCGCGATCGTGCGAGGCGGTCATCTTCGCTTCGGCGGCCAGGTGGACGACCACCGAGCCGGCCTCGCCGGCGGGGACCTCGCGGTCGCTCTCGGCCTCGGCGGCACCGTCGCCGTCGGCGTCGGACTCGAACATCATGTGGATCTCGTTCGGGGGCTGGTCGGATCCTTCGGCGTCGAACTTGAAGTGCGGCCCGCCGACTTCCGGCGCCGCGCAGCCGCCGATATGGAGGTGCGACATGTACTCGGTGTCCGGCTCCAACCCGGCCAGGTCGATCGCCACCGTGGTGGCGCCGTCGGCGCGGGTCAGGTCCGCCTCCCCTTCGAGGCCGTCGTAGGTCGCCGGGGCTTCGCCGGTCAGCTCGAAGGCGCCGCTGACCGTGTCTCCGTCGTCGCTGTCTCCGCCGCAGGCGGCAAGGCCCAGCGCGACGGCGAGCGCCGCCGCGAGCAGCAACAGCTTGGTTGCGCTTCTCATCAATGAGTTCCTTTCATCCGGGAGTGGCGGAAAGGTGGCCACATGGGCCACATTCGCGCCACGAAGTTCGCGGGTTCGCCCCAAGGACCTATCCCGGTAGGGGACGTGCCACTGGGACGGTTCAGGACCAAGCGGGGCGGTCACGGCGCGGATTCCGCATGGCGGCGCCATGTGGGATTCGCGACGGGGCCGAATCCGCGCCGGTCCTGGGCCGTATCCAGGGGTGCGGTTCGCCTACCGGGATAGGTCCCAACGGGGCGGGGCGCGACCGGAGAGGGAGACGGCGAGCAGCAGGCCGCCGGCCGGCGCGTGGGAGCGCGGGCGGGCCGGGGCGGCGGCGGAAGCCGGACGCGACGGGCGGCGCGCGGTGGCGGCGATCCGCTCCGAGAGGCGGACGATCGCCTCGCAGCCCGGGTACCTGCCGAGCAGCAGTGCCGCGAGCAGCGCGAGCAGCGGCACCGCGGGCAACAGGAATGCGCCGAGCTGAGTCACGGCTGGCCAGGATATCGTCCGCCGCCATGCGCCCCCCTCGCGAAAACATCGCCGTCCCCGACCTCCCCCAGCGTCCCGTCGCCTGGATCGGCGAGGCGCCGAAGTCGATGCCGGTGCTGACCGCGCGCGGCCCGGTCCTCGTCCACTTCCTCGACTTCTCCCAGCTCAACAGCGTCCGCACCCTCCCCTACGTCAACGAGTGGCACCGCCGCTACCGCGAGGCGGGCCTGACGGTGATCGGCGTGCAGGCGCCGCGCTTCCCGTTCGGCTCCGACCCGGAGGCGGTGGAGGCGGGCCTGGCGGCGCTCGGGGTCGAGTTCCCGGTGATGATCGACGCCGAGCACGATCTCTGGACCTCCTACGGCTGCGAGGGCTGGCCCAGCCTCTTCCTCTGGCACCTGGGCGGGGCGCTCGCCTGGTTCCACTTCGGCGAGGGGGAGTATCGGGGCACCGAGGAGGCGATCCAGGACGAGCTGCGCGAGATCGACGCGCTGCGCTCGCTGCCCGAGCCGATTGCGCCGCTGCGGGAGACTGACGGCCCCGAGGCCCGCGTGATCGCCCCCACCTCCGAGCACTTCCCCGGCGGCTCCTGGGAGACGCCGTGGGTGGCCAGCGAGGAGGACCCGGCGCTGGCGCTCGACTACCAGGCGGGCGGCGCCTACGCGACGGTCGAGGGCGAGGGCGAGATCGCGGTCGAGATCGACGGCCAGTGGCGGGACCCGGTCGCCGCCGGTCCGCACCCCGGCCTGGTCACCCTCGCCGAGCATCCCCGCCACGAGGCCCACAACGTCGTCCTGCGCCCCTCCCCCGGCCTGCGCGTCTGGTCGGTCAGCTTCGCCGCCGGCATCCCGTAGCGTTCAGGGCGCCCCAGGGCACCCAACCAAGGAGGCAGCATGGAGATCACCAAGCTCGACTTCGTCGGCGTTCCCTCGACCGACGCCGCCCGCAGCAGCGCCTTCTACGGCGAGACGCTCGGCCTGCGCCGGGACGAGCATGCCGAACACGAGTACTGGATCGGCGAGACCTGCATCGGGATCTGGGAGCCGGCCCGGGTCGGGATGGAGTTCGCCCCGCAGAAAAACGCCCACCTGGCCCTGCACGTCGAGGACGTCGCCGCGGCGCGCGAGGAGCTCGAAGGCAAGGGGGTCGAGTTCTTCGGGGACATCATGGACACCGGCGCCTGCCACATGGCCCTCTTCACCGACCCCGACGGCAACGACCTGATGCTGCACAACCGCTACGCGCCTTACGAGAACTAGGCGCGGGCGGCGAGCTCCTCGCGGATCTCCTTGGGCAGCATGAAGCGTACGTCCTCGTGGACGGTGCGCAGCTCGGAGACCTCGCCGGCGCCGCGGTCGCGGAAGAAGGAGACGAGGCGCTCGACCAGCTCCTCGGGGGCGCTGGCGCCGGAGGTGATGCCGACCGTCTCGACCCCCTCCAGCCAGGCCTCCTCGACCTGGCCGTGGTTGTCGATCAGGTGGGAGGCGGCGCCGTGTTCGCGGGCGACCTCGACCAGCCGGTTCGAGTTGGAGGAGTTGGTGGAGCCAATCACCAGCACCAGCTCGCACTCGCGGGCCAGCTGCTTGACGGCGATCTGGCGGTTGGTGGTCGCGTAACAGATGTCATCGGACTTGGAGCTGACGATCGCCGGGAACTTGGCGCGCAGCGCCGCGATCACCTCGGCGGTCTCGTCGACCGAGAGCGTGGTCTGGGTGATGAAGGCGACCTTCTCGGGGTCGGAGACCTCTAGCGCGGCGACCTCCTCGGCGGTTTCGATCAGGACGATGCTGTCCGGCGCCTCACCGGTCGTCCCTTCGACCTCCTCGTGGCCCTCGTGGCCGATCATGATGATCGTGTAGCCCTCGGCGGCGAAGCGGCGGGCGGAGACGTGGACCTTGGTGACCAGCGGGCAGGTCGCGTCTATCGTCCGCAGCCCGCGGCCGGCGGCGTTCTCGTGGACGCTGGGGGCGACTCCGTGTGCGGAGAAGACGACGATCGCGCCCTCGGGCACCTCGGTCTCCTCCTCGACGAAGACGGCGCCGCGCTTGGCCAGCTCCTCGACCACGTGCTTGTTGTGGACGATCTCCTTGCGCACGTAGACCGGCGCCCCGTGCAGCTCCAGCGCCCGCTCCACGGTCTGCACGGCGCGGTCGACGCCGGCGCAATAGCCCCGGGGCGCGGCCAGCAGGACGCGCGACGGCGAGCTGGTGGCGGTTGCTGCCATTCCTGCAGGCTACCGAGCGAGTTGGCCCTGCGGGCCGGGCGGAGCTAGCCTTGAGCAATGAGCAGCAACGGACGCCTCGACCGTCTCACGGCCGTCGACGCCTCGTTCCTCAGTAACGAGGGGTCGGCAAGCCACATGCACATCGGCGCGATCCTCGTCTTCGAGGGGCCGCCGCCACGCTACGTCGACCTGGTCGAACACATCCGCGGCCGCCTCGGCCAGATCCCGCGCTTCCGCCAGAAGCTGGTGACGCCGCCGCTGGAGGCGGGGCGCCCGCTCTGGGCCGATGACGTCAACTTCAACCTCAGCTACCACGTCCGCCACACGGCGCTGCCCGAGCCCGGCGGCGAAGCGCAGCTGAGGCGGCTCTGCGGGCGGGTCTTCTCGCAGCAGCTCGACCGCTCGAAGCCGCTCTGGGAGCTGTGGCTGGTGCAGGGCCTCGAGGACGACCGGTTCGCGATCCTCACCAAGACCCACCACGCGATGGTCGACGGCATCTCCGGGGTCGACATCGGCACCGTGCTGTTCGAACTGGAGCCGACGCCCGAGCCCGCCCCCGTCACCGACACCTGGATCCCGGAGCCGGAGCCGGGCACCTCAGAGCTGGTCGCGCGCGGGGTCAGCGACGCCGCCGCCGCCCCGGTCAAGCTGGCCGAGCGGGCGGTCGAGGCGGTCCGTCACCCGGAGACGACGGCGCGCAAAGCGGTCGAGGCGGTGGAGGGGCTGACCGAGTTCGTCAGCGCCCTCGCCGACCCGGCCCCCGACGTGCCGCTCAACCAGCCGATCGGGCCGCACCGGCGCTACGTCTGGGCGCGCTCGGAGCTGGCCACCTTCAAGCGGATCAAGGACGCGCTCGGGGGCACCGTCAACGACGTCGTGCTGGCGGTGGTGACCGGCTCGCTGCGCGAGTGGCTGCACCGCCGCGGCGTCCGCACCGAGGGCCTGGAGCTGCGGGCGCTGGTCCCGGTCTCGATCCGCGGCGAGGACGAGCACGGCAACCTCGGCAACCGGGTCGCGCTGATGCGGGGGCCGCTGCCGGTCTACATCGGCGATCCGGTCCGCCGCCTGCACACGATCAGCGAGGAGATGGCGGGGCTGAAGCGCTCCAAACAGGCGCTGGGGGCGGAAGTGATCTCCCGCTTCAACGACTTCGCGCCGCCGACCCTGCTCGCCCAGGCCTCGCGGCTCAACTTCTCGACCCGGCTCTTCAACCTGATCGTCACCAACGTGCCCGGGCCGCAGATCCCCCTCTACGTGCTGGGACGGGAACTGCAGGAGGTCTTCCCGATCGCCTTCCTGCCCGAGAACCACGCGCTGGCGGTGGCGATCATGAGCTACAACGGCAAGGTCGGGTTCGGCCTGCTCGCCGACTACGACTCGATGGAGGACGTCGAGGCGCTGGCCACGGGAATCAACGAGTCGCTGGCCCAGCTGGAGGAGGCGGCAACCGAGGCCGCCGCCGCCTGACGCCCCGCGTCAGACTGGATTTCTCTCCGCATAGCGGAGACATCTGCATTCTCACTTCGGCAACGGGGCCCCATCCAAAGGCCTCTAGGCTTGGGACATGGCCCTGCTCGTAGTCCTCTTCATCGTCGTCCCGATCGCCGAGATCTACGTGATCATCCAGGTCGGGGAGCTGATCGGCATCTGGCCGACGATCGGCCTGATCCTGGTCAGCGCCTTCGTCGGCTCCTGGCTGCTGCGCAGCCAGGGACGCAGCGCCTGGCGGCGCTTCAACGAAGCGCTGGCCCACCGCCGCTTCCCGGGCAACGAGGTCGCCGACGGCGCCCTGATCATCGTCGGCGGCACCCTCCTCCTGACGCCGGGCTTCCTCAGCGACCTGCTCGGCATCTCGCTCCTCGTCCCCCCGACCCGAGCCCTCGTCCGCCGCGGCCTGCGCCGCTACATGCTCGGCCGCTTCGCCTTCGTCAGCGTCGGCGGCTTCCCGGGCGGCGGCCCGGGCGCAAACCCGGCCAGCCGACCCTACGACGTCGACGCCACCGCCGAGGAGGAGCCCCCCGAGAGCGCCGAGCTACCCCGCTCCGACGACGAGTGAACCTTTTTTGGGCCTATAGCCCATAAAAACGTTCAGCCTTCGCCGGCCTAGAAGCCGAGGGCGAACTTGGCGTCATCCGTCATCATCTCCGGTGACCAGGCGGGGTCGAAGACCATCTTCGGGTGGACCGCGGTGACGCCGGGGAGGTCGCCGACGAACTCCTTCATCTGTTCGGAGACCTGGGGGCCGATTGGGCAGGCCGGGGTGGTCAGGGTGAAGGTGACGTAGACCTCTTCGGCCTCGATGTTGACGTCGTAGACCAGGCCGAGGGAGACGAAGTCGAGTCCCAGCTCGGGGTCGATCACCTCTTCGAGGGCCTCGTAGACGTCCTCCTCGGTGAGGGTCTCGGCGTTCTGGTCGGGGGCGACTGCTTTCTCGTCGGGCATCGCCCCATGGTAGCCAGGCGGGGCGGTCAGTCGGGCGGCAGCGGCTCGGAGGGCGGGTCCTCGCCCTCAGGCGCGAGGTCGAGCTGCCACCAGCCGAGGTCACGCCAGGCGCCTTCCTTCCACCCGATCCCGCGGCTCACCCCGACCTCGACGAAGCCGAGGCCGCGGTGCAGGGCGACGCTGGCCGGATTGGGCACGGTGATCCCCGCGTAGGCGATGCGGAAACCCTGCCGCCGCAGCCGCTCGAACAGCTCCGCGTAGAGCGCCCGCCCCACCCCGCGCCCGTGCCAGCCCTCGCCGACGTAGACCGAGACGCCCGCGGTCCAGCGGTAGGCGGGGCGCTCCAGGAAGCGACAGGCGTAGGCGTAGCCGACGACCTCGCCGCCCAGCTCGGCGACCAGCCAGGGGTGCGTGGTCGAGGTCTCGGCGATCCGGGCCGCCATCTCCTCGGCGCTCGGAGCCCGCTCCTCGAAGGAGATCGGGCTGCCCTCCACGTATGGGGCGTAGACCGCGGCGCAGGCGGCGGCGTCGCGGCCGGGGTCGGCCGGGCGGATCAGGGGGGCGGTCATGCCCCGCCATCCTGTCAATAGGCTGCCGCCGATGAACGCGAGGGGGGAGATCCGGCGGCGGGCGATCGGGGTCGTCTTCGACGACGGCGGCCTGCTGGCGCTGACCTCGAACCTGCCCGCCAGCGGCGCCGAGTTCGGCGAAGAGCGGGTGGCGGCGGTCCTCTGCGACCCCGACGCGGCCCCCGTCGCCTTCGGCGAGGCGCTGCTCTCGACCGAGTACGGCGAGGACGGAGTGCAGCGACGCGCCACCCTCGAGCTGTGGCCCGAGGACGAGAACGGACCGCTGCTGCGCGGGGCCGGGACGCTGATCAGCTCGGTCGAGGTGCGCCGCGACGGCCTCGACTCGACGATCGCCTTCTTCCGCTGGTCGGTCGAGGGGCGCAAGGGGCTTGGCCACTACGAGGTGGCCCGCGGCGATGGCTGAGGTCCGGGCCGTCGTCTCCGACTTCGGCGGCGTCCTCACCACGCCGCTGATGACCGCCTTCATGGCGCTGCAGGACGAGCACGGGATCTCCCCCGAACAGTTCGCGACCGCGATGGGGGCGCTGCGCGAGCGCGACGGCGAGGTGCCGCTCTACCCGCTGGAGCGCGGTGAGATCACCGAGGCCGCATTCCTCGACCAGCTGACCGAGGTCCTGGAGCCGGTGCTCGGCCACCGGCCGGAGATGCACCGCTTCCGCGAGACCTTCATCGGCGGCCTGCAGCCGAACCCGCCGATGATCGAGCTGATGCGGGAGCTGAAGGGCCGCGGCCTGCGGATGGCGATGCTGACCAACAACGTCCGCGAGTGGGAGCCGCTGTGGCGGGCGATGCTGCCGGTCGACGAGATCTTCGAGACCGTGGTCGACTCCGCCTTCGTCGGCTGCCGCAAGCCCGAAGCGCGGATCTACGAGCTGACCCTGGAGCGGATCGGCACCCCGGCCGAGCACTGCCTCTTCGTCGACGACGTCGAGATCAACTGCGACGCCGCCCGCGAGGCCGGCATACGCGCCGTCCACTTCCGCGAGAACGAGCAGGCGATCGCCGAGATCCGCGCCGCGCTGGAACCCTGACGCCGGCCCGTGCCGGTTTGCAGGCCCCTGGCGCTCAGTTATCGCTGCCGGCGCGGTCCCAGACGTACAGCTCGACCGCCTCGACGGCGAGCTGCATCAGGCGCGGCGGCGAGAGCAGGCCGAGGACCAGCTCCAGCGCGTCTTCCTCGGTGACGCCGGCGTCGACCGCTTCCTCGCCGCGGAAGCCGGCGGCCAGCTTCAGCGCCTCGCGGCGGTTTTCGCCGAGCGAGCCGAAGGCGCCCATCAGGAAGTCGCGGTTGGCGATCGGCTGGCCGACCTCGAGCGAGCCGTGCCAGGCGGCGAGCATCGAGAGGTCGTGCTCGTCGAGCTCGGAGATCGCCTTTGCGTAGTGGACCTCGAGCTCGGTGTCGGGGATCTCGTCGACCCAGGCGCGGACCGCCTCGCCCAGCAGCTGGCGACGGGCCTCACGGCCAACCGAGTCGGCTATGGCACGGACGGCGTCGGCGGGATCGACGAAACAGAGGGACATGAGCTGGTTGGCAATTTAGAGGCGCCGGTAGACGGCAAAACGGCGGCGTGAAGCCGGATTTTGCGGGGTGCTGGATCGGCTCGGCCGGAGGTTCGGACGCCGCCTCCGTCCATAGTCTGGGCGGGTGCCGCTGAAGCTGATCCACGGACCCCCGAACTCCGGCAAGCGGGGCGTCATCCGCCGCCGTTTCGAGGCGACGCTGGAGCGCGAGCCGGTGCTGGTCGTCCCCACCGTCGACGACGTCTTCTCCTTCGAGCGAGAGCTCTGCGGCGCCGGGGCGGTGCTGGGCGGGACCGCGATGACCCCGGGCGCCCTGTTCCGCGCCGTCCTCGCCGCCGCCGGCGAGCCGCCCGCGCCCGAGCTCTCCCCCGCCCAGCGGCTGCGCACCGTCGCGGCCGGGATCGAGAGCCGGCTCGACGGACTCGCTCCGCTGCGCCGCTCCGCCGCCCGGCCCCGCTTCGCCGCCGCCTTCGCGCGACTGCTCGACGAGCTGCAGGCCGCGGGGGTCGAGCCCGAGCAGGTGGAGGCCAGCGCCGCGACCCTGGAGGGCTCCGCCTACCTCGCCGACGTCGCCTCCCTCTACAGCGGCTACGCCGAGGCGCGGGCGCGCAGCGGCCGGGTCGACTCCCACCAGGTCGCCGCGGCGGCGGTGGCGCTGCTGCGCCGCGACGGCTCCGCGTGGGGCGACCGCCCGGTCCTCCTCTACGGCCTCGACGACCTCACCCCGGCACAGTTCGACCTGGTCGCGGCGCTCGCCGGGCTGACCGAGGTCACGGTGGCGCTGCGCTACGAGCCCGGCAACGCCGCCTTCGCCGCCCGCGAGCGGCTGCTCGGCCAGTTGCGGGACCGGATCGGGGTGGCGCCCGAGGACGAACGGGCGACCGCGGCCGACCCCGACAACACCGAGGGACCGCTGCTCTTCCACCTCGCCCGCGGCTTCGGCGCCGCCGCGCCCGAGCCGCGGGAAGCCGCCCCGGGCGAGCTGACCCTGCTGCGCTCGGCCGGGACCCGCGGCGAGGCCGAGGCGATCGCGCTCGAGGTCTCGCGGCTGCTGCACGGCGGCGCCGACCCCGGCGAGATCGCGATCGCCCTCCGCGACCCGTCCCGCCGCGGCCCGGAGATCGCCGCCGCGCTGGAGGCAAACGGGGTCGCGACGGCGCTGGAGGCGGAGCTGCCGGTCGCCGGGACCGCGGTCGGCGGCGCCCTCGCGGCGCTGCTCGAGGCCGAGTTCGGCGCCGGCCGGGCGGCCGACCTGCTGCGCTACCTGCGCGGGCCGTCGGGCTTCTCCCCCTCCCGGGTCGACTGGCTGGAGCGAGCGCTGCGCCGCGACCGGGTCGAGACCGCGACCGCCGCCCTGGCCCGCTGGCAGGGCGATGAGGGCGAGCCGCCGCGCGACCTGGCCCGGCTGCGGGAGGCGGCGGAGCGCTCGCCCGCCGCCCTGGTCGCCGAGGTCGGGGCGGTGGCGGGGGCGATGGCGGCGCGGCCGCTGCGCGGCGAGGAGGACGGCCCGGCGCCGGGCCGGGGCGACGGGCTGGAGCTGCGCGCCGCGGCCGCGATCACCGCCGCGCTCGGCGAGCTGGCCGAGCTCGGGCCGATGGCGCCGAGCCCCGAGCAGCTGGCGACGACGGTCGCCGGGCTCGGCTTCCGAGCCTGGTCGGGCCCGGTCGAAGGCCGGGTGCGGATCGCCGACCCCTACCGGCTGCGAGCCGCCCGCTTCGACCACCTCCTGGTCGGCTCGCTGCAGGACGGCGAGTTCCCCCGCCGCGGCCGCGGCGGCGACCCCTTCCTCTCCGAAGCGCAGCGGCTGGCGCTCGGGCTCGAGCCGCGTCGCGACACCGAGGCCGAGGAGCGCTACCTGTTCGGCGTCTGCCTCTCGCTGCCCCGCCGCCGCCTCTGGCTCTCCCACCGCGACAGCGACGAGGGCGGCGGCGCCGAGGCACGCTCGCCGCTGCTCGACGAGGTGCGGGAGCTACTGGCGCCGCCCCCCGGCGACGACTCGCCCGACCCGGTCGAGGAGGCGCTGACCCGGGCCGGCGACCTGGCGGCGGTGGTGGCGCCCCTGGCCGAGGCCCCCTCCGAGGACGAGCTGGCCCGCGCCCTGGCGACGCACGGCCGCGACGCCGACCCGGCGGCGCTGCTGGGCACGGTCGGGGTCGTCGGCGCCCGCGCGGAGCGGCTGGCGGCGCGGGTCGAGGCGGCGCAGCGGGCCGAGGCGGCGGCGCGGGCGCCGGGACCGCTGCGCAACCCGGAGGTGCTCGCGGCGCTGGCCGCGGTGCCGGCCTTCGGCGGGACGACGCTGGAGGAGTTCGACCTCTGCTCCTACCGCTGGTTCGCCGGCCACGAGCTCGACCCGCAGCCGCTCGACCCCGTCCCCGACCCGCTGGTCCAGGGCGGCCTGATGCACGCGGCGCTGGAGCGCCTCTACCGCGAGCGACCGGGCGGCGACCCGCTCCCCCGCCCCGGCTCGGTTGCGCTCTGGGTCGAGCGCGGCCGCGAGCTGGTCCGCCAGATCGCCGCCGAGCGCGAGCTCGGCGACCACCCGGCGGAGCGAGCGCTGGCGCGGCGGGTCGAGCGGCTGCTGGAACGCTTCCTCGCCGAGGAGGCGGAGCGCGACCCGGGCGGCTTCGAGCCCTGGCTGCTGGAGGCCGCCTTCGGCGAGGACCCCGACAGCGAGCGCCCGGCGCTGGAGCTGGACGGGTGGAAGCTGCACGGCGCCGTCGACCGAGTCGACCGCGCCGCCGACGGCCGGACGCTGGTGATCGACTACAAGGTCGCCGGCGCCGTCACTCCCCGCGAGAAGTTCGAGGAGCGGGCGAAGCTGCAGCTGCCGCTCTACCTGCTCGCGGTCGCCGAGCACTGGGGCGGCAGGCCGGTCGGCGGGCTCTACCACCCGCTCCGCGGCACCTCGGTGCGGCGCCCGCGCGGGGTGGTCGCGGCCGACTCCGCGCAGGACCTGGCCGGGTACGACCTCTACGACCGCGACCTCGCCGAGGACGAGGAGCTGGCGGAGGTGCTGGCCGAGAGCCGGCGCCGGGCGGGGGAGATCGTCGCCCGGATCCGGGCCGGCGAGATCCGCCGCGACCCCGGCCCCCGCGAGGGGCTGCGCGGCCACGACGTCTGCCCGCCGTTCTGCGAGTTCGCGCCGATCTGCCGGCGCGACCGCGCCCCCCGCTACGAGGAGGACGCCGAGGTGGAGGAGCGGTGACCGCCCGCGCCCCGACCCCCGAGCAGCGGGCCGCGATCGAGGCCGAGGGCCGCGACCTGATGGTCGAGGCCGGCGCCGGCACCGGCAAGACCGGGGCGATGGTCGACCGCTACTGCCGGCTGGTCTGCGAGCGCGGCGTCGGGACCGAGGCGATCCTCGCCGTCACCTTCACCGAGAAGGCGGCGGCCGAGCTGCGCCACCGGGTCCGGGTCGAGCTGACCCGCCGCGCCGAGGCCGGGTCGGAGCGGGCCGCGGCGGCGCTGGCGACGATCGGCGAGGCCTGGGTGACGACGATCCACGGCTTCTGCAACCGCGTCCTCGCCGCCCACCCGGTCGCCGCCGGGATCGACCCCGAGTTCCGCGTCCTCGACGCGCCGGAGACCGCCCGCGCCGCCCGCGAGGCCTTCGACGAGGCGCTGCGCGCCTTCCTCGCGGCAACCGACGGGACGGACCTGGTCGCCGCCTACGAGGTCGAGGGGCTGCGCGGGCTGGTGGTCGCCGCGTACGACGAGCTGCGCAGCCGCGGCGAGGCGCGACCGCGGCTGCCCGAGCCGCCGGCCGGGGACCTGGGGGCGGCGCTCGCGACGGCGGCCGAGGCGGCTGCGGCGGGGCTGGAGGAGCTGCGCGAGTCCGACCCGAAACGGGAGCTGCTGGAGCGGGCGGCGGCGCGGCTGCGGGAGCCCGGCGAGCCACCCGGCCTCGAAGAGCTGCGGGCGCTTGGCACCGGCAGCAAGGCGCGCGCCGTCGCCCCCTACCGGGAGGCGATCGAGGCGGCGATCTCACGCGCCGCCGAGGCGGGCGAGGGCGGCGAGGCCTACCGCCAGCTCGGCGATCTGGTGGGGCGCTTCGGCGGCGCCTTCGAGCGGGCCAAGGAGCGGCGCGCCGGGATCGACTTCGAGGACCTGCAGCTGCTCGCCGCCCGGCTGCTGGAGCGGGCCGAGATCGGCGAGGCCTACCGGCGCCGCTTCCGCCACCTGCTGGTCGACGAGTTCCAGGACACCAACCGGCTGCAGCTGCGACTGGTCGAGGCGCTGCGCGGCCCCGGCTCCGAGTTGGTCGTGGTCGGCGACGAGCTGCAGTCGATCTACGGCTTCCGCCACGCCGACCTCGATGTCTTCCGCCGCCAGCGGGAGCTGGCCGAGGCGCGCGAGGACGCCGAGCTGATGGCGCTGAGCGGCAACTTCCGGTCGCGGCCGGAGCTGGTCGGCGCCTTCAACCTGCTCGGCGAGCGGTTACTGGGCGAGCGCTACCGGCCGCTGCGGGTCGGCGCCGCGCCGCCCGAGACCGGCGGCGACGGTCCCCGGGTCGAGCTGCTGCTGACCGCCCGCGACGGCTGGGACGGCGAGGGGATCGAGCTGGAGCCGGCGATCGACGGCGCCACTCCGCTCAACTGCCTGGCCGAGGCCCGCTTCCTCGCCGCCCGCCTGCGCGAGCTGGCCGAGGCGGGCGTCAGCCGCGGCGAGATGGTCGTCCTGCTGCGCGCCTTCACCCACCTCGACGCCTACGAGGACGCCTTGCAGCGGGCCGGGCTGCGGCCCTACGTGGTCGGCGGTCGCGGCTACTGGTCCCAACAGCAGATCGCCGACGTCTGCGCGCTGCTGGCGACGATCGCCAACCCGCTCGACGACCAGGCGCTGTTCGGCGCCCTCGCCTCGCCGGCCTGCGGCGTCGGCCCCGACACGCTCTGGCTGCTGCGCGCCGCGGCCGGGCGGCGGCGCCACGTCTGGGGCGCGGTCGAGCAGGCCGCCGGGTCGGGCAGCGAGGAGCTGGAGGCGCCGGAGCGGCTGGAGGCGATCCCGGCCGAGGAGCGAGAGCTGCTGGCCCGGTTCGTCGCCACCGTCGGCGCGCTGCGCGAGCGCGGGCCGAGGCTGCCGCTGGCGGCGCTGATCGAGGCCGCGGTGACCGAGACCGGGTACGACCTGGCGGTGCTGATGCGCCCGGCCGGCGAGGCGCGCTTCGCCAACGTCCGCAAGCTGGCCCGCCTCGCCGCCGAGTTCGAGTCCCGCGAGGGGCGCGACCTGCGCGGCCTGCTCGACTTCCTCGCCGCCCGCGCCGAGAGCGACGCCGAGGCGGTCGCCGCGACCGCCGCCGAGGGCCACGACGGGGTGCGGGTCATGACCGTCCACAACGCCAAGGGACTCGAGTTCGGAGTGGTTGCCGTGCCCGACCTCTCGCGCAGCCTGCTGGCCGGGTCGCGAGCGCCGCTGCTCACCCTGGGCCGCGAGGATCCGCCCCGGGTCGGGATGCAGCTGCGCCGGCTGGGCAGCGGCTCGGTCAACCTCTACGAGCACACCGCGCTCTGCGAGGAGGCGAAGCGGCGCGACGCTGAGGAGGGGCTGCGCCTCTTCCACGTCGCCGCCACCCGGGCCCGCGACCGGCTGCTGCTCAGCGGCGTCGTCAAGCCGGGGCCGGGACGGGAGACGCCGGGCAAGCCGGTGATCGAGCGCCTCGCCGACTCGCTGGCCCTGGAGCGCGACGCCGACGCGACGGTCGCGGTGCCCGCCCCCGAGCCGCGACCGGGGCTGGAGGCGAGCTTCGCCCCCTCCGAGATCGCCGTCCGAGTCAACCTGCCCAGCCCGGAGCGGTCCGCCGAGCTGCGCGCCACCAGCCGCGAGGACGGCGCCGAGCGGCCGCTCGGCGAGGGCACGCCACCGCTGGTCGAGCGCCGGCCACCGGTCGTCCCCAGCCGTCCCCTCTCCTACACGGCGATCTCGGCCCACGCCGAGTGCCCCTACCGCTTCTACCTGGAACGCGTCCTCAACCTCCCCGAGCGTGGCAGAGGTTCGTTGCGGATACCGCAACTAACCTCTGCCACTCCGGGTGGGGACGGCGGCGGCGCGGAATTGGGAGGACGGGAGGAGCGCTCGGCGCGGGGGGCGGCGGTGCACGCGTTGCTGGAGTGGAGCGGGCGCCATGGATGGGAGGCGCCGCCGGTGGAGCTGGCGCGGCGGCATGCGGTGGCGCACGGGCTGCTCGGCGGCGACGGGGCGGCTGACGACGAGGCCACGGCCGAGGGTCTGCTCTCCCCGGTCCGCCGCTGGCTGGGGTCGCCGCTGCTCGCCGAGCTGCGGGACGACGGCGCCAGCCGGGTCCGGGCCGAGGTTCCGCTGCTACTCGGCGCCGGGGGCACCGTGCTGCGCGGCTCGATCGACCTGCTGGCCGAGCGCGAGGGGCGGCCGCCGCTGGTCGTCGACTACAAGACGGACCGCCTCGACGGCGCCGGGCCGGAGGAGCGGGCCGCTCGCTACCAGACCCAGCGCACGATCTACGCGCTCGCGGCCGCCGAGTCGCTGGGCGCGGCCGAGGTCGAGGTCGCCTACGTCTTCCTCGAGCGGCCCGAGGATCCGGTCCTCACCAGGCTCGACGCCGCCGCGATGGCGGCCGGCCGACGCCGGCTGGAGGAGGCGATCGGCCAGATCTCCCGGGGCGAGTTCCCACCGGCGCCCCCCGACCGGCGCGATTGGCCACTCTGCCGCGACTGCCCGGCGCTGGGGACTCTGTGCAGCGGGCCTACTGAGTAGAGGACTGCTCGAGGCTGGCGGCCAGCTCGTCCAGCCGCAGCTCCTTCAGCCCCTCGCCCACGGCGTCCAGCTCGGCGGCGCAGTAGCCGACCAGCTCGCGGCCCTCGCGGCAGAGCTCGAGCGTCTCGCGCAGGCCGGCCTGGCCGGAGTCGAGCCGGTCGATGATCTCCTCCAGCCGCTCGACGGCGACCTCGTAGCTATCGGGCTTCTCGCTCAAATCTCTCTCCGATCTCGGCCTCGACGCGGCCATCGGCGAACCGCAGTCTTACCGCTCCGGCGGCGACCGCGGCGTCCGCCGTCGTCACCGGCTCCCCGTCGCCGTCCTCGGCCAGCGCGTAGCCGCGCTCCAGCGTCCGCTCCGGATCGTGGGCGCGCAGGGTCACCGCCGCCCGCCGCAGCGCCTCGCGCCGCCGCCGCAGCGCTTGCCCCGCCGAACGCTCGATCGCGGCGCTGCGCCGCCCCTCCGCCGCCAGCGCCGCTGCCGCCCGCTCCATCCCGCGCCGCCGCGCCCGCGCCAGCACGACGGTGGCGATCCGGCGCTGGAACGCCCCCCGCTCGGTCAGGCCACGTTCGGAGGCGGCGCGGATCTCGCGGATCTTCTGGTTGAGGCCGCCGCGCTCGCGCCGCAGCGCCCGGGCCGGGCCCCGGGCCAGCGAGCCGAGGTGGCGGGCTCGGGCCCCCACCGCCCCCTCGGCAGCCCTACGCAGCGCCTGGCCGGCCCGGCCGAGATCCCGCCGCGCCGCCTCGCAATCGAGCGGCACAGCCGCCTCGGCGGCGTGGGTCGGCGTCGAGCAGGCGACCGCGGCGACGTCGTCGAGCAGGGTGACGTCACGCTCGTGGCCGATCGCGCTGATCACCGGCACCCGCAGCAGGGCGACGGTGCGGCAGAGCGTCTCGTCGCAGAACGCCCAGAGGTCGGCGAGGCTGCCGCCGCCGCGGGTGACGACGATCGCCTCGACCTCCGGTCGCGCCGCCAGCCCCTGCAGGGCGGCGCCGATCGCCGGCGCCGCGTGGCGGTCCTGGACCGGGGCGAAGGCCCAGACCACCGTCCCGCCCCAGCCGCGGCGCCGCAGCCCGGCGACCAGGTCGCGCCGCGCCGCGCCCGACTCGGCCGTCACCACCCCGATCGTCTTCGGCAGCCGCGGCCGCGCCAGCTGCTTTTGCAGCTCGAACAGACCCTCCTTGCGCAGCTGTTTGCGCAGCGCCTCGAGCCTGGCCAGCAGGTCTCCTTCGCCGGCCAGCCGCACCTGGGTGGCGCGGAAGCTGAAGCTGGGCGAGGCCTGGCCGCCTCCCGGGTAGTAGTCCGGACCGCCGGCGATCACCAGTTCGGCGCCGTCGCGCAACGCCCCCTCGGGCAGCCCCGCCTTCTCGAGGTCGTTGAGCCAGATCGCGCAGGGGACGGCGCCCTCGCTGTCGCGCAACTCGAAGTAGGCCTGGACCTTGCTGCGACCGACCCCGGTCACCTCACCCATCAGCTGCACCCGCGCCCGCTTGCGCATCTCCTCCTGCAGCTTGCGCGCGTACTGACCGACCGGGAACGGCCCAGGCAGATCGCTCATCCGCTCAGGCTATTCGACGCCGCTGATGCGTCAGCTGGCGCACTTCCAGCGGTTTGCCCAGACCTTGAGCTCACGGATCGCCGGGCCGAGGTCGGCGCCGCACTCGGTCAGCGAGTACGTGACCCGGACCGGGCTCGCCGCTTCGACCTCTCGCGCCACCAGGCCCTCGCCCTCGAGTTCGCGCAGCCGCTGCGAGAGCAGTCGGTCCGAGAGACCCGGCACCGCCCTCCCCAGCTCCCCAAACCGCATCGGGCCGTCGATCAGGGCGCAGACGATCGCCCCCGTCCAGCGCTTGCCGATCAGCTCGACGGCGACGTGGAAGTGCGGGCAGACCCCGCCGGACGGGGCGGGCTCGCCGGGGGCCTGGTCGCTCCCGACCGGGTGCGAGCTGAGCGCTTCCACGACGACCGAGGTTACTGAACGTAAGCGATGGGCCCGCCGGCTCAGCCGGTGCAGGCCCCGGTCGAGACGGGGGCGCCGGCCTGCTCCAGCGCCTCGGTCACCAGGTCGGCGGGGACGGCGAAGCCGCCCGGCGAACCGCTGGTCGTCGCCGCGAAGACGGTGCCGATGACGCCGCCGTCGGCGTCGAGCAGGGGGCCGCCGGAGTTGCCGCTGCGCACCGTGCCGCCGAAGGAGACGATGCGGCGCTCGACCGGCCCGTTGCCGTAGGAGTCCTCGCTGATCGTCGCCCTGGTCTCGCCGAGCCGGGCCGGCGCGACCGAGTAGGGGCCGTTCTCCGGGTAGCCGAGCACGGCCGCGTCGACCCCCTCCCCGCCCCCGGTCGAGAGCGGCAGCGGCGGCAGCTCGGCACCGACCCGCAGCAGCGCCAGGTCGTCCCGCGGCGCGTAGTGGACCGGCGTTGCCTCCAGCTCCACCCCGCCGGCGGTGGTGACGGTGGTGTCCTCGGCGCCGGCGACGACGTGGGCGTTGGTGACGACGAGGCCGGGCGCGGCGGCCCAGCCGGAGCCCTCGATCCCGAGCCCGCATGCCGTGCTCAGCACCCGCACCACCGAGCCGGCCGCAGCAAGCACGTCGGGATCGGTGGCGATCGCCTCGTCGGGCGGCGCCGTGGGCGTCGCCGGGCCGACGATCGAGGGCGCCGGGTCGACCCGGTCGAGCGCGTTCAGCACCGGGCCGGAAGGCGGCAGGACCCGGTTCAGGTTGCGCAGGATCACCGAGTCCTGGACGTCGCCGCGCAGCTGCTCGGTGGCCGGCGCGTGCAGGGCGACGGCGCCCAGCACCCAGGCGAGCCCCAGCGCGACCGAGGCGACCAGGGCGGCGCCGCCGGCTCCGTCGGCGAGGTGCAGGGTGCGGTGACGGACCAGCCGCTCCCGCATCCGCAGCGCGAAGCTCTCCAGGGCCACCGCTGCCAGGGCGCCGAGGATCAGCGCGCCCAGCGCCGCGCAGAGCGGCGCGTAGGCGGACTGCGAGCCATCGGAGAGGAACAGCGGGCCGATCCGGCTGCCGGCGAAGGCGCCAGCCGCGAACCCGGCGAGGGTCAGCGCGCCGACGATCAGGCCCTGCCGGTACCCCCACAGCCCGAGGGCGAGAGTGAAGGCGACTATCGACCAATCCAAGACGGTCATCGGTGAATGGAAGCACGAAGGGGAACGCTTCACTACCTTTTCGCCGGTGAGCCGGTTTTCGCCCGAGGTGGAGCGGCGCCGTCGCCTCGTCACCCGCACCCTCCCCCTCGCCGTCGTGGCGGTGGTCGCGTTCGTGGTCGGCGCCGCGGTCGGCGCTCCAGGCTCGCCCCAACGCGACACCGCGGCCCGGTTCGCCGAGAGCTGGGCGGCCGGCGACTTCGCGGCGATGTACGAGGAGCTGAGCGAGGACTCGCGCCAGGCGCTGACCCCGAAGGAGTTCCGGCGGGCCTACCGGCGGGCGGCGGCGACCGCGACCCTGCGCTCGCTCTCCCCCCGGGCACCACGGGAAGCGGTCGAGATCGAAGGCGAGACCACGGTCCCGGTCCCGTTCGGGGTCGTCACCCGCGCCTTCGGCTCGCTGGAAGAGGAGCTGGTGCTGCGCTTCGCCGGCGACCGGATCGCCTGGGACAGCAGCCTCGTCTTCCCCGGCCTGGGCGAGGGCGAGCGGCTGCGCGCCCAGATCAAGCTGCCGCCACGGGCCTCGATCCTCGCCCGCGACGGGACGCCGCTGGCCGAGGGCCCGGCGGATAGCCGCCAGCACCCGCTCGGCAACGCGGCGCTGAACGTGACCGGGGAGGTCGGCGAGGCGCCGGAGGAGGAGCGGGCGGCGCTGGAGCGGCGCGGGATCGACCCCGGCACGCCGGTCGGCGTCAGCGGGCTGGAGCGCGCCTTCAACGCGCGCCTCGCCGGCAAGCCCGGCGGCTCGCTGCTGGCCGCCGGCGAGAGCGCCGGCTCGCTGCGGGTGCTGGCCCAGGCCGAAGCGGAGGAAGGGGCGCCGGTGCGCACGACGATCGACGTCGGGCTACAGGAAGCGGCGGTCGCGGCGCTGGCCGGCCGGGTCGGCGGGATCGCCCTCCTCGACAGCCGCAGCGGCGACATCCGCGGCCTCGCCGGCCAGGCCTTCTCGGCCCCCCAGCCGCCCGGCTCGACCTTCAAGGTCGTGACCACCGCGGCGGCGCTGCAGAAGGGCATCCTCTCGCTCGACGACGAGTTCGAGTTCAGCGACGGGATCAACGTCGGTGGCCGCTTCCTCAACAACGCCAACGGCGAGGTCTGCGGCGGCACCTTCCGCCACGCCTTCGCCGAGTCCTGCAACGCGGTCTTCGCGCCGCTCGGGCCGCAGGTCGGCAACCGGACCCTGGTCGCGACCGCCGAGCGGTTCGGCTTCAACTCTCCCCCGACCCTCTACGCGCCGGAGATCGTGGAGGCGATCAGCCCGCCCGAGTCGACGGTCCCGACCGAGATCGGGACCGAGATCGAGCTCGGGGTCTCGGCGATCGGGCAGGGGGAAGTGCACGCGACGGCGCTGCAGATGGCAAGCGTCGCCCAGACGGTCGCCAACGGCGGCGTCCGCGAGCCGACCTCCCTGGTCCTCAACCGGGAGCTGCGGCCCGAGGCCGAGCCGGTGCGGGTGATGTCGAGGAAGATCGCCGGCCAGCTGACCGAGCTGATGACCGGCGTCGTGGTCGAAGGCACCGGCGGCCTGGGGGCGATCGCCGAGGCCCAGGTCGCGGGCAAGACCGGGACCGCCGAGCTGCGGCCGAAACCGGGCCAGGAGGAAGAGGACAACCCGGTCCAGGTCAAGGACGCCTGGTTCATCGCCTTCGCCCCGGCCCAGAAGCCACGGCTGGCGGTCGGGGTGCTGCTGATCGAAGCCGAAGCGGCGGGCGGCGAAGTCGCCGCCCCGGCAGCCGCCCAGATCCTCTCCGCCGGCCTCTAGGTCATCGCGCGGTTCGTTATTCACGTATAGCGCGAAAAAGGAACCACGCGATGAAGGTGGGTGCCGCAGCCGCGGCTAGAGGTCGAGGGTGACCTCTGCCTCCTCATCCTCCGGACCGGGGATGTGGAGGATCAGGGGCCGCGCATCGGAGACCTCGTCGGGCAGCAGGAAGAGGACCAGGGAGCCCTCGATCGCGCCCAGCTGCGCGGTCGAGTCGAGCACCGGGACCTGTTCTTCGGCTTCGACTTCGCCGCCGAGCTCGAGTGCGTAGAGGCTCTCGCTCTCGGTCGGCTCGTACTCCCGACCGTCGGCGTCGGTGATGTGGACCTCGTCCGGCAGCGAGTGCGGCTCGCTGCTCTCGTTCTGGACTTCAAAGAAGACGCCGAAGTAGCTGGCGCCTCTGGGGGGCGGCGGCTGGCCGACCAGGTAGGCGGAGTCCTCGTTGTCGTTCGGGTTGAGGAAACGCGAGAAGGTGACGTTGAACTGCAGCTCGCCGAGCTCCACCGGCTCGCCCTCGGCGACCTCGGTCTCGTGGCTCTCGTAGCCGCAGGCGGTGACCCCCAGGGCAAGCGCGGCAAGGGCCAGGGCGGCGAGGAGCGGCAGGGCGAGACGACGGTTCAAGTGCATCGGCGGCGGGAGTCTATTAGAGCCGGTCAGAGCCGGTCGCGAAGGGCTCAGGGGACCCCGGTCAAAGCCCGGTTGCCGCCGGCGACCCCGGCCCGCTTGCCGTCGGTCCGCTCCGACTCGAGCAGGTCGCGGAGCCTGTGCAGGGCCCGCTGCCAGCCGCGCCGCTGCCAGACCGAGCCGGCGGAGAGCAGCTCCGCGGCGCGGTCGAGCGGGTTGGCGGACTCGGTCCAGAAGACGACCCGGACCGCGGTCAGCCCGCCGGGGGAGGCGGTCAGCTCCCAGGCGGTGTGGGTCGGGATCCGGTTGACGCGGCCACCGCTGCCGCGCTCGACGATCCGGTGCGGCTCGTCGAGATCGACGATTGCGGTGTCCATCCAGACCGACCGCAGCGGCGCCTCGGCCCGAAACCTCGCCCCCGCACCAATCCCGACCGGGTCGATCCGGGTGAGGTGGAAGCCGCTCAGGAAGTGATCGGTGAAGCGCGGCCGCTGCGAGAGATCAGCGATCGTCTCGAAGGCCCGCTCGCGCGGGACGTCGATCTCGACTTCGGCGCTGACCGGACCCATCGCGGCGCGATTCTAGAGGCCGGGGGCCGGACGATGTCCGATCCTCCAAATGAATGGTGGCGCCGGCACCCCCGGGGCGCTACCATCGTGACGGGAAGCACGAAGGGAGCCACCATCTTCGACAGCGTTAGCTCCAGTCCGTTCGACAGCTCGGTAGTTGCCGGGCTGATGCCGGGCGAGGGCACTTACTTTTGTGTCAAATGCGGTTCACAACTCTCGCTCCGCGAGACCGACGCGCTGCCGGACTGTCCCCGCTGTGGGGCCGGCCGGTTTCGCCGCGACTCGATCTTCGCGCCGCGCCAGGACCACAGCGGGTCGACCACCGAATTCACGATCCCGGTCGACGCCGGGCCGCCGGCCTGGCTCGACCGGGCGCGCGAGCAGGCAACCGGCCGCGGCTATCACCTGGCGCTGCTCCGCGACGGCGGTGAGGTCGAGACCTTCGCGATCGAACGCGGCTGGACCAAGATCGGCCGCAGCGCCAACGCCGACCTGCGGATCGAGGATCCCAGCGTCTCCCGGCGCCACGCCCTGATCGTCGCCGAGCCGGGCAAGGAGCTGCGCGTCCTCGACGACCGCAGCCTCAACGGCGTCTTCGTCAACGGCGAGCCGACCGAGTGGTGCGCCCTGCGCGACGGCGACGAGCTGACGGTCGGCCGCTTCACCCTGCACGTGCTGCTGGTCTGAACACGGCTTTCCGGCCACCGGCGTCCCTAGGATTGCCCCGGTGAACGCTGCGCCCGACCCGGTCGACCCGCGCCATCCCGGCGGCGAGGCGCCCGCGATCTCGGCTGCCGCCGACCGCGCCCGCGCCCAGCTGCAGGAGGAGATCGAGCGGGTGCGCCGCGGGGTGGAAGAGATGCTCACCGAGCAGAACGCGCCGCTCAACGACGACATCCGTCGCGAGCTCAACGACCTGCGCGAGGACACACGGCTGTACGTCAAGAAGCGGGTGCGCCGCAGCGAGAAGAAGCTGAAGCGGTCGATCGAGCGGATCGACGACCGCACCAGGGGCCTGGAGAAGCGGCTCGACCAGCTCGACGACGAGCGCAAGCTGGCCGAATACCGGATCCACTCCGACACCGAGCGGATGCTCGACGGCCTGCTCCAGGAGGTCCGCACGATCGCCGACCGCCTGGAGGGCAAGGCCTGAGTCGCCGAGTCCGCGAAAACCCCGAAATAGTCGGGGTTTTCGCGGACTCGCGGTGGACGCCTACTCGGTGGAGACGCTGGGGTCGGCCTGCACCTTGTGCGGGACGACCATCATGAAGTTGGAGGTGGCGTCGTCGGCCAGGCCCCTTACCCGCGTCGCCTCGGCGTCCTGGTCGGTCGCCCGCAGCTCCTCGGCATAGGCGCTGAGCAGCTCGTCGATGTCGATCAGGCCCTCGGCGTCGAGGTCCTTGAGCTCGACTTTGGCGCCCTCGCCGAGCCGCCGCTCGATCGCGGCGCGGTCGATCCCGAAGGCGTTGATCCGCACGTAGACGCGGCCGCCGGTCATCCCGGCGCAGGCCCAGGGGCCGAGGTCGCCGAGCACCAGCGCCCGGCCCGAGGTCATGTACTCGAAGGCGAACCCCTTGGCGTTGGCGCGGTCGACGACGCAGCCCCGGCTGTCGTCGATCTCGCCCTCGGGCTCGCCGGCAAGCACCACGTCGGCGCCGGAGAGGCGGATGCAGAAGCGCGAGTCGGCCGAGCCCTGGACGAACAGCTGGCCGCGCTGGGCGCCGTAGGCGAAGGACTTGCCGACCGAGCCGTTGAGCCGCCGGCCCTTGACGCCCTTGCCCTTGAGGACAGCGATCTTCCCGCCCAGCATCGTCTTGCCGACCCCGTCCTGGGCGCCGCCCTCGACCCGGATCGAGACCCCGTAGGAGTTGAAGGCGCCGAGTCCCTGGCCGGCGACCGAGCCGCCGTCGAACTCGAGGCTGGCCAGCACGTCGTCGCTGGGCTCGGGACCGTCGTCGAAGATCCGCGAGCGGGCGAGCGCCCCGGCCAGCTCGGTGCCGAGCACCCGGTCGTTGGCGTCGGTGGCGCGCGGGAAGCGGCTGCGCACCGTGCCACCGCCGCCGGAGCAGACTTCCGGCGCCAGCGCGGCGATCTGCGTGGATGCCTGCTTCTCCTCCATCCGGATCGGCCGGGCGACGACGAGGCCGGCCTCGGCCCGCGCCTCGGCCTCGGCGGCGACCGGCAGGTCGAGCGGCTCGAGGTCGAGGAACTCCTCCAGCGGCGTGATCAGCGGCGCCAGGTCGATCCGGTCGGTGGCGGCGACCTGCTCCAGCAGGTCGTAGCGGCCGACCAGGTCCTGGGCGCGCTCGTAGCCGAGCGAGGCGACGACCTCCTTCACCTCCTCGCCCATCGCGGCGAAGAAGCGGGCGCAGCTCTCGGCCGACCGTTCGACCTCCTGCGGAGTGAACTTCTTGAGCCCGTGCTCCTGGGCCTCCTCGGTGGTCTCGATCTGGGTGGCGATCCCGACGTGGCAGGTGTCGAGCTGGCAGCCGCGGCAGATCGTGCAGCCGAGGCTGACCATCGCCAGGGTGCCGAACCCGATCCGGTTGGCGCCGAGGCAGTGCAGCTTGACGATGTCGTGGCCGGTCCGGTAGCCGCCGTCGGCCCAGATCTCGACCCGGTTGCGCAGCCCGGCCTCCATCAGCGCCCGGTGCACGGCGCGGGTGCCGATGTCGGAGGGCAGCCCGACGTGGCGCAGGGCGTGCTGGCGGGCGGCGCCGGTCCCTCCCTCGAAGCCGGAGAGGGTGATGATGTCGGCGCCGGCCTTGGCGATCCCCAGCCCGATCGTGCCGATGTTCGGCACCACCGGGACCTTGACCGAGACCCGCACGTCCGGGTTGACCGTCTTCAGCTCGTCGATCAGCTCGGCGAGGTCCTCGATCGAGTAGAGGTCGTGGTTGTTGGAGGGCGAGATCAGGTCGGTGCCCGGCGCCGCGTTACGGGCGGCGGCAACCTTGGCCGAGACCTTCTTGCCGGGCAGGTGGCCACCCTCGCCGGGCTTGGCGCCCTGGCCGATCTTGATCTCGGCGACGTAGGAGGAGTTGAGCATCTCCGCCGAGACGCCGAACCGGCCGGAGGCGACCTGCTGGCCGCGCCAGTTGCGGTACTGCCCGTACATGTCGCGGATCTCCCCACCCTCGCCGTTCATGCAGAGGATGTTGGTCGCTTTCGCCGCCTCCGCGTAGGCGCGGAAGGCCGGTTCGGACTGCGACCCGAAGCTCATCGAGGAGATCACGATCGGGTAGTCGTGGTGGCCGACCCCGGCGTCCACCCCGGCCGGATCGACCGGCGGACGGTCGCCTTTCAGGGCCATGATGTGGCGCATCGAGATCGGGTTCTGCTGCTCGAGGTCGCGGACTTTCTCCGAGTACTCGCCGTACTCGCCGTTGCCGTTGGCGGTCGCGATCGCCGCCTTGTAGACCTTCGGGTAGAAGCGGAACGTCTTCGCCGGTTTCGCCGCCTCGTCGTCGCCGGCGAGCACCTTGGCGCGGAGGTTGGTGTCCTCGTCGAGCTCGGCGAACCCGGTCCCGGCCGCCGCCGAGGCCGCGAACGCCTCGGTCTGGAAGATCTCCGCCAGCTCCGGCTTCACCCCGATCGAGGAGAACTGGCGCGCGTAGCCGCGCACCTCGTGGATCCCGATCGTCGAGATCACTTTCTCGATCCCCTTGGTCAGCGCGGCGCAGAGGTTGGCGACGTCCTTCTGGTACTCCTCGACGCAGATCACCTCGATCATCACGTACGGGCAGACGCCGTTGGCGCCCAGCCCGAGCGCCAGCATCACGTCGTGGACGTTGCGCAGCGCCGCCGAGCGCAGCACGATCCCGCAGCGGCGACGCAGGTTGACCTCGCCGGGGGCGACCCGGAACTGCTTCAGCGCCTGGTCGACCGCCGAGGTCGCCAGGTGCGGGTCGAGGTAACGGCGCTCGCCGTCGTAGACGGTGCGGTCGGTGAGGATCACCAGCTCGGCCCCGTCGCGGACCTTTTTCACAGCCTCCTGGCGGATCCGCTCGATCGCGCCGGCGGTCGTCTCGGACTCCAGCAGCGAGATGTCGACCGCAGCGGCGCGGCCGCGGAACTCCTCCCAGAGGTCCTCGAGCAGGTAGGTGCGGTGCTGGCGGGCGATCTCGCGGTAGGTCTTGTCGGAGAGCGGCGCCAGGCCGTGGTGGCCGCCGAGGATCACCGGGAAGGCGGTTTCGACCGTGCCGGTGTCTTCGCCGGCGTTGTCGAGCGAGGGGCGGCGGCCGAACAGGGCGCGGGTCGCGAAGTGCTCGACCTCGCGCTCGCGGTCGATCGCCGGGTTGGTGACGACGGCAACCGTCTCCTTGAAGTAGTCGGCGAGGTTCTGGCGCTCCGGGGAGAGCGCCGCCAGCGGGCCGTCGTAGCCGAGCGAGCCGATCGGCTCGGCCCCGTTGGAGGCCATCTGCTGGACCAGTTTGACGTCGTCGCGCTGCCAGCCGAACCCGGCAAGAACGCGGTCGGCGACCTTGACCGGCTCCTCGGGGCCGGCGTCGGAGTAGCCCGGAACGTCCTGGCCCTCAAGCGGGCCGCCGGTCTCCAGGGCGCGGTCGTAGGGGCCGGCCCCCTCGGCCCCGTTGCGGGCCAGCCAGCTGTCGCGGACGATTCGCAGCATCTGGTCGTGCGGGTGCAGGGTGGAGCGGCGGCGGTCGCGGTCGATCAGGACCAGCGCCTTCTCGCCGGGGGCGAGCGGCTTCGGCTCGGCGGCCATCCGCGAGACCGGGACCACGCCCGGCTCGGAGCTGAAGACGAAGTCGTCCTCGGTCTCGACCTGCCAGAGCGGCCGCAGGCCCATCGCGTCGGCCGAGAAGACGCACTCGTCGGCGTGGCGAGCGATCAGCGCCACCGGCCCCTGGGCGAACGGGCCCATCGCCTGGTGCAGGTACATGTAGAAGCGGTGCAGGTCCTCCGGCAGCTGCCGGATCTCCTCGACGATCGGCGGCACGATCAGCTCCATCGCCTCGGCCAGGCTGAGGCCCTCGCGGCGGACCAGGGTGTCGATCGTCAGGTTGAGGTCCTGCGAGTCCGAGGAGCCGGGCTGGACCGGGACGGCCAACATCCGCGCCTCCTGGCGCAGCTGCTCGATCGTGTTGATCTCGCCGTTGTGGCCGAGCATCGTGAACGGCTGCACCCGCTTGAACGAGGGCCAGGTGTTGGTCGAGTAGCGGTTGTGGCCGAAGCACCCGATCGTCTCGTAGCGCTCGTCGCGCAGGTCCGGGTAGTACTCGCCGAGCACCTTGGGCGCGCCCATCACCTTGTAGACGCAGGTGGTGGCCGAGAAGGAGGGGACGTGGACGCCGAGCTGGCGCTCGAGGTCGGTCAGCAGTTCGAACAGCAGCGGGTCGCGGCGGGAGGCGTCGGGGACGAGGCCGCCGATCTGCCAGAAGATCGGCTCCTCCTCGCGGGCGGTCGGGCCGAGCGCCGGCGAGTCGACCACGCCGACCCGCTCGGCGAGGATCCGGAAGCCGCCCTGGTTGAGCAGCTCGCGCGCGTCGTGCTGGATCTTCTCGCGGTCCCGGGAGCGCTCGATGAAGATGTGGGCGACGGCGAAGGCGTCGTCAAGGGAAAGCGAAGGGTCGTGGCCGCCGGTGCGGATCTCCTCGGCCCAGATCCGCCGCGGGATGTCGAGCAGCAGGCCGCAGCCGTCGCCCTCCCCGTCGACGTTGCCGGCGCGGTGGAGCATCTTCTGCAGGGCGGGGATCGCCAGCTCGATCGGCTCGTGGCTCGGGGTCGCGTCCTTGCGCACCGAGGCGTAGATCGCGCACGCATCCCGGTCTTCGACGCTGGGCGGCGAGACGAGCGGCTTGTATGGACGCTCCGGCGAGTAGCGCTTGACGGTCGCGTCAGGTCCTGACTGGGGCTGCGACATCGTTACCTCCCGGGTTCCACGCCTTCTCCGAGCGGGCGCGCGACGGGTTTGCGAGTCGGGGAATTATAGGGCGAACGGCCGGATCGGCCGCCAGGTTCCGTCCCCCCCACCGTTGATGTCGCACTTTGTCCCGCTATCCGGGAAAAACTGCGACATCAACGGGTGGCGGGGACGTTAGGCCCATGACATCGGCTCATAGCCGCCGCTCGGGTCGACGCCGACCAGGAGGGCGGTGACCGGAGCCTGGGAGCGGTTGAGGATGGTGCGGGTGGCGGCTGGCTCGACCGAGGCGAAGGTGCCGGCCGGGGCGGGGTGCTCCTCGCCGTCGATCCGCATCACCGCCTCGCCCTCGAGGATGACGTAGAGCTCGACCTGGCCGCTCTGCGCCTCGTCGTGCTCGGGGATCTGGCCGCCGGGACCGATCTCGACCAGGTTGTAGCCGAAGGCCGAGGTGCCGAGCGCCTTGCGCGCGAGGCGCCAGGTCGCCTCCCCCGACCCCTCCATCGTCTCGAACTCGTCACGGTGCTTGATCGTGAAGTTGCCTGACATGCCGGCCAGCCTAGCGCGACAGATCCGGCGCTCCCTCAGAGCTCGGGGACGTCGGCGCCGAGAGGGGTGAAGGGGAGGCGGCGGACCTCTGCCCAGCCCTCGCAGCGCTCCTTGAGGGCGGCGGCGACGTTGCCGGCCTCCTGCCAGGTGGTCCAGACCAGGACGGTCGGGCCGGCGCCGGAGATCGTCGCGCCGAGGGCGCCGAGATCGGGCGCCGCGTCGACCAGGTCCATCGAGCGCGGGTAGAGGTCGCGGCGGCGCGGCTGGTGGAGGCTGTCGCGCAGGCCGCGTGCGACCAGGTCGAGGTCGCCGCTGGTCAGCCCGAGGACCAGGGTCGAGGCGGCGGAGACGTTGGCGACCGCGTCGGCCAGCGGCAGCTCGGCCGGGATCGCCGCCCGCGCCCGCTCGGTCGAGACCTCCTCCGGCGGGATCACGACAATGCCCTCGAGCCCCTCGGGCGGGTCGAAGCGGGCCGCGACCGGGCTGCCGGCCTCCTCGCCGCAGACGACGAAGCCGCCGTAGATCGCCGCCGCCACGTTGTCCGGGTGGCCCTCCAACTCGGTGGCCCGGGCCAGCATCTCCTCGCGCGAGAGGGCAAGCTCGAAGAGATGGTCGGCGGCGAAGAGGCCGGCGACGATCGCCGCGGCGCTGGAGCCGAGGCCGCGGGCCAGCGGGATCTCACTGCGCAGCCGGAAGGCGAGGCCGTCGGCGGGGTGCAGGGACTCGAAAGCGCGCACGATCAGGTTCTCGCGCCCGGTCGGGACGTCGAGCCCGCCGGGGTCGAAGCCGTACTCGCCGCCCTCCTCGACCTCCAGCTCGAGCTGGAGCGAGACCGCCGCGGCCAGGGCGTCGTAACCCGGCCCGAGGTTGGCCGAGGAGGCGGGGACGCGGACCAGCCGGCGGCGGGCGGTCAATCGAACACCGCCCGCTGGACCGCCGCCAGGTCGTTGTCGCAGTTGACCACCGCTGGCGCCTTGCCGAGCGCCGTGTCGGGGTCCTTGAGCCCGTGGCCGGTCAGCACGCAGACCACCGACTCGGGCGGCTCGGAACCCTCGACCACCGGCAGCCCGTGGGCCAGCAGGCCGGCCACCGAGGCGGCCGAGGCGGGCTCGCAGAAGACACCCTCGGTGGCGGCGAGCCAGCGGTAGGCGTCGAGGATCTCCTCGTCGGAGACCGCGGCGACGCGGCCGCGCGAGGCGGTGAAGGCGTCCATCGCCTCCTCCCACCGGGCGGGGTTGCCGATCCGGATCGCCGAGGCGACCGTCTCCGGGTTCTCCACCGGGTGGCCGGAGACCAGCGGCGCCGCCCCCTCGGCCTGGAACCCGTAGAGGACCGGGGCGGCGCCGACCTCCCGGAAACCGCGCCAGTAGGCGGTGACGTTGCCGGCGTTGCCGACCGGGATCGCCAGCGCCCCGGGGGCCTCCCCCAGGTCCTCGACCACCTCAAAGGCGGCCGTCTTCTGGCCTTCGATCCGGTGCGGGTTGACCGAGTTGACGAGCTCGATCGGGTGCTTGCCGGCGAGGTCGCGGACGATCCGCAGCGCGTCGTCGAAGTTGCCCTGCAGGGCGATCACCCGGGCGCCGTGCATCAGCGCCTGGGCCAGCTTGCCGATCGCGATCTTGCCCTCGGGGACGATCACCGCGCCGCGCAGACCGGCGCGGGCGGCGTAGGCGGCGGTGCTGGCCGCAGTGTTGCCGGTCGAGGCGCAGATGATCGCCTCCGCCCCGCGCCCCTTGGCGCGCGAGACCGCGACCGTCATCCCGCGGTCCTTGAACGACCCGGTCGGGTTGGCGCCCTCGAACTTGAGGTAGGCGCGGACCCCGAGCCGCTCCGAGAGCCGGGCCGCCTCGATCAGCGGGGTCGAACCCTCGTTCAGCGTCACGACCGGGTCGCCCGGCTCCAGCGAGAGGCGGTCCCGGTAGCGGTCGATCAGCGGCGCCGACACCTCAGGCCCCAGGCGTCAAAACTGCTCCTCGATGACCCGGATCGCGCGCGGCGCCTCGCGCATGTCCTCGTGCGACGCAAGCGCCTCGACCGCGGCCGCGAAGGACGACTCCATGCACTCGTGGACGACCATCACCAGCCGCGCGTCGTCGCCGATCCCGCGCTGCACGACGCTCTTCACCGAGATGCCGTGGTCGCCGAGGATCGTCGCCACCGCGGCCAGCACGCCCGGCCGGTCGGCGACCTCGAGATAGAGGTAGAAGGACGAGGAGACGTCGGCGACCATCGGCAGCCGCTCGCGGGTCTCGTGCACCGGCACCTCGCCGGCGATGATCGAGACGACGTCGCCGAGCACCGCCGAGGCGGTCTGCAGGCCACCTGCCCCCGGCCCCGACATCGTCACCTCGGTGATCTCCGGCGCCTCGACCATCACCGCGTTGAACGGCCCGGCGATCGGCGCCAGCGGGTGGCCCGGGTACAGGAAGCAGGGGAAGACGCGGACGCTGACGCCGCCGTCGCGGCGTTCGGCGACCCCGAGCAGCTTCAGCGAGAGGCCGAGTTCCTTCGCGTAGGAGATGTCGTCGGGCTGGATCGACTCGATCCCCTCGTAGGGGACCTGGTCGAGGCTGACCGGGGTGTGGAAGGCGAGGCGGGCGAGGATCGCCATCTTCGCCGCCGCGTCGGCGCCGTTGACGTCGTCGCCCGGGTCGGCCTCGGCGTAGCCCAGCCCCTGCGCCCGTTCCAGCGCCTCGCCGTAGGCGGCGCCGGTCGCCGCCATCTCGGAGAGGATGAAGTTGGTGGTGCCGTTGACGATCCCGAACACCTTCGAGATCTCGGTGACGCCGAAGCTCTCCTGGATCGCACGGACGATCGGGATCACGCCGGCGATCGCCGCCTCGAACCGGAGCTGCACCCCGGCCTCGCGCGCCACCCCGAACAGCTCGTCGCCGTGCTGGGCGAGCAGCTGCTTGTTGGCGGTGACCAGCGGCCGTCCCGCCCGGATCGCGTCGATCGCGTACTGGCGGGCCGGGTCGGTGCCGCCGATCAGCTCGACGATCAGGTCGGAGCGCTCGAGGATCTCGCCGAAGTCGCCTTCCGAGCGGGTCAGCACCCCGGAGATCTCCGGCCGGCGACCGGTCGCCGCCTCGACCGCGTCGGCCCGCGCCTCGACCAGCTCGGCGAAGGCGCCACCGACCGTGCCGTGCCCGAGCAGCCCGATCCGAACCGGTTTGGAGCCCTCGGCCGCCATCAGGCGTCGCGCGCGGTCAGGTCGTCGTAGGTCTCGCGCCGCACCACGACCCGCGCCTCGCCGTCGCGGCAGAAGACGACCGGTGGCCGCGGCACGCCGTTGTAGTTGCTGGCCATCGCGTGACTGTATGCGCCGGTCGCCGGCGTGACCAGGACGTCGCCCACCGCCGGCTCGGCCAGCATCACGTCGCGGATCAGCACGTCGCCGGACTCGCAGTGCATCCCGGCCACGGTGACCAGGGTGTCGGGGGCGGCGGCGGCGCGGTCGGCGACAACCGCCTCGTAGCGCGAGCCGTAGAGCATCGGCCGCATGTTGTCCGACATGCCACCATCGACCGCGACGTAGGTGCGGATGCCCGGCACCTCCTTCACGGTCCCGACCCGGTACGCGGTGACACCGGCGTTGGCGACCAGCGAGCGGCCCGGCTCGACCAGGATCCGCACCCCGTCGCCGAACACCTCGGCGACGCCGCGGACCTTGACCTCGACGTACTCGTCGATCGAGGGCGGCTCGTCCTCGGCCCCGTAGGCGACCCCGAGGCCGCCGCCGACGTTGACCAGCCGGCACCAGTCGCCGGCCAGCTCGCCGAGCGCCCGGATCGCCAGCGCGTAGGGCTCGAGCTCGAAGATCTGGGACCCGATGTGGGCGTGCAGCCCGACCAGGTCGAGCTGCTCGGAGGCGAGCACCCGCTCGATCGCCCGCGCCGCCAGGCCGTCCTCGATCCCGAACCCGAACTTCGAGTCGAGCTGGCCGGTCGTGATGTAGTCGTGGGTGGAGGGCTTGATCCCCGGCGTCACCCGGATCAGCACCGGCTGGCGGCGGTCGAGGAGGCGCTCGCAGCGCTCGATCTCGTCGAAGGAGTCGAGGATCAGGTGACCGACCCCGGCCCGGGCGGCGAACCGGATCTCCTCGTCGGTCTTGTTGTTGCCGTGCATGTGGATGCGCGCCGGGTCGAAGCCGGCCCGCAGCGCCATGTGCAGCTCGCCGCCGGAGGCGACGTCGACCGAGAGCCCCTCGTCCGCGAACAGCCGGTAGGCCGCGGTGCAGGGGAAGGACTTGCTGGCGAAGAGGACCTCGAACTCGGCGCCGCGCCGCTCGAACGCCTCGCGGTAGGCGCGGGCGCGGGCGCGCAGGTCGTCCTCGGCATAGACGTAGGCGGGGGTGCCGACCTCGCTCGCCAGCTCGACCAGGTCGCAACCGCCGACCTCGAGGTGGCCCCGCTGGTTGACGCGGCTGCCGGCCGGGTAGACCGCCGAGCCCTCGATCGGGTCGCCGCTCGCGACCGCGTGTGCTCGCTCTGCCATCGGACCGGCATTGTGACGCCTACCGGCGGGGGCGCGCCGGCCGGGTTGCTCAGCCGTTGCCGTCGAGCAGGCCGCCGACCGCGTCGACCGTCTCGTCCACCACTTCCCCGACCGGCGAATCGGGCCCGACGACACCATCCACGGCCGTTTCGGTGACCTCGGTCACGCCGCTCTCGTCAAGCGCGCCGCCAAGCACGGTTTCGTCGACCCCGTTGACGGTTTCGTTGACCGTGTCGGCGATTTCGCCGCTGGTCGAGCCGGAGCTGCCGCCACCAGTGGGCACGCTGCCATCCCCACCGGAGCCGCCATCCGACCCGCCCGGGCTGGACGAGGTTGCCGGTTGGCCGGCGCCGCCGGATGAGCCCTGGCTGCCGCTTCCCGCGTCGCCGCCGCCGGCCTCGGTCCCTGCGCCCCTGTCCGGGGCCGTGCCCCCGCCACCGCCGCTCGGCCCGCCGCCCTGCTGGCTCGCCTCGCGGCCGCCGTCGGCCCCGCTGCCACCGCCGCCCGCCTCGCCACCGCCGGCGACCGCCGCAACCCCGCCGCCACCGCCGTCGCCGTCGGGCGGGCTCTCGGCCACCGAGACGCCCGCGTCGTCGTCTCCGGAAAGCGCCGCGACGGGCCAGTCGGTGAACACCTGCACCGAGACGATCAGGACGAAGGCGGCGATCGCGATCGCGATCAGCGCGGTCCCCGACACAGCCCCGACGAGATAGGCCTTCGCTTGACGCACCATCTCCGTCGGACAAGGTACCCCAACGAACCTGGTTGTAAAACCCCCGGGCGCGGAGTCAGCGATCGTCGGAGCCGGGCGCGTTCTCGACTCGGAGCAGACCCCCCTCGGCCTCCTCCTCCATCTGCAGCGTCGTGTGCTCGATCCCGAACCGCTCGCCGAGCATCACCTCCAGCCCGCGCAGCGCCAGGTCGCGATCGGCGCCCCGGGCGACGACCACGTGGGCCGATATCGCGCCGAAGCCGGCGGTCACCGTCCAGACGTGCAGGTCGTGGACCGAACGGACCTGGTCCTCGGCGCAGATCGCCTCGCCCACCGCTTCGACGTCGAGGCCGGGCGGAGCCGCCTCCATCAGCACGTCGACCGGCTCCTTGATCAGCCGCCACGAGGAGACCAGGATCAGGCCGGCGATCAGGAGGCTGACGATCGGGTCGACGACCGGCGAGCCGCCGAGCAGGACGAAGCCGCCGGCGACCAGCACCCCGACCGAGCCGAGCGCGTCGGCGAGGCTGTGCCGCAGCACGCCCTCGAGGTTGATGTCCTCGCGCTGGCCGCGGGCGAGGATCAGGGTCGCGGCGACGTTGCCGGCCAGCCCGAAGACGCCAAGCGCCAGCACCCCGGCCCCGTCGATCCCCGGCGGGTCGGAGAAGCGGCCGAAGGCGGCGATCGCGATCAGCACGCTGACCACGACCAGGGCGAGGCCGTTGACCAGCGCCGCCAGCACCTCGGTGCGCTGGTAGCCGAAGGTGCGCCGCCCGACCGCCGGCAGGGCTGCCAGCTGCGCCGCGATCAGGGCGAGGACGATCGCGCCGGCGTCGGAGAGGACGTGGCCGGCGTCGGCCAGCACCGCCAGCGAGCCGGTGAGGATGCCGCCGACCACCTCGGCCACCAGCAGGCCGACGTTGATCGACAGCGCCCACCACATGCGGCGGCGGCTGTCTGCCCGCCGCGCCTCCAGCGCGTGCGCCCCGTACCCGTGCGAGTGCCCGGCGTGGTCGTGCACGCGCCGAGCATACGCGGACGCTCAGGCCGCGACGGGCTGCTTGGGCTCCTTGGACTCCATCGCTTTGGCGGCGACCTCGGCGCCGTAGCCGAGGCGCTCGGCGTACTCGCGGGCCTGCATCCGGGAGATCACCATCCGCTGGATCTCCGCCGTGCCCTCGAACAGCTGGTAGATCTTGGCGTCGCGGAACCACTTCTCCAGCGGGTGCTCGGTGCTCCAGGCGTCGGGGCCGACCAGGTCCATCAGGGTCCGGGTCGCCCACATCGCCACGTCGCCGCCCTTCAGCTTCGACATCGAGCCCTGACCGCCGGTCATCGGCACCCCGTTGCGGCCCATCCAGCCGGCCCGTTGGACCAGCAGCCGCGCCGCCTCGATCTCGGTCGCGACGTCGGCCAGGGTCTGCTGGATCCGTTGCGTCTGCAGCAGCGGCGTCCCCGCTTCGGAGCGGCCGTCGAGGAACTCCAGGGTCCACTCGTAGGCGGCCTGGGCGATGCCCAGCGCCGAGGCCCCGACCAGCGGCCGGGTCACCTCGAAGGTGGCGAGAGCGTCGGCCGAGCGCGAGCGCTGGCCGGAGCGCGCCCGCTCCAGCTTCTTTTGCAGCTTCTCCTCGCCGCCGAGCAGGTTGTCGGCCGGGACCCGGCATTCCTCCAGCACCACCTCGGCGGTGTGCGAGGCGCGGATCCCGAGCTTGGTCTCCTTCTTGCCCTGGCTCAGCCCCGGGGTCCCCTTCTGGACCACGAAGGAGGCCTGCCCGCGCGTGCCCAGCTCGGGGTCGACCGCGGCGACGACGACGTGGACGTCGGCAATGCCGCCGTTGGTGATGAAGATCTTGGTGCCGTTGAGGACCCACTCGTCGCCGTCGCGCTTGGCGGTCGTTTTCAGGCTCTTGACGTCGGAGCCGGCCTGCGGCTCGGTGACCGCGTAGGCGCCGAGCTTGATCTCCTCGTCGCTGCCGAAGCACTCCGGCACCCAGCGCGCGATCTGCTCCGGCGTGCCCGAGGAGGCGATGCCGGCGGCGGCCAGCCCGGAGCCGCTGATCGCCAGCGCGATCCCGGCGCAGCCCCAGTGGAACTCCTCGGCGGAGATCAGCTGCATCTGCCCCTCGGGGTCCGACGCGGAGCGCTGGATCGCCTCCAGCCCACCGAACCCGTGGCGCCGTGCCTCCTTGATCGCCTCCCAGGGAGTGCTCTCCTCTGCGTCGTGCTTGCGCGCCGCCGGCCGGATCACCTCGGCGGCGAACTTGCGGCATTTGGCCTTGAACTCGAGCTGCTCGTCGGTTGGTGCGAAGTCCATGTCTTCCTCCCTAGGGGACCGATTGACTGGTCAGTCAGCCAGTCCACTGAACTGTACCGAACCGGGCGTGGCGATTAAGTGGCCACATAGGCCACTAACCCGCCACCGCGCACCGATAGCGTTGGGCCTGTGAGCAGGGCGCGCCCCATCAACGCCGACGTGCCGGCGCCCGAGACGCCTCCGGAGCCGAAACCGGAGACGGGGCCGATGCCGGAGGCGGGGCCGAAGCCGGAAGCCGCAGCCGAGGAGAAGCCCGCCGCCGAGCCGAAGTCGAAGTCACCAGGGGCAAGCGCGCCCGGGCCAAAGCGCCGGCGTCGGCCGGTGCCCGGCGCGCTGAAGCTGGTCGCCGGGCTGGTCGCGGTCGCGATCGGGTTCATCGTCCTTGCGGTGGTCGGCGGCAGCGGCGGGCCCAAGGAGGAGAGCGGCGAAGCGCCGGCGCCCGTCCTCGCGCCGCCCGCGAAGGACGGCGGCGACGGCGCACCCGACGAAGGCCCGACGGCGCTCGGGTTCCCCGCCTTCGCGACCGGCAACACGACCCGGGTCGGCGGCGCCGACCCGGCCGCCACCGCCGCCGCCGTGGCACTCGCAGCCTTTCCCTCGATCACGCCGGAGCAGCGACCCGTCGCGGTGACGCTGGTCGACTCCGAGGACTGGACGGCCGGGATCGCCGCCGCGGCGCTGGTCTCACCGCCGCTGCGGGTCCCGATCCTGGTCTCGGCCCCAGGCGAGGCGCCCGAGGCGACGTCCGAAGCGCTCTCCTCGCTCGATCCGCAGGGTGGGCCCGCGAGCCGCGGCGCCGCCGCCTTCGCGGTCGGATCGGTGGCAGCCCCGGTCGACGGCAAGGTCACTCGTGTCCGCAGCGGACCCCTCGCCGCTGTCGCGGCGCGCCTGGCGCGGCTCCGCGATCGCCTCTTCGGCGGCCCTCCCGCCCACATCGTGATCGCCAGCGCCACCCGTCCCGAGTTCGCGATGCCGGCGGCGGCCTGGGCGGCGCGCTCCGGCGACCCGGTCATCTTCGCCGGCCCCCGCAGACTCCCGAAGCCGACCGCCGCCTACCTCCGCAAACACCCGAACGTGCCGGTCTACGTGCTCGGCCCGTCAGCCGTGATCTCCTCCGACGTGGTCCGCGAGGCGGCCGCGGCGGGCGGCGAGGTGCGCCGGGTCTCCGGCGAGGACCCGGTCGCCAACGCGATCGCGCTCGCCCGCTACAGCGACGGCGGCTTCGGCTGGAACGTCAACGACCCGGGCCACGGCTTCGTCCTCGCCCGCTTCGAGCAGCCGCTGACCGCGGCCGCGGCGGCGCCGCTCTCGGCCTCGGGAACCTGGGGCCCTTTGCTGCTCAGCGACGACGCCGGTACCCTGCCGGCGGAGCTGCGCAGCTACCTACTAGACGTGAAGCCCGGATACACGGACAACCCGACCCGCGCCTTCTACAACCACGTGTGGGTGATCGGAGACCAGGAGGCGATCGACGTGAACCAGCAAGCGGAAGCAAACGAGCTGGCCGAGCTGGCCAAGATCGGCGACGAACCGTGAGCGAGTCCGAGAGCCCGGCGCTGCTGGGGCGGGCCGACGAGGTGACGGTCGAGGACATCCGCGCCCTGGCCGGCCCCTCCACCCCCCACTTCGCGCTCCAGGTCCGCAACCGGATCCGCCGCCTGATCGCGCCGCTCCCCGCCGACCACCCGGCGCGGCTGGAAGGGGAGCGCAAGATCGCCAGCCTGGAGGCGCTGGCCGAGCACAGCGGCGACCCCAGGGGCACCCTCGGGATCGGCCATTGAAGTACCTGGCGCCAGGCGTCTGGCGGTTGCGGGAGTTCCCCGCGCCGTCGATCAACGTCTACCTGGCCGGCGACGTGCTGGTCGACGCCGGCAGGCGCTGGGACCGGCGACGGATCTTCTCCGAGCTGGAGGGGGTTGAGATCTCCGCGGTGGCGCTGACCCACGCCCACCCCGACCACCAGGGCGTCGCCAAGGACGTCTGCGAAGCGCGCGGTGTGCCGCTCGCCTGCCACGCCGACGATGTCGAAGCAATGGAAGGCGAGCGCCCTTCGCAGGAAGCCGCCCTCGACAACCCGATCAACCGGGTGATCGCGGCGCTCTGGGAAGGGCCGCCGCACAAGGTCGAGCGGGTGCTGGAGGAGGGCGACGAGGTGGCGGGCTTCCGCGTCGTCCACGCACCCGGCCACGCGCGCGGCGAGGTGATCTACTTCCGCGACTCCGACCGGGTGGCGATCTGCGGCGACGTGATCCGCAACATGAGCTACGCGACGCTGCTGCCCGGGCTCGGCGAGCCGCCCGAGATCTTCACCTACGACCCGGCCGAGAACCGCCGCTCGATCCGCAAGCTCGCGGCCCTGGAGCCGAGCATGATCCTCCCCGGCCACGGCCCCGCGGTCACCGACATCGCCGCCTTCGAGCGCTTCGTCGCGGCGCTGCCGGACTGAGAGCTACTTGCCGTCGATCGTGACGCCGAACTCGGCGAGCACGGTGTCGATCCGGTTGGCGATCGCGAACTTGCCGCTGGAGTTGCCGGCGAAGAGCAGGCCGACCGGCTTCGCGGCCGCGTCGTCGGTGACCAGCAGCGACCCCGAGTCGCCGGACTTGATGAACGGCCCCCGCCTGCCTTCGACGAAGATCTGGTTGACGAAGCGGGCGGTCCCGGCGTTGCCGACGACGGCGTGCCGTAGCCGTCGGAGGGGGTCGAGTTGCCGACCAGGGGACCGCTCGGCCCGCTGGCAACGGTGGCGATCGCCGCGTCGACTTCGTTCTCCCCGGTGAAGCTGAGCGGCACGTCGAGAGGTTGCCGGCGCCGTCGGTGACCCGCGCCCCGATCGTCCCCGCCGAGCACTCTTCGATGTTGCCGGTCGAGACGCCGATCGGGACCGGCCGCGGAAAGAGGTCGGTCGGGCTGAGGTCGGGTTCGCCACCGCCACCGCCGCCGTTGCCGCCCCCGTTGCCCTTGCCGGGGTTGTCGGGCTTCTTGCCCGGGGCGAGGCGCAGCGAGCGGATCGGCCCGGTGACGCTGGGGAGCCCCAGCTGACGCCCGTGCCGACCACGTCGCCGCGATCGAGCAGTCGCTCGGAGTTCCTTTCCTGGACCTGCATCGCCCGCTGCAGACCCGTCCCGGAGGCCGCGGTGCCGTTGGAAGCGGAAGCGAAAGCAACGACGATCGCGAGCAGGCCAAGCGCAGCGGCCAGCCACAAGCGGCGCAGCGAATCCGGCCTCCCGGCGGTCCCCGAAACTCCGTCCATCCCGGGCAGATGTCAGCGCCGAGCCCAGCCGCGCTCGAATCCGGCCCCCTATTCCGAGCCCGGGAGCTGGCCGGGCAAGGCCTCCAACGTGACCCGGACGGCGTCCTGGGGATCGCCGGCGCCGAACTGCTGGTAGACGCAGAAGGCCGCGACAAGCAACGGGACCGCCACCGCGAGGCCATAGCCGAGCCGGCGCGACCGATAGAGGGCCGCCACCTCCCGGCCGCTGCGACCGCTTGCCCGGGCGGTCCGCAGGTCCATCGCAAGGCCGAGGACGGAGAGGAAGACCAGCACCTCCGCGCACCGGAACCACCAATCGGGGCTGCCCGAGTACAGCGGGCAGAGCTGCATCAGACCGAGGCCCGCGAAGACCGGGAGCGAGAGCAGGAATCCCTTGAGAACGCCGTTGCCCGTTGGCAGCCAGGAGAACAGCAGGCCGAAGACCAGCGCGGCACTCAGCCAGAGCGCCAGCTCACCGCCGAGCACCCAGAGAACCACCAACAGCTCGGTGCCGACCACGGGGTCCGCGATCCAGCCGAGGTTGAAGCGGAGGATGGCGACGACGACGTAGGCGACCGGGACGACCGCCAGCAGCGCCCCGACCCGCAGCGCGATTCGGCCGTTCTCGGCCCAGTCGGCGCCGGGGCCGCGGCCCAGGTCGAGGCCCCGGCCGGCGGGCCGGGCGGGAGCCCCGACCCAGACCAGGGCCGCCAGCACCAGACCGCCCAGCAGCAGCGAGAACGGCGACGGGAAACCGACGAAGGCCCCGGCCGCGGTGACGACGAAGAAGGCGAAGAGGGCCGAGACGAGAAGCTGCGGCCCCCTGCCCCCGCCGGCGAGCGGGCGCGAGCGAGCCACCAGGGCCAGCAGCGCGAAGACCCCCGGCAGGACGGCCAGCGGCAGCAGCGGCGCCAGTGCGTAGACGACTTCCCGCAACGAGGCCGGGATCGCAAACGCGGCCTGGTTGAAGACGTCGCCCTGGACCGTGGCGGCGCTCCAGCCCAGGAGCACGACAAACAACGCAGAGCCGACCGCGACTGGGCGCTGCCACCGCTCAACTCCGCCCAGCCAGCCGACCGCGATCCGCGCCAGCCCCTCGACTGCGAGGAAGACCACCAGGACCCAGGCGGCCGAGGCGGCGGCGAAGGCCGGGTACTCGAGTACGTCATGCAGTTCGTAGCTCAGCGGGCCGTGGGATGCCGAGACGACCACGAGCGCCAGCGCGGCGGCAGCAGCCGCGCACCAGTTGACGACGCGGCGCCACTCGGCTGGCCGGGCGCCGATCGCGATCGCACCTGCAGCCGCGGCAAAGAACGGCAACGACAGAGCCTCGAGCCCGATCCGGCCCCAGTCCGACGAGTCCGTCCAACCATGCAGGAGATTCTGCGTGTCGATCAGTTCCGCCACAGCCGCCAGGAGCACGAAGCCGCCGGCGAGACAGAGCCAGCCGGCCTGCCCGCGCAGCCGGGCGGCGGTCTCGCCGTCCCCAAGCGCGCGACGGTGACCGAGCAGCACGTAGAGCACCGGCAGGAAGGCAAGAACGAGGACCAGCCAGGCGATGACCCAGAGACCGCCCCAGCCCTCACGAGCGAGGTCGGCGTTGAGCTCGACCGCCCAGGGAAGATCCCCGTCGACCGAGATCGCCGCCGCCTCGCCCGGTCCGAACCGCCACTCGAGCCTGGTCTCGGAACCCGACCGCGTGAGGCTGGTCGGCCGTGGGTCGACCGCCTCGACCTCGATCTCATCGAGCTCGATCCGCACCGTCAGCGCGACCCCGGCCGCCGACCTCGGTCGCAGGGTGCGCACCGTCAACCCGTCTTCAATCCGAACTGCGAACAGCCCCGGCGCTTCGTAGGCGTCCTGCCCGGAGAGCCCAGAGGAAGCGACCACCGCGCCGCCCTCGACCCGGACCCCAGCCAGGAAGAGCTCACCCGGCGCGTAGAGCCCGAGGCCGGAGCTGAGCAGGCGGCGCCGGTCGCCGAAGAAGTCGCCGCCCGGATCGATCCGTGCCTCGCGCCGCGCCCGCGTCGACAGCTCGCTGTCGGCCGGCACGCGGACGGACGTCGCGGTGGCGACTTCGAACCAGCCGGAGCGGTCGGCGTCAAGCTCCAGCGAGGAGACGACTCGGCCCTGCGAGGCCGGTTGCTGGCGTTCCGCCCCGAACGCCACCGGCGCCACCGCTGCCGAGAGGACAACCGCGACAAACGCGGCCAGCGCGATTCGCCTCCCCCGCCGCATGGCCAGCTCGATGGGGTCCTCAGGCGTCCGGGCCGAAGGCGTCGATGACGCGGCGCTGGTACTCGCTCAGCTCCTCGGGGGAGATGAAGTAGGTCGGCGGGGTGAGGAAGAGGCCGTCGGCTCGCTCGGCGGTCTCCTCGACCCGGGCGCGGACCTTGTCGAGTGGCCCGGCGGCACAGTAGGTCTCGACCATCTCGTCGCTGATCGCGGCGGGGACGGCGGCGAGGTCGCCGCGGCGGAAGGCGTCGCCGGCGGCAACCGCGTTGTCGGCGAAGCCGTGCAGCTCCCAGAGCGGCATGTAGGTCTTGACCGTGGCGTAGAAGGCGATCGTGCGGCGCGCCAGGTCGAAGGCGTGCCCTTCGTCGTCGTCGATCGCGCAGCAGACGGTCGGCAGGTAGTCGAAGTCGGAGCGCTCGCGGCCGGAGCGGCGAAGCCCCGTCTCGAAGGCGTCGACCACCACCTCGTCGATCCAGCGCAGGCTCTGGATCGGGTGGCCGATCAGGCCGTCGGCGACGTCGCCGGCCATCCGTGCCATCCCAGCCTGCACCGCGGCGGTGTAGATCGGCACCGCGTCGCGGGCCGGCGGGTGCGGCCGCACCCAGCCCTTGATGTCGATGTCGTAATAGGCGCCCTCGTACCGGATCGGCTCGCCGGCGCTGGCCTGGCGCATGATCAGCCGGGTCGCCTCGATCGCCTCGCGCAGGTGCGGCGCCGGCTTGCCGTAGTTGGCGTTGTGCCAGGTCTCGTTGAGCCGTTTCACCCCCGCCCCCATCCCCAGCCGGAACCGGCCGCCCGACATCTCGTCGATGTCGAGCGCGGTGACGGCGTGGATGAAGGGGCTGCGGGTGAAGGCCCAGACGATCCCGGTGGCGACGTCGATCCGCGAGGTCCGCGCCGCCAGGTATGCGGCCTGGGTGGCGGCGCTGCGGAACAGCTCCGGCGCCCAGACGCACTCGACCCCCGCCGCCTCGGCCCGCAACGCCTCGGCCTCGAGGTCGGCGACCGAGCTGCCGATCGCCGCCACCGAGATGCGGTCCAGCGCCCCCACCGGACCGCTCAGACCGCCGCCGGCTGACCGCTGGCGTCGAGCACCGCGGCGGCGACCCGCTCGCGGTGCCACTTGGCGTCGCCGAACAGGGCGGCGTTGGCGCGACCGCGCTTGAGGAAGAAGTGGAGGTCGTGCTCCCAGGTGAACCCGATCCCGCCGTGGACCTGGATCGAGGCGTTGGGGACCCGCCAGCCGGCGTCGGAGGCGTAGGCCTTGGCCATCGAGGCGGCGACCGGCAGCGACCCGGGGTCGGCGTCGGCGGCCCAGGCGGCGCCGTAGACGACCGAGCGCGAGTTCTCGGTCTCCAACAGCATCTGGGCGCAGCGGTGGGAGACCGCCTGGTAGGCGCCGATCGGGCGCCCGAACTGGTGGCGCTCTTTGGCGTAGGCGACCGCCATCTCCATCGTCCGCTGGGCGACCCCGGTCGACTCGGCGGCAAGCGCCACGCAGAGGCGGTGGAAGACCTGGAAGTAGTCCTCGCCGGCGCCGGGCAGCGAGTCGGCGGCGGCGACGCGGACGCCGTCGAAGCCGACCGAGGAGAGCCGCCGGGTCGGGTCGATCGAGGCTTCCTCGCGCAGCGTCAGGCCCTCGGCGTCAGCGGCGACCACGTGGCGGCGCCCGTCGGCGGTGGCGACGAGGAAGAAGTCGGCGCCGGCGGCGTCCATCACGAGGACCTTCTCGCCGTCGAGCACGATTCCGTCGCCGTCGGGCCGCGCCTCCATCTGGAACTCGCCGATCATGACCGGGCTGCCGGCATCCCATAGGGCCGGCACGCCCCGCTTCTCGCCGCGCGCCAGCGGCGCCAGGTAGCGCTCCCGCTGCTCGTCGCTGCCGCAGTGGGCAAGCGCCAGCCCACAGCTGGTGTTGGAGAAGAGCGGCGAGGGGGCGAGCGCGTAGCCCATCTCCTCGAACAGGACCGCCAGCTCGACGATCCCCAGCCCCTGACCTCCCCACTGCTCGGGCAGCGCCAGGCCGGGCCAGCCCAGCTCGGCCATCTCCTCCCAGTCGGACCGCTCGAGGCCGCGCTCGGACTCGGCCAGCTCGCGGACCCGCTCCGGCTTGTAGCGAGCGGCCAGGAACTCGCGCGCCGTGTCGCGGATCGCCCGCTGCTCGTCGTTGAGGTCGAAATACAAGGTGCGTCCCCGTCAGCGCAGCCTTGGCAGGCCGAGCACCCGCTCGGCGATGATGTTTTTAAGGATGTCGGTGGTGCCGCCCTCGATCGAGTTGGCCCGCGAGCGCAGGAACCCGTACTGCCAGGCGCCGCCGTCCACCGCGTGCTCGGAGCCGCGGGTCAGCGGCGCGTAGGCGCCCTCGATCTCCAGCGCCAGCTCGTTGAGGCCCTGGTTGATGTCGGCCCACTGCCACTTGCCGAGCGAGCCCTCCGGTCCCGGGATCCCCAACTCCATCGTCTTGGTGAGCCCGCGGTAGGCGTTGAGCCGCATCGCCTCGGCCTCGATCTGCAGCTGTGCGATCCGCTGTCGGTAGTGGGCGTCGTCGGCCGCCGAGCCGCCGTTGACGCGAATCTCGCCGGCCAGCCGGGCGAGGCGGCCGAGGCTGTTCTGGACCTGGGAGATCGCGCCGAAGGCGAGCCCGGCCCGCTCGTTCATCAGCGTCGTGATCGCGACCCCCCAGCCGTTGCCGACCCCGCCGACCACGTTGGCGTCGGGGACCCGCGCCCCCTCGAAGAAGATCTCGTTGAACTCGCCCTCGCCGGTGATCTGGACCAGCGGCCGCACCTGCACCCCCTCCTGCTCCATGTCGAGCAGGAAGTAGGTCAGGCCCTGGTGCTTGGGCGCGTCGGGGTCGGTGCGGGCGACCAGCATGCACCACTTCGCGTACTGGGCGAAGGTGGTCCAGACCTTCTGCCCGGTGATCGCCCATTCGTCGCCGTCCCTGACCGCGCGCGTCTTCAGCGAGGCGAGGTCGGAGCCCGACTCCGGCTCTGAGAAGCCCTGGCACCAGATCTCCTCGCCGGTCAGGATCGGCTCCAGGTAGCGCTGCTTCTGGGCGTCGGTGCCGTGCGCGATCACCACCGGGCCGCCCATCGCCAGGCCGAGCACGTTGGCCGGGCTGGGCGCTTCCTGGCGGGCCGCCTCGCCGACGAAGATCGCCTGCTCGACCATCGTCGCGCCGCGGCCGCCGTACTCGCGCGGCCAGGAGATTCCCGCCCAGCCGGCGGCGTGCAGCTTCAGCTGCCACTCGCGGCGGAAATCCATCACCTCGTCGAGGCCGCCCTCCGGCTCGGGTCCGGGGTGGTTCTCCTCCAACCAGGCGCGAACCTCGTCGCGGAACTCCTCCTCCGATGGCGACAGCGTCAGGTCCATCGGCTGCCCAGCATATAGGGCTCCTGGCCAGCTGGCCAGGAGCCCGACAGAGCCGTCGCTAGGAGCCGCACTCCTCGAAACCGAAGGCGGCGGCCTTCTCGCTGGCCTCCTGGAGGGGGCTGGAGCCCGCGGCAAAGGCGGCGGCCGGATCCTCTTCGAGCCCGGCAATCGCCTCGTCAAGCGCGGTCAGGACCTCTTCGGCTTCCTCCTCGGCGCCTTCCGGCAGCCCGAGCTCACGAATCTCGTCGGCCTGGTTCTGCAGCGAGGGCACGAAGACCTCGACGACCACCGTTTCGAGGTCCTCCGGACCGGGGTTTTCGGTGTCGATCCCGTTCTCCTCGGCGTAGGCGTCGGCCTCGACCTCGACCTCCTCTTCGCCGTCCTTGCAGATCGCATCGCCCTGGGCGATGAACTCGGCTTTGGTCAGCGTCACGGTGGTCTCGTCGTCGCTGTCGCCACCACAGCCTGCGACCAGGCCGGCGCAGGCAAGTGCGGCAATCAGGATGCCGATCAGTCGGTTGCTCAACTCGTTCTCCCCTTCAGTTGGCGTGAGGTTGTCCTGGCGGGACGATCTCAGACGCGCTGGATCAACGTCCCGGTGCCCAAGCCGCCGCCGCAGCACATCGTCACCAGGCCCATCTCCTTGTCGGAGCGCTCCAGCTCGTGCAGGAGCGTGGTGAGCAGGCGGGCGCCCGAGGAGCCGAGCGGGTGGCCGAGGGCGATCGCGCCGCCGTTGACGTTGACCCGGTCCATGTCGGGGCCGAGCTCGCGGCGCCAGGCGGCGAGGACCGAGGCGAAGGCCTCGTTGACCTCGACCAGGTCGATGTCGCCGATCTCCATCGCGTTGCGCTCCAGCAGCTTTTCGGTGGCGGGGATCGGCCCGGTCAGCATGATCACCGGGTCGACGCCGACCGTGGTCTGGTCGAAGATCCGGGCCCGCGGCGCCAGCCCCAGCGCCTCGGCCCTCTCGGCGCTCATCAGCAGCACCGCAGCGGCCCCGTCGGAGACCTGGGAGGAGTTGCCGGCGGTGACGACGCCGTCCTCCTTGAAGGCCGGCTTCAGCCCGGCCAGCGCCTCCAGGGTCGTCTCGCGCAACCCCTGGTCGGTGAGATGGGTGTCGCCGTTGACCTGGAAGGGCATGATCTCGCGCTCGAACCGACCCTCCTCGGTCGCCCGCTGGGCGAGCTGCTGGGAGCGCAGGCCCAGCTCGTCGAGCTCGGAGCGGGGGATCTCCCACTTGGCGGCGATCATCTCGGCCGAGAGGCCCTGCGGGACCAGGTTGTAGCGCTCCATCAGCTCCGGGGTGAAGGCGTAGCCGTACTCGTTCTGGATCTCGAGGCCGGCGCCAAAGGAGTTGTGGCCCATGTGCTCGACCCCGCAGCCGACCACGACGTCGTGGACCCCGGAGGCGATCAGCGCCGCGGCCAGGTTGACCGCCTGCTGGCCGGAGCCGCACTGGCGGTCGACGGTGGTGGCGGGAACCTCTTTCGGCAGCCCGGCCTGCAACCAGGCGTTGCGGGTGATGTTGAAGGTCTGCTCGCCGAACTGCTGCACGCAGCCGCCGATCGCGTCGCCGACCTCGGCCGGGTCGATCCCGGCGCGGCGGATCAGCTCCTCGAGGTTGCGGGCCAGCAGGGTCGAGGGATGGACGTCGCGGTAGTAGCCCTTCTCCGGGTGGCCGCGACCGATCGGGGTGCGCACCGCCTCGACGATCACGACCTCGCGGCCGCCGAACTTCCGATTCCCGTTGCCCATCGCAAGCCTCCGTTCGCTTCGAGTCCGGTGGGAGCCTCTGCCCGCTCCCGAGTTCCAGGGTAGCCGATCGATTGACTCGTCAATCGGTGACGCCGCGGCCGGCCGAGGCGATTTCCGGACCCTCCCCGCACCGGGCGAGGCCGGCGTGATAGGAACCCGCTCCAATGAGCGCGAAACAGGGGTACGAAAGTCCGGGGATAGCGGGTAGCGGGGCGATCGCCACCGGCCTCGCCGCTGTCTCGACCACCACCGCGGAGACGATCCTGCTCGCCCGCTCGGAGGCCTCGGCCTGGCGGGCGGAGGAGAAGGTCGTCGCGCTCTGCGCCAAGATCGAGGATGCCGAGCCCTCCCGCCTGCGGGTCACCACCGACCCCGGCGATCTCTCCCACTGCGACGTCGTGGTCGAGGCGATCATCGAGGAAGTCGAGCCGAAGGGGGAGTTGATCTCCGCCGTCGCCGAAGCCTGCCCGAAAGCCGACCTGGCGACCACCACCTCCTCGCTCAGCATCGCCTCGATCGCCGCGGCGGCCGGCACCGAGAAGCTGTTCGGGTTCCACGTCTTCAACCCGGTGCCGCGGATGCAGCTGGTCGAGGTCTGCATCCCCGACGGCGCCGCCGAGTCGCGCGAGAAGGCGCTTGCCTGGTGCGCGGCGCTGGGCAAGACCGCGGTCGAGGTTCCCGACCAGGCCGGCTTCGTGGTCAACCGGCTGCTCTTCCCCTACCTCTTCGACGCGGTGCGGATGATGGAGCGGACCGGGATGGAGGCCGGTGAGGTCGACACCTGCATGAAGCTCGGCGCCGGCTACCCGATGGGGCCGCTGGCGCTGCTCGACTTCGTCGGCCTCGACGTCGCCGAGGCGATCGGCGACGCGCTCTTCGCCGACTCCGGCGACCAGGCGCACAAACCGCCCGGCCTGATCGTCGAGATGATCGGCGAGGAGAAGCTGGGACGGAAGAGCGGGGCCGGCTTCTACAGCTACGACTGAGCGGCGTCCGCCGCGAGGCGGGCGAGGTTCTTGTCGAAGGTGAGCAGGCGGGCGCCGCGAGACCGGGCGGCCGCGAGAACGAGTGCGTCGGGGAGGCGCAGGCCGCGGTGCTGACCGCGCAGAACCGCCGCCAGCCTGCCGACTGAACGGTCGATCTCCACCAACTCCACGCCAAGCCGCGCAAAGAAGGAGTCGAGGTGGTCGCCACGGCGTTCTCGCATCGCATGCACCATCACCTCCGAGTAGGCGCTCACGGCGATCGAGAGGCTGTGTTTCAGATCGAGGGCCGCGCTCAGCTCGGCGACGGCCGAATCATGGTGTGCGTCACCGCCGCTGAACACGGCGATCACCGCGCTCGCGTCAAGCGCTACCGATCCCACTCGTCGCGAAGCCGGTCGAGATAGCCAGGCGGATAGCTGATGGTGCCGGCGAACTCCGCGATCAGGTCCTCGACACGCTCGACCTCGATCCGGCCCTTGCCGACCGCCCGCACGATCAACGCGTCGCCCGGCTCGAAACCCGCCTCTCGCAGGACGTCGACGGGGATCGTCACCTGATTCTTGCTGGATAGCTTCGGCATGCCTTTACTTATCGTAGGGAAAGTAAAGGCGAGACGCCGAACCGGTTGCCTGCGACCGGGCGTGACTGCTGCCTCCATGCCCCCTATAAGGCCCCAGCGACCGAAACTCTCCCCCCTTGGCGAGAAATTCGGCCCGGAGCGGCTACTCGGCGTTGGCCGGGCGCTGCTTGCCGGTCAGGTCCCAGATCACGTCGGCCTCGGAGATCCCCTGGCAGCGAGCGACGGACTCGACCTCCTCCCAGGGCAGCGCCGCCTCCGGCAGCTCGTCCCAGCGGGCCAGGTCCAGCGCCTCGATCGAGCCCTTGAGGGCCGGCCCCAGGTGTTCCTCCGCGCGCAGCAGGGCCCTCAGGACCTCGAGCTGCTTGTCGGTCAGGCGGACAACCCACATGCGGTACCTCCAACTGTCGGCGGATCGCGGGTTGCCCAGAGAAACTAGGCAGAGGGACGGACGGAACGGCTGATCCGGACCGCCTCGATCCGGTTCTCCCGCACCGCCTCGACCCTGATCGTGTAGCCGTCGGCGGCGATCGAGTCGCCGCGCTTCGGCAGCCGGCCCAGCTCGCCGAACACGTAGCCGCCGACCGAGTTGTAGGCGTCGGTGTCGACCGGCAGCTCGATCCCGGCGTCGGTGAGGTCGCCCAGCGAGACGTGGCCGCGCACGAACCAGTCGCCGTTGGTGAGCTGGCGCAGCGCCGCGGCGCGGGGGTCGGTCTCGTCCTCGATCTCCCCCACCACCTCCTCGAGGATGTCCTCGACGGCGACGATCCCGACCGTCCGGCCGTACTCGTCAACCACGACCGAGAGCGAGGTGCGCTGCACCTGGAGGTCGTGCAGGAGGTCGTCCAGGGGACGCGTCTCGGGCACGATCAGGGCGTCGCGGATCACCGACTCGACCGAGGCCTCGGGGCCGTCGCTCATGTAGAGGCGGGCGAGGCTGTTGTTGTGGACGATCCCCTTCACCCGGTCGGGATTTTCGTCTTCGATCACGACCAGCCGGGTGTGCCCCGAAGTGACGCAGCGGCGCAACGCCGCCTCGACCGTCTCCGAGGCGTCGACCGTGATCACCGCCGGGATCGGCGTCATCACCTCGCGCGCCTCCTGCTCGTGAAGGTGGAAGACGCCGCCCAGCATCCCCGCCTCGCCGGGGTCGAGCCGGCCGCGCTGAGCGCCGCGCGAGATCAGCAGCCGCAGTTCCTCCGGCGAGGTGTCCTCGGCGGTCTCGTCGGGGTTGACGTCGGTCAGGTGGCGGACCAGGAAGTTGGCGGGCGCGTTGGTGGCGACGATCAGCGGGTGCAGCGCCGTGCGGAAGAAGCCGAGCGGCGGCGCGACCCTGAGCAGGACCGCCTCGGCCTTGCCGATCGCGACCATCTTCGGCGCCTGCTCGCCGAGGATCACATGCAGGAAGGTGACGATCGTGAAGGCGATCGCGATCGAGACGCCGACCGCCGCGGCATGGGAGAGGAAGCCGCCGAAGAAGGGCTCCAGGAGGCTGGCCAAGGCGGGCTCGCCGAGGAACCCGATGCCCAGCGAGGCGATCGTGATCCCGACCTGGCAGGTGGCGACGAACTCGTCGACCCGGTCGATCTGGTCGAGCCCCATGCGGGCGCCGAGCGTGCCCTCGTCGCGGAGCTGCTCCAGCCGCTCGCGCCGCGACCGGACCAGGGCGAACTCGGCCGCGACGAAGAAGCCGTTGACGGCGATCAGCAGCAACAGCAGGACGAGCAGGAGGACGCTCATCGGCTATGCGGCCCGGTACTTCGGGCTGGGACGTCCTCGGCCATTCGGCGCAATGAATATAGCTGGCTGACTGGAAGTTTTCGATAAGTGCCATATTGGGCGGCGATGCGAGTCGCGACGCTCAGCGAGATGCTCGAAGAGCTGGTTCGCCTGGGCGAGGCGACTGGGATGGAAGAGCACGCGCACGAGATGCGGGGCGAGCTGGAGGGCAGGCTGGCCCTGGTCCGGGCGGCGGTCAGCGGCGCGCCCTGCCCGCGGGTGATCGCCCTGGAGCGAATCGACCCGCCCCGGGTCGGCGGCTTCTGGATCCCCGAGATGATCTCGATCGCCGGCGGCGAGGACGTCGCCGGCGACCCCGGCCTCAACCCGCCGGAAGTCGGCTGGGGGGAGCTCGAGAGCCTCAACGCCGACGTCGTCGTGGCGATGCCGGACGGCTCGCTGGCCGATGCCCGCGCCCAGGCGATGGAGCACTGGGAGCGGATCGCGGCGCTCGGCGCCAGCCGCGCCTTCGCGGTCCAGGCCTCCCCCGCCTTCACCAACCCCGGCCCGCGGCTGGTCGACGGCGTCGAGATGCTCGGGCACCTGCTCCACCCGGACCTGATCGGCCCGCCCGGCAACACAGGGTTCGCGGCGCTGCGCGCTCCGGCTTCGCACGGCTAGGTACACCCCGGACGGCGCTCAGGCGGCGGCCAGCGCGCCGACCACCGAGATCACCGCGACCGCGGCCATCGCCGCGTACTCGGAGGCGCGGTGGTTGGGGCCCAGCTTGCCGCGCTCGCCGGCGACGATCACCAGCGCGCAGAGCGCTCCGCCGATCAACCCGCCGAGATGGCCGCCGACGCTGATCCGCGAGGCGCCGAAGGTGAAGACGAGGTTGAGGACGATCAGGAAGCCGAGCTGCGAGGCGAGCGCGTCCATGCCGCGGCCGCGGGCGATCACGAAGGCGGCGGCGATCAAGCCGAAGACGGCGCCGGAGGCGCCGACCGTGAGCGAGTCGGGGCTGAGCAGCAGCGCCCCGAACGAGCCGGCCAGCAGTGAGGCGAAGTAGAGCAGCAGGAAGCGCGGCGTCCCCAGCGCCGGCTCCAGCATGCGGCCGAGCAGGAAGAGCAGCAGCATGTTGAAGCCGATGTGGATGATGCTGGCGTGGAGGAAGGCGCCGGTGAAGAGGCGGTACCACTCGCCGTCGGCGACCGCCGGGCCGAAGATCCCGAAGTTGACGACAACGCTGCCGCCGGGGTTGTTGAGCCCGCCGCTGCCGGCGGCGATCTCGATCAGATAGGCGACGACGTTGATCGCGATCAGGGTGAAGGTGGCCGGCGCCTGGGCGAAGCCGCTGCTGCTCTGACCGACGCCGCGGACCACCTTGGTCCGTTCTTTCGTGCACTCCGGGCAGCGCATCCCGACCGGGGTCGGGGTCATGCAGTCGGGGCAGATCGGGCGCCCGCAGGAGGAGCAGGAGACGCCGGTCTCGCGGTCGGGGTGGCGGTAACAGGTCTCAGCCATCGAGAGCGGGAGCCTACAATCGCCGCCGATGGCGCCACCGAGCCCCGCCCGCCTCTACGCCGCGACAGCCGGTGTCGCCCTGATGGCGACCGGGATCGTCGGCTTCTTCTACAGCGCCTCGTTCGGCGCCCCCGGTGAGGTCTCGGAGATGCTCGGAGCGGTTGAGGTCAACGGCTGGGCGAACGTCCTCTACGTCGCCGCCGGCTCGGCCGGCCTGCTGGCCGCGACGGCGGCGCCGCGCGGCTTCGCGCTCCTCGCCGGCCTGCTGTTCACCGCGATCGGGGTCTGGGGCCTGGCGCTGGGCGGCGGCGAGGCGATCCTCGACCTGTTGCCGACCGGCGCCGGCGCGAGCGCGCTGGCGCTGATCGTCGGCCTGCTCGGCCTCGCGTCAGCCGCCAGCTCTGCCAGCTCAGAGGCGGGAGCGGAGGTCGCCGGCGACGGCCTTTAGGCCGCTCTGGCTCTGGCGGCTGCGGCGGCGCAGCTCGAACAGCACCAGGGCGCCGGTGGCGAGGCTGCCGGCGCCGACCGCGACCACCGGCCGCACCCAGTTGCGCGGGTCGCGCAGCGCCCGCAGTTCCCCCTCGGAGAGCTCCTCGGCCCAGCCGGAGAGCTCCTCCGCGGCCGCCTGCGTCACAGCGGAAAGGGTGTCTTCGACCCGGCCGGAGAGCCGCTCGGGCGGCTCGATCGGCCGCAGCGCGTCGGAGAGCATCTGCTCGACGTCCCAGCTGCCGCGCTCACTCGTCTCGCTCATCGGTCATCTCCTCCTGCAGTTGCTTGATGGCGCGATGGATCAGGACCTTGGTCGCGCCGTCGGAGCGGCCGAGGGCGCGAGCGATCTCGCGATTGTCCATGCCGAGCGCGAAGCGCATGATCAGCGCCTCGCGGCGGTCGTCGGAGAGGTGGCCGAGGTGGGCCATCACCTGGCGCAGCTCCTCGCGGCCGGCGGCGATCGCCTCGGTGTCGTGGCGGGCGGCAATTGGGTCGGCGTTCTCCAGCGACGTCTGCGGGCGGCGCGAGCGGTCGCGGTAGTAGTTCGCGGCGAGGTTGTGGGCGATGCGGATGATCCAGGGCCGCAGCGGCCGCCCGTCCGACTCGCTCCGCGCTCGGTCGAAGTGGCGGTAGGCCTGCAGGAACGCCTGCTCGGTGAGGTCCTCGGCGTCGTGGTGATTGCCCACCCGGTAGTAGGAGTAGGAGTAGACGTCGCGCAGGTGCGAGCGGTAGAAGTCCTCGAAGGCTCGGTCCAGCTCCGCCTTCTCCGCCGGGCCGAGCTCGCGCGGCTCGACGTTCTCCTTGGCGTCGCTCACCGGCCAAGCCTAGTGCCCGCGGGGTGAGCTGGAGGGTCGCCATCAGGCGGCCCGCCTTGCCCGCTCGACCCGGCGCAGGCCGGCAACCCATTCGTCGGTGTCGACCTCGCCGCGGATCAGCTCCGCCAGCCCGTTGAGCGCATCGGCCGGGACGCCGGCGTTGGCAACCGTCTCGGCGAGCAGCGGCGTCGTGTCGAGGCCCTCCGAGGCCTGCCCGATCTGGCCGGGGATCTCGGCCGCCGGTGTGCCGTTGCCGAGCAGCTCGCCGGCGCGGCGGTTGCGCCCGCTCGGGGCCATCATCGTCGCGGTCAGGTCGCCGACCCCGGCCAGGCCGGCGAAGGTCTCGGGCTCGGCGCCGCGCGCGGTTGCGTACTCGATGCACTCGCGCCAGATCTCGGCGACCGCGATGCCGGCGGCGTTGAGGCTGTGCGGCTCGGCCGCGGCCGCGGCCAGCGCCGCCGCGTTCTTCGCCGCCCCGGCCATCTCGACCCCGGTCACGTCGCGGGTCCGCTCGCAGGCCAACCCGGCCCGGTCGAAGACCTCGCCGAGCTGGACCCGGAGGTCGCCGTCGGCGGTGCCGAGGACCAGCGCCGCGGAACCGGAGACCGCCTCCCGGGCATGGGCCGGACCGCCGAGGCAGGCGATCCCGCGCGCCCGCACCCGTTCGCCGACGTACTCGGCCGGCAGCTGTCCCTGCGGGGCGACCAGGCCCTTGGTCAGCAGCAATACCGCGGAGCGTGAGCTGACCCGGTCGGCGATCGCCCCGACCGCCTGCGGCAGCGACTTCGAGGGGATCGCGAGGCAGATCAGGTCGAGGCCGGCAAGCTCGATCTCCGAGGCCGGTCGGACGTCGATCGAGTCGGGCAGCGGCACGCCGGGCAGGTAGCGGCGGTTCTCGCCGTCGGCGACGAGCTCCGCGACCCGCTCGCCGGTCCGGGCCCCGAGCTGGACCTCCAGCCCGCCGCGAGCGAGCAGCACCGCCACAGCGGTTCCCCAGCTGCCGGCCCCGATCACCGCGGCGCGGCGCATCGGCGGCAGGCCGCCGAGGTATTCCCACTGCAGCAGGACGTTCGGCCAGATCCGCGCGGTGACGTTTTCGGCCAGCGCCTGCGAGGGCTCCCCGGCCCGCGGGAAGGTCATCGCCTTGCCGAGCCGGACCCTCACCTTGCGCGGCCTGATCCGCCAGCCGCGTCGCACGTGTTCGGTGCCGAGCACCGCGGTCGGGATCACCGGCGCCCCGGTCTGCAGGGCGAGCCGGCCGACCCCCCGCTTCGGCTCGGCGAGAGTGCCGCGCCGGATCCGCGTCCCCTCCGGGAAGATGCAGATCACCCCGCCCCGCTCGACGATCTGGCGGGCCGTCTCCATCGACTCCTCGTCGGACTCGCCGCGGCGGATCGGGAAGGCGCCGAGCCGGGAGAGCAGCCAACCCTGCCAGCGGCGCTCGAACAGCTCGACCTTGGCGACGTAGTTCATCGGCCGTCGCCAGGGCAGACAGCCGCCGATCACGAAGGGGTCGAGGAAGCTGCGGTGGTTGGCGGCGACGATCAGCCCGCCCTTGATCCGGGCGTGGGAGCGGCCGGCGCGCGAGTAGCGGAAGTAGGCGAAGAAGAACGGCAGCAGGAAGGTGCGCGCGACCAGGTACATCGGCCAGTTGACGCTGTGCTTGCGGGTGTAGGCGTGGTAGGAGGCGAGACGCTCGGCGGTCACGCAGAGCGCTACACGGCTGAGCTGGCGGAGTTACCCGAGGATTGCTGTGGGGGAGCCCCTGGGGACCCTCCCCCAGAGGCCGTCGCGCAGCTGAGCGAACTCCGGGGGCGCCAATGAGCGCCTCTTGAGCCTCTGGGGGAGGGTCCCCAGGGGCTCTACCAGGCGGCCCTTAGTAACTCCGTCAGCTCTTGTTTGCTGGGTGGGGTTGGGGCTTGGGTTAGCTCGGGGCGTTGGAGGATGGCCTGGATGGCTTGGTCGAGCTTGGATGGGTCGGCGCCGAGGGCTTGGAGGCCCGGGGGGTGGCCGGCGAGGGTGCGGATGCGTTGTGGGAGCGCGCTGAGGTCGGTGTTGAGGGACTCGGCGAGGGGGGCGAAGTCCGCGGGGGTCTGGTTGGCGAGGAACTCGAGGGCGTGCGGGAGGATCGTGGCGTTGGTCTCGGCGTGCGGGGTGCCGCAGATGCGGACCAGGGTCTGGCAGACGACGTGGTGCAGGCCGAACCCGGCGGAGTCGATCGCGTAGCCGCAGAGCAGCGAGCCGAGCGCCAGCGCCGCCCGGTCGCGCCCCTCGCGGTCCTGGTCGAGCGCCGCCGCGATCTCCGCCGCGCCGCGCAGCGCCAGCTGCTCGGAGGCCGGGTTGGAAAGCGGCGTGTAGAGCGAGTCGGCGCCGTGGGCGAGAGCGTTCATCGCGCTTGCCCGCAGCTGCCCCTCCGGCTGGCCGGTCATCGCCTCCGGGTCGGCAAGGACGAGCGCCGGCCGCACCATCCCCCGCACTCGGCTCTCGGCGCCTGCCGGCAGGCGGTGGATTGCGGTCATCTCCGCCCCCGAGAGCGTGGTCGGGACCGCGACCACCGTCGCGCCCGTCACCGAGGCCACCGCCTTCGCCGTGTCGATCACCCGCCCGCCGCCGAGCGCCACCAGCACCCCCGACTCACCGAGGAGGTCGGCGGCGAGGTCGGGGACCTGGCCCGGCGGCACGTCGTGGACCGCAGCCGCGGCGGTCGCGAGGTCGGGGGCGGCGGCGCGCGCCCGCGGCGTGCTCACCAACTCGAACTCGGCGATGCCGTGGGCGGCGAGCAGCTCGGGGGCGGCGGCAAGCGCGCCGTGGCGGAAGACGACGAGCCGGCCGGCGTCTCGCCAGACGAAGTCGCCCGGCACTAGGCGTCGGCGCGCGGGTTGCGGACCGGCCGCAGGTTGGGCTCGACCTCGGCGCGCAGGTGCTCGAAGTCGGGCGGCAGGGAGAGCTTCTCTCCCAACTGCTCGAGCGGCTCGTCGACCGTGAAGCCCGGCCCCATGGTGGCGATCTCGAAGAGCACGCCGCTCGGCTCGCGGAAGTAGATCGAGCGGAAGTAGAAGCGGTCGATCTCCGGGGTCGGCTGGGCGCCGGCCGAGATCGCCTTCGCCCGCCACTCCATGTGCTCGTCGGACAGCGAGCCCCAGGCGACGTGGTGGACCGTGCCGGCGCCCTGCAGCCCGGCCTCGGTCGGCGCCGGGTCGTAGAGGTAGAGGCCGCCGCGCTGCTCGCCACGCGCCTCCCAGCCGCCGTCGGCGGGCTCGAACTCGAGCGCTTCCAGCAGGCCGACGCTGGCCCCGGGCGCCGAGGTGTAGGCGCGGACCGCGTGGAACCCCTGCAGGGCGAGGGCCGCCGGCACCTCGGGGTGGTCGGCGACCAGGGGCGGGTCGGGGACGTCGGCGACAAGCAGCTCGTGGTCGAGCCCCTCCGGGTCGGCAAAACGCAGGCTCTTGCCGTCGCGCTCCGCCTCGACCCCGTTGGCGCCGAGTCGCCCGGCCCAGAAGTCGAGGGCCTCGGCCGAGCCGACTCGCCAGACGATCCGGTGCACCATCCCGGCCCCGGGGCGGCCGCGCGGCACTCCGGGGTACTCGAAGAAGGTGAGATCGGAGCCGGGGTCGCCGTCCTCGTCGGCGAAGAAGAGGTGGTAGACGGTCGGGTTGTCCTGGTTGACGGTCTTCTTGACCAGCCGCAGCCCCATCACGCCCGCGTAGAAGTCGATGTTGCTCTGGGCGTCCTCGGTGATCGCGGTGATGTGGTGGATGCCCTCCAACTTCATGGCTCACGTATACCATCCCGGCGATGAGTCGTGGACGTCGCCGGATCGTGAGAGCACTTGTCGTGCTCGGCTCGGTCCTCGCCTTCCTCAGCGTCTTCGCGATCTGGGTCGAGCGCCAAGCGCTGGACACCGACGACTGGGTTCAGACCAGCGAGGAGTTCCTGGCCGACGAAGCGATCCGCGGCGCGGTCGCCGACTACCTGGTCGACCAGCTCTACGAAAACGTCGACGTCGAAGAAGAGCTCGAAGACAAACTGCCGGGCGACATCAAGGAGCTGGCCGGGCCGGTCTCCGGCGCGGTCCGCCAGTTCGCCGGCGACGGCGCTGAAAAAGTGCTGGAAACCTCGACCGCCCAGTCGCTCTGGGAAACCGCGAACCGGACCGCCCACGAACAGCTGATCTCGGTGCTCGAGGACGAAGGCGAGACCGTCTCCACCGACGAGGGCGTGGTCACCCTCAACCTCGGCAGCCTGATCACCAACCTCGCCGACCAGGTCGGGATCGGCCAGAGCATCGCCAACCGGCTGCCCGACGACGCCGGCGAGATCGAGATCCTCCGCTCCGACCAGCTGAAGACGGCGCAGAACATCGCCGTCGCGATCAAGGGGCTGGCGCTGGCCCTATCGATCCTCACCTTCGCCGCCTTCGCCGCAGCGATCTACCTCTCCCGCCCGGGCCGCTGGGTGACCGTGCTGTTCAGCGGGATCGGGTTGATCGCCGCCGGGTTCACGGTGATCGTCGCCCGCGAGATCGCCGGCGGCATCGTGGTCGACCAGCTGGTCACGACCGAGAGCGTCAAGCCGGCGGGCGAAGCGGCCTGGTCGATCGGCACCTCGCTGATGACCAGCATCGCGACCACGGTGATCGTGGTCGGCGTCCTCTTCGCGGCGGCGGGCTGGCTCGCCTCGCCGACCCGCGGCGCCCGCGGCACCCGCAGGGCGATCGCCCCGGCGCTGCAGGGCTACGTGCCCTGGGTCTACGCAGGGCTGGCGGTCATCGTCGGCATCTACTTCCTCGCCGGCCCGACCCAGGGGCTGCGCACCTTCGTCACCACCCTGATCGTCGCCGGGATGGCCGCCTTCGGGATCCACGAGCTGCGCAAGCTGACCCTGGAGGAGTTCCCCGGCGCCAATTTCTCCGACACCCTGGGCGGTCCGCGCGAGAAGTTGGCCAGCGCCGTCCGCGGCGCCAACCTCGGCGAGCGGGCCTCGAAGCTGCGCCTCCCCGAGCGGCGCCGACCCGACGCCGGCGAGAAAACCGCGGAGGAGGCGCCGACCGCGGTCCCCGACGACGAGGACGCCCGCCTGGGACGGCTGGAGCGCCTCGCCGAGCTGCGCGACAAGGGCATCCTCAGCGACGAGGAGTTCGCGGCGGAGAAGGCGCGGGTGCTCGGCGCCGGCGACGGCTCCTAAACACTCAAATCCCTTGACTGGCGGGGTCCGGGGGGCGTAGGTTCGCTCCGACCGCGACAACAGGAGGTAGAGACATGAAGTTCGCGATCATCTACCGCCCGAAACACCCACCGCCGCCGGACGCGATGCCCGAGTTGCTGAGCGCCATGGGCGAGTGGATGCAGACCAACGGGAGCAAAGCGGAGGCGCTCCACTTCTTCGTCGGGGGAGGCGGTTTCGGCATCTTCGAGACCGACGACGCCGCGGAGCTGTCGGCAATGATCTCCTCCCACCCGTTCACGCCATATTCCGACGTCGAGATCAAAGCGACCCTCGACCCGGCAACGGCGATGACGGTCCTGCAGGAGTCGTTCTCCTAGGGCGAGCGAGTTGGGGGCGGGGGCCGGTCCCGCCCCACCGTTGCTGTTAGGCGCGCTTTTGCTCGACGGAGTCAGCGTTCATTCTTCTGTCTCCACTTCGATCGCCACCGGCGAACCTTCCGTCCACGTCCAGTGTGTGATGCCGCGTTCTTCCGCTGCGGCTGTTTCGTCGCTTGTGAATTCTGTTTCCGGGCCGCCTTCGTACTCGTAGCCTTCCAGCCTGATCGTGCCCTCGATGGACATCCGTTTTTCAGCCGGAATCAAGCTACAGAAGAAATTGCTCTCTGGATTGTCCCGCGTGCCTGTCATCTCGACTGTGAACGTGACCTCGATTTCGCCCGATTTGTCTTCGTAGGAGACGCCGGCATGGGCAGTTTGCGGCGCAACTGTTAGGAGGCAGTGCCCGAAGGCGCTGACCTCGTGTTCGATCTGTTCCCCTTCGTTTTCGCATTCGATCCGAAAGGGCGCGTGGATCTCTTCTTCTTCTTTAACTGTTTCGGTCGTGAGGACGTACCAGCAGTGGTTCGTGCGAAAGGTCTCTGGGGTATCCGCGAACGTACATTCGTCGTATGTCGGTGTGAGGACCAATTCCGTTGCTTCGCTGCCTTCCATTGTCCCGTAGAAGTTGGTTATCCCGCAGGCAACAGTTCCGGATTGGTCATACGCGAAAGTGAGTTCCTCCGCCGCCGACTGGATCACCGTGTCTTCGACTTCCGACACAAACAGATCCGCCGCCGCCGCCTGCGCTCCCATGGCGCCGATCGCCAGGGCCGCCAATAGCGCTATTCCAAGTGCCTTCAACTTGTGAGTCATCTGCCCGTCCTTCTCCCCCGCCGTTGGTTTCGGTCAGGCAGTCATAGCGCCTCATCATTTAATACACAAGATTCGCTGAATGGCGCGTGCGCCAAACCGCACGCGCGCGGATCCGCGCGGACGCTCCACGACGCTAGGGCCGCGGCAGCCGCTTGCCCTCCGGCGGAGCTCGAACCGGCTCGAGCCCGCGCGGCGGTCGGAGCCCACCGGCGAGGAGGCCGAGCGCGACCAGCATCGCGATCTGCAGCGCCAACCCCAGCGGCGAGGTGAGGGCGTCCAGTGCCAGCTGGCCGAGGTTGCGCTCGGCGATCGTCGCGGCGCTGACGTAGATCGAGTAGGAGACGAGCCGGCCCGAGAAGAAGGCCGCGGTCAGCGGCAGCAACGGCACCGTCATCAGCCCGGCGGCGGTGAAGAGCTGCCCCGAGGGAACCGGCGACAGCGCGAAGAGGCCGAGGCCCGCCGCGGTGCGCCGGCGGTTGCCGCTCAGCAGCCGCTCGGCCCGGTCGAGGCTGGCTCGGCGGACAGCGGAGAGGCGAGGCCGCAGGCGCCGCGCCCCGCTGGCCAGCGTGAAACGACCGGACGCCGCGGCCAGCGCGCCAAGCGGCACCAGCGCGACGCCGGGAAGGTCGAACTGAAGGGTGAAGAAGACGAGGATCGACCAGGTCGGCGGACCGAACGCGGGCAGCAGGTTGACCGCGAAGATGACACCGAGCGCAAGCGCCAGCTCGCCCCAGGCGTCGCCCCCGATCAGCTCACCTCGGCGAGCTTCTGGTCGAGCTGCGCCCGGACCGCGTCGCAGACCGCTTCGGCCTCCGGGTTGAGTCGCTCGGAGGCAAGCACGCCGAGCAGCACCTCGGCGTCCGCCTTGGAGAGATCGAGGGTGATCGTCGCGTCGGTCATCGCATTCCTCCTTGTCGCCGCTCCGCTCCTACGGCTCGATTCTGCCGGCGCGCCCCGGTCACCGGCATCGGGGCGTTGCCCTCGACAGGCACGGGTTTTCCCCCGATGGCGCCTGAGGCGGCAGCCGAATAATCTGCCGTCGGACCGGGCCGTGGCGACGATCGAGACCGAAGATCTGACCAAGTTCTACGGTGCCAAGCGCGGCATCGAGGACGTCACCCTGAGCGTCGAGCCGGGCGAGGTGTTCGGCTTCCTCGGCCCCAACGGGGCGGGCAAGACGACGACGATCCGGACCATGCTCGACCTCCTGCACCCGAGCCGGGGGAGCGCCCGCCTGTTCGGCCTGGACAGCCGCCGCGAAAGCGTCGCGATCCGGCGCCGGATCGGCAACCTGCCCGGCGACTTCGGCTTCGGGAAGCGGGCCAGCGGCCGCGAGGCGCTGTCGCTGTTGGCCCGGCTGCGGGGGATCGAGGGGGGCGGCCGGGCCGAGCGCCTGGCCGAGCGCTTCCACGCCGACCTGGACCGGCCGCTGGGCGAGCTCTCACGCGGCAACCGCCAGAAGGTCGGCCTCATCCTCGCCCTCTTCCACAACCCCGAGCTGTTGGTCCTCGACGAGCCGACCAGCGGCCTCGACCCGCTGATGCAGGAGGAGTTCCTGGCGCTGGTCGGTGAGGAGCGCGAGCGCGGCTGCACCGTCTTCGTCTCCTCGCACGAGCTCGACGAGGTGGAGCGGGTCTGCGACCGGGTCGGGATCATCCGCGATGGCCGCCTGGTCGCGGTCGAGGGGGTCGCAGAGCTGCTTGGCAAGGCGCAGCGGCGGGTCTCGGTCGAGTTCGCCGAGCCGGTCGACGCGGCGGAGCTGCGCTCCCTGCCGGGAGTCACCGAGCTCGAGACGGCCGACGGCAGAGTCGTCTTCAGGGCATCCGGCGACCTCGACGCGATCGTCAAGGCGCTCGCCCGCTACCGGGTGACCGACGTCGAGATCGCGCACCCCACCCTCGAGGAGGTCTTCCTCACCTACTACGAGGAGCGACTGTGACCGCCCTGATCGTCGCCCAGCTGCGTGACCGTCGCCGCTCGGTGCTTGCCTGGGGCCTGCCGCTGGGGCTGATGTCGGCGCTTGTCGTCGCCATCTACCCCTCGGTCGAAGAGGCGCTGGCCGAGGCGATCCGCAGCTACCCCGAAGCGCTGAAGGAGGCCTTCGGGATCGGCGACCTCTCCAACGTCGAGCAGTACCTGGAGGCGGAGATGCTGAGCCTGATCGTGCCGCTCGCGGCCGGCTACCTGGCGGTGCGCTCGGTCGCCAGCGGCCTCTCGGGGGCGGCCGAAAGCGGTCGCCTCGACGTCCTCCTCTCGGCCCCGGTCTCGCGCCGGCGCGTCGTCGCCTCGGGCTTCGCCGCGACCGCGGTCGAGCTGGCCGCGGTGCTCGCCGTCTCGCTGGCGCTGACCGCCTGCGGCAGCTGGCTCTCGGGCGCCGGGCTCTCGCTCGGCGCGGCGCTTGCCGGCTTCGCCAACGTCTGGCCGCTGGCCCTGGTCTTCGCGGCGCTGGGCATCGTCGTCACCGGCGCCTCGCTGCGGACCAACGTCGTCACCGGATCGGTGGCCGGGGTGCTGGTCGCGATGTACGTGGCGGATCTGGTCGGCCGCCTCGACCCCGGCCTCGACTGGGTCCGCTACGGATCGGTCTTCCGCTACTACGGGGCGGCGGTGGAGGACGGGATCGACCCCCTGGCCTTCGGCGGCGTGACCGCTGTGGCGGTCGGCCTCGCGGCGCTCGGCGCCCTCGCCTTCGAGCGCCACGACCTGACCAGGTAGGCCGCCACCGGTCAGGCAGGCGCCTTCGGGCCGCCCCGCCACAGCTTGTGCAGCTCGACCGCGACCGCGACCGAGAGCGCCACGAGGACGATCTCGACCCAGGTCTCCAGCGCCAGCGGCTCCAGCCGCAGCGCCGCCTGGGTCGGCCCGAAGTAGAGCGCGCCGACGTGCAGCGACAGCGCCGCCAGGGTGCCGGCAAAAAGCAGCGGGTTGGCGAACGGGCTCTTGGCGAACAGCGAGTGCCGTTCGGAGCGGCAGTTGCCGACGTGGATCACCTGGAAGACGACCATCGTGGTCAGGGCGATCGTGCGCGCTTCCTCCAGCGGGGTCCCAGCTGCCCGCTCGGCGAGGAAGAGGAAGAGCGTGCCCGCTGCCATCACCACCCCGACCAGGGCCGTCCGCTCCCAGAGCAGCGAGGAGATCACGCCCTCGGACCGCGGCCGCGGCGGCTGGCGCCTCACGTCCTCCTCACCCGGCTCGAAGGCGAGCGCGACGTCCTGGGCGCCGTTGGTGACCAGGTTGAGCCAGAGCAGCTGGGCCGGCAGGAAGGGCAGCGGGAACCCGAACAGGAGGCTGGCCAGGACCGCCAGCACCTCGGCGGCGCCTGAGGAGATCAGGAAGAAGGTCGTGTTGCGGACGTTCGCGAAGGCGACCCGCCCCTCCTCGACCGCGGCGAAGACGGTCGCGAAGTCGTCGTCGGTGACCACCATGTCGGCCGCCTCCTTCGCCACCTCGGTGCCCGACCGTCCCATCGCCGCCCCGATGTCGGCGGCCTTCAGGGCCGGAGCGTCGTTGACCCCGTCGCCGGTGACCGCGACCACCTCGCCGCGGGCGCGGAGCGCCTCCACGATGCGCAGCTTGCCGCGCGGGGAGATCCGGGCGTAGACCGAGACGTCCTCGACCAGCTCCGGCAGCTCCGCCTCGGCGACCCGTTCGAGGGCGTCGCCGGTCAGCACCCGCGGCTCCCCGTCGCCGATCTCGAGCTGTCGGGCGATCGCCTCCGCGGTGATCGCGTGGTCGCCGGTGACCATCACGACGCGGATGCCGGCCCCCCGGCAGTGGCGAACCGCGTCCACGGCCGCCTCGCGGGGCGGATCCATCATCCCGAACAGCCCCAACAGCGTCAGGCCGTCGAGGTGGTCGTCCGGCGACTCGGGCGAGGCGGACCCTGTCTCCCGGATGGCCACGGCGATCACCCGCAGGCCATCGGCCGCCATGTGCTCCGCCTCGCGCACCGAGCCGGCGCGGTCGAACCCCGCCCCCGCCGCGTCCCCGCACATCTCCAGGACCCGCTCCGGAGCTCCCTTGACGACGATCAGGTCGCGGCCGTCGCCGTGACGGTGGAAGGTGGCGGCAAACCGCTCGCTCGGGTCGAACGGGATCTCACCCCAACGGGGCAGCCGCTCCTCGACCTCGTCCCTGGAGACGCCGGCCTTGGCGGCCGCCACCAGCAGGGCGACCTCGGTCGGGTCTCCCCGCACGACGAACTCCTCGTCCTCCCCAAGCGCCACCGAGGCGTCGTTGCAGAGTGCTGCGGCGACCAGCGCCCGCCGCAGTGGCGAGCCCTCCGCGGGGTCGACGGGCTCGCCGTCGCGCCGGAACCCGCCTTCGGCCCGGTGCCCGGCGCCGGTCAACTCGAAGCGCTCGCCACCGGCGCTGACCCGCTCGACCGTCATCCGGTTCTGGGTCAGCGTGCCGGTCTTGTCAGAGGCGATCACGGTGCAGCTACCGAGCGTCTCGACCGCCGGCAGCCGGCGCACGATCGTCCGCCGACGCGCCATCCGCCGCACGCTGATCGCCAGCGCGACGGTGAGGACGATCGCGAGCGCCTCCGGGATCGCCGAGACCGCGAGCGCGACGACGGCGAGAAAGAGCTCGCTGAGATCCTCGCCGCCGAGCGCACCCAGTCCGAACCCGAGCACCGCGATCGCCCCCACGGCGATCCCGATCAGACGCGCCAGCCGCGAGATCCGCGCCTGCAGTGGCGTCTCGACCCGCCCGATCTCACCCAGGCTCGCGGAGATCGCGCCGAGCTCCGTCTCGACGCCGGTGGCGACGACGACCCCGGCGCCGCGGCCGAGCGTCACCGCCGACCCGGTGAAGAGCATGTTCGAGCGCTCGACCAGCGGCGTCTCCGCGGGCAGCGCCGCGACCTGCTTGGCGACGGTCTCCGACTCGCCGGTCAGGTGGGACTCGTCGACCTCCAGCCCCGCGCCGGAGAGCAGCCGGCAGTCGGCCGGCACCCGCGAGCCGGCCTCGACCGCGACCACGTCCCCGGGCACCACCGCGCCCACGTCGACCTGCATCTCGCGGCCATCGCGCAGGACCGTCGCGCGGGCGCTGGTCAGCTGCCGCAGCGCCGCCATCGAGCGCTCGGCGCGGAACTCCTGGAAGAAGCCGACCAGCGCGTTGGCGACGAGGACGGCGCCGATCACGGCGGCGTCGAGGTACTCGGCGAGGGCGACGGTGACGACGCCCGCCGCGAGCAGGATGTAGATCAACGGGCTGCGGAACTGGCGCGCCGCGATCGCAACCGCGCCGCCGGTCTGCTCCTCGGGCAGCTCGTTCGGCCCGTGCCGCCGCAGCCGCGCCGCCGCCTCCTCGGCGTCGAGCCCGCCGCGGGCCGAGGCCAGCTCGCGGAGTAGCCGATCCGGCTCGACCTCCCAGGGGGCGGACGACCGCCCTCTCCCGGTATCGAGCCCAGCGTCTCGCGACCGTTCGCTCACCGACTGAAAACTAAGCCCGCCGCCGGAATCGAACCGGCAACCTCCTGATTACAAATCAGGTGCTCTCCCAGGTTGAGCTAGGCGGGCGGGGTGGCAAGATGAGCGCCGTGCAGGCGACGTTCAGGTTTCTGAACCCCTCTGAGGGTACCGTGCTGACCCGCGCGATCGAAGCGGCCTACGGCGACAGCTACGACGTCCGGTGGGTCTACGACGCGGCGGAGGTGGCGGCGCGGCTGGCCGACGGGCGCTACGTCTCCTGCGTCGCCGAGGGCCCCGGCGGGGAGCTGCTCTGCCACGAGGGGATGAGCATGGCGGCGCCCGGCGACGCGGTCGCCCACTCCGGTCAGGCGGTGACGATGCCCGCGGCCCGCGGCCAGCACCTGTTCACGCGCACCAAGCGCCACCTGATGGAGTGGGCGCGGGGGCAGGGCCTGGCCGGAATGTTCAGCGAGGCGACCGCCGCCCACCCCTACAGCCAGCGCGCAAACCTCGACCTCGGCGCGCACGAGACCGGGTTCCTGCTCGGCTGGATCCCCGCCTCGGTCGACAACGACGCGACCGCCGGTGGGGCTCGGCGCCGGCAGTCGGCGGCGCTCTTCTACGCGAAGCTCAACGATGGGCATGAGCGGCCGGCCTACGCGCCCGAGCGCCACCGCGGAATCGTCGCCCGCACCCTGGAGACCTGCGCACTGCGCGGCCGGCTGGCCGAGCCGCCGCCCGGCGTACGGCCGGCCGAGCGCAGCCGGCTGCACGTCGAGCCCGTCGCCGGGCACAACCTGGCGCTGATCACCGTCCTGGAGCCCGGCCAAGACCTGGAGTCGGTCGTCGCGGCCGAGCGCCACCACCTCTTCCACCGCGAGGGGCTCGACGCGGTCTACCTCGACCTGCCGCTCGAGAACCCGGCCACCGCCCTGCTCGCCGACCACCTGGAGCGGCTCGGCGTCTCCTACGCGGGCGTCTTTCCCAACCACCGCACCGACGGCGACGTGCTGCGCATGCAATCGCTGCACCGGGTCAGAGTCAGGGCCGACGACATCGCCGTCGCCTCCGACCACGGCCGCGAGCTGCTCGACTACGTCTTGAGCGACATTCCCGTCTGAGGTCGCCTCAGGCGGCGACCGCGCGCGAAGCCAGATGCGCCCCGACCTTGCGCTTGACGCGCTGCAGGGCGTTGTCGACCGTCTTCGTGTCGCACTCGAGGCGCTCGGCGATCAGCTCGTAGGAGTCGCCGTCGAGGTAGAGCGAGAGGACGCGGCTCTCGAGGTCGGAGAGGACGCCCGAGACGCCCGAAAGGCAGGAGACGAGGCTGCGCAGCTCTTCGGTCGCGATCACCTGGTTGACCGGGTCGTGGACGCTCGGCCCGGGCAGGATCTCGTCCAGGGTGGTGTCCGATTCCCCGGCCGCGGCCGGGGTCTGGCTGAACGAGACGTACTGGTTGAGCGGCGTGTGCTTGTTGCGGGTCGCGGTCTTCACCGCGGTGATGATCTGGCGGGTGATGCAGAGCTCGGCGAAGTTGCGGAAGCTCGACTCGCGGTCGGTGCGGAAGTCGCGGATCGCCTTGTAGAGGCCGAGCAGGCCCTCCTGGATCAGGTCCTCGGACTCGCCGCCGAGCAGGAAGTACGAGGAGGCCTTGAGGCGGACGAAGCCGCGGTAGCGGCGGACGATCATGTCGTAGGCATCCGGCCGACCGTCCTTGGCAAGCGCGACCAGATAGTGATCATCAAGCTCAGCTTGAGGGTTAGCCTGAGCGACCTTTGAGAGCGTAGGGGCAGATAGAGCCACGGATCCTTCTCCTTGTCGAAGGGTTCGTGGCGCCGCTTACCTCCCCCGGGGCGCCGCTGTGCTGGACAAGCGACCTCAGACTCAAGCTGAGGTTCACTCTTGTTGCGCGGCAGTCTTTCACCCTCAGCAGAGTTCTGTCAACCCCAAATTGCGATTTTTGCAACCGCCGTTGCATTTGCTGGCGCTCAGCCGCGCTGGCGCAGGGCCTCGAAAAGCAGCGCCGTCGCGGCCGCCGAGACGTTCAGCGACTCGATCTCGCCGCGGCGCGGCAGCGCCACCAGGCCGTCGCAGGCGGCGGCGACCCGGGGCCGCAGCCCCTTGCCCTCGCCGCCCAGCACCAGCACCGTCGGCCCGGTCAGGTCGGCCGACCAGGGGGTCGCCTCCGCCTCGGCGTCGGCGCCCCAGATCCAGAACCCGGCCGCCTTCGCCTCCGCCAGCCAGTCGGCGAGGTTGCGGACGTGGGCGACCTCCAAGTGCTCGACCGCTCCGGCCGACGCCTTGCAGGCGGCCGGCGTCACCGCGGCGGCGCGGCGCTCGGGGACGACAACGCCGGCGGCGCCGGCGAACTCCGCCGAGCGGCAGACGGCGCCGAGGTTGCGCGGGTCCTGGACCTGGTCGAGCGCCACCAGCAGCGCCCCCTCCCGGCGCAGCAGCGCCCGGGGGTCGCCGTAGGGATAGGGGTCAACCTCGGCGACGACTCCCTGGTGGTCGGGCGAGCCGCAGAGCCGCTCCAACTCCGCCCCGGGCGTATCCGGCGCTCTCCAGACCCGGCGCACGCGCCGCCTCCCCCGCTCCGCCTCGGCTACCGGCTGCCGCCCGTAGATGGTCTGCGAGGCCACTAGAAGCGCGACCCGCCCAGCCCTCGGGACATTGTCCCTGCCAGAGCGGGGACAATGTCGCGAGGGCTCATCGCGACCCCTTTGGGACCAGGCTGGGGCCGGCAGCCGAGTCGCGTACGTCCCAGCCCAGCGCCGCGAGCTGGTCCCGGAGCGCGTCGGCACGCTCGAAGTCCTTGGAGGCCCGAGCCGCCTCGCGTTCCGCCATCAGCTCGCCAGCTCGCTCGTCAGCGCCAGCCCCCTCCTCCGGCTGGGTGAGGGAGCTGAGCCCGAGCAGCGCCAGCATCTCCGCAACAGCCTCGGAAGCCCACGGGACCTTCCCGCGATTGGCTTCCCCGACCAGCTCGAACAGCTCGGCGACGGCTCGCGGAGTATTGAAATCGTCAGCGAGAGCTTCCCTGAAGTTCTCCCGGCGCGCGCTCGCCGGAGAGTCCGGGGGTGCCTCGGCGGAGCCTCCCCGCTGTTGCTCCGACGAGGTACCCCCGGACTCTCCCCCAACGGGGTTCCCCCTGAAGAAGTTCCGCAGCCGCTCGCACCTGGCCACGGCCTCCTCCATCGGCCCCTCGCCGAAGGCGAGCGGCTGCCGGTAGTGGCCGGAGATCAGGTAGGCGACCACCGCCTCGCGCCCGTAGCGGTCGAGCGCCTCGGAGAGCTGGAAGATGTTGCCCTCCGATTTGGACATCTTCTCCGCCTCCGCCTCGACCATCCCGTTGTGCATCCAGATCCGGGCGAAGGAGCGGCCGGCCGCCTCGGACTGGGCGATCTCGTTCTCGTGGTGGGGGAAGACCAGGTCGGAGCCGCCGCCGTGGATCGCGAAGGAGGCGCCCAGCTCCTGCTCGGCCATCACCGAGCACTCGATGTGCCAGGCGGGCCGGCCCGGACCCCAGGGGGAGTCCCAGCGGGTGTCCTCGCCCTCCTTCTGGGCCTTCCAGAGCGCGAAGTCGAGCGGGTCCTCCTTGAGCGAGGCCGAGCCGGCCTCCTCGCCCTGGTCCATCTCCTCGAAACGGCGGTTGGAGAGCTTGCCGTAGCCGTCGAAGCTGCGGACCCGGAAGTAGACGTCGCCGCCCGACTCGTAGGCGTGCCCGGCCTCGACCAGCTCGGCGATCAGCGCCACGATCCCGCCGATCGTCTCGGTCGCCAGCGGCTCGGAGTCGGGCCTGCCGACCCCGAGCCGGTCGGTGTCCTCGAGGTAGGCCCGGGTCATCCGCGCCGCGAAGTCCGCCGAGGGCTCCCCCGCCGCGGCGGCCGCCGCGTAGATCTTGTCGTTGACGTCGGTGACGTTGACGACCAGCTTCGCCCGGTAGCCCTCAGAGCGCAGGAACCGCGCGAACAGCGAGAAGATCGCGAACGGTCGCGCGTTGCCGATGTGGATGCGGCTGTACACCGTCGGCCCGCAGGCATAGATCCCCACCTCCCGGTCGGGATCGAGGACCTGCAGCTCCCCGCTGAGCGTGTCGCGTATCCGCACCTCGCGCATCGCTCAGCAGGATATGCGGCGAGGCGCTTTCTTGAACCAGGGGTTGAAGAAAGCGCCTGCGACTGCTCAGAAGGTGCGGTAGCCGCTGCCGGTCGCCGCCGACTCGGCCTTCAGCCACTGCGGCGCCGCCTCCTCGGCGGCCGCCTGCACTTCCCGCTTGGCGCGGCTGACCGAGGCCTTGATCTCGTCCTCGCTGGCGTCGCGGGCGCGCTCCTCGCGCTTGCGAGCCTGGATCTGGATCCGGTCGGACTCGATTCGCAGCTGCTCCTCGGCGCGGGCGCGGGCCTTGTCCTCCGCCTCGCGCTCGACCTTCTCGAGCAGTTTGCGGACGCTCTCCTCGGCCTCGCGGCGGACCTCCTCGGTCCCCTCCATCACGCGGCGCTCGATCTCGGTCTCCAGCCGCACCGCCGTCTCGTGCGCCGTCTCGGCGCGAGACTCGGCGTCGGCGGCACGTTGCTCGGCGGCGGCGACGCGGCGGTCCGCCTCGGCCTCGATCGCCTCGCGGGCCTCGGACACGCGGCGCTCCACCTCCGCCTCGACCTTGGCCAGTGCGGCCTCGGTCGCCGCCTCGGCGTCGGACCGCGCCTCGGCCGCCTGCGCCAGCACCCGCTCGCGCTCGGCCTCGGTGTCGCGCCGCAGCTCCTCGAAAGCCCGCTCCGCCCGGTCGCGGCCCTGCTCGGCCGCCGTCGCCCGGCGCTCCGCCTCGCTCCGCGCCCCGCGCTCCGCCTCGATCCGCTCGCGAGCCTCGGCGGAGACCCGCTTCAGGGTCCCCATCGCCCGCTCCTTCAACTCCCCGCGAGCCCGATCGGTAGCCGCCTCGGCAGCCGCGACCCGCTCCTCGCTGACGCGCACCCAGGCAAGCGCCTGCTTGGCGACGCCCTGCATCTCCTCGGCGGCCTCCCCGACCGCTCGCAGCTGCCTAGCTGGATCGCTCATCCCACGGCAACCTACTATGGGCGCCGGAGGGGATGCCAGCCAGGGGGCCGGCCGAGGCGCCGCAATTTGCGGCAGCCGGCTCAGCCCGCGTCGCGAGCATGCAGCTCGCGCTTGAGGATCTTGCCGGTCGCGTTGCGCGGCAGCTCGGGGAGGAACTCGACCTCGCGCGGCGCCTTGTAAGCGGCGAGGTTCGCCTTGACGTGGGCGACCAGCGTCCCGGCGCTCAGCTCGGTTCCCTCGGCAAGGACCACGAAGGCCTTCAGTCGCTGCCCGAACTCGGCATCCTCGACCCCGATCACGGCGACCTCGACCACCCCCTCGTGGTCGGCGATCAGGTCCTCGACCTCACGCGGGAAGACGTTCTCGCCGCCGGAGACGATCATCTCGTCGTCGCGGCCGTCGACGAAGAGCCGGCCGTCGGCGTCGATGTGGCCGACGTCGCCGCTGGAGAGCAGCCCGTCGATCGCCTCTTTGCCGCCGCCGCCGGTGTAGCCCTCGAACGACATGTCGTTGCCGACGAAGATCCGCCCCACCTCGCCCTGCGGCACCTCCTGGCCGTGCTCGTCGTAGATCCGCACCACCGTGCCGCGGGGCGGTCGGCCGGCGGTGCCCGGTGCCGCCCGCAGGTCCTCCGGGGTCGCCACCGTCGCGTAGGAGACCTCGGTCGAGCCGTAGAGGTTGTAGATGTTGTCGCCGAACCGGTCCATCCACTCGATCGCCAGCTCGCCCGGCAGCGCCGAGCCCGAGAGCGCCGTGATCCGCAGCGAGGAGAGGTCATAGGAGGCGAGCGTCTCCTCCGGCAGGGCGAGGATCCGCTGCACCATCACCGGCACCACGGCGAGCACCTGGGCGCGGTTGCGCTGCACGGCGCGCAGGGTCCCCTCCGGGTCGAAACGCCGCTGCAGGACCATGGTCGAGGCGGTCGGCAGGCTGATCACGAAGTGCAGGAAGCCCCAGGAGTGAAAGAGCGGCGCCGCGATCGCGACCGTGTCGCCGCTGCGGTAGGGAATCTTGTCGATCAGCGCCGCCATCGTCAGCAGCCCGTCCGGGCTGGAGCGCTGGGCGCCCTTCGGGGTCCCGGTGGTGCCCGAGGTGAGGATCACGAAGCGCGGTTTGTCCGGCGGCGGCTTCAGGTCGTCCTCGTCGCCGGCTTCGATCAGGCGGTCGAGGGTCGGGGCGGTCTCGGCGTCGGGCTCGTCGGTCCAGGCGACGATCCGCTCGACCGCATCGTCGACCCCGCTCAGCAGCTCGGCGAACTCGGCGTCGTGGATCAGCGCCTTCGGCCCCTCGCGGCGCGTCACCTCGGCCAGCTGCGGGCCGGCGAACATCGTGTTGAGGTAGAGAGCGCTGGCGCCCAGCTTGGCCGAGGCCAGGGTCGCCTCGATGAAGCCGCGGTGGTTGCGGCACATGATCCCGACCCCGTCGCCGGGCCCGATCCCCATCTCGGCAAGCGAGTGGGCGAGGGCGTTGGAGCGGCGCTGCAGACGTTCCCAGGTGAGCGAGCCGCGCTCGTCGACGATCGCCAGCTCATGCGGGTGTTTGACCGCGGCGGTCGCCACTCCGGTGGCCGGCGAGGCGCCCCAGCGCAGGAAGGTGAGGGCGGTGCGGACGGTCTTGTCGGGTCGAGAGGGGGCGAGGATCCCGGCTTCGCGCAGCACCCTCGCCTCGAACGCCGTGTCCGCGACCGAGCCCTTCACTCCGGCTGCCATCTCGCTCAAACTAGTCATCGAATCGTGAAGACTATTCGCTCTGCAGCATCGCGACGGCGACGCAGGCGATCCCCTCGCCGCGGCCGATCCAGCCCATCCCCTCGTTGGTCGTCGCCTTGACGCTGACCTGGGCCGAGGTCGCCTCGCCCAGGACCCGCTCCATCTCCGCCCGGTATGGCGCCAGCTTCGGCCGCTCGCAGATCACCGTCGCGTCGATGTTGAGGACGGCGCCGGCGATCGTCCCGACCGCGGTCCGCAGCATGTCGACCGAGTCGGCGTCGCGCCAGCGCTCGTCGTCATCGGGGAAGAGAGTCCCGACGTCGCCGCCGCCGCCGGCGCCGAGGATCGCGTCGATCACCGCGTGGGTGAGGACGTCGGCGTCGGAGTGACCTTCCAGCCCCAGCTCATGCTCGATCTCAACCCCGCCGAGGACGAGCCGGCGGCCGGCGGCGAAGCGGTGGCTGTCGTAGCCGATCCCGACCATCAGCCGACCCTCATCCCTGGGCGACCCGGCCGCCGACCGGGACCAGCCGGCGCTGCCGGCCCTCGAAGACGCAGATCTCCCCCACCCCGAGCCGCTCCAGCAGCTCCAGCGCCCGCTCGTAGCCGAACCCGACCTGCTCCGGCAGGTGGGCGTCGGAGGAGAGGGCGAAGGGGGCGCCGGCCTCGGCGCACATCGCCGCGAAAGCCGGCGCCGGGTAGAGCTCGCCGACCGGCTTGCGAAGGCCGGCGGTGGAGATCTCGACCGCGATGCCGCTCTCGGCGATCGCCTCGACCGCCGGCTCGTAGAAGGCGCGCAGCTCGCGCTCGGGCAGCGGCCGCGCCCGGCCCCAGACCTTGACCAGGTCGGGGTGGGCGAGGATGTCGAAGAGGCCGGAGCGGGCGCACTCGGCGAGCGCCTCGAAGTAGCGGCGCCAGATCTCGTCCGGGTCGCCGCCGGACCCGTCCCAGACGTCGAAGCCCTCGTGGTCGACGGCGCGGTCGCCGACGAAGTGGACCGAGCCGACCACGTAGTCGAAGTCGCGCGCCTCGAGCAGCGCCGCGGTCCGCTCCTCCGCCCCGGGCACGTAGTCGCACTCGACCCCGAGCCGCAGCGGCGTGGCGCGCACGAAATCGCAGTAGGCGTCGATGTCGTCATGCGCGTTCTCGACCCAGAGCGGGTGGCGCCAGAGGTCGAGCGCCTGGCGGAAGCGGTAGACGTGCTCGGAGACGCCGAGCTCCTCGATCCCGGCCGCGGCCGCGGCCTCCAGGTAGCGCTCGACGTTCTCGGCGGTGAAATAGCGCTCGGCGGTTGTCTCCTCCTCGTCCGGGCGCAGGTGCAGGTGGTAGTCGGTGAGCACTCCACGAGCCTACCCATAGACTGCGGCCGCCCATGTGGTGGCGTCAGCTGATCATCCTCACGCTTGCCTTCGTCGCCGGTACGGCGGTCGCCGAGCTGCTCGGCGCAGCCAACCTCGGCGTCGCCCTCGGGGTCGGCCAGCTCAGCTTCGCGGCTGCTCTGGTCTGGGCGCTGCTCAGCTCCGGCGCCACCACCAAGGCCACGAGCAGCAGGCGTGGCAGAGGTTAGTTGCGCTAGGCGCAACTAACCTCTGCCACGCTCAGTACGAGCCTCGGAATCGGCTAGGAGCAGCTCGGCGAGCCTGAGGTCGAGCGGGGTGGTGACCTTGAAGTTGGCGCTGGGAGTCGGGTGGAGGAGGACGGGCCCGCCGGCCGCCTCGACCAGCGAGGCCTCGTCGGTGGCGGCGTCCCGGGTCGCCTCGTCGACCGCCAACGCCTCGCGCAGCGCCGCGGTCCGGAACAGCTGCGGCGTCTGAGCCGCCCACAGCCCGGAGCGGTCCAGGGTCCCGGCAACAACGTCGCGCGGTCCCTTTCGGACGCTATGCGTCCGAAAGGAACCGCGCGATGGTTGCGCGGCGCGCTTGACGGTGTCGGCGATCGGGGCGGCGGCGATCGTGCCAGCGGCCTCGGGATGGGCGACGAGGTCGGCGACCAGGGCCTCGACCAGCTCCGCCGTCAGCAGCGGCCGGGCGGCGTCGTGGATCGCGACCAGCTCGGTCCCGACCGCCTCCAGCGCGTTGGCGACCGAGTGGGCGCGGGTGGCGCCGCCGGCGACCACACCGAGGTCGGCCCCGGCCAGGTCGTGGACGTGCCCCGGCGGGGCGGCGACGACGATCGAGCGCACCGAGTCGGCGCCGCGGAAGGCGGCGATCGACCACTCGACCATCGGCCTCCCGGCCAACGGCACGAACGCCTTCGGGCCGCCGGCTCCGAGGCGCTCTCCGGAGCCGGCGGCCGCGATCACGGCGGTGACTGCAGCTGCTCTAGGCGGTCGCCGTGGCGGCGAAGCGCTCCTCCAGCAGCCCGTCGAGGTACTCCTCCGCGCCCTCCTCGTCCTTGTCGAGCGCGTACATGAACTCCGAGGCGAGGATCTTCTTCGCCCGCGTGTACATCTGCTTCTCCCCCGTCGAGAGGCCCTTTTCCATCTCGCGGATGGCGAGGTTGCGGACGACCTCGGCCAGCTCGAAGACATCGCCGGTCTTGATCTTCTCGCGGTTGTACTTGAAACGCCGATTCCAGTTCTTCGGCATCTCCGAGACGTCGTCGGTGAGGACCCTTGTGACCTTCTTGATTTCCTCCTCGTCGATCACCCGCCGCAGGCCGGCCTTGCCCGCGTTCTCGCAGGGGACCATCACCGTCAGCTCGTTGTGGAGGATCTTGATCGTGAGGTATTCACGCTCGGTCCCCATCAGCTCGCGGGTCTCCTTGGTCATCACCAGGCCTGCGCCGTGATGGGGATAGACGACCTTGTCGCCCTCCTCGAAATCACAGACATAGGTGATGTCCTCCTCGAAGACCTCGTCGACCGTGGCCTCGTCTAGCTCGGAAATCGCTGACTCCTTTCGTCCTCGACGGTGGTCGTATCCACCGTCAGCTCTGCAAGTACCGATCGACCAGGTCGACCTCCTGGAGCCGCCGCAAGCCCTCGCGGATGTCCTTGGCCCGCGAGGGGCCGACACCGTCGACAGCGGCGAGGTCGGCGTCGGAGGCCGCCAGGACCTCCTCCAGCCCACCCAGCTCCTGGGTGATCTTCTGGACGACAAGCTTGGGAATGCGCGGAACCCGGCCCAGCACGCGGTAGCCGCGCGGCGAGACCCGGAAGTCCAGGGTGTTGATCTTGCGGTCGTAGCCGAGCAGCTCGGCGAGCCGGCCGAAGTCGAGCACCTCCTGGTGGGGCATGCGGCTGAGCGCCTGCAGGACCGCGGTCAGGTTCTGCTCGGTGTCCTCGACCGAGTAGTCGCGGATCAGGGCGGTCTTGTCGGCGGCGACGCCAACCATCGTCTCCTCCAGCTGCATCTCGATCAGCCGGCCCTCGGTGCCGAGCTCGACGATGTAGCGCTCCACCTCGACCGCCATCCGGGTCACCAGCTCGGCCCGCTGCAGGACCGCCAGCGCGTCGTGGAGGACGCCGCCGCCCTCGAACTCGAGCACGGTCAGCCGGGCCGAGACCTGGTCGAGCCGCTCGCGGTACTTCTCCAGCGTCGCCAGGCCCTGGTTGGCTTTGGCCAGCACGGCCGGGATCTCCTGCAGGATGTACTTGGTTCCCTCGACGTAGAGCGAGACGACGTCGCGGCGCTGGGAGATCGCGATCACCAGCGCGGTCGTCTGTTTGGAGACGCGCTCGGCGGTGCGGTGCCGGGTGCCGGTCTCGGCGCTGAGGATGGTCGGGTCGGGCATCAGCTGCACGTTGGCCCAGGCGATCCGCGTCGCCTCGGCGTTGAGCACGATCGCCCCGTCCATCTTCGCCACCTGGTAGAGCATCGCCGGCGTGTAGTCGACGTCGAGCCGGATCCCGCCGGAGAGCAGGTGGGAGACGTCGTCGAGGTCGCCGACGACCAGCAGGCCGCCGGTCCGCGAGTGGACGATGTTGTCGATCCCCTCGCGCAGCGAGCCGCCGGGGGCAACTACGTCGAGAGCCCTGAGTAGCCGGGGATCCTGACGTTCAGACAGCTCTTGGAGCTCATCCCCAGGCACAGGTGGCATTACGTCTAGGATGCCAAAAAGCGCTCTGGAATGCGGTCCGCCGATACCCGAGTGGACAGGTCGGATTGGACCTTGTCAAGCAACTGCGTCACTTTTGCCGCACTGCGGCCCGGAAAGCGCGCTCAGAGGTGGAAACGGCGGTGGTGAGCGTGGTGCCGCAGATCCTCCGGCGGCGGCTCGCCGGCCACCGAGGGATCCGGCCCGGGCGGCTTCGGGTCGCTGACGAAGAGCCAGGCGAAGACGATGCCGACCGCGACCAGAGCGAAGATCACCCAGGTCGAGCCGGCGATCGCCGCGGTGAAGCCCTCGCCGTCCTCGCGCAGGACGTGGAAGGCGGCGCCGGTCGCGGCAAGCGCCACCGAGCCGGCCATCACCCGGACCATCGCCAGCACCCCGGAGGCGATCCCGACCTTCTCGCCGGGCATTGCCGCCATCGCCGCGGTCGACATCGGCGCGTACACGAGGCCGAGCGAGATCCCGAACAGCAGGTAGCCGAGCATCAGCCAGGCGTAGGAGGTCGAGGCGGTGAGCTGGGTCAGCACCAGCAGCCCGGCGGCGCCGCAGACCATCCCCGCAGTCATCAGCGCCCGCGAGCCGAAGCGGGCGATAAGACCCCCCGAGAAGGGCGAGACGAAGACCATCGGCGCGGTCACCGGGAGGATCAGGATGCCGCTGAGGATGGCCGTGTTGTCGCGCACGTCCTGCAGGTACTGGGGCTGGTAGAACATCGCGGTCCAGTAGGCGCCGACCAGGCAGAAGGCGGTGACGCTGGCGCCGAAGTAGGGCCGGTTGCGGAAGAGGTCGAACTCGACGATCGGCGAGCGCACCCGGTGCTCGATCGCCCAGAAACCGGCGAGGACGAGGACACCGCCGACGGCAAGCGCGATCACAGCGGCGCCGCTCCAGGCGCTCGACTGGATCAGCGCCAGGACGATCGCCGTCAGCCCGACGCTGAGCGCCGCCAGGCCGGGCCAGTCGATCCGGTTCTCGGCGCCGGGATCGGTCGACTCCCGCGCCGCCAGCGCCGTGATCGCGATCCCCACCGCCGCGATCGGGACATTGATCCAGAAGATCACCCGCCAGTCGATCTCGATCAACACGCCGCCGACCAGCGGCCCGATCGCCAGCGCCACCGCCGAGACCGCTGCCCAGATCCCCAGCGCCCGCGGCTGCTCGTCGGAGGGAAAGGCGTTGGCGACGATCGCCAGCGAGAGGGCCAGCATCGGCGCCGCCCCGGCGCCCTGGACGACCCGGCCGCAGATCAGCATCGTCTGGTCCTGAGCGGCGCCCGAGAGCACCGAGCCGGCGGCGAACAGCACCGTCCCGAGGATGAAGACCCGCTTGCGGCCGAAGATGTCGCCGAGCCGACCGGCGGTGACCACGAGCACCGTGATCACCAGCAGGTAGCCGTTCATGATCCACTGCAAGCCCTCGGAGGAGGCTCCAACGTCGCCCCGGATTTCGGCCAGCGCCAGCGCGACCACGGTCGAGTCCAGCATCAAGAGGAAGAGCCCCGAGCAGGCACCGACAAGGATCCACCATTTCCGCTCCACGGACCGGAGGCTATGGAACGACGCGGCGCCCTACACGCGAGTCCGCCAAAACCCCGAATATTTCGGGGTTTTGGCGGACTCGCGAGCGGCTACGCCGTGACGACCAAGTCGCGGTTGGGGTCGATGCCCCAGCGCTCGCCGACCGCGGCGAGGTCCTCGGTGAGCGGCCAGGCGTCGGCCCGCTCCTCCCCCTCGTGTGCGGGGGTGCCGCCCTTCAGCGCCATGCAGCCTGCGTTGTCGCCGATCGCGCGGATCGCCGCCACGTCCTCGGCGCTGAGGCGCTGCTCGGCCGGCAGCGCCCCGAGCTCGACCCGCTTGGCCTCGATCGGGCACGCCGTCTCGCCCAGCTCCTGGATCAGGGTCGGCGCCACGCACTCGACCGCGGGGTGGGCGAGGTTCCACTGGCAGGCGAGCTGGATCGGGGTCAGCTTCGCCGCTGCGGCGATCGGCAGCAGCCGCTCCAGTTTCTCCAGGCCCGCCTCGATCCAGCCCTGCGGCCGGAAGGAGCGGTGGTCGGTGCGCGGCAGCTCGGTCTCGGCGGTCAGGTCGCCCCAGAAGACGCCGCCGTAGTCGACCACCCGGGTCAGGACCTTGACGTCGTGCCGCTCGGCGGCGTCGAGGCAGAGCTCGCCGGGCCAGGGCTCGAACGGGTTGAGGATGATCATCGCCCAGTCGATCCGGTCGCCGAACCGCTCCAGGCAGGAGATCAGGTCGAGGGTGAAGCCGTTGGCGGGTCCGGGCGCGACCCCGATCCGGTCGGTCAGCCCCGCCTCGCGCAGCGCCGCCATCCCGTCCCAGACCACCTCGCTCGAGTACCCGGTGCGGTCGGGGTTGTGGAGCAGCAGCAGGTCGAAGGAGTCGATCCCGATCCGCTCGAGGCTGGCCTCGGCCGCCATCCGCAGGTAGCTCGCGTACTCGCCCGGCCCGCGCAGGCGCGGGTCGGTGAAGCGGGGGAAGCCCTTCGGCCCGTCGCGCTCGCCCTCGTAGAAGTCGTGGCCGACCGCGCCGATCGCCGTGTAGCTCTCGCGCGGCACACCCTCGAGCGCCCGGCCGAGCACGCGGTCGGCGTCGCCCCGCCCGTAGGCGTCGGCGCTGAGCACGGTGTCGATCCCGTCGCCGGGACGCAGCAGCGCTGCCAGGCGGTCCTCCTCGATCGCCGCGCCGAAGTGCAGAAATCGCCCCCCGCTCCAGGTGCCGATCGCGGTCCGTCCAGGCTCAGGCATGCGGCAACCCTAGCGAGGGTCGGGCGCCGCCCGACCCGCCGCGCTCAGTCGTCCTCGGGGGCGGGCGGAGCCTCGGGAGCCGGCGGCGTCTCGTCCTCGGCCCGGGGGTCGTCGCCACCCTTGGCGCCGACGCCGACCTTCTCGCGCTTCGGCTTTTCAGCCTTCTCGCGCTTCGGCTTCTTCGGGGCGATGATCTCCAGCCGCAGCGGTTTGTCTTCCTCGTCGCCGGACTCGTCGCGGCTCACCATCACCGTCGACCCGGACTCCATCTCGCCCTGGCGCAGCACTTCGTCGGCCAGCGGGTCCTCGATGTAGCGCTGGATCGCGCGGCGCAGCGGCCGGGCGCCCATCGACGGGTCCCAGCCCTTGTCGACCAGCAGCTCCTTCGCCTCCTCGGTCAGCTCGAGCTGCAGTTCGTGCTCGGCGACCTGGACGCGGACGCGGTTGATCATCAGGTCGATGATCTCTTTGACCTCGTCCTTGGAGAGCTTGTGGAAGACGATCACCTCGTCGATCCGGTTCAGGAACTCGGGCCGGAAGACTTTCTTCAGGTCGCCCATGATCCGGTTTTTCATGTCGTCGTAGGACATGCCGGTCTCGTCCGCGACGGTGAACCCGATCGAGGTGTTCTTGGAAATCTCCGAGGCGCCGATGTTCGAGGTCATGATCACGATCGCGTTGCGGAAGTCGACCGTGCGCCCCTGCGAGTCGGTGAGGCGGCCGTCCTCGAGGATCTGCAGCAGGATGTTGAAGACGTCGGGGTGGGCCTTCTCGATCTCGTCGAGCAGCAGCACCGAGTACGGCTTGCGCCGCACGGCCTCGGTCAGCTGACCGCCCTCGTCGTACCCGATGTAGCCGGGCGGCGAGCCGACCAGGCGGCTGACCGCGTGCTTCTCCATGTACTCGGACATGTCGATCCGGACCATCGCCTCCTCGTCGCCGAACAGGAAGTCGGCGAGGGTGCGGGCGAGCTCGGTCTTGCCGACCCCGGAGGGGCCGAGGAAGATGAACGAGCCGGCCGGCCGTTTCGGGTCCTTGATCCCGGCGCGGGAGCGGCGGATCGCTTTCGAGACGGCCGTGATCGCGACCTCCTGGCCGATCACCCGCTTGTGCAGCTCCTCCTCCATCCGGATCAGCTTCTTGGTCTCGGCCTCGGTCAGTTTGAAGACCGGGATCCCGGTCCACATCGAGACGATGTCGGCGATCTCCTCTTCGCCGACGACGGGCCGCTCACCGTTCTCGCCCTCCGCCCACTCGTCTTCGAGCTGGCGCTTTTTGGTCGTCAGCTGGCGCTCGGTGTCGCGCAGGTTGGCGGCCTTTTCGAACTCCTGGGCCTCGATCGCCGCCTCCTTCTCGCGCCGCGTCGTCTCGATTTCCTCCTCGAGGTCGCGGTAGACCGGGGGCGTCGACATGCTCTTGATCCGCATCCGCGAGCCGGCCTCGTCGATCAGGTCGATCGCCTTGTCGGGCAGGAAGCGGTCGGAGATGTAGCGGTCGGCAAGCTCGGCGGCGGCGGCCAGCGCCTCGTCGTTGATCGTCACCCGGTGGTGCTGTTCGTAGCGCTCGCGCAGGCCCTCGAGGATGCGGACGGTGTCCTCGGGCGAGGGCTGGTCGACCCTGATCTGGGCAAAGCGGCGCTCCAGCGCCGAGTCGCGCTCCAGGTACTTGCGGTACTCGTCGAGGGTCGTCGCGCCGACCGTCTGCAGCTCACCCCGGGCCAGGGCCGGCTTGAGGATCGAGGCTGCGTCGATCGCGCCCTCGGCGGCGCCGGCACCGACCAGGTTGTGGAGCTCGTCGATGAAAAGGATGATGTCGCCGCGCTGGGTGATCTCTTTCATCACCTTCTTCAGCCGCTCCTCGAACTCGCCGCGGTACTTCGAACCGGCGACCAGGGCGGCCAGGTCGAGCGTGTAGATCTGTTTGTTCTTGAGCAGCTCGGGGACCTCGCCCTTGTTGATGCGGGCGGCCAGCCCCTCGACCACGGCGGTCTTTCCGACCCCGGGCTCGCCCAGCAGCACCGGGTTGTTCTTGGTGCGGCGGGAGAGGACCTGCATGATCCGCTCGATCTCGGTCTCGCGACCGATCACCGGGTCGAGCTTGCCCTCCTCGGCGAGCCGGGTCAGGTTGCGACCGAACTGGTCGAGCAGTTTCGAAGACTTTTTGCCGCCCTCGCCCTGACCCGCGCCACCGCCACCCTGGCGGCGACCGCCGGGACCGGAGAGCATCCGGATCACCTCGTTGCGGATCTTGTCGGAGTCGGCGTCGAAGTCGAGCAGGATGCGGGCGGCGACGCCCTCGTTCTCGCGCACCAGGCCAAGCAGGATGTGCTCGGTGCCGATGTAGTTGTGGCCGAGCGAGAGCGCCTCGCGCAGCGCCAGCTCGAGCACCTTCTTGGCGCGCGGCGTGAACGGGATCTGGCCGGAGGTGACCTCCTCGCCCGATCCGACGATCCGGACGACCTGCGAGCGCACCCGTTCGACCGTGATGTCGAGGGACTCCAGCACCCGCGCTGCAAGGCCCTCCTCCTCGCGCAGCAGCCCGAGCAGGATGTGCTCGGTGCCGATGTAGTTGTGCTTGAGCGTCCGGGCCTCCTCCTGCGCTAGGACGACGACCTGGCGAGCTCTCTCGGTGAACCGCTCGAACAAAAGATCCCTCTTCTTGGTCGAACCCGGGTGGCCCGGGTTTGTACCGGTAGACGCCCGTCGCGATCGGGAGGCGCCCTTGTCCCCCCTAACTCTACCGAGACGGCCGACCCGGCCTCGGCCCCCGCCGGTCCGCTAAGAGCGGCCTTTCACGCCCCGCCAGACGTCCCGTGGTTCCTTTTTGACGCTATGCGTCAAAAAGGAACCACGGGATGGTGCTTCACGGGCTAGGAGCGCATTGCCGGGAAGAGCAGGACTTCGCGCAGGGTCTGGGCGCCGGTCAGCATCATCACCAGGCGGTCGACGCCGAGGCCGACGCCGCCGGTCGGCGGCATGCCCTGCTCCAGCGCCTCGACGAAGGTCTCGTCGTAGGGCTGGGCCTCTTCGTCGCCGCGCTGCAGCTCGGCGGCCTGCTGCTCGAAGCGGCGGCGCTGCTCGTCGGGGTCGTTGAGCTCGGTGAAGGAGTTGGCGATCTCGATCCCGCCGGCAAACGCCTCCCAGCGCTCGACCAGGCCCTGCTCGGAGCGGTGGGACTTGGCGAACGGGGAGAGCTCAACCGGGTAGTCGAGCAGGAAGGTCGGCTGAATCAGGGCGGGCTCGACCTCGCGCGAGAGCAGGCCGTCGACCAGCTTGCCCCAGCCCTCGGCCGGGTCGGGCTCCGTGCCCATCGCCGCCGCCAGCGCCTCCCGGGTCGGGTGCTCGGCGACGTCGATCCCGGCCCGCTCGAGGATCGCCTCGCGCAGCGTGATCCGCCGCCAGGGCGGGGCGAAGTCGATCTCGACCTCGCCGCGCTTCACCTTGGTCGTGCCCAGCACCCGCTCGGCGACCCCGGCGACCAGCAGCTCGAGGTCGCCAGCGGTCTTCTCGTAGTCGGCGTAGGCCTCGTACCACTCGAGCATCGTGAACTCGGGGTTGTGCTTGTGCGAGACCCCCTCGTTGCGGAAGTCCTTGCCCAGCTCGTAGACCCGGTCGATCCCACCCACCACCAGCCGCTTCAGGTACAGCTCGGTGGCGATCCGCAGGTAGAAGTCGCGGTCGAGCGCGTTGTGGTGGGTGGTGAAGGGCCGGGCCAGGGCGCCGCCGTAGAGCGGCTGCAGGACCGGCGTCTCGACCTCGACGTAGCCGTGGTCGTCGAGCCAGCGGCGGATCTCCGAGACGGTGCGGGCGCGGGTGGCGAAGATCTCCCGGCTCTCCTCGTTGGCGATCAGGTCGAGCTCGCGGCGGCGAAACCGGGTCTCGGTGTCCTCCAGGCCGTGGAACTTGTCGGGCGGCGGGCGCAGGCTCTTGGCCAGCAGCCGCCAGTGGTCGAGGGCAAGCGAGAGCTCGCCGCCGCGCCGGGTCGCCATCGCCGTGCCCTCGACGCCGACGATGTCGCCGAGGTCGAGGTCGACCAGCAGCCGGTAGGCCTCCTCTCCGAGCAGGTCCTGGCGAGCGTGCAGCTGGACCTGTCCGCTGCCGTCGCGCAGGTCGAGGAAGCAGGCCTTGCCGTGGCCGCGGCGGGCGACGATCCGACCCGCGACCCGGTGCCGGGACTCGGTCTCCGCCCCCGGCGCCAGGCCGGCGTGGGCGGCCCGGACCTCGGCGACGTCCTCACGGCCGGAGAACTCATGCGGGAACGGCTCGATCCCGGCCTCACGAATCCGCTCCAGCTTCTGGCGCCGGTCGCGGAGGACGTCGGAAATCTCAGCTCTGTCCGAGGAATCACCCATCGAGCCGCGAGCCTACAGCGCCAACCGAGAGCCCATCCCATAGGGGTGGAGCGTCTTGTACTTTTTCGTCGCCGACAATCTCGGACGGCCACCAACGGGGTCGAAAAAGTTAAGCGGAACCCCTATGGGATGGGCTCTTTCCGGAGCGCCCCTAGGCCGTCTCGATTTTGGTGATTTTGAGTTTCTTCTTCGGCCCGCGCGGAACCTCGACTGTGACGATGTCGTTGCGCTTGTGGCCGATCAGGGCCTTGCCGATCGGCGACTCGTTGGAGAGCTTGTGCTCCGCCGGGTTGGCCTCGGTCGAGCCGACGATCTGGAACTTCTGGGAGTCGCCGGTCTTCTGGTCTTTGACGTGGACGACCGAGCCGAACCCGACCTCGTCGGTCCCCACCGACTTCTCGTCGATCACGGTGGCGCGACGCAGTTTCTCCTCGAGCTGGGCGATCCGCCCCTCGAGCAGCGCCTGTTCGTTCTTGGCGTCGTCGTATTCGGCGTTCTCGGAGATGTCGCCGAATTCCCGCGCCTCCTTGATCCGCGCCGCGACCTCGCGGCGTTTGGTCGTCGAGAGGAACTCGATCTCCTCTTTCAGCTTCTCGAGCCCCTCGGGGGTGATGACAGCCTGACGACTCACGTGAAACGACCTCGCTTTTGAGTTGGGGAGAGCGCGAGTGAATACGGCTCCCTGACCGAAAAAAACGGCCCTGGCGTGGCTATACGACAGCCACACCCGGGCGCGGAGACGCGCGATTATAGCGAGGGCCTCCGCTCGGCGATCAAGGTCGCTTAAGCAACGGCGAGCGGCTCGCCCAGCATCGCGATCAACTGCCGCGCCCGCTCCAGCCCGGCGCTGCGCTGCAGCTCGTCGGCGACCTCCGGCGAGGCGGCGAGGCGCTCCAGGTACCAGGGGTAGAACTTGCGCAGGTAGCGCGCCGCTCGCTCGCGGCCGAGGTGCTCCTCGGCGCGTTCGGTGACCCAGAGCAGCTCGGCCGCGACCTCCTCGGGGCTCGGCGGCTCGCGGCGGCGGCCGGTCAGCTCCTCAAACAGCCACGGGTTGCCGAGCGAGCCGCGGGCCAGCATCACCGCGGCCGCCCCCGACTCGGCGTAGGCGGCGCGCGCCGCCTCGGCGTCGCTGAGTCCGCCGGAGACGATCACCGGTACGTCGACCCGCTCGGCCAGCTCGCGGGTCAGGGCGTAGTCCGGCTTGCCCTTGTGCCCTTTGGTCGCAGCGCGGGGGTGGAAGGCGATCGCCGCCACCCCGCCCTCCTCGGCCAGACGCAGCGCCAGCTCGAAGCCGGAGCGGTCGCCGGCCTCGAGCCCGGAGCGCACCTTCACCGTGACCGGCAGGCCGCTGCCCTCGGCGGCGGCCCGGGCCAGGTCGAGGGCCAGCTCCGGGTCGCGCAGCAGCTGCGCGCCGGCCCCGGTCTTCCGCACCTTGGGCACCGGGCAGCCCATGTTGATGTCGATCAGGTCGGCGCCGGCCTCGGCGGCGATCGCCGCGCCGGAGCGCATCACGTCGGCGTCGTGACCGAACAGCTGCAGGGAGACCGGGTGCTCGTCGGGGTGGATGCGGAGCAGGTCGCGCAGGGTGCGCTCGTTGCGGTAGTGCAGGGCGAAGCTGGAGACCATCTCCGAGACGGCGAGGCCGGCGCCGTGGCGTTTGGCCTGCAGCCGCACGAACCAGTTGCCGATCCCGGCCAGCGGCGCCAGCAGCACCCGGTTGGAGATCGAGACCCCACCGATCTCGAACGGGTCGGTCAGCTCCGGTCTATTCCTGGCTTCGGTCATAGATGATCCGCAGCCCCTTCAGGGTGAGCAGGTCGTCCACCGTGTCGATCGTCTCGGTGAAGGGCACGATCGCCGCGGCGAGACCGCCGGTCGCGAGAAACCGCGCCTCGCCCAGCTCGGCCTCGATACGGCGGGCGACGCCGTCGATCAGCCCGGCGAACCCGTAGACGACCCCGGACTGGATCGCGGCCCGGCTGGAGCGCCCGATCGCCGCTTCCGGCGCGGCGAGGTCAATGCGCGGGATCCGCGCCGCTCGCTCGACCAGGGCGGTCAGGGAGATCTCCAGGCCGGGGGCGATCGCCCCGCCCAGGTACTCGCCCTTGGCGGAGACCGCGTCGAAGTTGATTCCGGTGCCGAAGTCGACGACGACGCAGGCGCCCCCGACCTCGTCGTAGGCGGCAACCGCGTTGACCAAGCGGTCGGCGCCGACCTCCTGCGGGTTCTCGATCCGGATCGCCATCCCGCTCTTGACGCCCGGGCCGACCAGCACGCACTCGGCCTCGGTGTAGCGCTCGGTGAGCCGCTCGTACTCGGTCCCCAGCGGCGGCACCACCGAGGAGACGCAAACCGCGTCGACCTGGTCGAGCGACATCCCGTCCAGTTCGAGGAAGCCGCTGATCCGGTGGGCGAGCTCGTCTCCGGTAGCCCCCGCCCGGGTCTGGAAGCGCCAGTGCTCGACCAGCTCAGCGCCCTCGAAGGCGCCGATGTGGGTCTGGGTGTTGCCGATGTCGACCGCGAGAAGCATTGAGCGATTATTGCGTTCCCCCGGCCGGGGGTGGCTGGCGGGCGTCACCTGTGCATAGGATCGTGACGTGAACGCGCGCCTCTACGTGATCCCCGCCTCGCACCCGGCCGTCGCCGCGCAGCTGATGCTCGACCACAAGGGCATCGCCTTCAAGCGCACCGACCTGATGCCGGTGGTCTCGAAGGTCGCTCTGCGCGCGGTCGGCTTCCCCGGCACCACCGTGCCGGCGCTGAAGCTCGACGGCGCCAAGATCCAGGGCTCGCGCCAGATCGCCCGCGAGCTGGACCGGCTGCGCCCCGAGCCGCCCCTCTTCCCGGCCGACCCCGAGCAACGCCTGGCGGTCGAGGAGGCGGAGCGGTTCGGCGACGAGGAGCTGCAGCACCCAATCCGGCAGCTGCTCTGGTGGTCGATGAAGCGGGACAGCAAGCCGCTGCGCAGCTACTCGGAGGGGGCGAAGCTGGGGATCCCGATCTCGGTGGCGGTGAAGACCGCGGCGCCGATAATCGCCCTCTCGGCCCGCTTCAACGAAGCCGACGACGTCAACGTCCGGGCGGCGCTGGCGGCGCTCCCGGCGATGCTCGACCGGATCGACGCCTGGATCGCGGCCGGCACGATCGGCAACGAGCAGCCGAACGCGGCCGACTTCCAGATCGCCCCCAGCCTCGGCCTGGCGATGACCCTCGACGACCTCCGCCCGGCGATCGAGAGCCGGCCCGCCGGCGGGCTGACCCGCCGCATCGTCCCGAACTACCCGGGCCACATGCCCCCGGTGCTGCCACCCGAGTGGCTGGCGCCGCTGGCCACCGCGCAGGGCTGAAGGATTTTGGGGGCTACAGCCCCTAAAACCCTTCAGCCCCTCTCAGAACGGACCACCCGCTGCTCATTCTCCGGAAGGGCTGCCAGGGCGTCGGCGAGGCGGGTGCCGTCGGGGAGGGCGAGGTCGGGGTCGAGCTCGAGCAGTGGCATCAGCACGAAGCGGCGGTTTCTGGTCTCGGGGTGCGGCAGGGTGAGGCGGTCGGTGCGCAGCTCGAGGTCGCCGAGCAGGAGCAGGTCGACGTCGAGCGGGCGCGGGCTGTGGCGGGGCGCCTCGAAGCTGCGGCCGCGCTCCGCCTCGACCGCCTTGCAGGCGTCGAGCAGCGCTTCGGGCTCCAGCTCGGTGCGGACGCGGACGGCGGCGTTGAGGAAGTCGGGCTGGTCGAGAACCTCGCCGACCGGCTCGGTGACGTAGGCCGAGGAGACCGCGTCGACCTCCACCCCGCGCTGTCGCAGCAGCTCGACCGCTGCCCGCAGGTGGGCGGCCGGGTCGCCGAGGTTGGAGCCGAGCCCGAGGTAGCCGGTCCGCAAGTTCAGTCCTCGCCGACGTCGGCGTCTTCTTCGGGCGCCCGCTCCTGAGTGACCTCGACCGCGACCTCCTGGATCGCCAGCGGCAGCGGCGGCTCGGGCTTGGCGGCGCGGACCCGCACCGACTCCGAGCCGTAACGCTCCATCAGCCGCGACCCGACCACCTGGGCCAGCCGCTCCAGGGTGCGGTAGCTGCGCTCGGTGGCGGCGAGGGCGACGATGTCGCAGACTTGGGCGTAGTCGACCGTGTCCTCGAGCCGGTCGGTGAACATCGCGTCGCAGTCGGGGACGTCGAAGGAGATGTCGAACTCGAGCCGCTGGCCGACCTCCTGCTCGGCGTCGGAAACGCCGTGGTGGGTGTAGATCGAGAGGCCGCGAAGCTCCACCTCGGCGCTCGAGTCAACCCCGTTTCCGTGTGGTCCCTGGGACTCCATGGCCCGGACAAAGCTACCCGAGCAGCGCCGTCGCCAGCCGCATCGCATCCGCCATCTCGGCAACGTCATGGACGCGCAGGACCTCGGCGCCGGCCGCGGCGGCAAGCACCGAGGAGGCGATCGTGCCGCCCAGCCGCTCATCGGCCTCGGAGCCGTCGAGGCGGCCGATGAAGCTCTTGCGCGAGGTTCCGACCACCAACGGCCGGCCCAGCTCGCGCAGCTCGCCGAGCCGGCGCAGCAGCTCCAGGTTGTGCGCCGCCGTCTTGCCGAACCCGATCCCGGGGTCGAGCCAGATCCGCTCGGCGGCGATCCCGGCCGCCTCCGCCCGCTCGACCCGCTCGGCGAGGAACCCGCGCACCTCGGCGACCACGTCGGAGTAGGTCGGCTCCTCCTGCATCGTCCGCGGCGTGCCGCGCATGTGCATCAGGACCACGGTGGCGCCGCGCTCGGCGCAGAGCGCCGCCATCTCCGGGTCGCCGCGCAGCGCGGTGACGTCGTTGACGATCGTCGCGCCGGCCGCCAGCGCGGCGGCGGCGACGCTCGCCTTCGAGGTGTCGACCGAAACCTCCGCCCCGGCCCCGCGCAGCCCCTCGACCACGGGCACGACCCGCCGCAGCTCCTCGTCCTCGGACACCGGCTCCGCCCCCGGCCGAGTCGATTCGCCACCGACGTCAAGGATCGTCGCCCCGGCGGCAACCAACTCGCGCCCGTGCTCGACCGCCGCCCCGGGATCGAGGTACAGCCCCCCATCCGAAAACGAGTCGGGGGTCACGTTGACAACACCCATCAGTTTCATGGCGACGCGTCCTGACCAAGCATGGCAAGGACGCAGGGAGCGAAGTGTGCTTCGCACATGAGCGACCGAGGACGCCGCCAGGCGCCGGTCAGGACGCGTCGCCGCCGGCGAAGCCGGGGCGGGGGGGCGTCGCCGGGCGAGCGCCCTCGCGAGCCGCCGGCTCGGGCTCCGGCTCCGGCTCGGACTCGGCGGGCTCGGCCGGCTCCTCGTCGTCGGCGAAGACCTCGCTCGCAGCCTTGCCTTCGAGCAGCGCCGCGAACTGCTCGGCGTCGATCGTCTCCCGCTCCAGCAGCAGTTTCGAGATCCGGTCCAGCCCCTCGCGGTTCTCGTTGAGCAGGCCGCGGGCGGTCTGGTGGGCGCCCTCGACGATGCGGCGGATCTCGTCGTCGATCTCGCGCGCGATCTCATCCGAGTAGTCGGGCTCGGAGGAGAACTCGCGGCCGAGGAAGGGCTGGCCGCGATCGTGTCCGAAGACGCGCGGGCCCAGCCGCTCGGACATCCCGAATCGCATCACCATCTGCTTCGCCGACTCGGTCACCTTTTCGAGGTCGTTGGAGGCGCCGGTGGTGATTTCGCCGAAGACGATCTCCTCGGCGGCGCGCCCGCCCAGGGTCATCGCCATCGTGTCGGTCAGCTCCGCCCGGGTGGTGAGGAACTTGTCCTCGGAGGGCAGGCTGATCGTGTAGCCGAGCGCCTGGCCGCGGCCGATGATCGAGACCTTGTGGACCGGGTCGCAGTTGGGCAGCAGGTGGCCGACGATCGCGTGGCCGAGCTCGTGGTAGGCGGTGACCAGCCGCTCTTTCTCGCTCATCACCCGGGTCTTCTTCTCGGGGCCGGCGATCACCCGCATGATCCCCTCCTCGAGCTCCTTCATGGTGATTTCGCGGTTGCCCGAGCGGGCGGTCAGCAGGGCCGCCTCGTTGATCAGGTTGGCGAGGTCGGCGCCGGTGAAGCCGGGGGTCTGCCCGGCCAGGGCGTCGAGGTCGATCTCGCGGCCCAGCGGCTTGCCGCGGGTGTGGACCTCGAGGATCTTCTTGCGGCCCTTGCGGTCGGGCCGGTCGACGACGACCTGGCGGTCGAAGCGGCCCGGCCGCAGCAGCGCCGGGTCGAGGATGTCGGGCCGGTTGGTGGCGGCGATCAGGATGATGTTGTCCTTCATCTCGAAGCCGTCCATCTCGACCAGCAGCTGGTTCAGGGTCTGCTCGCGCTCGTCGTGGCCACCGCCCATACCGGCGCCGCGGTGGCGGCCGACCGCGTCGATCTCGTCCATGAAGATGATGCAGGGCGAGTTCTGCTTGGCCTGCTCGAAGAGGTCGCGCACCCGGCTGGCGCCGACCCCGACGAACATCTCGACGAAGTCCGAGCCGGAGATCGAGAAGAAGGGGACGCCGGCCTCGCCGGCGACGGCGCGGGCCAGCAGCGTCTTGCCGGTGCCGGGCGGGCCGTAGAGCAGGACTCCCTTGGGGATGCGGGCGCCGAGCGCCTGGAACTTCTTCGGGTTCTCGAGGAATTCCTTGATCTCCCCCAGCTCCTGGACCGCCTCGTCAACCCCCGCGACGTCGCGGAAGGTGATCTTCGGGGCGTCCACGGACATCCGTTTCGCTTTCGATTTGCCGAAGCTCATCACCCGCGAGCCGCCGCCCTGCATCTGGTTCATCAGGAAGATCCAGAAGCCGAAGAAGAGGAGGAAGGGCAGGATGTAGGTGAGCAGGTTGAGGATGCTCGAGCCGCCGGTGCCGTGGACCGTCGTCTCGACGTTGTTCTCGTCCAGCAGGGCGAGCAGGTCCTGCTCGGTGTTCGGCAGGTACCCGGTCGAGTAGCTCTCGCCGTCTTTTTCTTCGACCGGCTTCTCGGTCACGTCAAGGGTGTTGTCCTTGGTGTTGACCGAGACCTCTTCGATTTTCCCTTCGACGATCAGCCCGTTTTTCGGGTTGGTCAGCTCGTTGTAGGAGGGCGCCTCCGTGCCGGTATCGCCGGTGATCACTTTCTGGGCGATGAACGCCAGGATCACGACCAGCAGGATGGGAAATGCCGCGCTTTTGAAAAACCGCCTCAAGGCTGAAATCAGCGTACCAGGGGGATTTTCCCGCTACTCGGCGAGTGCGGCGACGTGATCGAGGTTGCGGTAGCGCTGCGCGTGGTCGAGGCCGTAGCCGACCGCGAACCGGTTCGGGATCTCGAAGCCGAGGTAACGCGGGGAGAGGTCGACCCGGAGCCGCTCCGGCTTGGTCAGCAGCGCGCAGACCTCGAGCGAGGCGGGACCGCGGGCGCGCAGGTTGCGCATCAGGTACTGCAAGGTCAGGCCGGAGTCGACGATGTCCTCGACGATCAACACGTCGCGTCCCTCGATCGGCGCGTCGAGGTCCTTGAGGATGCGGACGACGCCTGAGGAATCGGTCGCCGAGCCGTAGCTGGAGACCGCCATGAAGTCGATCTCACAGGGCAGGTCGACGCTGCGCATGAGGTCCGCGAGGAAGAGGACGGCGCCCTTGAGGATGCCGACCATCACCAGCTCGCGCCCGGCGTAGTCGCGGCTGATCTCGGCGCCCAGCTCGGCGACCCGTCGCTGCAGGTCCTGTCTCGAGACGAGCGTCTCTGCGATCCCGGGGTCGTGCACGCCCGCCAGTCTAGATATCCGGCCGCTGCTCGCCGCACTCGGCGCGGAGGACGCCGCGCTCGACCACCGCGCGGACGCCGCCGCCGAGGTCGAGGCGGGCGACTCCGGTGCGCCGCAGCGCCGTCACCGCCTCGGCGTGCCGGGCGGCGCCGGCGACCGGCCGCCCGGCGGCGCGGTCGGCGAGCCGTTGGACGACGAGGCGGCGCAGGGCCGGTGGCAGCTCGGCGAGCCGCGGCAGGCCGATCGTGCCGCGCGGGGTCTCGGCGGAGCCGTCGAGCTCGGCGTCGACCAGGCCGTCCAGCACCTCGGCCTCGTCGCGCAGCAGCTCGGCGGTGCGCAGCACGTTGGCGGCCGCCGCCGGGTGGACGCGGGCCAGCTCCGGCAGCAGCCCGTGCCGGACCCGGCTGCGGGCGAAGGCGGGGTCGGCGTTGCTGCGGTCCTCGCGCCAGGCGAGGCCGCGCCGCTCGCAGTAGGCGGTGACCTCCTCGCGGGTGGTGCCCAGCAGCGGCCGGGCGAGGCGGCCGTCGTGGGGACGCATCCCGAGCAGGGCGCGGCGGCTGGGCGAGGAGGCGAGCCGGTAGAGGATCGTCTCGACCTGGTCGTCGGCGGTGTGCCCGGTGACGATCGTCGCCTCGCGCGGCAGCGCCAGCGCCGCCGCCGCCGCGTAGCGGCTGTCCCGCGCCCAGGCCTGGAGGTTGCCCGGCCCCTCGGGCCGCCGCGGCCGCTCGACCGCCAGCTCGACCCCGAGCCGGTCGCAGAGCTCGGCGCAGAACCGCTCGTCGGCGTCGGCGTCGTCGCGCAGCCCGTAGTTGACGTGGGCCGCGGCAACCGCCTCCGACCCGCGGGCCCGGACCGCGAGGTCGAGCAGGCAGACCGAGTCGCGGCCGCCCGAGAGCATCGCGACCAGCGGCGCCGGCGGCTCGATCAGCCCCCCGGCGCGAACCCGCTCCAACAGCTCGTCGGCGATCACAGCACCGGATTGTCCTCTCTCGGGCTCAGGCGGCGCGGACGACGAACAGCTCGGTGGGAGTCGGGAAGCCGTCGAGGGAGACGCTGCCGATCGGCTCGCGGGCCAGGCCGGCGCGGCCCTCGACCGCCTCCGCGACCCGGTCGGTGACCAGGATCTCGCCGGCCAGGGCGCGGTTGACCACCCGGTGGGCGAGGTTGACCTGGCTGCCGAAGTAGTCGCCGTCTCTGTAGACGGCGTCGCCGCAGTGGATCCCGACCCGCGGCTGGGGGCGTTCGGGGAAGCCGCCGATGAACTCGACCGCCCACTCGGTCAGCGAGGCGGCGTCGGGCGAGACGACCATCACCTCGTCGCCGATCGTCTTCACGATCGTCGCCTCCCGCGGCAGGGTCGATTCAACCGTCGCGACGAAGTTCTCGACTACGTCGAGCGCCTCGATGTCCCCCTCTTCCTCGGTGTACCGGGTGAACCCGGTGAGGTCGATGAAGCAGAGGGTGACGGTGACGTGCCCCAGTTCCATTTCGGTGGTCTCGAAGTCCTGGTCCAGCTCCATGTGCCCGACCACGTCCTGCTCGAGGAAGTACTTCAGGTACCGGTTGTGCAGGTACTCGGTCAGCGGCTGCGCCAGCGGCAGGATGTCGGCCGCCAGCTCACCCATCTCCTCCGCCATCTCCAGCTCCGGCACGGCGTCGCGGATCATCGGTTCGTGCACGTAGAGGTGGAAGAGGCGGACCTCGGCCTCGGCGATCCGCCGCATCGACTGCGCGTAGACCCGGGCCAGCTGCAGGAAGGCGACCAGCGGCAAGCCCGCCGCCAGCACCCGGGCGCAGTGGCGCAGGGCGATCGCGTCCTCGCGGCTGACCGTCTGCTGGCGCTCCTTCGGGGTGCCGAGGATGACCAGGATGCGCTCGACCAGATCCGGCTCGAGCCCGGTTTCACGCGCCACCTCGCCGACCGTGACCCGGGCGTCCCCGTCGGGGAACAGGTCTTCGGCGAAGGCGAAGGCGAGCCGGCCCTCCCGCCCCGCTTCGCGCAGTTCCTCAAGCGAGTGTCCGCGCTCGCGCATCCGCGCCACGACCCGCGCCTGGGCTGCCGCTGCCGCCGTCCAGCGGCCGCGGCGCACCGGGACGATCTTCTCCTCGGCCCACCGCTTCAGGGTGCTGACCGGGACGCCGGAGCGCCGCGATGCCTCGCTGAGGGATATCCGCTGGTCCGCCACGCCGCCCAGTCTCCCGATTCCGCCCCCGGCCGGCGCCCCCGAAACGCGGACGGGGCGGCAAAAACGCCGCCCCGTCCACTCGCTTGGTGTCCCGGATCCGCCCCTAGCCGGAGATCTCCGACTCCTCGTGCAGCTGGAGGACGGTCTCGCCGCCCTCGCCGGTGCGGATGCGGATCGCCTCCTCCACCGGCAGCACGAAGATCTTGCCGTCGCCGACCTCGCCCGTGCGGGCGTGCTTGAGGATCGTCTCGACAACCACCGCCTGATCTTTGTCCTCGATCACGACCTCGAGCTTCAGCTTCGGTCGCACGTTGACGGTGAGGGTCGAGCCCCGGTAGCGCTCGACGATTCCTTTCTGGCGTCCCGAGCCCTTGACCTCGACGATCGACAGGGACGGAAACCCCTTGTCGAGCAGCTCGGTCCGGATCGGCTCGAACGCCTCGTGGCGAATGAACGCCTCTATCTTTTTCATGCGCCCAGCCTCCTATTTGGTCTCGGTGGCCGCCATCTGCGCCGGAGCGGGCGTTGCCGCCGCGGCCGGCGCCCCGGCCATCGTGTTGGGCATCCCGGTGGAGTACTCGGGCTGCGGGATGAATACCTCGGGGTACCCGTACATGCCGTGCGAGCTGATGTCCAGCCCGGCGTCCTCCTCCTCGGGCGACACCCTGAGGCCGATCGTCGCCTTGATCAGCGCGAAGGTCGCGATCGAGATCGCGAAGACGACGACGAACGTGAACACCACCGCGAGCCCCTGCACGGCCAGCTGACCGAGCGTGCCCCCGAAGGCGACGTCGCCGTCGAAGATGCCGTACCAGATGCCCGGTGCGGCGGTTTCGCCGATCAGCCGCGGCGAGGCGAAGATCCCGACCGCGAGGGTGCCCCAGATTCCGGCCAGGCCGTGCGCCGAGAGGGCGCCGACCGGGTCGTCGAGGACCTTGTCGATCGCCAGCACGGCGAAGACGACCAGGAACCCGGCGACGATGCCGATGATCGGGGCCGCCCAGTACTCGACGAAGCCGGACGGCGCGGTGATCCCGACCAGGCCGGCGATCGCTCCGTTGCCGGCCATGCCGACGTCAAGCGTGCGGCCTTTCAGGTAGATCGCCAGCGAGGCGCCGATCACGCCCGCCGCGGCGGCGAGCTGGGTGTTCAGCATCACCTCGCCGAAGAGGTTTTCTCCGGTGCCGAAGGTCGAGCCGCCGTTGAACCCGAACCAGCCGATCCAGAGGATGATCACGCCGAGCCCGACCAGCGGCATCGAGTGACCGGGGATCGCCCGCGGCTTGCCGTTGGCGTCGTACTTGCCGATCCTCGGGCCGAGCAGCAGCAGCGCCGCCAGCGCCCCGACCGCACCGGTCAGGTGGACCACCGAGGAGCCGGCGAAATCCATCACTTCCTTGCCGCCGACGTCGCCGAGGAAGCCGCCGCCCCAGACGCCGTGGGCGATCAGCGGGTAGATCACCGCGCCGAACACCGCGGCGTAGACCACGTAGGCGCCGAACTTGATCCGCTCCAGGGTGGTGCCCCAGACGATCGCCAGCGAGACCGCGCAGAAGGCGAGCCCGAACAGCATCAGCATCGCCGTTTCGCCGTTGACGGGAGCGCCCGCGACCAGCTGGTCGAAGTGGAAGAAGAAGCCGCTGCCGCCGAAGATCTCGTTCCCCGGCAATGGCACGCCTGCCTCATCGACTCCGCCGGAGCCGCCTTCGGCGATCCCGTAGCCGACCGCCCACCAGGCGATCGTCACGACCGCGAGGTTGACCAGGACCTTGGCCACCCCGGTGCCGACGTTCTTCTGCCGTGAGAACCCGATCTCCAGGAACATGAACCCGGCCTGCATCAGGAACACCAGCACGCACGCGATGCCGACCCAGACCATGTTCAGTTCGCTGCCGCGGGTCGCGACCGTGTCGGTCAGCTCCCCCAGCGTCGCCGCCGACGCCACCCCTGGCGCGACCAGCGCGGCGGTCGCCGTTAACAGCGCGGCGATCCCCAGTTTCTTTTTCATCGAACACCCCTCCTAGCCCGCCGGAGCAGGCCCCGGCAGTCGCGGTTTTGGCGATTCAGGAGGACCGTAGATTTGGCTCGCCGGCGTGTGTTTAGACGGCTGGAGCAAATCCGGCCAGCCCGTTTCTCAATAGTGGAAAGCGGAGCCGGCGCGCCTGCCTGGCGCCTGCCATGGCCCTCTTCGGCCAATCCCGACTGACAAACTCGGATTCCGTTAGGGTGCCCTAAACAACGACTATTAGGGAACCCTTAGTAGGTTCCCCTAACTCTAGGAGGGCCCCAACTCGTGAGGCGAAGAGCAAAACCAGTCCTGGCGGTGGCGCTGGCCGCGGCCGCCGCCCTGATCGCCGGCTGCGGCGGCGACGACGATGCCGAGACCGCCACGGTCGCAGCGGCGGCGGAGCTGACCCCGGTCAAGACGTACCTGACCGACCACTCGGCCGACCTGGTCGCCCAGGTCGAAGAGCTGAAGGCCAACGCCGACGCCTACTACGACCTGGCCGAGTCGGTCGACTTCGACTACGGGCGCCTGCTCGACGAGCATCGAGAGGAGGTCGCCGAGCTGCTCGACGACTCGAAGCAGGTCTTCGTCGCCGCCAACCCCGCCTACGAGCAGATGGAGGGCATCGTCGCCGGCGTGCCGAGGCTTGCCCACTACGACGTCGACATCGACGCCGGCTCGGATGCATCGACCCCCGAAGACGCGGTCTCCTTCACGTTGACCACGGTTGACGGCGACAAGCTCGAACAGCCCGGCAACCTCTTCTTCCTCACCGAGACGGCGCTCTACGGCACCAACGAGGAATTGCAGTCGAAGGGCGTCGAGGCCGACCTCGACGGCGACGGCGAAGTCGCCTTCGGCGAGGGCCTGCCCGACGCGAAGATCTACCGGGCGACCCTGGAGGAGTTCGAAAGCCAGGCGAAGAGCCTGGACGAGGACGCGCAGGAGTTCGAGCCGAGCCCGTCGGACGCGCTGACCTCGATCGTGGTCATGACCCCGACCATGAGCGAGTACTTCGAGGCGTGGAAGAACTCACGCTTCATCGCCGGTGACGCCGCCGCCGAAGAGGGCTTCGTCGCCACCTCGCGGCTCTCCGACATCGCCGACATCCTCGGCGGCATCCTCGTCACCTACGAGGGGATCGAGCCGATGGTCGCAGCCGAGAACGAGGCGCAGGCAACCCAGACCCGCGAAGAGCTCGAAGACCTGGTCGCCTTCGCCGCCGACCTCCGCGACCGCGAGGCGGGTGGCGAGAAGTTCAGCGCCAAGCAGGCGGACGCGCTCGGCGCCCAGGCGCAGGCACAGGCCGAGGCGATCGCCGGCCAGGTGACCCAGGCCGCGAGCCAGCTCGGCGTCGAGCTGCAGGAAGGCTGAACGGAGAGGCCGTGGAGGCGGGCAGTCGAGAGGATCGCCTCCGGATCATGAGGGCCGCCGCCGTGACGCTGGTCGCGGCGGCGTCTCTCCTCTGCGGCGCCGCGGTCGCGGTCGCGGCGCCGCCCTGGCAGGCGGCGGACGCGATCCGTGCCGAGCTCGCCGACGCCGAGGCAGCGCTGCTGTTCGGGGAGGGCGGCTCGGCCGCGGCCGAACGGGCCGGGTCGCAGCTCGCCGGCGAGCTGCGCCGCGGCCTGGCACAGCGCGCCCCCGCCGAGCTGACCGAGCTCGAAGCGGCACTTGCCGCGGCCGCCGAGGCAGCGAGGCGAGGCGAAGACAGAGCGCTTGGCGCCGCCGCCGGACGGGTCGTGGCCGGCCTGCGGAGGGGGGCGATGGCGGCGGCGCTTGGCGCCGCCCGCGCCGGCGACCCCGCCACCGCTCGCACCTGGCTGCAGATCCGCGAGTTCCGCAAGACGACGCGCTTCACCCGTCCCGCGGTGACCGCGACCGAGGCGCTGCGCCAGCTCGCGGCCGCCGAGACCGACCGGCGCGAGGCGGTCGTGCAGATCGAGAAGGACCTGCTCGACGCCTTCCAGGCGCGGCTCAAGACCAACCTCGACGAAGCCGGGCAGGCGGCGAGACGCGGCTTCGACGGCCGCTTCGCGGAGACGGCGGCGGTCGCGGCCGGCTACTGGGCGGCGCTCTCTGCCGAGTACGCGGAGCAGCGAGGCGAGCGACGGCGAGACCGGGCCGACACCGACTTCAGGCGGCTCGCGGCAGCCGCCGAGGCTGGCGACCGGGTCGGCTTCGAGGCGGCCCGGGAGCGGGTCGAAGCGGACCTCGAGGGCTTCACCGCCGCCCCGCTGACCGAGGACGAAGAGGTCAACCGCGCCGCCCAGCTGACCCGGTTCCTCGACCTGGTGCCGAAAGAGTTCGAGAAGGGAACCAGCGACGGCCGGGTGACGATCCCCTTCGAGGTGCAGGAGGCGGTCGCCTTCATGGACGGGGTCGAGGCGGCCTTCGCCGACCTCGAGCCGGCCCTGCTCGACCGCGACGCGGCGGCGGTGGCCCGGATCAGAGAGGACCTCGCCGCCCTGCGCCGCGACGTCGACAACGCCCAGCAGGGACGTGGGGTCGCGCCCCAGGAGCGGCTCGACGCGGCGCGCGAGCGGGCCGCGGAGGAGATCGAGCGGATCTCCCCGGAGCAGTGGACCGCCCCCAGCGACGAGGCCGACTACGAACTGGTCGCGATCTCCCTCGACCAACTCGAAGCGGCGGCGGGCGCCGGCCAGTACGAGGCGGCCGAGCAGGCGCGGCTTGCCGCCTACGGCTTCTTCGAGTTCGGCCCGGAGCTGAAGCTGCGCGCCTTCGACACCCAGCTGGCGCTCCAGATCGAGGGGTTGATCTGGTACGGCGCGGGGGGCCAGGCGGGGTTGGGCAACCTGGTCGCCGACCAGGTGACGCTGACCGAGATCCGCGAGACGCGGGTGGTGCTCGACGAAAGGCTGGCCGAAGCGCGGGCGGTGACCGGCGACGGCGCCAGCGCCCTGACCACGATCGTCAACTCGGCCCTGATCGTCTTCCGCGAGGGGCTGGAGGCGATCCTGATCATCGCCGCGATCACCGCCAGCATGCTCGGCCCGCGGGCGCCGCTGCGACGGCCGATCTACCGCGGCGCGCTGCTGGCGGTCCCGGCCAGCATGGCGATGTTCGGGCTGGCGATCCTGCTGCTCGACTCGCTCTCCAAATACGGGGAGAAGCTGGAGGCCGTGGTCGGCGTGGTCGCGATTGGGGTGTTGCTCCTGGTCATGAACTGGTTCTTCCACCGCGTCTACTGGACCGAGTGGATCAAGGGCCACCGCGACCGCGGCAAGACGCTGACCGGCGCCGCGCTGGCCACCGGAGCCGGCGCCGCGACGGTTGCCGGCCTCTACACGCTGGGCTTCACGAGCGTCTTCCGCGAGGGCTTCGAGACCGTCCTCTTCCTGCAGGCCCTGCAGCTCAGCTCCGGCACCGGGGTCGTGCTGGCCGGCGTCTCGCTGGGCCTGGCGCTGACCGCGGCGGTCGGTGCCGTCACCTTCACCCTGGAGCGCAAGCTCCCTTACAAGAAGATGCTGATCGTGACCGGGGTGCTGATCGCCCTGGTCCTGGTCGTGCTGGTCGGCAACACGGCGCGGACCATGCAGGGGGTCGGGTGGCTCTCGATCCACCCGATCGACGTCGAATTCCCGCTCTGGGTGGGCACCTGGCTGGGCATCTACCCGACCGTCGAGACGCTCGTCGCCCAGGGCCTCGCCTTCGCCTTCGTGATCGGCAGCTACTTCGCGGCCGAGTGGCTCCGCAAGCGGGAGCTGCGGCGGGCGGTCGCCGCCAGCGAGGTCGCGCTTGCGGCGATAGATTCACCCGATGCCGTCCCGGTTGCGCCCCGTAGCCTCAGTCGCCGCTGAGGCGGTCCTGGTCGGCGATCCCGGGCGCGCCCTGCTGCTCGCCCAGGAGCTGCTGCAGGCGCCGAAGATGAGCAACCACGCGCGCGGCCTCTGGGGCTACTGGGGAGAGACCGCCGACGGGCGCGAGCTGACCGTGCAGTCGACCGGGATGGGCGGGCCGAGCGCGGCGCTGGTCCTCGCCGACCTGGCGAAGCTCGGGGTGCGACGGGCGATCAGGGTCGGGACCTGCGCGGCGCTGGAGCCGACCCGGCGGGTCGGCGAGCTGGTCGACGTGGTCGAGGCCCACGCCTGGGGCGGCCTCGGCGGCGGCGAGGGCGAGCCGACCCTGCCCGACCGGGCCCTCGCCGCGGCGCTTCGCCGTGAGCTGGGCGTCAGCGCCCGGCCCGCCACGATCGCCAGCCTCGACACCCTGCACGGCGAGCACCCCGACCCCGCCCAGCTGCGGGCGGAGGCCGCCGACATGCAGACCGCGGCGCTGCTCGGTCACGGCGCGGCGCTGGGAGTGGCGCTTGCCGCGGTGCTGATCGTCACCGAGGACGCGGCCGGAAGGCGGGCCGGCGACGACCTGGTGGAGGAAGCGGCTAAACGGGCGGGGAAGGCCGCCGCGGCGGCGCTCGGCAGCTGACCTGACCCTCAAGTCGAGGGTTAGTCTTTGTCCCCGCTTGCCGCTTTCTCCTTCTTCGCGGCCGCTGCCTGGCGCCGCACCGCGCCCAGCTCGCGGTTGAGGTCGTCAATCTGCTCCTCGAGGTCCTCGAGCCGCTGCGAGAAGGAACGCAGCCGGCGCTCCAGCCGTTCGACGTCGGTCGCCGAGGGCAGGTTGAGGGCGCTCATCGCCGCCTGCTGGGCCTCCATCGCCTTCTCGCGGCCACGGAAAGCCGCGGCCACCGCGTTGTGCAGGGTGGGGTTGTCGACCAGCGCCTGCGCCAGCTCGGCGAGCGCCTGCTCGGACCGCGCCCTCAGCCCGTCCTGCTCGTCCTCGTCGTAACTCACGCCGCCCGCCTTTCGCGTCTCGTTTCAGGCAGCTTAACGAGCCCATCCGGCCCGGTTGAGAGTCTGCTTTGGATTGGTATGGGGATGTCGGTGATTAAGGCCTTGTTGGGGGTCGGGAGGCTCCGTTGCGCACCCCTGGGCGAACGGGTACTTTGCGCTCCAGTGCCGTTCTGCGGGGAGGGAACGATCGCGGTATCCGCGGTTCGCGGCAGCGGGCATCGAGGCGCACTGGGATGAGACGGAAGATCGCAACGATCGTAATCCTCGCCAGTTTCCTGGCGACGGCGGCGCTTGGCGCCGCGATCGCCCCCGCGGCGGGCCTGGGCGGCAACGAGGCGATCGCGCCCGCGCCCCAGGTCGGCGCCCTGACCGAGCCGGGAGCGGCGGCCTGCGCGAACGGGGCCGACGACGACGCCGACGGCCTGGTCGACCTCGAGGATCCCGACTGCGAAACGCCGGAGGGGACCAGCGAGGCGCCGGCGCCACCGGCGACCGACGAGGGCCCCGGAGCCGACGACGGCTCGGGCAAGGTGAAGCGGGGCGAGACGATCGGCGGCGCCCCGAGCGGCGACGCCACCCGCAACGACCCGATCGACGAGGTGGCGGGCGGGAACGGCAGCGTCACCGCCCCCGGCGCGGCGGGGGTCGGCGACCAGCCGCTGCCCGACGGGCCCGACGGCGGCGCCCAGTTCTCGGCCGGAGGCGCTCCCACCGCCGCCAACCCGACCACGACGATCGCCCCGTTCGGCCCGGCGCCGATCGGCGTCCCGAACTTCGTCATCGACTCGTTCGAGATCCCGCCCTTCCTGCTGCCGATCTACCAGGCCTGCGGCACCGAGTATGGGATCCCCTGGGAGGTGCTGGCCTCGATCAACAAGATCGAGACCGGGTTCGGGACCAACCTCAACGTCTCCAGCGCCGGCGCGGTCGGGTGGATGCAGTTCCTGCCCTCGAGCTGGGAGGCGTTCGGCCTCGACGCCAACGGCGACGGGCGCAAGGACCCCTACAACCCGGTCGACGCGATCTGCGCCGCCGCCCACTACCTCAAGGTCGCCGGCGGCGCCAAGAACCTCTACGACGCGATCTTCGCCTACAACCACGCCGACTGGTACGTGCAGGAGGTGCTGCTCTACGCGCGCGCCTACGGCAAGCTGCCGAACGACCTGGTCGGCTCGCTGACCGGGCTCACCGAAGGCGCCCACTTCCCGGTCGCCGCGGATGCCCGCTACGCCGACGACGTCGCCGCGCGGGCGGCGCTGAAGCGCTCCGACGAGGCGCTGGGCAACGCCGCCGACGTGATCTCCTCCTCGCCGACGCCGCGCGGGATCAACATCTTCGCCGCCGCCGGCTCGCCGGTGGTCGCGGTCAACGACGGGGTGATCCGGGCGCTCGGCGAGAACCCGCGGCTCGGCAAGTTCGTCGTCCTCGAAGACAGCTTCGGCAACCGCTACACCTACGCCGAGCTCGGCAAGCTGGTCCGCGACCGGCGCCTGGTCGTGATGCCGACCGGCAAGGAGCGGCGGGTCCCGGTCGAAAGCGAGAACCTGCGGCCGCGGCTGCGGGCGCTGCCCGAGCGGGTCGAGGACGACGGCCGGGAGCCGGCGAAGGCGGAGCCGACCGAGGCCCCCGCCCGCAGCGGCGACGGAAGGCTCAGGGTCGGGTCGAGGGTTATCGCCGGGACCGTCCTCGCACGGATCGCCCCGGCCGCCGAAGGCACCGACCCCCACGTCAACTTCTCGATCCGCCCGGCCGGCAAGGGGGCGCCGCGGATCGACCCGAAGCCGATCCTCGACGGCTGGAAGCTGCTCGAGGCGACGGCGATCTACCGGGCCAAGGGCAAGAACCCGTTCGCCGACCGGCTGAGCGGCGCCGGGGTGCTGCTGCTCTCCAAGGAGGCGCTGCAGAAGCGGGTCCTCGCCGACAAGCGGATCACCGTCTACTCCTGCGGCCGCCAGGACATCGCCGCCGGCCAGGTCGACCGCCGGATCCTGGCGATGCTCGAGTACCTGAGCGTCAAGGGCTTCAAGCTCGGGATCACCTCGCTGAGATGCGGCCACGGCTACTTCACCGCCTCGGGCAACGTCTCCGAGCACTCCAGCGGCGACGCGGTCGACATCGCGCTGATCGACGGCAAGCCGGTGCTCGGCAACCAGGGCCCCGGGACCCCGACCGACCGGCTGATCCGGACCGTGCTGCGGCTGCAGGGGACGATGCACCCGCACCAGGTGATCTCGCTGCAGGACCTGCCGGGGCCGACCAGCGTCGCGCTCTCCGACCACCACGACCACGTCCACGTCGGCTACTACCCGCAGAGCCGCAACCCGTTCGACAACCAGGTGGCGGCGCTGCTCAAACCGAAGCAGTGGCAGCGGCTGATCGACCGGCTGGGCAAGATCGAGAACCCGAAGGTGCCGGTCAAGCCTTCCGAGTTCTCGCTGCCGGCGGACGAGGGCGACGGGTCGTCTGACGATTAGGCGGGACCTGTTTGTCCTCGGGCCGCCCGGGCGGTTCGGGGCGAGCCTGCGGCCGACGGGCCGCGCGGCCACCACTCTGGTCCGGGAGAATCGGTGACTTGAGCAAGTTGTTCGGGTTTGCGCAGCTGGACTTTGCTGGGACGTTGCCGTTGGCCGACGGGCGTTATCTGGCGCGGGATGAGGACGGCGCGGAGAGGGTGTTGGTGATCCGGACCGAGGGGGCTCCCGGGCCGCCGGCGCGGCGGCGGCGCCGGGCGCGGGCCGCTGAGCCGGGGGCGGAGGCGTCGGCGCTGGCGCTGGCGCGGGTGACGGCGATCCGGGCCTCCGCGCCGTTCGAGTCCGAGGAGGAGGCCGAGCGGTGGCTGGACGAGGCCGCCGAGGCGGAGGAGACCGCGGACGCTCTGGTCGAGGAGGGGATCGGGCTGCTCAACCGCGCCCTGCACGCGCAGGCGGTGGCCAGCGCCGACCCCAACCCGGCGGCGCTGAAGGCGGAGCGGGCGGTGGCGGTGCGGATCGGGTTCGGCAGCGGCGAGGAGGTCGCCGACGGCCGCTTCGCGGCGGCGCGCGAGGTCGACGTCCGGGCGGGCGGCGGCTCGCGACGCCGGCGACGTGAGGAATCGCTGCTGCCCCAGGAGCGGGTCGCGGCGGTGCTCGGCGGCCGCGAACGGCTCGACGTCTGCGAGACGCTGCTGCTCCGCGCCCGCGCCGACCTCGACGCCGGCCGCGACCGCGAGGCGGCGCTGCAGTTGCGGGTCGGCCTCGAGGCGCTGCTTGCCGAGCTACGCAACGCCCTCGCGGACCCCGACCACGAGCGCGACCTCGGCGCCCTCCACGAGCGCCGCCACGAGGCCGGCGATGCGGCCAACCGGGCGCTGCAGGGCGAGCTCGACGCCGAGACCCTAGCCAAGGTTGCCGAGCTCCTCCCGCTCTGCGAGCGAGTGATCCGCCGCCGCCGCGTCCTCCGCGGCTAGATGATTGATTCCACGGCGAGCTGTGACTGGGGGCGCACTGGTCAAGCAGGTTATGGGCGCGGAGTGCAGCCTTTGCCAGGCGCCAAAGGCAAGCCCGAGGACGCGGAGATGCGATGTGGCAGAGGTTGGTTGCGCTAGGCGCAACCAACCTCTGCCACATCAGGCGGGCCGGCCAGGCGGGCCTGGTCGTGGAATCAATCGTCTAGAGGAGGAGCTGGCGGGTGACGACGGCGTCGAGCAGGGACTCGGCGATGTGGTGGGCCTCGTCGAGGGCGATGCCCTCCAGCGAGGGCACGCCGATCACGGTGAGGCCGGCGGCGCGGGCGGCGGCGACCCCGGTCGGCGAGTCCTCCAGCGCCACCACCGAGGGGCCGGGCTCGACCCCGAGCCGGCGGCAGGCCTCCAGGTAGGGGTCCGGCGCGGGCTTCGGGGCGGCGACTTCGTGGGCGCTGAGCACGACGTCGAAGTGGTCGTGGAAGCCGACCAGCTCCAGCGAGCGGCGGACGAAGACCAGCGGCGAGTTGGAGACCAGCCCGATCGGCGTCCCCCGCCCCCGCAGCGAGGCCAGCAGCTCCCCGGCGCCGAGCATCGCCTCCACCCCGTGCTCCAGCTCGGCGACGACCAGCGCGTTCAGCTCCTCGATCAGGTCCGCGGCGCGGCCGGGCTCGCCCAGCCGCCGCTCGAGGATGCGGCCGGCGATCTCCGCCGAGGTGCCGACCAGCTCCAGCTTGTTGGCCGGCGTGAACTCGAGGCCGCGGCGCTCGAACAGGTCCTGCTCGGCCCGGGTCCAGACCGACTCGGTGTCGAGCAGCAGGCCGTCGTTGTCGAAGACGACCGCGGCGGGCAGCTCGGCGCGCGGCCGGGAGGCGACGGTCAACCGAGCGCCTCGACCAGCGCGGAGAGCTCCTCGTCGACCTCGCCCTCCAGCTTCAGCTCGGCGACGGCGTCGAACGGGGTCGGGCCCTTGGTGACGATCGCCAGCCGGCCACCCCGTTCCAGGGTCAGCTGCGGCAACCCGGCCACCGGGTGGACCTCCAGCGAGGAGCCGACGCAGAGCATCAGGTCGGCGCCCTCGGCCAGCTCGGTAGCGGCCGCGATCGCCGCCTCCGGCAGCAACTCGCCGAACAGCACCACGTCGGGTTTGACCTGGCCGCCGCAATCGGCGCAGTACGCCACGCCCTCGGCGTCGAACAGATCGTCGACCCGGTCGAGGCCGAAGCTCGCCCCGCACTCACGGCAGCTCGAGGTCTCGATCGAGCCGTGCACCTCGACCACGTTGCGCGAGCCGGCGGCGCGGTGGAGGCGGTCGATGTTCTGGGTGATCACGCCCCCGATCAAACCACGTCGCTCCAGCTCGGCGAGCGCCGCATGGGCGCGGTTGGGCCGCTTCTCCCCAAGCGAGGCGAAGCGCGGCCGGTAGTGGGACCAGAAGCGGACCGGGTCGCGCTCGAAGACGTCGATGTGGGCGACCTCCATCGGGTCGACGTTCTCCCAGAGGCCGGTCCCCGGCGACCGGAAGTCCGGGCTCCCCGACGGCACGGAGACCCCGGCCCCGGTCAGCGCCACGGCGGAGGTCGACTCCGCCAGCAGCTCGGCAAGGGTCGCTATCGGCCGCTCCACTTCGGGGTGCGTTTGGCGAGGAAGGCGGAGATGCCCTCCTTCGCGTCCTCGCTGGAGAAGGCGGCGGCAAAGCCGGCCTTCTCCGCCTCGATCCCCGCGTCGAGGTCGGCGTTGGCGGAGACGGCCTTGATCTGACCGACCGCGACCGGCGCCTGGGCGGCCAGCTTGCGCGCCCACATCAGCGCCGTCTCGAACAGCTCGTGGTCGGGGACGACCCGGTTGACGAGGCCGAGTTCGAGCGCCTGCTCGGAGAGCACCGCGTCGCCGACCAGGTTCATCTCCAGCGCCTTCGCCGGCCCGACCAGGCGCGGCAGCCGCTGGGTGCCGCCGAAGCCGGGGATGATCCCCAGCTTGATCTCCGGCTGGCCCAGCACCGCCGCCTCGGCGGCGATCCGCACGTCGCAGGCCATCGCGACCTCGCAGCCGCCGCCGAAGGCGATCGAGTTGACGGCGGCGATCGTTGCCACCCGCTCGCTGCCCAGCTCGCGCAGCAGCGCGTGGCCGGTGTGGATCAGCTCCTCCCCGGCCGCTTCGTCCATCGCGGTGAAGGCCTTGATGTCGGCGCCGGCCGAGAAGACGACCGGGACCGACGAGGCGATCACCATCGCGCCCACGCCCTCCGCCGCCTTGACCCGCTCCCAGACCAGGCCGAGGTCGCGGATCACGTCCGGGGAGACGGCGTTCATCGGCGGGTTGGCGAGCCAGGCGATCGCCACCTCACCGCGCGTCTCCAGCTTCACCGTCTCCGGCTGGTCGCCCTCGTCGGGCTGCGGGTAGGCGTAGAAGCCCTGGCCGCTGCCGACGCCGAGCCGGCCCTGGGCGACGAGCCGGCGCAGGGTGAGAGGCGGCGCGAAGCGCTCGCCGTGCTTCTCCTCCAGCTGCTCCATCCGCTCCAACACCTTGTCGAGCCCTTCGACGTCGGCTTTCCAGAAGGGCGGCAGCAGGCCGCGGCGCGGGTCGAGCCCGGCGCCGCCCATCATCCCCATGTCGAGGTCGCGGACCGAGGTCACGCCTTCCTCGACCAGCAGGCAGGACTCGATCAGGGCGCGGCAGGTGAACATCGCCACCAGCTCCTCGGCGTCGGGCGCGCCCTCGCCGGGGATGGTCGGCTCGCCGTCCTTGAAGAACCCCTCGCCGCCGCTCTTCGCGCCGAGCTTGCCTTCGCCGACCAGCCGCCGCAGACCCTCGTGGACGTAGAACGTCTCGCCGTAGGCCTCGTGCAGGTGCTCGGCGACGTGCAGCACGGTGTCGAGACCGAGCAGGTCGGTCAGCACGAAGGGGCCGAGCGGCGTCACCTGGGCGCCGGCGACCGCCTCGTCGATCGCCTGCAGCGAGAGCCCGCCCTCCTCCTGGGCGCGCCAGATCTCGCCGATCGTCGCCATCAGGATTTTGTTGACGACGAAGCCCGGCACCTCGCCGCAGACGATCGGCTGCTTCTTGATCGTCTGCGCGAAGTTGAAGGCGGCGGTGGCGGTCTCCTGCGAGGTTTGGTCACCGACGATCACCTCGACCAACGGCATCACCGAGGCGGGGTAGAAGAAGTGGAACCCGACCACCTTGTCGGCGCGCAGGGTCGCCTCGCCGATCTCGGTGACCGAGAGCGCCGACGTGTTGGAGGCGAGGATCGCGTGCCCCGGGGTGACCGCGTCGATCTCGGCAAAGACCGCCTGCTTGATCTCGATCCGCTCCGGCACCGCCTCGATCACGAAGTCGACGTCGCCGAACTCCTCGTAGGTGGTGGTGCCGGCGATCCGCCCCATCACCTCGGCGAGCCGGGCGTCGGCCTGCTCCCGGGTCAGCCTCTCCTTCGCCACCTGGCGGCCGAGCTGGCCCTCGGTGACGGCGCGCGCTTTCTCCAGCGCCGCGTCGACGAACCGCTGCTCGACGTCCTTGACGACAACCGGGATGTCGGCAGCCGCGATCGCCTGCGCGATCTCCCCTCCCATCGTGCCTCCGCCGACCACGGCGGCCTTCGATACGAACATTGCTTGGCGTCCTCCGTTTTCGCTTTGCGATGCGGCCTGCGCCGCGGGCATGAGGCTATCCGCTCCGACCCCCGGCCATACACGAGGGATAAGCCGCAACGGGGGAAGACTGTACGGGCGTACAAAGCCATGTCAAAGTGTCGGCCATTAGGCTCTTTTGGCTCTTAACAAGGGAGTGCGACGACGAAACCGACCGCGCCCGGCGACCGGGCGCGTTGCCAAGCGAGGGACTAGCCAAGCGATGACTCGTATCCGCCAGCAGAACGTGACCGCCGCCCAGTGGAGCTCCAATGGGGAGTCTCTCGGCGCTGTCGACCTGACTCTCCCCGAGAACGAGGCTTTCGGCGCCGACGTCTTCTCCGTCGCCGTGCAGCGTGAACGGCTGCCCGCGGACGTCTTCGAGAAGCTGCAGGCCACGATGGCGGGCGGCGAGGTGCTCGACGCCAAGCTCGCCGACGCCGTCGCCGAGGCGATGAAGGACTGGGCGCTGGAGAACGGCGCCACCCACTACACCCACGTCTTCCAGCCGCTGACCGGCTCGACCGCCGAGAAGCACGACTCCTTCTTCGAGCCCGGCGGCGAGGGCGGGGCGCTGGCCGGCTTCTCCGGCAAGGAGCTGATCCAGGGCGAGCCCGACGCCTCCTCCTTCCCGACCGGCGGCGTCCGCGCCACCTTCGAGGCCCGCGGCTACACCGCCTGGGACCCGACCAGCCCCGCCTTCATCCTCGAGAACCCGAACGGGGCGCTGCTCTGCATCCCGACCGCCTTCGCCTCCTGGACCGGTGAGGCGCTCGACGCGAAGATCCCCCTGCTGCGCTCGATGGACGCGCTCTCGCGCTCGGCGCTGAAGGCGCTGCGGCTGCTCGGCGACGACGAGACGGAGCGGGTCTTCACGACGGTCGGGCCCGAGCAGGAGTACTTCCTGATCGACGAGCAGTACTACTACGAGCGCCCCGACCTGATCGCCACCGGCCGCACCCTGTTCGGCGCCCAGCCGCCGAAGGGCCACGAGCTCGACGACCACTACTTCGGGACGATCCCGGAGCGGGTGCTCGCCTGCATGCTCGAGTCCGAGCTGGAGATGCGGAAGCTGGGGATCCCGGTCAAAACCCGCCACAACGAGGTGGCGCCGGCCCAGTACGAGATCGCGCCGATCTTCGAGAACTCGAACGTCGGCTCCGACCACCAGCAGCTGCTGATGCGGACGCTGGAAAACGTGGCGCGGCGCTATGGCCTGGTCTGCCTGCTGCACGAGAAGCCGTTCGCGGGGGTCAACGGGTCCGGCAAGCACAACAACTGGTCGATGGGGACCGACACCGGCGACAACCTGCTCAACCCGGGCGACACGCCGGCCGACAACATCCACTTCCTGTTCTTCTGCACGGCGGTGATCCAGGCCGTCAACAAGCACCAGGGACTGCTTCGTGCCTCGGTCGCCAACATCGGACAGGACCACCGGCTCGGCGCCAACGAGGCGCCGCCGGCGATCATCTCGATCTTCCTCGGCGCCGAGCTGGAGAAAGTGTTCGAGGCGATCGCGGCCGGCGAGGGCGACCCGCACACGCCGGCCTCGTTCCTCGAGCTCGGCGCGACGGTGCTGCCGAAGCTGCCGATGCACGGCGGCGACCGCAACCGGACCTCGCCGTTTGCCTTCACCGGCAACAAATTCGAGTTCCGGGCGCTGGGGTCGAGCATGTCGCTTGCCTTCCCCAACACGGTCCTCAACACGATCGCCGCCGAGGCGATCGACGAGCTGGCCGGCCGGCTCGAGGAGAAGACGAGCGGCGGCGAGGACGTCGCGACCGCGGTGATCGAGCTGGTCCGCGAGTCCTACGTGGCCAACAAACAGGTCTGCTTCGGCGGCGACAACTACTCCGAGGAGTGGCACGCCGAGGCCGAGCAGCGGGGGCTGAAGAACCTGCGCACCACCCCGGACGCGCTGCCGGAAGTGCTCAGCGACCAGACCGTCTCCGCCTTCGAGAAGTACCGGGTGCTCTCCAAGCGCGAGCTCGAGTCCCGCTACGAGGTCTGGGTCGAGCAGTACTCGATCCGCGCCAACATCGAGGCGGAGGAGACGTTCACGATCGGCCAGACGCTGATCCTGCCGGCGGCGCTGCGGCAGCTGGCGCTGATCTCCGAGGCCGGGGTCTCCGCCCTGGAGGGGGAGGTCCGCGAGCTGACCGACGAGCTGGTCTCAGCGCTCGGGGAGCTGAAGGACGCCAACCAGTACCCGGACGAGATGGAGGGTCTGGAGCTGGCGACCTACGCCCGCGACAAGCAGCTGGCGGCGATGGACAGGGTCCGCGAGGCAGCCGACAAGCTGGAGGCGGTCGTCGCCGACGATCTCTGGCCGCTGCCGAAGTACGAGGAGATGCTCTTCATCAAGTAGCGCGCTCCTGAGAGGGGGTCGGGTAGGGCCTCCACTTAACTTTTTCGGTCGGCCCCGCCGGCAGTCCTAGGTGCGGACGGCCGAAAAAGTACAAGACGTTCCGGCCCTACCCGACCCCCTCTCCCAGCCGCTGCGTTGTCTCATCGCTGGCTGGACCGGACTACGCGGCCGTGGCAGAGGTTATGGACGGTATGTGCCCATAACCTCTGCCACGCCCTCTTCAGGCGGGGGTGGCTGGGCGGATCGGGTGGTGTAGGTGGAAGGTGTTGTTGGGGTCGTAGGTCGCCTTGACGGCGGCGAGGCGGTCGTAGTTCGCCTGGCCGTAGCCGGAGACGATTCGCTCCTCGCCCTCGTCGCCGACGAAGTTGAGGTAGGTGGCGCCGGTCGCCCAGGGGCGCATTTCGGCGCAGAGCTCGCGGGTCCAATGGATCGCCCGCCCGTCGTCCGCCGGGTCCTCCCAGACGGTCAGCGGGTGGACGACCCAGGGCGAGTCGCGGGTGGCGAGCGGCGAGTCGGCGGCGCCGCGGGCGACCGCTCCGCCCCAGGGGAAGATGATGTGCTGGGTCGGCGAGGGGACGATCATCTCCTCGCCCTTGGCGCAGAAGACGTCGAGCGCCGCGTCGGGCAGCTCGCTCAGGTACTCGGCCGACCAGTAGTTGCGGAACCCGGGCGGGTCATCGAGCGCCGACTGCAGCTCCGCGTAGGGCATCTCGGCGATCATCTCGCCGGCCGGGCCCAGCTCCAGCAGCGGCGCGATCAGGTCCCGCGCCTCCGCCTCCGGCCCGGTGTAGGTGACCAGGACAAGGCAGACCAGCTGGCCGTGCAGGTTGGCCGGCACGAACTCTTCGGGCGGGCCGGTGACGTAGGCGAGGAAGCCGCCGGCCTCGTCGGGGGCCGACTCGAACAGCTCGCGGTAGGCGCGAGCCAGCTCCGGGCCGGCCTCGGCCGGCCAGACCAGCAGCGCCGCGGTGTAGACGGGCAGCGGGTGGAGGCGGAAGGTCAGCTCGGTGGCGACCCCGAAATTTCCGCCGCCGCCGTGCAGCGCCCAGAACAGCTCCGGGTTCTCGTCCTCGGAGGCGCGGACGGCGCGGCCGTCGGCGGCGATCAGCTCGACCGCGGCAAGGCTGTCGCAGGCGAGCCCGAACTTGCGCTCGACCCAGCCCGAGCCACCGCCCAGGGCCAGCCCGGCGACCCCGGTGGTGGAGACCCGGCCGCCGGTGGCGACCAGCCCGTGCGGCTGAGAGGCGCGGTCGAAGTCAGCCCAGCAGGCACCGCCCCCGACCGTGATCGTGCTCGCCGCCGGGTCGACCTCGGCCGCGTTCATCCGCCGCAGGTCGATCGTCAGGCCGCCGTCGGTGAGGCAGGCGCCGGCGACGCTGTGCCCTCCTCCCCGCACCGCAACCTCCAGCCCCCGCTCGCGGGCGAAGGCAAGCGCGGCGCGGATGTCCTCGGGCCCCTCGCACTGAGCGATCGCCCCCGGCCGCTTCGCGATCATCGAGTTGAAGATCGAGCGCGCCTCCTCGTAGCCGGCCTCGCCGTCGGCAAGCACCGCTCCGGCATGGCCGGCCCGAAGCGCGTCCAGCGCTTCCGCTGATAGCGACGAGCTCATCTCCTCCTGCCTTTTGTAGCCCAGAGGGCGACAAAAGGCAACCGTGCGGCCGGTCAGCTGTCGGGGAGGCCCGGGCCGCCGGCCAGCGGGTTGAGGTCGGCGAGCAGCTCGAGCAGTTGCGGCTGCGGCTCGTCGGAGTCGATCAGGACCGCGGTGCCGGGCCAGGCGTACCGCAGGTACCGGGCGTAGGCCTGGCGCGAGCCGAGGTCGGGCTCGTAGATCCAGGAGCCGGTGTTCCAGTAACGGGTGCGCGGGTCGCCCGGCGCCCGCACGTCGGCCAACGGCTGGTGGGTGTGGGCGAAGACGATCCGGTCGGCCTCCTCCCCCCAGCCGAGGTTCGCGACCACCTGGGCGAACGCCTCCAGCGCCTGCTCGGAGGGGTCGCTGCGCGAGACCACGGTCGGCTCCGGGTAGATCGGCCGCGACCAGGGCGGCCCGGCGACCGGCTGCTCGCGGGCCTGGCGGGCCGCCTCGCGGCGGGTGACCGCGTCGAAGTGCTCCTCGCTGGGCAGGCGCTCGGCCGGCGGGCCGAAACCGCGGTCGCGCAGCTCGGCGCCGAGCCGCTGCGCGGCGCGGACCGGCAGCCCGAGCGCGTTGACGAACCGGCCCGCCTTCTGGGCGGCGCGGAAGACGTTCTGCTGGGCGTGGGTTCCGTGCGGCATCTGGGCGGCGATGTACAGCCACTCGGTGAGCAGCGTCATCACCGACTCGTAGTCGGCGACCGTCTTCGGCTCCTCCGGCCCACCGGCGGCGATCGCCCACAGCGTCCGGGTCAGCAGCCGGTCGGCGCGCGAGCCGCTGAGCCGGGCATGCGGGTCGAGGTAGTGGCCGTGGGTGCAGAGGACGCCGGCGAAGCTGTAGCTCGGGTAGGCGATCTCGACCTCCAGTCCCGGCAGCCGCCGCTCCAGGAAGGAGCGGAAGAAGGCCGGGCCGGGCCGGCCCTCGGCGGGCGCCTCGCCATCGGCCAGCTTCGCCTCGAGCCGGCTCTCGTCGTCGCGGTGGACGAGGTGGTGGTCGTGGTTGCCGGCGAGGAAGACGAGCCGGCCGCCGCGCATCCGCTCGCCGATCAGGCGCAGCAGGCCGTCGGCGGAGTCGACCGCCTGGTCGACGGAGCCGAAGAGGAAGTCGAAGAGGTCGCCGAGGAAGATCAGCTCGTCGACGTCGTCCAGGGCGGGCGCCAGCCGCTCCAGGAAGAACTCCTCGCGCAGCAGGTCGCGCCCGGTCCAGGCGCCGAAGTGGGTGTCGGAGATGACTAGCGCGCGCATTGTCGTGGGGACCTGTCCCGGTAGGGGTTTCGCTTAACTTTTTCGATCCGCGTTCGCCTGCCGTCCGAGGTCGAGCGCCGCCGAAAAAGTACAAGACGCTTCACCCCTACCGGGACAGGTCCTGTCGGGGCCGGCGCGATGATCACCGCCTCAGAAGAGCTGCGCAGGCGAGTGCGCCGGCGAGCGCCATCCCGGCGGCTACCGCGAAGGCGGCGCCGTAGGCGGCGGCGTCCGGGGTCGCGCCCGGTTCGGCGTGGACGACGACGCCGAGCACCATCGTCCCGGCGGCGGCGCCGACCCAGCGCACCGTGAGGACGAGCGCGTTCGCCTCGCCGCGCTCGGAGGCCTCGACCTCGTTGCTGAGCCCGGTCAGCAGGGAGGTGAACATCGGCGCGATCGCGACGCCGAGCAGGACCAGCGCCGGCAGCAGCAGCCAGTAGCTGTCGTCGTCGGCGAAGACACCGAGCCAGGCGAAGGCAAGCGCCGCCGCCAGGTAGCCGACGATCGCCGGCCTGCGAGGGCCGACCCGGTCGGTGAGGCGGCCGACCCCGATCGTCACCACCGGGTTGAGCACGAAGGCGGGCACCAGGGCGACGGCGGCGAGCAGCGGCCCGTAGTCGAGCACGTGCTGGAAGTAGGTGGCGATGTAGATCAGGAACCCGTTGAGCACGAACTGGGCAGCGAACATCGCCAGCACGATCCCGACCAGCGCCCGGTTGCGCAGCAGGCCGACCTGCAGCAGGGGACTGGAGGAGCGCAGCTCGAGGACCGCGAAGGCGGCGATCACGCCGACCCCGGCGAGGAAGAGGAGGACGGTCGGCGCCGCGTCCCAACCCCAGACCAGCGCCTGCATCAGCGCCACCAGGGCGGCCGTGAGGCCGACGAACAGCACGCCGAGCCCGGCCCAGTCGAACGGCTGCGGCTCGCCGACCGGGCGGTTGTCGACGCGCAGCCAGCCGACCGCGGCCAGACCCGCCCCGACCACGGCCTGGAAGGCGAAGACGGCGCGCCACTCGATCGCTTCGGTCAGCAGGCCGGCAAGCGGCGGCCCGAGGATGAAGACGCTGGCGCCGATCGCGGTGTAGGCGCCGAGCGCCCGCCCCCGGTGGGCGAGCGAGACCCGGTTGGCGATCATCGCGGCGCTCGACGGGTAGAGCGTCGCCGCCCCCATCCCGGCGATCGAGAGACCGGCGATCAAGCCGACGAAGCCCGGCACCAGGGCGGCGACCCCGGAGCCGACCGCGAACACGCACAGCGCGATCACCAGCACCTCGCGGTGTCCGTAGTAGTCGCCCAGACGGCCCCCTGGCGCCGCGAACAGCGCCATCGCCAGGAAGAACGCGTTGACGACCCACTGGCCCTCGGACTCGGTCAAGCCGAGGTCGGCCACCACGGTCGGCTGGATCACCCCGAGCACCGTCTGGCCCAGGTAGCAGGCAAAGAAGGAGAGCCCGCCGAACCAGAGCGCCCAGCGACTCAGTCCCTGCGCTGTCGACTGGCTCACCGGCGGGACAGTACCCGCATCGGCAGACCGCCCTTGGGCGAGAGGGTCGGCATCTGGCGCACCGTCATCGTGCGACCGGGGAGGGCGTCGAGGCGGAGGCGCTGCAGCAGCATCGTCGCCACCAGCTTCACCTCGGTCTGGCCGAAGCGCTTGCCGATGCAGACCCGCTGGCCGCCGCCGAAGGGGACGTAGGCGCCGCGCGGCAGCGCCGCCTTGCGCTCCCTTTCGAAGCGCTCGGGGATGAAGGCCTCGGGGTCGGGGAAGACCTCGGGGATGCGGTGGCTGGCCCAGGAGCAGTAGTTGACGTAGGCGCCGCGGGGCACCGTGTGGCCGCCGAACTCGAAGTCGCGCACGGCGCGGCGCGGCCCGATCCAGGCCGGCGGGTAGAGCCGCAGCACCTCGTCGAGGACCATCTCCAGGTGGGGCATCTCGCGCTCCATCTGGTCGATCGTCGGCGTCGCCCCGCCCAGCACCCGGTCCTGCTCCTCCTGCAGCCGGGCGACGACCTCCGGGTGGCGGGCCAGCTCGTGCATCATGAAGGTCAGGGTCGAGGTCGAGGTGTCGTGGCCGGCGAACATCAGGGTCGCGACCTGGTCGCGGATCTCGCGGTCGGTGAACGCCTCTCCCCCCTCGCCGCGGACGCCGACCAGGAGGCTGAGGATGTCGCGCCGCTCCGGGTCGGGCGCGGCGCGACGGCGGGCGATCTCGCCGAGGACGATCTCATCCAGCACCGCCCGCGAGGCGAGCATCTTGCGCCAGGGCGAGCCCGGCCCGCGCAGCAGCCGCAGCGCGAAGTCGATCCCGTAGAAGCCGAGGGCGCGCTCGAAGTGCTCGGCCGCGGCCGCGCCCCTGCCGGCCTCGTCGGGGTCGAGCCCGAGCAGCGCCCGCATTGCGATCCGCATCGCCAGGTTGCGCATCCACTCGTAGACGTCGACCACGTCGCCGGGCGCCCCGAGCGCGGCGATCGCCGCCTCCGCCTCCGCCGCCATCGCCTCGGTCGCGGCGGTCACCTGCTCGCGGTGGAAGGCCGGCATCATGATCGCCCGGGCGCGGTCGTGGTAGGCGTCGTCGATCGTCAGCAAACCGTCGCCGAGCAGCGGGATCAGGTCGCCGAAGCTCGACTCGCGCCAGTGGAAGTTCTCCGGGTGGGCGACGGTGACGAAGTGGTTGGCCTCGGGCCCGAGCATGAAGCAGACCTGGCTGTGCAGCAGCCGCATGCTGAAGATCGGGCCGTGCTCTTCGTAGGCGGAGAGCAGCAGCGGCAGCGGATCGTGCGCGGCCCGGTGGGTGCGGGGGAGGCTGAAGTTGCGCGGGCCGGGCGGGAAGCCGCCGCGGCCGCGGCCGCGCAACTCGGCGTGGACGTCTTCGGCAACCCGGCGGACCGGGTTGGCGGAGAGCTGCTTCGGCCTCGGGGCCGGCTCGGTGGTATCGACCGTCGCCACCCGGCGATCATAACTGGCTGAGCAGCCAGTTTTTCTCGGCCACTCATTCCCAGAGCAGGCCGCCATCCGCCGCCTGCGGCCGGAGCTTCTGGATCGCCTCGGCCGCCGGTGCCCACCCCCTGCCCGGTTCCTGGCGGAGCAGTCCGGTTTCCCGGATCGCATTGAGGTCGCGGCTCAGCGTCTTTTCGGTCTTCGCCGCATAGGCCCTCGCGAGGCGGGGCGTGAGCGTCGGGATGTCCTGCTTGGCGACCGGGATCCCGGTCGCCTGAAACGCGCGGGACAGGTCGAGGACGAGATGGAGTCGGCGATTGTCGGACTCGCCGCGACGATCGCCCAGGCTCTGGTAGACGAACTGCTCCCACCGGTCCTCGAACTGAACCTTCCGGATCACCTCGAGCTGTTCCTGGAGCTGGTCGACGAAGCCCTGCGTCGCGTAGCGCAGGAAGGAGAGCACCCCGTCTGGGTCGCGGCTCGACAGGGCCAGCTGCCGGTAGTACTCGGAGCGGGTCAGGTTGTAGTGGTTGGACAGCAGCTGGCAGGTGGGGACGGGGAACCCGGCGCCGAGCAGGATCTGCAGCTCGAGCAGCCTGGCCGTGCGGCCGTTCCCGTCGCCGAACGGATGGATCCACGCCAGGTACAGGTGGGCGACGATCGCCTTCACGATTGCCAGCGGGGCGGCGAGCTGGGGCGCCGAGGCCGGCGGGCCGAATTCGTCTCCGTTGAGCCAGTCGCAGAGCCCGCGGAGGAGATCCTCGGCCTCCTCCGCGGGCGCCGCTCGGTAGGAGCCGACGACGACCGAGTGGCGCCGTATCTCGCCGGGAACCACCCCCTCTTCGAGCTCCAGGCCGTCGAGGATGAGGCGGTTGTACTCGCAGAGGCGGGCCACCGAAAACGGCAGCTGCGGATCGTCGAGCAGCTCCTCGCGCGCCACGTTGTAGGCGGCCAGCACGTTCTCGACCTCACGCTCGAGGTATTCCCGCGAGGGAGGCAGGTCGAGGCTCCGGTCGATGATCTGCCGCACCTCCTCCTCCGAGAGGGTGTTGCCCTCGATCGCGGTGGTGGCGAGCATCCCCTTGACGAGGTAGACCTCGAGCAGCTCGGCGGCGGCACCGGGAGACAGGAGGGCGCGCCCCACGTGCTGGCTCTTCGATTTGGCCTCGCCGAGGAGAACCCAGGTCAGCGCCGATACCGGGCGCAAATCGAGCTTGAAATCTATATGCGGATGGCTCTTGGAAAACCCCTTGTCACCAGGCATTCCGCGATTATAGGGCGTTATATGTCCAAGCCTGTGTCTAAGAAGGTGTCCGGAAGTTTCGTGCCGTGCGAATCAGCCGCGGTGGCTGAACAGCTCGAGCACGCGGTCGCCGAGGCGTAGCTCGGCGGCGCGGGCGTCGTCGAACCGGATCACCTCGCCGTCGCGGACGATCGCCAGCACGACCGGCGTCGCGTCGCGGCCGGCGGCCGGGCCGGCCTCCTCTGGCCCGATCTCGCGCTCGGCGATGTCGAGGCCCTCGCCGACCGTCAGCAGGTCCTCCATCACCTCGGTCACCTGCGGCGTCTCGGTCGAGAGGCCGAGCAGCCGGCCCGCCGCGCCGGAGGAGGTGATCACCGAGTCGGCGCCGCTCTGGTGCAGCAGGTGGACGTTCTCCTCCTCGCGCACCGAGGCGACGATCGTCGCGGTCGGGTTGAGCTCGCGGGCGGTCAGGGTGACCAGCACCGCGGTGTCGTCGCGGTCGGGGGCGACGATCAGAGCGGCGGCGTCGCGGGCGCCGGCCTCGACCAGCACCTCCTGGTCGGCGGCGCTGCCGGCAACCGCGGCCAGCCCGTCGGCGGTGGCGCGGGCGCGGGCGTCGGGCCGCGGCTCGATCGCGACTATCCGGCCGGGGTCGGTGCCCTTGCCGATCAGGGTCCGGACCGCGCTGCGGCCCTTGACCCCGTAACCGCAGACGATCGTGTGGTCCTTCAAGTTCCTCCTCCAGCGCGCCACCCGGTAGGCCTGGCGGCTCCGTTCGGCGAGTATCTCCAAGGTCGTTCCGACCAGCAGTATGAGGAAGAGGATGCGGACCGGGGTGACGAGGACGGTGTTGATCAGCCGCGCCTCGTCGGAGACCGGCCGGATGTCGCCGTAGCCGGTGGTGGTGACCGAGACGGTCGAGTAGTAGAAGGCGTCGAGCAGGCTGACCGAGCCGTCCTCGGGGTCGACGTAGCCGGCGCGGCCGGCGTAGGCGATCAGGGCGACCAGCGTCACCAGGGCCAGGGCGATCAGCACCCGGCCGCGGATCTTGCGCAGCGGGCCGGGCTCGCGGCCGGGCAGCTCGACCGCGGAGGCGGGCAGCGGCGCAGAGGCTGAGCCGGCCATCGCGCTAGGCCGCAGCGGCGGCGAGCTGGCCGCAGGCGGCGTCGATCTCGCGGCCGCGGGTGAGCCGCACGGTGGCGGTCAGCCCGCCCTCGGCGAGGATCGCCCGGAAGCGCTCGATCCGCTGCGGAGAGGAGCCGTCGTAGGCGCCGGTCGGGTTGTAGGGGATCAGGTTGACCTTGTAGCCGCGGGGGTCGAGCAGTGCCGCCAGCTGGCGGGCGTGCTCCGGCAGGTCGTTGACGCCGTCGAGCATCACGTACTCGACGAAGACGCGGCGCCGGCGGCGCGCCCGGTAGCGCTCGCAGGCGGCCAGCACCTCGGCCAGCGGGTGGCGGTCGTTGACCGGCATCAGCTGCGAGCGCAGACCATCGTTGGGAGCGTGCAGCGAGAGCGCCAGGCTGAGCGGCATGTCGCACTCGGCGAGGCGGTCGATCCCCGGCACCCAGCCGACCGTGGAGATCGCGGTGCGGCGGTGGGTGACCCCCAGCTCGGGCAGCCGCTCGCAGGCCGCCAGCACATTGTCGACGTTCATCGTCGGCTCGCCCATCCCCATGAAAACGACGTGGTCGATCGGTTCGACCCGGCGGAAGTGCAGCGCCTGGTCGAGGATCTCGTCGGCGCCGAGGTTGCGGCCGAACTTCATCTGGCCGGTGGCGCAGAAGGTGCAGGTCAGCGGGCAGCCGGACTGCGAGGAGAGGCAGACCGAGCGACGCCCGTCCCGGTAGCGCATCAACACTGCCTCCAGCGGCCGCCCGTCACCGGTCCGGAAGAGCGCCTTGACGGTGCCGTCGTCGGCCCGGGCCTCGGTCTCGACCGCCAGCGTGGAGAGCGGCACCGCGTCCGCCAGCCGCTGGCGCAGGGCAGCCGGCAGGTTGGTCATCTCCTCGTAGGAGCCGGCGCCGCGCGCCACCCACTCCCAAACCTGCGCCGCCCGGTAGGACGGCTCGCCGGCGGCGGTCAGGGTTGCGTCAAGCAGCGCTCGGTCCACCGGCCGAGTCTACGAGGCCGCCCCGCCCCGCCCGCTGAAGACTTTTTAGGCCCATGGCCCCAAAAAGTCTTCAGCCGTCCAGCCGAGCGAGGAGCTGGTCCGGGTCGAGGCCCTCGACTCGGACCAGCTTGTGGCGCGACTTGGCGCCGCGGACGAGGGTGACCCGCGAGGGCGCCACCCCGACCCGCTTGGCGATCAGCCGGCAGAGCGCCTTGTTGGCCTTGCCGTCGACCGGCGGCGCGGTCACCCGCGCCTGCAGCACGCCGTCCTCGACCCCGATCAGCTCGTCGCGGTGGCCGCGGGGGCGGAGGCGGACCGCGATCTCCGCCACCGCCGCCCCGCCTACAGCCCGGCCGCCTCGGCCAGCAGGTCGACCTGGTCGGGGTCGGCGGTGCAGGGGAAGAGGATCAACTCGTCGCAGCCGGCCTGCTCGTAGGCGGAGAGGTACTGGCGGACCTGGTCGAGGTCGGTGGCGGCGCCGGCGATGATGTAGCCGGCGATCTCCTCGCCGAGCCAGGCGTAGTAGTCGCCGAGCGCGGCGCGGGCGTTCTCCTCCGCCCCGTCGCCCAGCGAGTAGTAGCCGAGCGCCATCGTCCGCAGCTCGCCCTCGTTGCCGGCGTCCTTCCACGCCTGGCGCGCCTTGCCCGCCATCTCGGCGAATTCTTCCGGGCCGGACCCGCCGGCGATCCAGCCGTCGCCGAAGCGGGCGGCGCGAGCGAACGCGGCATCGGCGTGGCCGCCGAGGACGAGCCGCGGCCGGTCATCGACGAGAGGCCCGACCCGATCCTCCGCCCAGGTCTGCCGGATCGTCTCCAGCTGGGCGTCGAGGAGGCGGGCACGGCCCTGGTAGTCGACCCCGCTCACCTCGTAGTCGTCCTCGCGGGCGCCGAGCGCGATCCCGAGAGTGAGGCGGCCGCCGGAGAGCGCCTGCACGCTCAGCGCCTGCTTGGCCAGCAGCACCGAGTTGGCGCGCGGCGGGCCGACGAGGACGGTGGTGCAGAGCCCGATCCGCTCGGTCACGGCGGCGGCGCCGGCCAGCGCGGTCAGCGGCTCGTAGTTGTCGTAGAGGATGCGGTCGATCGTCCCGAGGCTGGAGAAGCCGCGTCGCTCGGCGCGGCGCGCCCACTCGATCAGTTGCTCGCCGGTGGCGCCGGGGACAGCGTTGGGCAGGCCGATTCCAAGGTCCATCTCAGTGCACGCTCCGGGGGTCGGGGGAAGGTGGCCGAACCCTAGCGGGGCGGGATCGCCGGCCCGAGCGGCCGGCGGCCACTGACTACGATGGCTGGCAGGGCAGGGCAGAAAACCAGAGGAGGCGAGGTATGAGCGGACAGGCGAAGCGAATCGACGAGATGGAGGCGGTCTTCCTCGGCGCGTTCAAGCGCGCCCGGGCCGAGCTCGGGATCGAGTCGTTCGGGATGCAGATCATCGACATGCCCCCGAACTACGACAACTACCCCGAGCACGACCATTCCGAAGACGGCCAGGAGGAGGCATACCTGGTGCTGCGCGGCGGCGGCGAGATCGAGATCGACGGCGAGCGCTTCCCGCTCGACCCCGACCACGCCGCCGGGGTGGCGCCGGGAACGCCGCGCAAGGTCTGGCCGGGGCCTGACGGGATCCGGCTGGTGGTGATCGGAGGCGTCCCCGGCAAGGCCTACGAGGCCCCGGAGATCTCCAAACTGGGTTCCCCCGACCCGATGGCGGCGAGTTAACCTTTAGGACGTGCTCAGGCGCCTCTCGTTTGCGGCGGCGTTGCTGGCGACTCTCCTGGTCGCAGGGCCGGCGGCCGCCGCGGCGGCGCCCACCAACGATCACGACGGCGACACGGTCGTGGTCGTGGTCGGCGACGTAACGGTCGGCCCGGCCGAAACCGTCGACGGCGTCTTCGTGGTCAGCGGCGACGTAATCGTCGCCGGCGAGGTCGACGGCACGGTCGCGGTGCTGAGCGGCGACGTCCAGGTGTCCGGCCGGATCGACGGCGATCTCTTCCTGGCCAGCGGCAGAGCGCGACTGCTGCCCTCCGCCGAGGTGACCGGCGACGTTCGCTACGGCGACGAGGAGCCGGCGATCGCCGCCGGCGCCACGGTCGGCGGCGAGGTCGAGAAGGAGGACTGGCCCGAGCTCGGCGCCGGCGCGGTCTGGATCGCCGGCTTCGCGGTCTGGCTGGGGACGAGCGTCTCCGCCGCCCTGCTCGGTCTCTTCCTGATCCTGCTCGCGCCGCGGGCCGCCGACGCGGTCGCCGCCCGCTCGCGGGAACGGATCGGGCCGCTGATCGCGATCGGCATCGCGATCGCGATCGCGATGCCGCTGGCCGTGGCGATCGCCGCGGTTACGGTGCTGGGCCTACCGCTGGCAATCGCGATCGGGCTGGCGCTGCTGCCGGTCGCCGCCATCGCCTATGTCTCCTCCGCCTGGGCGCTGGGGCGGCGAATCGTCGGCCCCCCGCGCGACCGCTACCTCGCCTTCCTGGCCGGGATCGGGATCCTCAGCGCGGTCGGGCTGGTCCCCGTCCTCGGGCCGCTGGTCTGGCTGGCCGCCACCGTCTTCGGCCTCGGCCTGCTGGGCGCCGCTATCGGGGCGGCGCGTGGGGCGCCGGAGCCGGCTCGAACCCCGGGCAGCTGAGCACCGGCAGCGGCGGGTAGCGCGGGAAGCGCTCGTCGTCGCGGGAGCGCTCGCAGAGCGAGAAGACCGAGCCGCGGGTGTTGGGCACCAGCCGCCGGTGGCGGCAGCGGTCGCAGAGGCCGGCCTCGATTTCCGCCCAACGTGCCAGGGGGGCAAGGATAGAAGGGCGGGCGCCGCCTGCCCGATGGCTAGCTTTGGGACGGTGAACGGGACGGCAAGCCTCTTCGACGCCGACGCCGGCGCCTACACCGGGACGGTCGAGGTGGTCGGCGTGATCTTCCGCGCCGAGGACGACGGCTACGCGGTGCTGGAGGTGCAGGAGGCCGGCTCGGGCGAGGGCTTCGCGCTGGTCGGCCCGGTCGCCCACCTCGCCGCCGGCGACCGGGCCGAAGTGAGCGGCGAGTGGCAGACCCACTCCCGCTACGGGCGCCAGTTGCGTGCCCGGGGCGCGCTGCCGCTCGACCCGGCCGACCGCGAGGGCCAGGTCGCCTACCTGACGACGCTGCGCCACATCGGCCCGGCCCGCGCCGAGCGCCTCGTCGACGAGCACGGCGAGGGGGTGCTGCAAGCGATCGCCGCCGACCCGCAGCGGGTCTTCTCGGCGCTGAAGGGGGTCAGCGCCGACCAGGCGGCGGCCGCGACCGAAGCCTGGCACGCCAGCCGCGCCGTCCGCGACCTGCACGTGCAGCTGGCCCCGCACGGGCTGGCCCACCTGGCGGCGCCGATCCACGCCCGCTACGGCGAGCGCTCGATGACCGTCCTGCACGAGGACCCCTACCGGCTGACCGAGGTCGACGGCGTCGGCTTCGCCCGCGCCGACCGGATTGCGCTGGCCGCCGACGTGCCGCCGGAGTCGAGCCGCAGGGCCCAGGCCGCCGCCTACTTCGCGCTGAGCGAGGCCGAGCAGCAGGGCAACAGCTTCCTGCCGCTGGACGAGCTGGGACGGCGCACGGCGCGCCTGCTGGGGCTCGCCCCCGACCCCGACGTGCTGCTCGAAGCGCCGGGTCTGGTCGAGGACGAGGGTCGGGTCTACCGCGACCTCACTCACGCCAGCGAGCTGGCGGTGGCGGCGACGCTGCGCGAGCGGCTGGCCCAGCCGCCCCACCTCGACCACGATCCGGGCGAGGAGCCGGGCGAGCTCGACAACGGGCAACGGCTGACTGACGAGCAGTGGGCGGCGGTCCGCGGCGCCTTCGCGTCCCGGGTCTCGGTCCTGACCGGCGGCCCCGGGGTCGGCAAGACGCTCTGCACCAAGGGGATCGTCGCCGAGGCGGAAGCGGCGGGGCTGCGGCTCGCCCTCTGCGCGCCGACCGGCCGCGCCGCGCGGCGGATGGAGGAGGCGACCGGCCACGAGGCGATGACGATCCACCGCCTGCTCGAGTGGATGCCGGGCCGCCAGCCGACTCACCGACCCGGCCACCCGCTGCCCGCCGACCTGGTGATCGTCGACGAGTCCTCGATGCTCAACCTGCGCCTGGTCGAGGTGCTGCTGGGCGGGCTCGCCGAGTCGACCCACGTCGTCTTCGTCGGCGACGCCGACCAGCTGCCGCCGATCGGGGCGGGCAAGCCGTTCGAGGACCTGATCGCCTCCGAGGCGGCGCCGGTGGTGCGGCTGACCCAGATCTTCCGCCAGGCGGCCCGCTCGATGATCACCACCGCCGCCCACGAGATCAACCGGGGGCGCGAGCCCCACCTCGAGCCCGGCCCCGAGCAGGACCACGACTTCTTCTTCATCGACCGGCCGAACCCGGACCGGGCGCTGGAGACCGTGGTCGAGGTGGTCGCCGAGCGGGTGCCGGCGCGGTTCGGGTTCGACCCGGTGCGCGAGGTGCAGGTGCTGGCCCCGATGTACCGGGGCGCGGTCGGGATCGACGCCCTCAACGAGCGGCTGCAGGCGCGGCTCAACCCGGACGGCAAGCGGGCGCTGAGCGACCGCTTCCGGATCGGCGACCGCCTGATCCAAACCCGCAACTCGCACGAGCTGGGACTGATGAACGGATCGATCGTCTTCCTGCGCTCCGACGACCCGGCCGAGGAATCGATCGTGGTCGACACCGACGAGGGCGGCACCCTGGTCATTCCCTACGGGGAGACGGCGACCCTGAAGCTCGCCTACGCGATCTCGGTCCACAAGGCGCAGGGCTGCGAGGTGCCGGTCGTGGTCGGGGTCTGCCACCGCTCGCACGCCCGGATGCTGACCCGGCCGCTCCTCTACACGGCGATCACCCGCGCCCGCAGCAGCTGCGTGCTGGTCGGCGACCGGTCGGTGATGGCCGGCGCGGTGCGGCGCGACGAGGGCGGTGGCCGCCACTCCGGGCTGGCCGAGCGCCTGCGCGGCTGAGCCCCGGTCGCGTCCGGGCCGGAGGCCAGGGTTCAGGGCCCTCAGGCCAGAACCTCGCAAAGGACCCACTCGATGAAACGTCTTGCCGCGATCCCCGTCGCCCTTGCCATCGCCCTGCTCGCCTGCATCGCCCTCCTGACCGGCTCCGGCACCGCCACCGCCGCGCCCGGGAAGCCGGCGGCGCTGCCCGGCAAGCAGGTGGAAGCGATCGTCAACCTGAGGCGCCCCGGCGGCCTCAACCGGTTCGTGCGCCGCGTCTCCGACCCGGGCTCGCGCCACTACCGCCGCTACGCCAGCGTCGAGCGGCTGGTCGCCCGGTTCGGCGCCAAGCCGCGGACCAGGAAGCGGGTTCTGGCCTGGTTCGCGGCGCGCGGGGTGGCGGCGAGAGCCGACCGGACCGGCAGCTTCGTCACCGCCACCCTCTCGGCCCGCCGCGCCGCCCGGATCTTCCGGGGGGCCGGCGGCGCCACCGCCAGCGCCTCGGTCGTTGCCCCGGCCGTCCCGGCCGGGCTGCGTGGCGCCGCCCGCGACGTCGCGCTGATCGACGCCGATCTCGCCCCGACCCGCCACTCGGCCTCACCCGCCAGCGCCACCGGCCCGGCCGCCGCCAGCGCGAACGGCAAGGGCGTCTACTCCTCGCCGCTCCCCCACTCCGGCGCCTCGCGGGGCTGCGCCGCCGGCAGCAGCGGCGGCGAACCCGGCTCGCCGCCTTTCACCCCGAACCAGTACCTGACCGCCTACGGCCATGCCGCGATGCACGCCAAGGGCCTGAAGGGGCAGGGACAGACCGTCGCCGTGGTCGAGACCGGAGGCTTCAGGCGCGCCGACATCGAGACCTTCGCGCGCTGCTTCGGGGTCAAGGCGCCGCCGACCCGAGCGATCCCGGTTCTCGGCAAGCGGCCGCTGCCCGCCGAAGACGAGACGACGCTCGACCTGGAGATGCTCTCGGTCGGCGCCCCGCGGCTCGACCGGATCCTCGTCTACGAGGGCCCGAGCTCGCTGGTCGGCGTCGTCGTCACCGCCGCCTCCGCGCTCGGCAACCGCGGTCACCGTCCCGACGTGATCTCGATCTCGCTGGGCTTCTGCGAGCCGCAGATGCGCGGCAACCTGGCGCTGCGCAATGCGATCGACGCGGTCTTCGGGTTTGCCGCCGGGGCGGGGATCTCGGTCCTCGTCTCCGCCGGAGACCAGGGCTCGAGCGGCTGCCGGGTCGAACCGGAAGGGGAAATCAGCGCCCTGCCGGTGCTGGCGGTCAGCCTGCCCGCCTCCTCGCCCTACGCGACCGCGGTCGGCGGCACCAACCTGGAGTTGAGCGCCAAGAACCGGATCAAGCGGGAGATCGTCTGGAACGACTCGCCGGGCATCCCCTGGGGCGGCGGCGGTGGCGGCAGCATCATCTCCCCCCGCACCCCCTGGTGGCAGCGAGCCTCGAAGCGGTACGGCCCGGGCCGCAAGGTGCCGGACATCGCCGCCCTCGCCGACATCGTCCCGGGCTACGCCTTCTACTGCACGGCGGCGCCGTGCCGCAGCGGCGCCGAAGTCGTGCCCGGCTGGTCGCGGGTGGGCGGGACCAGCGCCGCGGCGCCGCTGATGGCGGCTGGCATCGCGCTCGCCAACCAGTACGCGGAGCGCCGCGGCCAGCGGCGGCTCGGCTTCCTCAACCCGCTGCTCTACGAGCTCGGCTCAGACAGGCGGAAGCGGCGCGGCGCCTTCAACGACGTCACGGTCGGCAACAACGACATCGGCCGGGCGCTGCCGCCCGCCGCCGGAGGCGGCTCGCCGCTCGGCTGCTGCTCGGCCAGCCGCGGCTACGACTGGGCCAGCGGCTGGGGCTCGGTGAAGGTGCCGGGCCTGGCCAAGCTGGCGGTCGGCGCCGCGAGGCGGTAGGCGGCGCAACCTCAGGGCAACCCGGCCCCCGGGCACGGCGGCAATACTGCGGCGGTGGGCGAGGGGGCGAAACCGCGGCTGCCGCTGGCCGAGATCGCGATCACCCTGGCCGGGATCGCGCTGATCGCCGGCCTGGTGGTGGCGGTGCCGGCCTTGCGCGAGGCCTTCTCCTCGGCGCTGCGCGGCGACCACGAGGCGGTCCGCACCGAGATCGACAGCCTCGGTGTCTGGGGCCCGGTGCTGATCGTCGCCCTGGCGCTGATCCACGCGGTGGTCTTCTACCCGGCTGAGATCGTCGACGCCGCCGCCGGCTACGCCTATGGCTTCGGCCCGGCCCTGGCGCTGACGATGACCGGCTGGGTCCTGTCCGGGCTGCTCTGCTTCGCGGTCGGACGCTCGGTCGCCCGGCCGCTGCTCGAACCGCTGGCTCGGCGAGCAGCGGTTCGAGCGGATCGAGGCGGCAATCGAGCGCGGCGGCGCCGGCCTGCTGATCGCGATGCGGCTGATCCCGATCCTGCCGTTCAGCATCGTCTCCTACGCGGCCGGCGCCGCCCGGGTCCCGACCTGGCGCTTCGTATGGACCACCGCCATCGGCTATATCCCAATCACCGCGATGTTCGTCTACCTCGGGACCAGACTGGAGAGCATCTCGGTGACCGACCCGCAGGTCCTCGCCGGCGCCGCCGGCCTCCTGCTCCTGCTTGCCGCCGGCCACTGGGCACTGCGCCGCCAGCGCCGCCGCGACCCAGCCTGAAACCCATCGCGCGGTTCCTTTCGGACGCATCGCGTCCGAAAGGAACCGCGCAGCGATTCTCGTTCGGGGCGGCCCGAGCGCGGGCGCTTGAACACGAGTTCCTGCTACGGTGCCCCCGTTAGGGCCGGTTGAGACCGGCAAAGTTTGTGCCTAGCGCTCGCGTCGTTGCTTCACCGCATGGTCCGCGTTCGCAGCACACTATGTGGAGGCAATAGATGCCCACTGGAACGGTTAAGTGGTTTAGCGACGACAAGGGCTACGGGTTCATCACGCCCGACGACGGTTCGAAGGACGTTTTCGTCCATCACACCGCAATCGTCGGCGAGGGCTTTCGGTCCCTGACCGAGGGCTCCAAGGTGTCCTACGAGTCCGAAGAAGGCCCCAAGGGCCCGGCCGCCGCGAGCGTTCAGCAGACTTCCTAAGTCCGCACCGCGCTTCAAGCAGCATCGAAGCCCGCCTCTCGGCGGGCTTCGTTATGAAGGGACCCGAATGAGCAGCCGAGACGACCTCCGCAACATCGCGATTATCGCCCACGTCGACCACGGGAAGACGACGCTGGTCGACGCGATGCTGTGGCAGACCGGCACCTTCCGCAAGGGCCAGGACGTCGCCGAGCGGGTGATGGACTCGATGGACCTGGAGCGCGAGAAGGGGATCACGATCCTCGCCAAGAACACCGCGGTCACCCGCGGTGAGACGAAGCTCAACATCGTCGACACCCCCGGCCACGCCGACTTCGGCGGCGAGGTCGAGCGGGCGCTGACCATGGTCGACGGGGCGCTGCTCCTGGTCGACGCCTCCGAGGGGCCGCTGCCGCAGACCCGTTTCGTGCTGCGCAAGGCGCTGGAGCGCAAGCTGCCGATCATCCTCGTCGTCAACAAGGTCGACCGGCCGGACGCCCGGATCGCCGAGGTGGTCGACGAGGTCTACGAGCTGTTCATCGACCTCGACGCCGACTCCGACCAGATCGACTTCCCGATCGTCTACACCAACGCGAAAGCCGGCTGGGCCTCGCTCGAGGAGGGGGTCGAGGGGACCGACCTCTCCCCCCTGCTCGACCTGATGCTGGAGAAGATCCCGGCCCCGCAGTTCGACCCCGAGGCGCCGCTGCAGGCGCACGTCACCAACCTCGACGCCTCGCCCTACGTCGGGCGGCTGGCGATCTGCCGGGTCCACCAGGGTGAGATCCGCTCCGGCCAGCAGATCGCCTGGTGCCGGGCCGACGGCAGCGTCGCCCGCGCCGCGGTCTCCGAGCTCTACGTCACCGAGGGGCTGGAGCGAGTCGCGGCCGAGCGGGCCGGGCCGGGCGAAATCATCGCCGTCGCCGGGCTCGACGAGGTGACGATCGGCGAGACGCTGGCCGACCCGGAGGACCCGCGACCGCTGCCGGTGATCACCGTCGACGAGCCCTCGCTCTCGATGGTGGTCGGGATCAACACCTCGCCGCTGGCCGGCCAGGAGGGCCAGAAGCTGACCGCCCGCCAGATCCGCGCCCGGCTCGACGCCGAGCTGGTCGGCAACGTCTCGCTGCGGGTCAACGACACCGACCGGCCCGATGCCTGGGAGGTGCAGGGGCGCGGCGAGCTGCAACTGGTCGTGCTGCTGGAGATGATGCGGCGCGAGGGCTTCGAGCTGACCGCCGGCCAGCCCCAGGTCCTGACCCGCCAGGTCGAGGGCAAGCTGCACGAGCCGGTCGAGAGGCTGGCGATCGACGCCCCCGAGGAGCACGTCGGCGCGATCACCCAGATGCTGGCCGGCCGCAAGGGCCGGCTGGAGCAGATGGTCAACCACTCGACCGGGTGGGTGCGGATGGAGTACCTGGTCCCGGCCCGCGGCCTGATCGGGTTCCGCACCGAGTTCCTGACCGAGACCCGCGGCAGCGGCCTCCTCCACCATGTCTTCGACCGCTGGGAGCCCTGGGCCGGGGAGCTGCGCACCCGCCAGACCGGCTCCCTGGTCGCCGACCGCCGCGGCCAGACCGCCGGCTACTCGCTGATGAGCCTGCAGGACCGCGGGACCCTCTTCGTCGGCAGCGGCGAGGAGGTCTACGAAGGGATGATCGTCGGTGAAAACGCCCGCTCCGAGGACCTCGACGTCAACCCGACCAAGGCCAAACAGCAGACCAACATGCGCGCCGCCAGCGCCGACGTCCTGGTCCGGCTGGCGCCCCCCACCCGGCTCAGCCTGGAAGCCTCGCTGGAGTTCGTGCGCGAGGACGAGTGCGTCGAAGTCACCCCCGAGTCGGTCCGCCTGCGCAAGCTGATCCTCGACAGGGTCCAGCGCGCCAAGGCCGCGAAGCGCCGCGACGCCGCCCCAGCCGCCTAAGGGCTTGGTCCCGGGGCCGTCGCGCGACGCCCGGATCAGGATCGCCCGCGGCGCTCGATCAGCTCCGCGAGCCGCTCGATCACCTGCTCCGGTTCGCTTTCGAAGACCTCGCCGGTGACGATGGAGACCGTGTACCCGGCGCGCTGCAGCTGCTCGCGGCGCTCGCGGTCGCGGACGAACGCGCCACGGGTGCCGTGGGTCTCGAAGAAGTCGAGTTCGACCACGAGGCGCAGGTCGTCCCAGAAGAAGTCGAGCTCATGGCCGAGCAGGTTGAAGCCGGTCGCCGGCGCGGGCAACCCGCGGCGCTCGATCCGATCCAGCAGTGACCGCTCCGCCTCGGAACGCGTGAAGCGAGGCGGCCGATAGCCGGCGACCGCCTCGCCGAGGGAACGGGCGCCGCGGTGACCGCGGTTGCGCGCGACCACGTCGTCGATCTTGCGGACATCGATCAGCCCCAGCTCTTCGGAGCGCTCGAGCATGCGGTCGAGTCGACGCCGATCCAGCTCCGCCGCCTGGTCGAGCAAGGTCCGCGCCGGCGAGGTAACCGGGATGTTGCGCACCAGCGCCCGATCGGCGTCGGTGAGCGAAGCCGACCGGTGCAGGCGGAGCGGCGGGCGCGCCGAGCGGGGGCTCGGGGCGGTGACGTGGAACGGGGAAGGGCTGTGCCGCGCCAACCCCCAGAGCCAGGCCGCGGAGTAGTGGCTGAGCAGGGCGCCGCGACCGCAGGCGAGCACGGCTCCCAGGCACTCGCCGTGCGGAGACAGGTTCGTGTGCCCGACCGCATAGACGCCTCGATATAGGCGGTGGAGGAAGCCGTCCTCGCAAAGGCGAGCCACCGATCGCCTCGAGTATCCCAGTGGCCCGGTCAATTGCCGGATCGAGACCACACCGTGTTGCCGCTGCGCCAGAGCCGCCATTCGCCCATGCCGCGCTGCCACCACAGGGCGCTGTCGAGCTTTGGGACCCATGCAGTGCAGAAGCTCTACAGCGCCCCCTTCTCTCCCCCCCTTCGACAGGAGCAATAGGCTGCGGCCGTGGCAAAGTGGAGCGTGCTCTCGGTGCTGGCGGCGGCTCAGTTCCTGATGGTCCTGGACCAGGCGGTGATGAACGTCGCGATCTCGCAGCTGGTCGAGGACTTCGACACCACGGTGACTACGATCCAGGCGGTGATCGCGCTCTACGCGCTGGTCATGGCCGGGCTGATGCTGACCGGCGGCAAGCTCGGCGACCTGCTGGGCCGGCGGCGGGCATTCGCGATCGGGCTCTGCATCTACGGCGCCGGCTCGGCGCTGACCGCCGCCTCCTGGAGCGTGCCGACCCTGACCCTCGGCTGGTCGGTGCTGGAGGGGATCGGCGCGGCGCTGGTGCTGCCGGCGATGGTCGCCCTGGTCGCCGGCAACTTCCAGGGCTCCGACCGCGCCCTCGCCTACGGCGTCCTGGGCGGGGTCGCCGGGGCCGGAATCGCGGTCGGCCCGATCCTCGGCGGCTGGGTGACGACCGACCTGACCTGGCGGCTCGTCTTCGTCGGCGAGGTCGTGGTCGCGCTGGGGATCCTGCTCGGCACCCGGGTGATCCGCGAGCCGGAGCGGGTGGCGAGCGCCCGCGGCCTCGACTGGGTCGGCGGGGTGCTCTCGGCGCTCGGCCTCGGCCTCATCGTCTTCGGCGTCCTGCAGGCCGGCACCTGGGGCTGGCTGTTCCCCCAGAACTCGCCGGTCGAGCCCTTCGGCTTCTCGCTCGCCCCGTTCGTGGTCGCCGCCGGCGGCCTCGTCCTCGCCGGCTTCCGGGCCTGGGAGCGGCGCCGCGAGACCCGCGGCGAGGAGCCGCTGCTGCACTTCCGGCTGCTCTCGATCCCCGGCCTGCGCGGCGGGACCGGGATGCTGCTGGCCCAGAACCTGGTCCTGATGGGCATCTTCTTCACGGTCCCGCTCTTCCTCCAGATCGTCCAGGGCCTCGACGCGCTCGACACCGGGGTCCACATGCTGCCGGCCTCGGCCGGCCTCTTCGCCAGCGCGATCGCCGGCTCCGCCCTGGCCAAGCGGTTCGCGGCGCGGGGCCTCGTCCGGGTCGGCCTGGCGATCGTCTTCGTCGCAACGCTGCTGCTGCTGGAGACGATCGAGCCCGAGCTCGACAGCGGCTCGTTCCTGGCCGCGATGGGCGTGCTCGGGGTCGGGATGGGGCTGATCGTCTCCCAGCTCGGCAACGTCGTCCAGTCGGCGGTCGGGGACAGGGACCGCAGCGAGGCGGGCGGCATCCAGTACACGGCGCAGCAACTCGGCTCCTCGCTCGGCACCGCGATGCTGGGCGCGGTGGTGATCACCGGCCTGCTCACCGCCTTCTCCGCCAACGTCGCCGACAACCCGGCGATCGGCGACCAGGTCGAGCAGCAGGTGGAGGTGCGGCTCAGCTCCGGCGGCAGCTTCGTCGCCGCGTCCGAGGTCGAAGCAGGGGCCGAGCGGGCCGGCCTCGACCCGCAGACCACCGCCGCCCTGGTCGATGACTACGAGGACGCCCAGCTGAAGGCGCTGAAGACGGCGTTCCTGATCGCGGCGCTACTCGTCCTCGCCTCCTTCTTCGCCACCCGCAACCTGCCGACCCGGCGCTTCGAGGAGCTGGAAGCAGAGGGCGAGCGGGCGCCGCCCACCCCGGCCTGACCCCGGCCGGCCGCGCTCAGGCGTCCCGCGCCTCGACCCGGCCGCCGGCGATCGCCTCGACCAGCGCCGCGTGGTCGCGCTCGCTCTGGTCGGCGTAGGCCTCGGCGAAGGCGGCGAGCGCCCGCTCGAAGGAGTCGCCGCGGCCGAGGTAGGCCCCGATCGCGACCCGGTCGCCGGAGCGGGCGTGCGCGCGGGCCAGGGTCCAACCGCAGATCCGCGCGTAGAGCTCCAGCGCGTGCGGGGTCATCCGCTCGACGTCGGCGGAGCGCTTCCAGTCCCAGAGCTGGCGGATGCAGAAGTCGCGCGGCCGTTCGTCCATCCCCGGCGAGCGGCACCAGCCGAGGAAGATGTCGGAGGCGGACTGCATCAGCCGCTGCCCTTCGACCACACGCTGGCCCTGGTTCTCGAACCCGGACGCCCCGGCATGGCGCTCGAGGACCGACGGCGGCGCCTCCTTGGCCTGGAGGAAGAGCGGGTCGCGGTCGTCGGCGCCGGTCAGCAGGATCACCCAGGAGCGGGTGCCGACGCTGCCGACCCCGACCACCTTGTGGGCGAGGTGACGGAAGCGGTAGCCGTCGAACAGGTGGCGGCGGTCGCCGGGCAGGCTCTCGCGGTAGTGGCCGAGGACCGTCCGCATCGCCCGCTCGAACCGGCCGGCGTCGTCGGGCGGCAGCAGCTGCTCGACCGGGACGATCAGCGGCGGGTCGGCCCGGAAGCGCAGCTCCCCGTCGACGTTTTCGGTCAGCCGGTCGAGGGCCCGCATCCGGTCCTTGCCGCGCGCCTTCGCCACCCCCCTGCGGACCCGCTTCGCCAGCTTCGCTTCCGCCTCGATCTCCCCCAGCACCGACTCGACGTCGAGCCGCGCGTACCAGAGGTCGAGGTTGGTCCGGGAGCCGAACTCGCGCATCGCGGTGCGGTAGCTGCGGGCCGCCTCGAGCACGGCGCGCCGCCGCTGCTTGCGCTTGAAGCCGTTTTCGCGGCCGGCGATCGCGAAGCTGGCGGCAAGCCGCTTCACGTCCCACTCCCAGGGTCCCGGCAGCGTCTCGTCGAAGTCGTTGAGGTCGAAGACGAGCCGGCGGGCCGGCGAGGCGAAGGCGCCGAAGTTGGCCAGGTGGGCGTCGCCGCAGGCCTGCACCCGCAGCCCCGAGGCGGGGGTGCGGGCGAGGTCGGCGGCCATCACCGCGGCGGCGCCACGGAAGAAGGCGAAGGGCGAGGTCGCCATCCGCGCGTGGCGAATCGGGACCAGGTCGGGGACGCGGGTCTCCGCTTGGCGCTCGAGGATCGCGACCGGGTCCTCGCGCCCGGGACCGGCCTCCCACTCCGCGTGGGAGGAGCGGGGCGCCCCCGCCCGCGCCGCCTTACCGGTGGCGGCGCGTTCGGAGGCGTCCATGCCCTAGACGGTAGCGGCGGCCTGCTCGGACTGCGAGTCGCGGGCGCCGTCGGCCTGCTTGGCCTCGGCCTCCGGGGTGGTCTCGTCGATGTTGCGCGGCAGCAGCACCTCGCGGGCGATCACCAGGCGCTGGATCTGGCTGGTCCCCTCGTAGAGCTGCATGATCTTCGCGTCGCGCATCAGTTTCTCGACCGGGTACTCCTTGATGAAGCCGTAGCCGCCATAGACCTGGACGGCGTCGACGGTGTTCTCCATCGCCGAGTCGGCGGCGAACCGCTTCGCCTCCGAGGAGACCAGCGTGTTGCGCTTGCCCTGGTCGAGCGTCACCGCCGAGTTCCAGACCAGGAGGCGGGCGGCGTCGACCTTGGTCGCCATGTCGGCGATCATGAACTGGATCGCCTGGTGCATCGCGATCGGGACCCCGAACTGGACCCTTTCTTTCGAGTACTCCGCGGCGTACTCGAAGGCGGCGCGGGCGATCCCGACCGCCATCGCCGAGACCCCGGGCCGGGTCCGGTCGAGGGTCATCATCGCCAGTTTGAAGCCCTTGTTCTCCTCGGCCAGCAGGTTCTCGGCCGGGATCTCGACTTCGTCGAAGGAGATGGTCGCGGTGTTGGAGGCCCGCTGGCCCATCTTGTCCTCCTTCTTGTCGACCGTGACCCCGGGCAGGTCGGCGTCGACCACGAAGGCGCTGATCCCACGGTGGCCGGCCTCCGGGTCGGTCTTGGCGTAGACCGTGAACCAGTTGGCGTAGCTGCCGTTGGTGATGAAGCACTTGGAGCCGCTGATCACGTACTTGTCGCCCTTCTTCACGGCCCGCGTCTTCATCCCGCTGACGTCGGAGCCGGCGTCGGGCTCGGTGAGGCAGAAGGAGGCCAGCTTCGGCTCCTCGCAGAGCATCCCCAGGTACTTCTTCTTGGTCTCCTCGGAGCCGCCGAGGGTGACCGGCGCCGAGGCCAGCCCGTTGGCCATCAGCGAGGTGCCGATGCCCGAGCAGCCCCAGCCCATCTCCTCCTCGATCAGGCAGCCGGAGAGGTAGTCGAGCCCGGGCCCCCCGTAGGTCTCGGGGATGTGGGTGTTCATCAGCCCCACCTCCCAGGCCTTGTCGACCACGTCCTGCGGCCAGGTGCCGTCTTTGTCGTACTCCCAGGCGACGCTGCGCATCTCTTTCTCCGCGAAGCTGTGAGCCAGCTCGCGCAGGTCCTTCTGCTCGTCGGTAAGCGTGAAGTCAACCACCGGTCGGACTCCTTTTTCGTCGGTGCCTAAGTCTGCTTGGCGCGCGCCGCCTGCCACGGAGGCGTTCTGCCGATTGACTGGTCAGTCAACCAACTGAAAGATTAGCGAATGGCCCTCCCCCATGCGGGGGGTACCCTGGGTTTCGTGGAGCTTGCGCTGGCGATGACGACGGTCGAGAAAGGCACCGTCCTGGTGCTGGTCTGCGTGCTCGCCGCCCCCATCGCGGCGCTGATGTTCGCCCGCTCCGGAGAGGCTTGGCGCTCGCTCGGCAAGGGGCCGCTGGCGATCGAGCCCGAGCAGCGACCGCCGCCGGGCCGCGAACCGAGCCCGGCGGTGGAGCGCGCCGTCCGCGCCGCCGAGGTGCGGCAGATGCTCGAAGCGAAGGCGGCCCGGCAGCGACGCCGCGGCGAGCGGCCGCTCGATGTCGACGCGGAGCTGAGACGACTGCTCGGCGCCGACGCCGAGGCGGACCGCTGGCTGGCCGATTTCGTAGGATCGGGTTGATGCCCGAAGACCCCGCAGAGAACCTGTACGAAGTGGACGACCTGCTGGTCCAGCCGGGGACCTACTTCAACCCCCAGACCGAGGTCGTCGTCGTCGTCGACGACTCCGCCTCGATCGACCAGGAGGTCTTCAACATGGAGGCCTACGAGGGCGCGGAGTGGGTGCGGATCTCCGAGGAGATCCCGATCGACGAGGACGGCCGCGACCGCGTCCTCGAGACCTTCCAGACCCACTATCACCCCGGCGCCTCCGGCTCCGTCTCCACCACCGCCCTCGAGCAGGGCGACGACGAGACCGACGCCGACGAGGAGGGGCAGGACCCCGGGCGAGAGGACTAGGCCAGATGCTTTCCGAGGGCGACCAAGCTCCTGACTTCACGCTGCCCGATCAGAACGGCGATCCCGTCACGCTGTCTGAGCTGCGCGGGCAGACCGTCGTCCTCTACTTCTATCCCCGCGCCGACACCCCCGGCTGCACCACCCAGGCCTGCGGCGTCCGTGACCGTTCCGCCGAGTACGAGGCGGCCGGGGCGCGGGTGCTCGGCGTATCGCCGGACGAGCCGGGGGCGATCAAGAAGTTCGACGACAAGCACGGGCTCGGCTTCACCCTGCTCGGCGACGTCGACCATTCCGTGGCCGACGCCTACGGCGCCTGGGGCGAGAAGTCGATGTACGGCAAGAAGTTCATGGGGATGCTGCGCGCCACCTTTGTCATCGACGCTGGCGGCAAGGTCGCCAAGGTCTTCCCCAAGGTGCAGCCCAAAAAGCACGACGACCTGGTGCTGAAGGCGCTCGCCGAGCTCAACTCCTGAGCGTCGCTCAGCCGCTAGCCGCGACGATCACGATGAAGGCGGTGTAGAGGGCGAACCAGGCGATCACCGCCGGCAGCCTGAAAACGCCCGCACGGTGCAGGCTGAAGTAGGCGACGACGCCGCCGGCGACGCCGAGGACGATCGAGAGCACCGCGTTGCCGTCGAGCGCCCAGTCGGTGAACAGCAGCCCGATCCCGACCGGGATCGTCGACTGGAAGACCATCGCGCCGCTGATGTTGCCGAGCGCCAGCGCGTCCTTGCCCTCGCGCACCCAGAAGAAGCTGTTCACCTTCTCCGGCAGCTCGGTCGCCAGCGGGGCCAGGATCAGTGCCAGAACGAGGGCGTCGACCCCGATGCTCTCGGCGATCTGCAGCAGCTCCTCGACGAAGAGGTGGGCGCCGCCGACCATCGCCCCCAGCCCGACCAGCAGCTGCAGGATGCAGAGGACCAGCGCCGGGTTCTCGCGCCGCTCCTCGCGCGGGTCGAAGATCAGCGGATTGAGGGTCTCGTGATCCTGGACGTCACCGCCGCCGCGCAGGGTGCGGGCGATGTAGAACACGTAGGCGGCGAGGAAAGCGAGCCCGACCGGGATCCGCACCGCCGTCGGCGGTCCCCAGGCGAGCAGGCCGCCGGCCGCGAAGAAGGCGAGGAAGAAGAGCAGGTCGCGCTCCAGGGTCGGGCCGTGGGCGGCAAGCCGGATGCCCTGGGCGCGCCGGTCGCGGTAGAGGTATGCGAAGAGGCCGACCAGGCCCATCGCCAGGGTGCCGAGCAGGAACGGGGCGCCGACGATCGCCCCGATCGCGACGTCTTCGGAGCCCTCGGTGGCGTTGAGCAGGGCGACGATCGCGATCAGCGTCTCCGGCATCGCGGTCCCGACCGCGGCGAGGATGCTGCCGACCGCGCCCTCCCCGAGCTCGAGCTTGTGACCGATCCACTCGACCGCGTTGGTGAAGAAGAGGGCGCCGGCCAGCACCACGGCGAAGCTGACCAGGAGGAGGACCGCGTTCATCGCGTGAGCCTACTGAGCGCTGCCGTGCCCGGCCGGCGCGGCGCGGCAAGCGATGCCGACCGCAGTCAGCCGGCCCAGATCAGGGAGCGAGGCTGGCGCAATCCTGCAGGTCGCTGGCCGTCTCGACTTCCTGCAGGCACTTGAGGTAGGCCTGCTGCTGGTCGGCGTCGACGCTGCCACCCGATCCCGAGCCGCCCGAGGATCCGCCCCCGGACGAGCCGCCCCCGGACGAGCCACCGCCCTTGGAGTCGTCGGAGTCGAGCAGGCCTTCAAGCGTCCCGGTGATGCCACCGGTGCCGCCTTCCAGCAGTTCGGTCGGGTTGATTTCAAGATCGCCGAACAGGTCTTCCAGCTGCCGCGTCGCGGTTGGAGTGGGGATCTCCTGCTCCTGGTTGACCGCGCTCAGCGTCAGGTCGAGACTGGCGGTCACCCGACCGCCGTCGGCGGGGGTGACGTCGAGGTCGGCGACGACCCGGCGGACGATGCCGTCGTCGCCCACGTAGAGCTCGACGTCGGCCTTCTTCACCGCGTCGGTCACTTCGCCCTTGGCGTCTTCGAGCTCGTCCAGCGGCAGTTCGCCGGCCGCTTCCAGCTGCGCGCCGCAGGCCGGGTCCTCGGTCAGCGCGATCACCGCGTCAGCCGCGCCGCCGACGTCGAGCCGGCCGCCGATCTTCGTCGTTTCCTGACCGTCGACCTCAGCGGAGCCTTCGTCCTGCGGGTCGGCGATCAGCGAAGCCAGGTCGAGCCCGGTCGCGGCGTCCTGGCAGGCGGTGACGTCGCCGCTGCTTTCCGGAGACTGTTCGGCCTGTTCGAGGCCGGACTTGACGAAGCCGAAGGTGGTCGGATCGACTTCGTAGACGTTCCCGTCGTACTCGATGAACGCACGGTCGGAGAGCAGGGTCAGGCCGCCTTTGAAATCGACGTTGTCGCCGTCGACCTTGCCCTTCGCGGTTGCCGCGATCGCCAGTTGAGGCAGCTCCCCCTCGCCGCCGGCCTGGAACGGGCCGGAGGCGGTGATCTTCAGGTTGCCGCTGCGTTCGCCGCTCGAGCTGACATCCAGCGAGAGATCGATCTTGCCGCTCTCGATCCCCTCCAGGGTGGCGCTCTCGACGACTTCCTCCGCGTCGGACCCACCGTCGTCGCCACCGCAGGCGGCGAGACCGGTGGCAAGCGCCAGCAGGGCGCTGAGCAGCAGGACGATGCGAATGCGGGTCAAGAGACGGCTCCTCCCGGGGGTCGTTCGTGAACGTGCCGTTCTGGATTCTACGCGGGTGACGGCGGTTCGTGGCCCCAGCGGCGCATCCCGGCCTCGATTTCCTCGTTCACCGTGCGCACCACCTGCACTCGGGCGTAGTGCTTGGACTCGGCCGGGACCACCCGCCACGGCGCCCGTGGCTCGCTGGTCCGGGCCAGCATGTCCTCGACCGCCTCTTCGTAGGCGGGGCGCTCCTCCCGGTTGTCCCAGTCTTCGGGGGTCAGCTTCCACGACTTCAGCGGGTCCTTGGCGCGGCTTTCGAACCGCTTCAGCTGCTCCTCGGGGGAGATGTGGAGCCAGAACTTGACCAGGATCGTCCCTTCGTGGACCAGCGTCCGCTCGAAGGCGTTGATCTCGTCGTAGGCGCGCAGCCACTGCTCGCGCGAGGCCAGCCCCTCGACCCGCTCGGCCAGGACCCGGCCGTACCAGGAGCGGTCGAAGACCGCCATCCCGCCCCAGCCCGGCAGCGCCGGCCAGAAGCGGCGCAGGAAGTGGTGGCGTTTCTCGTCAGCGGTAGGCGCTGCATACTGGGCCACCCGCACGTGGCGGGGGTCGAGCGGGGCGACCAGTCGTTTGATCGCGCCCCCCTTGCCGGCCGCGTCCCAGCCCTCGAAGACGACGCAGAGCGCCGGCCCGAGCTGCCGCCCCCCATCCCCGATCAGGCCGCCGAGGGTGAGTCGCAGCTGCGCCAGCCGCTTCCACTCCCGCTCCAGCTGCTCTTCGGACTCGGCCTTGCCGAGGCTGAGACCGAGATCGACCTGATCGAGCGCGCCCATCGGCAGAGCGTAGCTCTCGAATCCGGCGGCGACGTCGTCAGCCGCCGCGGCGGGATTCCTCGACGGGCGGCGGCCGGTCGTCGCTGGTCAGGTTGGCGGCAAGCGGCAGCAGGAAGGCGCCGAGGAAGATCAGGATCACGCCGCTGGCGACCAGCCAGCGGGATCGGGTCAGGTGGCCGAGGATCCCCACCGCGAAGCCGATCAGCATCAGCGCGATGTAGGGGCCGGGGCTGGTCGGCAGCAGCGCGGCGGCAAGCGTGGCGAGGTCGAGCACGAAGCGGGGATTATCATCGCCGGATGGCCGATTCGTCTCACGAATCCGTGCAGGAGGCCAAGCGAGCGCTGGCCGAGGTCGGTTACCTGGCCGACGAGCCGGCCGCCCTGGTCTCCTTCCTGGCCCAGAATCTGGGCAAGCCGGTGCTGGTCGAGGGACCCGCCGGGGTCGGCAAGACCGAGCTGGCGAAGGCCCTCTCCCGTGCCACCGGCCGCGAGCTGGTGCGGCTGCAGTGCTACGAGGGCCTCGACGAGGCGAAGGCGATGTACGAGTGGAACTACCGCAAGCAGCTGCTGCGGATCCAGGCCGGCGGCGAGGCCGGCTGGGAGGACGTCCAGGAGGACATCTTCAGCTCCGACTTCCTGCTGCGGCGGCCGCTGATGCAGGCGATCGCCAGCCCCGAACCGGTGGTCCTGCTGATCGACGAGATCGACAAGACCGACCAGGAGTTCGAGGCGATGCTGCTCGAGCTGCTCTCCGACTTCCAGATCACGATCCCCGAGCTGGGCCAGGTGGCCGCGACCACGATGCCGATCGTCGTCCTCACCTCAAACGACTCACGCGAGCTGACCGAGGCGCTGAAGCGGCGCTGCCTCTACCTCTGGCTCGACTACCCCGGGATCGAGCGGGAGATGGAGATCGTCCGCCTCCACGTCCCCGAGCTCTCCGAGGCGCTGACCCGCCGCCTGGTCGAGGTGATCGAGATGGTGCGCGAGCTCGACCTCAAGAAGCCGCCCTCGATCGCCGAGTCGATCGACTGGGCGCGGACGCTGCTGCTGATGGGCGCCGAGGACGTCGACCGCGAGACCTTCACCCGGACGATGTCGATCATCGTCAAGCACCGCACCGACATCGACCTGGTCGCCGAGCGGGTCGGGATGAAGCTGCCCGAGGCGCCCAGCCCGGCGGGGTGAGCGCCACGGCCTCCTCGCCCTACGGGCCGCAGGCCGATCCGGGGCCGCCCGGGATGGCGGCGAAGCTGCTCGGCTTCTGTGAGGAGCTGCGCGGCGAGGGGGTGGCGGTCGGGACCTCGGAGATCCTCGACGCCTTCGCGGCGCTGGACCAGGTCTCCTGGACCTCGGGCGACGACTTCCGCGAGGCGCTGGCGGCGACGATCGCCAAGTCCCAGGACGACCGCCGGGTCTTCGAGCTGCTCTTCGACCGCTACTTCTTCCGCGCCGCCGAGGCGGAGGCGATCCAGCGCGGGGTCGGCGAGGGCGAGGAGGCCGGTGGCGGTGAGCCCGGCGAGGGCGGCGGCGAGCGGCTCGACCTCGACCAGCTCGGCGAGCGGATCCGCGAGGCGATGGTGGCCGGCGACGAGGACGCGCTGCGCGACCTGGCGCGGCTGGCGCTCGCCGCCTTCGGCCGCGGCGAGGGCTCGGGCGTGGTCGGCGTCGACGTGCAGCGGATCCGGCGCACCCTCGGCCTCTCGACCGGCTCCCAACCGGCGACTGAGGGCGGCGAGCTGCCGCCGATCGACCGCGACCAGCTGACCGGGTTCGAGCGCCACCTGCGCCGCGAGCTGGAGCGCGACCTGATCGAGCGCACCGAGACCCTGCCCCCCTCGCGGCCGCTGGCCGAGCTCGACCGCGCCCTGCCGACCAGCCCGACCCAGGACCTGGCCGCCGTCCACCGGGCCGTCTCCCAGATGAAGCGCCGCCTCGCCACGCTCGGCCACGAGCAGCGCGGCCGCAACCGCGGCGCCTCGGTCGACGTGCGCCGCACGATGCGCGCCTCGCTGGAGACCGGCGGCGTGCCGCTGCGGCTCCGTTACCGGCCGAAGCGGCCGCGGCGGCCGGAGATCTACGTCCTCTGCGACGTCTCGACCTCGGTCACCTCGGCCAGCGTCTTCTTCCTCTCCGTCCTCCACGCCCTGCACGACTCCTTCCGGCGGCTGCGCAGCTTCGTCTTCATCGAGCGGATCTCCGAGGTGACCGACGTCTTCGAGCACGAGCGCGATTTCGCCGCGGTGGCCCAAAAGATCTCCAGCGAGGGCGGCGTCGCCGACGTCTCCGGCTACACCGACTACGGCCGCGTCTGGCTCGAGTTCCTGACCGAGATCTCCGACGAGCTCGACCCCCGCTCGACCGTGATCGTGCTCGGCGACGCCCGCACCAACGGCCGCCAGCCCCACGCCGAGGTCTTCGCCCAGATCGCCGACCGAGCGGGCCGCCTCTTCTGGCTCAACCCCGAGCCGCGGCTCTACTGGAACTACGGCGACTCGGTGATGGCCGCCTACGAACGCCACTGCGACGGCGCCTTCGAGTGCTGGACCACTCGCCACCTCGAGAACTTCGTAAACGTCGTGGCCGGCGGCCTCCCAGCGCCGGAGTAGCCGCTTCCGCACGCGAGTCCGCGGAAAACCAGGCTATGTGGGGTTTTTGGCGGACTCGTTCTGGGAGCTGGCCTGGCGGGGCCTTGTCAGCGGGCGGCCCAGGCTCCTGGGGCGGCGGCGAGGTCCTGGACGACGTCGGGCAGGTCGCCGGAGACGAGGTCGGCGAGGGTGACCTCCTCCAGCACGGTGCGGAGGCTGGCCCGGACGGCGATCCAGACTTCCTGCAGGTGCTCGGCGCTGCCGTGGTAGGAGATCGCCTCCGGCGGGGTCGACTGGACATGGGCGATCGGGCCCTCGACCGCGCGGACGATCTCCGCGATCGTCACCTCCTCGGCCGGCCGCGCCAGCCAGTAGCCGCCCTTGGCGCCGCGCCGGGCGCGGACGATGCCGTGGTGCTTGAGCTCGAGCAGGATGTGCTCGAGGAACTGCTGCGGGATCTCCTGCGCTTCGGCCAAGCGCTCGCCCTTGACCGGCCCGCCCTCCGCCGATGCCAGCTCGGCAGCTGCCCGCACCGCGTAGTCGGCCTTGGCGGAGACGCGCATGCGACGAGGTTAACCAGTCACCCGATGACCTCGGGCGCGAGATCGTCGTCGCGTTTGGCTGCCTCGGCGGCTTCCGCCGCTTCGCGCCGGCGGCGCCGCTCGTTCCACCAGCGCGGGAACCAGATCAGCAGCGCCAGGCCCGCACCGGCGACCACCGCGGCGATCGGCCAGACCACCGGGTTGCCCTTCTGCACCGTTATCGCACCCGATGCGACGAGGACGACGCCAAGTGCGGTGCGCAGGAACCCGGTCGGGGCGCGGCTGGCGAAATGGGCTCCGACCAGGACGCCCGGGATCGAGCCGAGCAGGATGTTGCCGGCCAGGACGAAGTCGACGTTGCCGCCGACCCAGTGGGCGATGCCGGCCGCCCAGAGCAGGATCGCGGCGTGGAAGACGTCGGTGCCGACCACCCGGATCGGGGTCAGCCGGAAGACGGCGATCAGCAGGATCGCGATCACCGTGCCCGAGCCGGCCGAGGTGATCCCGATCATGAAGCCGGTGGTGAGGCCGATCGCCACCGCGGCGATCTTGTGGCGGCGCTGCAGCACGAAGTCGTCGCGCTCTTCGATCGTCTTGCTGAGCACCAGCGCCCGCGCCAGGGTGACGATCCCGACCATCAGCAGCGCCCCGCCGAGCAGCGCGTAGACGATCGAGTCGAGCTCCTCTTCGCCGATCCGGTCCTGGAGGATCGAGATCGCCCAGACGCCGCCGACCGCGGCCGGGACGCTGCCCGCCGCCAGCCAGACCGCGAGGCTGATGTTGACCGTGCCCATCCGCAGGTGGCGCCAGCCGCCGACCGTCTTGGTGACCGCGGCGTAGAAGATGTCGGTGCCGATCGCGGTCACCGGCTTGACCCCGAAGAGGAGGATCAGCAGCGGCGTCATCAGGGTGCCGCCGCCCATGCCGGTCATCCCGACCATCGCCCCGATCCCGAAGCCGAAGATGACTATTGCTGGGTCCACGCGCCTCCTGCGTCAAGCACCGACATCGATTATCGACTTTCTCGACCATCTTGGTCAAGAGTGCGAATTTCGGCAGGATACCAGGGATGAGCGTCTCGATTCGCGGCCTCGAGCACGCCTACGGTGAGCTGCGGACGCTGGATGGCATCGACCTCGAGGTCCCCTCGCGCGGAGCGGTCGGCCTGGTCGGTCCTTCCGGGTGCGGCAAGTCAACCCTGCTCGAGCTGCTCTGCGGGCTGGCCGAGCCGAGCGCCGGATCGGTCGCGATCGACGGCGCCGCCGGCGCCGCCCAGCGGCTCGCCCGCTCCGTCTACATGCCGCAGCGCGACCTGCTGCTGCCCTGGTACTCGGCGCTCGACAACGCGGCGCTGGCACCGCGCAATCGCGGCCGCAGCCGGAACGAGGCGCGACACGACGCGGCGGCGCTGTTCGAGCGCTTCGGGCTGGCCGGGTTCGAGCGGGCCAGGCCGGACGAGCTCTCCGGCGGGATGCGGCAGCGCGTCGCCTTCCTGCGCACCCTCGTCGCCGGCAAGCCGCTGCTGGCGCTCGACGAGCCGTTCGCGGCGCTCGACGCGATCACCCGTGGCGAGATGCAGGAGTGGCTGGCCGGCGCCCTGCGCGAGGACCCGCGCACCGTCGTCCTCGTCACCCACGACGTCGAGGAGGCGCTCTACCTCTGCGACCGGGTCGCGGTGCTCTCGCCGCGCCCCGGCCGAATCGTCGCCACGCTGGACTCGCCGACACCGCGCCGCGCCGACCGCGTCGCCGCGGTCACCGACCCGGCCTTCGTCGCCGCCCGCGACCGCGCCCTCCACATCCTCCGCCAACACACGAGCGCGGTTCCTTAGTCGCGCTATGGGCCAAAAAGGAACCACGCGATGAGGCGGTGGGTGCTGCCGCCGCTGTTGCTTGCCGCCCTGGCCGGGATCTGGCAGGTCGCCGCCACCAACGGGACGATCGCCGACGCGCTCGGGATCGAGCCGTTCCTGGTGCCCTCGACCTCCGAAGTCGCCAGCGCGCTCTGGGAGAGCCGGGGGCTGCTGGCCGACAACGCCTGGGTGACCCTGCGCGAGATCCTGCTCGGCTTCGGGTGCGCGCTGGTCCTCGGCCTCGGCTTCGCGGTCGCGATGAGGCTCTCTGAGACGCTCCGCCTCGCCGCCTACCCGCTGGTCGTCGCCTCGCAGACGATCCCGATCATCGTCATCGCCCCGATCCTCGTCACCTGGTTCGGGTTCGGGATCGTCCCCAAGCTGCTGATCGTCGCCCTGATCTGCTTCTTCCCGATCGCCGTCACCACGCTCGACGGGCTGCGCTCGGTCGACCCCGCTGCGCTGAAGCTGATGCGCACCCTCGACGCCTCACGCTGGCAGACCTTCCGCCGGGTCGAGATCCCAACCGCGCTGCCGGCCAGCTTCAGCGGCGCCAAGGTCGCGGTGGTGATCGCGCCGATCGGCGCCGTCTTCGCCGAGTGGACGGGCTCCAGCTCCGGGCTCGGCCACCTGATCCTCCAGGACAACGCCCAGCTCGAGGTGGCGCGGGAGTTCGCGGCGATCGTCGTCCTCAGCGCGATCGCCCTCACCCTGTTCGCGATCGTCTCGGTCGCCGAGCGCCTGATCGTCACTTGGCGATAGAACTCACCGCATGAAGCTCATCCCGCGCCCCGCCGCGCTTTCCGCGCTCCTGCTCACCCTCCTCCTCGCGCTCGGCCTCGCCGCCTGCGGCGAGAAGTCCGAGGACGGAACCGAAGAGGAGCGGCAGCAGCTCTCACTCGTCCTCGACTTCTACCCGAACCCCGACCACGCCGGGATCTACATGGCGCAGAAACTCGGCTACTTCGAGGAAGCGGGGCTCGACGTCTCGATCCAGACCCCCGCCGACCCGTCGCTGCCGATCAAGCAGGTCGCCGCCGGCCGCGCCGACCTGGCGATCTCCTACGAGCCCGAGGTGATCCTCGCCCGCGAGCAGGGGCTTGACGTGACCGCCGTCGCCGCGATCGTCAACCAGCCCCTGACCTCGATGTTCTGGCTGAAGAAATCGGGCATCGGGGGTGTCGCCGACCTCAAGGGCAAGACGATCGCCTACGCAGGGATCCCCTACCAGGAGGCGTTCCTGGAGACGATCCTGGCCCGCGCCGACCTGACGCTGGCCGACGTCAAGGCCGTCAACGTCGGCTTCAACCTGCTGCCGGCGCTGCTCGGCGGCAGCGCCCAGGCGATGCTGGGCGGCTTCCGCAACGTCGAGGGCGTCGACCTGCGCGAGCGGGGCAAAAACCCCGTCGTCACCCCGGTCGACCAGCTCGGGGTCCCCACCTACGAGGAGCTGGTGCTGGTCGCCAACCGGGAGCGGCTGGAAGCCGACCCGGAGAAGATCCGCCTCTTCATCGCGGCGCTGGAGCGCGGCACCGACGCCGCGGTCGAGATGCCCGGCGCCGCGACCAACGCGATCGTCGAAGCCAACAACGACCTCGAACCGAAGCTGACCGCGGCCGAGGTCGAGGCGACCCTGCCGCTGCTGGCGGCGCGCGCGCCCGGACGTCCCTACGGCTACATGGACCCGAGCGCCTGGGCCACCTTCGGCGGCTGGATGCGCGACAACGACCTGGTCGCGACGGCGCCCGCCCCGGCGGCGCTGCTCAGCAACGACTACCTGCCCGGCGAGATCCCCGAGTAGCGGCGGGTCCCGCCGCTCAGCAGCCGGTCGACCTCTGCGGCCGGCATCGCCGGGTGGAAGAGGTGGCCCTGGGCGAAGTCGCACCCGAGCCGCTGCAGCTCCGCCAGCTGGACCTCGCTCTCGACCCCCTCGGCGATCACGTCGAGCGAGAGCGCCCGGGCCATGCCGATGATCGCCTCGACGATCGCGGTCCGCTCCTGTTCGATCCCCAGCGCGTCGACGAAGGAGCGGTCGATCTTCAGGGCGTGGAAGGGGAACCGGTTGAGGTAGGCCAGCGACGAGTAGCCGGTGCCGAAGTCGTCGAGCACCAACCGCACCCCGATCTCGTCCAGCGCCTCCAGCGAGGAGATCGCCGCCGCCGACTCCTCGACCAGGACGCTCTCGGTGATCTCCAGCCGCAGGTGCGAGGGGTCGAGCCCGGTGCGAGCGATGATCTCGGCCACCGTCCCGGGCAGGTCGCGGTGGGCGACCTGGCGGGCGGAGAGGTTGACGGCGACGTCGAGCGGGCGGTCGTCGGGGCGCAGCTGGTGCCACTCGAGCGCCTGGCGACAGGCGCGTTCCTGCACCCAGCGCCCGATCGGCTCGATCAGGCCGCTTTCCTCGGCCACCGAGACGAAATCGGCCGGGTCGAGCAGGCCGCGCTCGGGATGTCGCCACCGGACCAGGGCCTCGAGACCGGCGATCTCGCCGTTGCGCAGATTGATCACCGGCTGGTAGTGGAGAGCGAGCTCGTCGCGGTCGAGCGCGTACCGGAGCTCCCGTTCGACCTCGAGCCGGCGGATCGCCCCGGCCCGCATCTCGGCGTCGAACATCACGCACCGGGACCGCCCCGCCTCCTTGGCCCGGTACATCGCCGCGTCGGCGTCGCGGATCAGCAGCTCGGCGTTGACCGCCTGCTCGGAGCTGCGGGCGACCGCGACCCCGATGCTGGCGCTGATGAAGTGCTCGACGCCGTCGATCGAGAAGGGCTGGGCGAAGGCGGTCGCCACCCGTTCGGCGATCGCCACCGCCTCGCCGTCGTCGGCCAGGCGGTCGATCAGGATCCCGAACTCGTCGCCGCCGAACCGGGCGACGATGTCGCCGGGGCGCAGATGGGCGCGGAGGCGCGGGGCAACCCCCCGCAGCAGCGCGTCGCCGGCGTGGTGGCCGAGGCTGTCGTTGATCAGCTTGAAGTGGTCGAGGTCGAGGAAGAGGATCCCGACCGGCGAGGCGGAGACGGCGGCGCGGCGCAGCGCCGCGGTCAGCGCGTCGACGAAGCTGAGCCGGTTGGGGAGGCCGGTGAGCGAGTCGTGGAGGACGCGGTGGCGCAACGCCTGGTCGGCGGTGTGGCGCTCGATCGCCTCGGCGAGCACGTTGGCCGCCGCCTGCACGAAGGGCAGGTCCTTGGCGGAGAACCGGTTCGGCTCGGAGGCGTGGACGTCGAGCACCCCGAACGGGTGATCCTTGCCGTCGATCATCGCCGCGATGCTGTTGGCGGCGCCGACCACCCGCAGCACCGGCGGCATCGTGAACCGCTCCTCCACCGACCAGTCGGGGACGATCGCGTGCGAACCGCTGTCCAGCGCAGCGCCGGCGTGCGAGTCGCGAGCGGCGGAGACGCGGCGGCCGGCGCCGATCACCTCGGAGTCGAGCCCGGCCCTCAGGTTGAGGCGGCGCCCGTCGCGGCCGACCTCCCAGACGCAGACGCTGTGGACGCCGTCCAGCTCGCCGATCAACCGGATCGCCTCCTCCATCAGCTGCTCGGGGTCGCCGTCCCGCAGCGCCCGCTCTCCCAGCTTGGCGACCGCCGCCTGCTGCTCGAGCGCCCGCTGCAGCTCGGCCTCGGCCCGCTTGCGCTCGCTGATCTCGTAGAGCACCCCGTGCCAGACCGGAACCCCGTCCTCGTCCGCCTCCAGCACCGCCTCGTCGAGCAGCCAGACGAGACCGCCGTCGCGGGTCCGCATCCGGTACTCGACCGGGCCGGGATTGCGGCCGCCGAGCGCGGTGTCGGTCTCGACCTTGAGCGCGCGCCGGCGGTCGTCGGGGTGCAGCAGCCGGACCCACAACCCCGGGTCCCGCTTGAAGTCGTCGGGCGCGTAGCCGAGGATCTCGGTGACCTGGGAGCTGAGGTAGCGCCAGGCTCCTCGCTCCCCCATCTCAGCGGCGTAGATGATCACCGGCAGGCGCTCGACCAGACGGCGGTAGTCCTCGCTCCCGATCGTGACCTGGTCGAGATCGGCGGACCCGGCCTGTGACTGGTCGTTGTCGCCGAAATCGGGCACCGCGTCGTTATCGACAGATCGCCCCGACCCTTGAACCCTGGGCGTGCCTGAGTCGTGCCTGGAGGCTCGACGCCGCTCAGGCGGCGAGCCGCAGCGGCGGCCCCTGCCCGACGCGCCGGTGCATCCCGGCCAGGGTGAGCGCCCCGACCAGGCCCCGGTAGGGGGCGTACGGGGCGTAGAACTCTTCGACTTCGGGGATCGTGGCGCGGCGGCCGTTGCCGGCGAGACGGCCGACCAGCTTGATGTAGGCGAGGTCCCCGGCCGGCAGCGAGTCGGCTTCGCCGCGCCCGAACAGGCCGAGGCATTGCACCGTCCAGGGACCGATCTGCGGCATCGCCAGCAGTCGCCGGTCGGCCGCCGGCGACTCGATCGGGCAGCGGCCGGCGGCGACCTCGCGAGCGACCCGGCGCAGGGCGGCGGCGCGGCTCGGCGCCAGGTCCATCGCCGCCAGCTCGGCCGGAGCCCGGCCGGCGATCGTCGCCGCCGCGGGCACGTCGCGCAGCTGAGCCCCTCCGTCCCCCAGCCGCGCCCCCCAGCGAGCGACGATCCGGCGTTCGATCCGGGCGGCGCGGTCGGCCTCGATCAGCTGCTTGACGATCGCCGAGGCGAGCGCCTCCCAGGGCCACGGTCGTCGCCGCGGTCGAAAACCGGGCATCCGCCGCAGCAGCGGCCCGACCAGCGGGTCGCGGCGGAAGCGGCGGTGGAACTCGGAGAGGTCATCGTCGACGCCGAGCGCGAACCGCATCCGCTCGATCGCCAGGCCGAGCTGGTCGTGGCCCGCGGCGGGCGGCTCGCCGCCACCGCCCGGATCGCGGCGCTCGACCCGAGCCGGGTCGAGCGCCTCGGCCCGAAACATCACCCGGTCCGCCGCCTGCCAGGCCCGCACCACGACCGGGCTCCCCTCGACGTGCAGGAGCCTGGTGGCAACCCCGCGGTCGACCCGCAGGGTCCCGTCCCAGCTGCGGCGCGGCGGCCGCCAGGGCGACCGCGGCCGCACCTCCGCTTCCAGCACGGCTAGCGGCCGAGCAGGTGGACGTCGACCAAGAAGGAGCGGCTGGCGACGACGTTGACGCGTTCGCGCCGGCGGCCGAAGCGCCGCGGCGAGCGCGACTTCGATCCGGCCGCGCCGACCGCGCGCACCGCAGCCACGGTGGCGGCGCCGGCCAACACGCCGCCGGCGGCTGCGATCGCCGCCGTCTTCACGTCGGAACGGAGGACCGGCAGCGCCGGTTCCTCGTAGCTGACCGGCAGCGCCCGCACCGGCCCGGTGGCCTCGCGGGGCTCGGCGTCCTCCTCGGCCAGGATCTCGCCGTCTACGTCGAGGTCGCTCACCGTCGCGACTCTAACGAGCCGGCTGGTCACGACAACCGGGGCCCGGCCGAAAGCCCGGAACTTGCGGGGGCGCTAGAGCGGACGCTCGTAGAGCCGGTACCGCTTCACGACCGAGCCGCCCATGCCCTCCATGGCGCGGTTCATCGGCTCGTTGGTCTCGAGGATCCAGCCCATGTCGCCGCCGGTGATCGCGCCCGGTTTCCGGGCGTTCTCGAGGTGGCGGAGGTAGAGGCCGGCGGCGACGCCGCTGTGGCGGTAGGCGTGCTTGACGCCGAGCGCGAAGACCCGCAGGCGGTCGATCCTGGGCCTGCCGCGCAGGAACTTGAGCCAGCCGAAGGGGAGCAGCCGGCCGTTCAGCTTCGCCATCACCTGGTTGATGTCCGGCAGAGTGAGCGCCGCGCCGACCACCTCGCCGTCCTTTTCGGCCATGAAGGTCCACTCCTCGTCCAGCACCTGCTTCAGGTTCTTGGCCTGGAACTCGACCTCGGCGTCGGTGATCGGGACGAAGCCCCAGTTGTCGCCCCAGGCCTCGTTGTAGACGTCCATGAAGCGCCGCACCTCGGCCGCCATGTCGCGCTTGCGCATGTTGCGGATCACGATCCCTTCGTCGGCCAGCGCCTTGTTCGCCGCCTCGTGGATCGAGGGGTCGAAGCGCTCGCCCTCCTTGAGGCTGCCCAGCTCCAGTTCCCACATCAGCAGGTCCATCGCCTTCGCGAACCCCTCGGCCTCGATCCGCTCCGCGTAGTGGGGCGGGTGCCAGGGCTCGAGGATCAGCGGCCGTCGCTCGAAACCCTCGACCAGGATCCCCAGCTCGTCGTTGGTGGTGAAATCCATCGGGCCGAGGATCCGGTCGCGACCCCGGCCGGCGGCCCATTCCGAGGCAGTCTCGAACAGAGCGCGGACCACCTCGGGGTCGTCGCTCGCCTCGAAGAAGCCGAAGATCGCGTCGTTGCCGCCCTGGTACTCGTCCCAGCGGCTGTCGACCTGGGCGCTGATCCGACCCACCGGCTCGCCGTCGCGCTCGGCCACGAAGAGCTCCGCCTCGGCGTGCTCGAAGTACGGGTTCTTGCCCGGGTCGAGGAACTGCATCCGCTCGAAGACCAGCGGCGCCACCCACTGCGGGCTGTCGCGGTGCAGGTGAAAGGGCACCTTGACGAAGCGCTTGCGCTCGCGACGCGTGCGCACCGGGCGGATCGAGACGCTTCCCATCGGTGCGCAACCTACACTTCCCAGATGATGAGCGAGACGGCGAAGGCCCCGGTCGACGTCTTCGAGAAGGCCCGCAACCACGAGCGGCGCGAGCAGCTCGAAGCGGCCAAAGAGCACGACCTCCTGCCCTACTTCCGCCTGCTCACCTCCGAGGCCGGCCCGGTGGTGGAGATGGAGGGGCGGGAGACGATCATGCTCGGCTCCAACAACTACCTGGGCCTGACCGGCGACGAGCGGGTCAGGCGGGGCGCCCGCGAGGCGCTGGAGACCTACGGCACCGGGGTGACCGGCTCGCGTCTGCTGAACGGGACGACGCCGCTGCACCTGGAGCTGGAGCGGGAGCTGGCCGAGTGGATGCGGACCGAGGACGCGATCGTCTACACCACCGGCTACCAGTCCAACGTCGGCTGCATCGGCACCATCCTCGGGCCGCAGGACACGGTGATCTGCGACTCCGGCGACCACGCCTCGATCCTCGACGGCTGCCGCCTCTCCGGCGCCAAGCTGCGCCCCTTCCGCCACAACCGGATGGACAAGCTGGAGAAGATGCTGGAGCGGGCCGCCGGCGACGGCGGCGGGGTGCTGGTGATCGTCGACGGCGTCTTCTCGATGGAGGGCGACGTCTGCGACCTGCCCCGGATCGTCGAGCTCTGCGAGGCCCACGGGGCGCGGCTGATGGTCGACGAGGCGCACGGGGCCGGTGTCCTCGGCGCCCGCGGGGCCGGCGCCAGCGAGCTGTTCGGGCTCGAGGACCGGGTCGACCTGCGGATGGGGACCTTCTCCAAGAGCCTCGCCTCCTGCGGCGGCTTCATCGCCGGCCCGGCCGACGTGGTCGAGTACCTGCGGGTCTCCTCGCGCTCCTTCGTCTTCAGCGCCTCCGCCGTCCCCGCCGCGGTCGGGGCGGCGCTGGCGGCGCTGCGGGTGATCCGCAGCGACGGCCCCGCCCTGTTCGAGCGCCTGCTCGCCAACGCCGAGTACCTGCGGGAAGGGCTGCGCCAGCTCGGGTTGCAGGTGGTGGAGCCGGGCACGCTGCCCGACGGCACCGTCGCCACCACCCCGGTCGTCCCGGTCGTGGTCGGCGACGACTGGCAGGCGGTGCTGCTCTGGAAGGCGCTGTTCGAGGCCGGCGTCTACACCAACGTCGCGATCCACCCGGCGGTTCCGCCCGGTGGCGCGCTGCTGCGGACGAGCCTGATGGCGACCCACGAGCGCGAGCACCTCGACGCGGCGCTGGGGACGATCGCCCGGGTGCTCGGCGACTTCCCGGACCTCCCGCGGGCGTAATCCCCGGGTAACGGAAATTTCACATCCCCCGTCCTGGGTAGTTTCAGCGTTCGCTGGATCGGGGCGGTCGCCCAGATGTTGCGAAATTGTTGCTCTTAGCGAACGTGCCGCGCCCAGATCGGGTTGACGGCGGACACCCCCACGGCATAGCTTGGCCTCCTCGGCGGACGACCCGGGCGGAGCGTTCGTCGGTAGCTAAGCCGGACGGGTCCAGGGGCCAGAGCCTTAGGTCGCCGGCGAGATTCCAGTTAACCGATTCCTTGAAGGGAGGAGTCCAGTGGACGCTGCCTCGACGGCAACCGCAACGACGATCGCATCTCCGGTGGAGGCCCCGCAACACATGCGGGCGCTCGAACGGGCCAACCTCGTCCGGCTGGCCAGAGCCGAGTTGAAGCGAGCGATCGCGCGGGGGGACATGGACGCCTCCGAGGTCGTCCGCGACTGTCCCTGGGAGACCGAGAGCATGACGATCTCCGAGCTGTTGACCAGCCAGCGCCGTTGGGGCCGAACCCGCGCCCGCAAGTTCCTGATGCCGCTCTCGCTGAACGAGAACAAGCAGCTGGGCACCCTCACCACCCGGCAGCGGCGCCTGCTCTCCGCGGAGCTGGCCGCCCGCTCAAAGGCCAGGGACGCCGCCCTGGTCTGACCTGACACTGAGTCCGTCTGACCAGGCAGGACGCCGCCATGCGCCGGTCAGACGGACTCAGCCTCTGATTCCGCCGATCCGGAAGCTAGACCCCCCGGAAGCGCGCTGGAATGCGCGGCGCGCCAGGTAGAAGGCGACCGCGAAGGCAACCGCCCCGATCGCGAGACAGACCGCCAGCACCTGGTCGGCGACATAGAAGAAGAGGCCGACCGTGAGCACGAAGACGGCGCCGGCCAGCAGCGTGGTGTGCGAGCGGTAGCCGGCGAAGTGCTCGCGAACGGCCACCTCGAGGCCGCCCAGCCCGGCCAGGGCGACACCGACCCCGATCGCCGTCTGGTGGCCGCCGATCGCCCCGATCGCCAGCGAGACGATCCCGGCGAGGATCACAAGCTCAGCCAGCGGCACGTCGCCCCAGGGCGCCGGGGGCCGCTGGTCGGGCGCGTCGACGCGGCGGGCCGGGGCCCGAGCCTTCTCCCCCGCTCCTCTCGCTCTACCGCTCAACGGCCGCAAGCCGCCCGGGTAACGGGCATCCGGAGGAGACCTTGACCCGCCACCAGCCCATCAGCATCCCGATCGGCCCGAGCCGGGGACGGGAGTGCCAGTGGCCGCAGCCCGGAGCGCCGATGTCGTCGCGGCTGACCTGGACCCACTTGTGCTCGGCCGGCGCCGCCAGCATCTGGCGCAGCAGCTCGCGGTTGGCGGCCTCGCGGTCTGCCTGCTCGGCCAGGGTCGACCGGGCCTCCCCGACCCTGACCGCAAGCTCGTCCCGCAGCCGCTCCAAATCGCCGAGCCCAAGCACGCGGGGAGCGCCGGTCGGCGCTCCGACCCGGTGCTCTATCGCGACCCGGCCGAAGGCCTCGCCGAGCAGGCCGGCAAGCTCGCGCTCGAGGCGGCCGACCTGGCGCCGCAACTCGGCGCGCGCGGCGCGCTCACCGGCCCCCGACCCAAGGTCGGAGCGTTCGTTGGCTTGCAACAAAGCGGACATCGACCTCCGCAGAGTCTAAAACAGCCAACCCCTCCGTTCCGTGGTTCCTTTGTTACGCATAGCGTCCGAAAGGAACCACGCGTTGCTCAGCCGGCGGCGACGGTGGCGGCGGCCATCCAGAGCGCCTCGTCGACGGCCATCTGCGGCACGCCCTCGACCTGGATCGCAACGATCCCGATTCGGCGGCTGGCCGACTCGACCGCGTAGCCCTCGGCCGTCGCCCCGAACAGCTCGCCGACCAGGCCGGCCTCGTCGGCGATCGCCAGGGTGCCGCTGGCGAGCTCGCCGGGACGCCCGGCAAGCGACTCGCCCGGAGCCGAGTCGCGGATGCAGAGCGTGCCCTCGAAGCGGTCGGCGTCGAAGGCGTGCAGCGAGACCCCGGTCTCGACGATCGCGATCGTCAGCGCGTCGCGGGGCAGGCCACGGCTGCGAAAGGCGCCGTCCTGGAGCCGCTCGAGGGTGAGCTGCTCGACCGGGACGCGGCTGCGGTCGGGATCGAGGCCGACCTGGCGGAAGAAGACCCGGTAGGCCCAGGGGATCGGGCGTTCGCGCAGCCGGATTGCCTGGGCGCCGTAGAACCGGTCGGCGAGGAGGCGCAGGCGGCGGCGCACCGGCTCCGGGCTGCGGCCCGGCCGGCCGTCGACCTCGACCCAGGAGATCCCGAGGCCCGGGAACTCGGCCTCGATCCAGGGGGCGACCCAGCCCCGACGCGGCGGCGGGTCCCACTCGGGATGCGGGCTGGTCGCCTCCCGCCCGGCCATCTCAGCCCTCCTCCACCTCGCGGGTCGCCCGGATCAGCTCCTCCACCCGGGAGCTCAGCTCCGCCTCGGTCAGCTCGCCGATCCCGGCCCCCTGCAGCGTCCCTCCCGGATAGACGTAGGCGAAGGTCGGGCAGCCGCCGACCTTGTAGAGGCTGGCGACGGCGCCGTCGCGGTCGTAGCCGACCGGCACCTCCCAGCCGTGATCGCGGACCAGGTCGCGGACCGTCTCGCGATCGTCGCGAACGTCGAGCGAGAGGAAGTTCACCCTTCCAAGGTAGCGCCGAAACACCGCGTCCACCACATCCTGCTGAGCTACGCATTCGCCGCCTTTCGAGAACCAGAACGAGATCACCAGCGGGCGGTCGAAGAGGTCGCAAACCCGGATCGCTCCGGCGGCCGGGATCCGGCAGGCCGGCAGGCGTCGCGCTTCCTCCGGGCAGGGCACGGCCGCGACCTCGCAGTCGTCCTGAGCGACGTTGGCGTCGCCTTCCAGCGAGCCGGCCGCGTCGGGAACGGCGAACTCGGGCAGCGGCCAGCGGGGCGGCTGGCGGTCGAGGCCGAGCGTCCCCTCTCCGTCGCCGCCGAGCGTGCTGAGGGCGGCAAGCGCGACCAGGACGAGGAAGACGAGTCCGACCAGCAGCGAGTAGCGGTCCCTCATCGCGGCTCGCTCCAGAGCAGGGCCGCCGGCAGCGCCACCAGCACCCCGAGCAGCACCGCCGTCAGGTCGACCACGGTGACCAGCCCGAAGTCCCGCAGCATCGCGACGTCGCTGGCGATCAACACGGCGAACCCGGCAATCGCCGTCGCCCCGGAGGCGAGGACCGCCGCCCCGGTGCGCTCATAGGTGCGGCGCAGTGCCGCCTCGACCGAGCCGCCGGCCCGGCGCTCCTGGTGGAAGCGGCCGCTGAGGATCACCCCGAACTCGGTGGCGATCGCGATCGTCAGTGCCCCCAGCGCCGCCGACATCGGGTTGAGCGGGACCCCGGTCGCCCACAGCGCCAGCGAGGCCCACCCGGTCGCCATAACGGTCGGCGCCATCGGGACCAGGGCGCGGCGCGGCGAGCGGTAGGCGGCCAGCAGCGCCACCGCGACCGCGCCCAGCGCCACCAGGGTCAACCAGTAGCGACTGGCCGAGAGATCGTCCGCCGCTTCGGCCGCGATCACCGACAACCCGGTCAGCTCGACCCGCACCCCGGCCGGCGGGCCGCCGGGCGATCCGGGCTCGCCGACCGCCCCCCGCACCCGGTCGATCAGCTGCTGCTGGCCGCGCAGAGACTGCGCCCGGATCCCAAACGAGATCAGCGCCGCCTCGCCGACCTCGCCGGTCTCGGGGTCGAGCGGCGCCACCTGCCGCAGCGCGTAGGGCGAGAGCGCCCCAAGCGTCGCCTCGATCCCCTTCCGGGTCAGCTTCTCCTCGCCGCGTGCCAGGAAGTCGGAGAGCGCCGGGCCGGGGCAGACCTCCGCCTCCAGGCAACTCGGGTTCTCGCCCCCAAACCCGTTCTCGCGCAGCACCCGCCGCTTGAATGCCGCCATCCACTCGATCGTCGCCGGGTCGGTGAAGTCGGCCGCCTCGATGCTGATATCGAGCTCCCCCGAAACGCCAGTCGTCTCCTGCAGCTCGTTGAGGCTTTCAACGGCCTCAATCCCCTGCGGCGCCAGCGAGCGGATGTCCGCGTCCGTCTCGATCTGCGTGCCGAGGCCCCATCCCGCCAAGGCGAGAACGGCGCCAACTCCCAGAACCGCGCGCGGGTGGGACATACCCGGGGAGAGCAGCCGCTCCCTCGGGCGGGTGGCAGGGGGATCCGGGGTCCTCGCCCGCAGCTTGCGAGGGCGAGGACCCCATCCCCCTGACAGGACCCGCCCGCCGGAGCTCTCCCCGGGGCGGAGCTTGAGGGCGGCGAAGCCGGCGGTCAGGGCGAGCACGAAGGCGATCGCGACGCCGACCAGGAGGAAGAGGCCGAATTCACGGACCATCGGCACCGGCGAGAGCTGCAGGGCGGCGAAGCCGGCCAGGGTCGCGAGGCAGGCGGTGGCGATCGTCGGCCCGCCCGCGGCCGCGGCGCGCCGGGCCGCCTCGGAACGGGTCGCACCGGACTCCAGCGCCTCGTCGAACCGGGCCTGAAGCTGGATCGCGTAGTCGACGCCGAGCCCGATCAGGATCGGCAGCGCCGCCACCGAGGCCATCGTCAGGGCGCCGCCGAGCAGGCCCAGCAGCCCGAAGGCAAGCGCCGCCGCGCCCAGCGCGATCGCCAGCGGCAGCAACGGCCAGCGGGACCCGAACGCGAGCAGGAGCGTCGCCGACATCACCGCCAGCGCGACGACGAAGAGGAGGCGGAGCGCGCCACGCAGCGCCTCGGAGACGCCCTCGATCACGACCGGGGCGCCGGAGACCACGTAGGAGCCGTTGGCGAGGGCGAAGCAGGGCGCCGGCTCGCCGTCCCGGCCGCAGGCGCGCCGCGGCCGCTCCTCGGTGGCAGCGGCCTCGATCAGCTCCAGCGCGCGGCGCCGCTCCGCCTCGCTGAGGTCGGGCTTCAGCCGGACGACGATCTGGGCCGATTCGGTGTTCGGGAAGAGGTGAGCCAGGCGGGCCTTCGGCGTGCCGCGCTCGCGGGCCAGGTCGAAGACGACGGTGGCGACGAATTCCTCGTTGTCGAGGCTGGGGGCGCTGGTGATCCCGTACCGGGTGGCGATCGAGAGCAGGAACTCGCGGTAGCGCTGCGGCGGCAACCGCTTCGCCAACCGCTTCAGCTGCGCTTCGATCTGGACCACCGACTCGTTGAGGAAGGTCGCCGGCCCGGCGACGAACTCGACCGGTTCCAGCTCGGCCAGCTCCGTGCAGGGGCCGGGCAGCGGCTTCGCCCCCTTCGGCGCCCGGGCCGAGAGGCAGCCCTCCAGCCGCAGCAGCTGCAGCAGGTCGTCGCTGAGGATCAGGTCGGGCAGGTCCCCCTTGGCCAGCACCACAACCGGTTCTTCACCGAACTCCTCCCGGACCCGCTCGGTCGCCTCAACCGTCGCCGAATCGGGCTCGACCAAGGTGTCCAGCCCCGCCTCGCTCGGAATCTGGGTAGCCCCCACCCCAGCCCCGATCGCAACGGCAACCGAGACAACCAGCACCCACCGCGCACGCCGAGCAACCCAAGCCGCGGCGCGGCCCAGCTGGTTCCCGACGCTCACGGCCAGCTGCCGATACTTCGCTCGCAGGTGGTCGGGTGCCCCTGCCGGCGGCTTGAACTTTTTTGCTTCCCCGAATCTCGGACGGCCGCGACCGACCCACAAAAAAGTTGAGCCGGCAGGGGCACCCGAGCGCCTGCGCCCACTAATCCATCGACAGCGGCCCGCTGACGTCGGCGTTCAGGAACTGGTTGACGAACGGGTTCGCGGAGTCGAACAGCTCCTCTTTCGGACCGGACTCGACGATCTTGCCGCTCCATAGGACAGCGATGAAATCAGCAATCCGCCGCGCCGTGCCGAGGTCGTGGCTGATCACCAGGTAGCAGCCGCCGTTCTCGTTGTGGACCTCGCGGATCAGCTCGCAGAGCAGCGCGGTCCGCACCGGGTCGAGGCCGGAGTCGGGCTCGTCGAACATCACGATCGCCGGTTCCAGCACCAGCGCCCGGGCGAACCCGGCCCGCTTGCGCATCCCGCCGGAGAGCTCGTTGGGCATCTTGTAGGTGGCCTCGGCGAGGCCCACCTCCTTGAGCCGCCGGTTGACGATCTCGCCGATCTCCTCCTCGCCTTTGTCGGTGTGCTGGCGCAGCGGGAAGGCGGTGTTGTCGTAGATGTTCATCGAGCCGAACAGCGCCCCGTCCTGGAACAGCAGGCCGAACTTTTTGCGCACCTCGAAGAGCTCGTCGTCGGTCATGTTGGGGATCGATTCGCCGTGCACGAGCACGTCGCCGGAGTCCGGATACAGCAGCCCGACGATGTGCTTGATCAGCACGCTCTTGCCGGTCCCCGAAGGCCCCAGCACCATCGAGACCTGGTCCTCGGGGAGGCCGAGGTTGAGCCCGTTGAGGATGCGGGCGCGGCCGAACTGCTTGACCAGGTCGATGATCTCGATCGCGTCCTCGCCGCCGTGGTCGCGCTTGCGGCCGGTGTGGAAGCGGTAGGGGTCGCCCTCGCGCGGGTCGACCCCGGGGATGATGAAGTCGCGCCCCATCACCGCCCCGTCCTCGCTCACGTAGGTCTCGTCCTCCTCGCGCAGCTCCTCTTGTTCCCTGCGGCTGTCGTCCTCTACAGACACGTCACCCTCCTATCGGCGCCCTCGGATTGGCCCCCCAGAAGACCAGGGTCCCCAACATCCCGATGATGTGGACTAAGACGATGTTCAGCACCATCGACTTCGCGGTCGCGGTCCCCACTCCGACCGGCCCGCCGGAGGCGGTGTAGCCGTAGTAGCACCCGACCAGCACGATCGCGGTCGCCATGAACATTCCCTTGGTGAGACTGAAGATCAGGTCGGGCGGGTTCTGGAACATCCAGAAGATCAGCTGGTACCCGCCCGAGGAAACGTCGCCGATCTGTTCGACCACGGCCAGGTAGCTGGCCAGGTACATGATCCCGATCCCGACCAGGTACATGAACGGGAAGGCGATCCAGGCGGCCAGCAGCCGGGTCGCGCAAAGAAAGGTGACCGGCGGCACCCCCATCACCTCGAGCGCGTCGATCTCGTCGGAGATCCGCATCGCGCCGAGCTCGGCGACGATCCCGGTCCCGACCTTGGCCGCCAGCATGTAGCCGAAGGCGTAGGGCATGATCTCGCGCAGGTCGCACCAGGCCGAGAAGACCCCGGCGTAGGCCGGGGCACCCTGGGCCCGCAGCAGGTAGGCGCCCTCGATCCCGCACTGCAGGCCGAGCACGAAGACGAGGCCCCAGATGATCAGCGCCGAGCCGAGGATCAGGATCCCGGCCTGGCGCAGGCTCTCGCCGAAGAAGCGCAGCACCCGGCCCGAGTAGACGAGGCCGGCGATCCGCGAGCCGAAGCGGGCGATCTCCCCGAACGAGTCGAGCCAGCCGCGCGGGACTGCGAGCCAACCGTTCATCGGATCGTCTGCAGCTCGGGGTTGGTGGCAAGCAGGGTCTGGGTGAAGACGTAGTTGAAGGCGAAGACCCCCATGAAGGAGATCACCACCGCCTCGTTGACGGCGCGGCCGACCCCGGCGGCCCCGCCCGAGGCGGTCATCCCTTTGTAGGAGCAGACGACGGCGATGATCGCCCCGAACAGGGTGCACTTGATCACCGAGCCGGCCAGGTCGGTGACCGAGGCGTTGGAGAAGAGGGTGGCGAAGAAGCCGCCGAGCGGCTGGTTGTAGAGGAGCTCGGTGAGGATGCCGCCGCTGATCCCGAAGACCAGCGCGTAGATGTCGAGCAGCCCGGTGATCAGCATCAGCGCCAGGAAGCGCGGCACGACCAGGTTCTTGATCGGGTCGACGCCGAGCACCTGCAGGGCGTCGAGCTCCTCGCGGATCTTGCGGGCGCCGAGGTCGGCGGTGATCGCGGTGCCGGCGACGCCGGCGACGACGACCGCGGTGACGAAGGGGGCGAACTCGCGGATCGAGGCGAGCACGAAGAAGCCACCGAGCCGGTCGAGCGCCCCGAACAACGAGAGAAAGTTGGCGGCCTGCAGCCCGGGGGCGCCGAAACCGAAGGCGACGGTCGAGACCAGCAGCGGGAACCAGCAGAGCTGCAGCGCGAAGAGGAACTGGCCGATGAACTCCTCGCCGTAGGGGTAGGGCGGTTTGACCGCGGAGACGATCGTCCGCGCAGTGAGGAGCATCATCTCCCCGACTTGCTCGAACAGCGACTTCGCGGGCAGGAAAGCCCTGTTTATCGCGGATCCGACCATCTGCTCCTCCGTCGAGCTGCGCCGACCTGGCAGCCGGCGCCCCCACTCGCTGGCCTGAGTCTAGGGGATGCCCCAGCACCAACCGTTAGCCCAGTGTTGAGATCCCGCTAACCCTCTGTGGAGGCGTCCGAACCGGGTCGGCGGCAGGGAACCCCCGTGGTATGTTCGAGCCGCTTTGCGGGGGACCGGACGACATTCCCGGCACACCCGCCTACGGGTCGCGGCGCTCGGGTTCGCCGTCGGCGCGATGGCGGCGACGCTTGCCGCCTGCGGCGGCGACTCCGGCACGGAGTCGAGCGAACCGTCGGCCGCCTACCCGGTCGAGGTGACCGAGGCCAGCTTCCCCGCCGAGCAGCGACTCGGCGAGACGTCGCTGCTGCGGCTCGGCATCCGCAACAGCGGCGAGGAGACGATGCCGGCGCTGACCGTGACGATCGGGGTCGTCGGCGAGGAGGGGCGCAATTCGGCGCTCCCGTTCGGAGTCCGCGACCCCGCCCCGGAGCTGGCCAACGCCGACCGCCCGGTCTGGGTCCTGGCCGCCACCTACCCGCGCTTCGCCGGCTCCCCGGAGCCCGGGGGCGCCACCACCTCGAACCCGAAGACCTTCGACTTCGGCCCGCTGGGGCCCGGTGAGACCACCGACGTCGTCTGGAAGCTGAGCGCGGTCCGCGCCGGGAAGTTCACGATCGCCTACTCGGTCGGCGCCGGCTTCGGCGGCGCGGCCACCGCGGAGACCGCGGATGGCGAGGAGCCCGGCGGCACCTTCGTCGCCGAGATCACCGCGGCGCTGCCGGAAACCGAAGTCAACGACAAGGGCGAAATCGTCGAACGGCGCGGTCGGGACAGTGGCTAGGCGCCTCGCCCTCGCCCCTCTGCTCGCGCTCCTCGTCCTCGCCCTTCCCGCCTGCGGCTCGGCCAGCTCGCCGCCGACGACCGACGCCACGACCGGCGCCGAGACCGGCGCCGAAGAGCGCCCGCGCAGCGGCCGGGGCCGTCTCGCCCTGAAGCGGGTCGGCAACTTCGACCAGCCGGTCTACGTGAGCGGGGCGCCGGGCTTTCCGCGGCTGCTCTTCGTTGTCGAGCAGCAGGGCCGGATCGTCGTCCTGCGCGGCGGCCGCCGGGTGCGGCGGCCGTTTCTCGACATCCGCGGCCTGGTCAGCTTCGAAGGCGAGCGCGGCCTGCTCTCGATCGCCTTCCCGCCCGACTACCGCAGCAGCCGTCGCTTCTACGTCTACTACACGGACAACGAGGGCAGCATCCGGGTCGACGAGTTCCGGCGCCGCGGCCCGACCCGGGCAGCGCGCGGCTCGCGACGACCGGTGATCCGCATCCCCCACGCCGAGAACGCCAACCACAACGGCGGCCAGCTGCAATTCCTCGGCAAGCTCCTCTACCTGGGGACCGGCGACGGCGGCAGCGCCGGCGACCCGCCCGGCAACGCCCAGAACCGCAACTCGCTGCTCGGCAAGCTGCTGCGGATCAACCCGCGTCCCGGCGGCGGCCGCCCGTACCGGATCCCCCGCTCCAACCCCTTCGTGGGACGGCCCGGGCGGGGCGAGATCTACAGCTACGGCCTGCGCAACCCGTTCCGGTTCTCCTTCGACACGGTGACCGCGCGGCGGCCGCGGATCGCGATCGCCGACGTCGGCCAGAGCCGCTTCGAGGAGCTCGACTACACCACGGTCCGCAGGGCCCGCGGCGCCAACTTCGGCTGGGATGCCTTCGAGGGTTTCGCGCCCTTCCCGGCCTCCGAAGGCGGCAGCTCCGACCCCGGTGGCACCGTGAAGCCCGTCTTCGCCTACCCGCAGAGCCGCGGCGGCAGCTGCTCGATCATCGGCGGCTACGTCGTCGCCAAGCGCGGCCTGCGCTCGCTCTACAAACGCTACGTCTACGCCGACCTCTGCGAGGGCGAGCTGCGCAGCCTGGTCCCCGGCCTGCGGCGGGCACGGGGAGACCGCAAGCTCGGCCTCTCGGTCGACACCCCCTCGTCCTTCGGCGAAGACCGCCGCCGCAACCTCTACGTCGCCTCGCTGACCGGCCCGGTCTACCGGCTGGTCGAAAATTGACAGTTCCGTCACTTTTTCATGAGTCTTTACCGCGTGTACTAAAACGGCCCTGAAACCGGTTGTCTACAGTGGCATCATGGAGGCAATGAGGCAGACCTGGACCGACGACCGCATGGACGACCTGGTTCAACGGGTGGACGAGGGATTCGCCCGCGCCGACCGGCAATCCGCCCGGGTCGCCGAGCAGTTCAGCGAGGTCAACGTCAAGCTGGAGCGGAACGCCGACGCCGCAGAGGTCGACCGGCGTTTCGCGGAGTTGAGCGCGAGGCTCGAACGAACCGCCGACGCAGAGCAGGTCGAGGGACGGTTCGTTCGGCTCGAAGAGAAGCTCGATCAGATGGCGAAGGCCGACGACGTCAAGCGGGAACTCGCCCAGATGGCGCACGCCGACGAGGTCGATCGGCGGTTCGACGAGGTCGATCGGCGGTTCGGGGAGGTCGATCGGCGGTTCGGGGAAGTAGTGAATCGGCTCGACAAGTTCGACGACCGATTCGAGACGATCAATGATCGGCTGGGGGCCTTCTACAGAGTGCTGGTCCTGACCTCCGCCAGCCTCCTAGCCGCGTTCGTCGCCACCAACGTCGGCTGAGCGCCAGCCCTCGACACATCTGGAGCGATCGCGGCTACTCTTTGGCTGGGCAGCCAAACAGCGAAAGGGGCACCAGGTGGAGAGCGGCACGACGGCGAGACCGGAGGCGGAGCGGGCGAGCGGCGGCGACGGCGCAGGCGAGCCGGAGCGGATCGAGGTCCTCAACCCGGCCACCGGGGAGACGATCGAGACGATTCCGGTCGACAGCCCCGCCCAGGTCGCCGACACCGTGGCCAGGGTCCGCGCCAGCCAGGCCGAGTGGGAGGCGATCGGGATCGAGGGCCGCTACCACTGGCTCGGCAAGCTGCGCGACTGGGTCCTCGACAACCGCGAGCGGGTCCTCGACACGATGCAACGCGAGACCGGCAAGGTCCGGGCCGACGCCGCCAACGAGCCCGCCTACATCGCCGACATGATCAACTTCTACGGGACCCGGGCGGAGAAGTTCATCGGCGAGGAGATCGTCCGCCCGCACACCCCGCTGCTGGCCGGCAAGAGGTTGCGGGTCCAGTACCGCCCCCACCCGGTGGTCGGGATCATCAGCCCCTGGAACTTCCCGCTGATCCTCTCGCTCGGCGACGCGATCCCCGCCCTGCAGGCCGGCGCCGCGGTGGTGATCAAGCCCTCGGAGTTCACCCCGCTCGGCCTCGCCGAGCTGGTCGAGGCCTGGAAGACCGAGATCGGCGGCCCCGACGTGCTCGAGTGCGTGCAGGGGATCGGCGAGACCGGCGGCGCCCTGGTCGACGCGGTCGACTTCGTCCAGTTCACCGGCTCGGACCGCACCGGCCGCAAGGTGATGGCGCGGGCGGCCGAGACGCTGACCCCGGTCAGCCTCGAGCTGGGCGGCAAGGACCCGATGATCGTCCTCGCCGACGCCGACCTCGACCGCGCCGCCAACGCGGCCGCCTGGGGCGGGATGATGAACTCCGGCCAGATCTGCATGTCGGTGGAGCGGATCTACGTCGAGGAGCCCGCCTACGACGATTTCGTCGCCAAGCTGAGCCGTGAGGTCGGCAAGCTGCGCCAGGGCGCCGACGGCACGGGCGACCCCAAGGACGTCGGGGCGATGACCTCGCCCCGACAATCGGCGATCGTCGCCGACCACGTCGATGACGCCCTCGCCTCCGGCGCCCGGGCGCTGGTCGGCGGGCGGCGGGGAGATGGGCCCGGCGACTACTTCGAGCCGACGGTGCTGGTCGACGTCGATCACTCGATGAAGGTGATGCGCGACGAGACCTTCGGCCCGGTGGTCGGGGTGATGAAGGTGCCCGACGCCGAGGAGGCGCTGCGGCTCGCCAACGACAGCCCCTACGGCCTCTCCGGCTCCGTGTTCGGCGAGAAGGAGCGGGCCGAGCGGGTCGCCCGCCGGGTCGAGTGCGGCGCGATCAACGTCAACGACGTGCTGATCAACTACTTCGCCGCCGGGGTGCCGATGGGCGGCTGGAAGCAGTCCGGGATCGGGTTCCGGCACGGCGAGCCGGGGATCAAGAAGTTCTGCCGCTCCGAGTCGGTTGTGATCACCCGGTTCGGCGGCAAGCGCGAGCCGACCTGGTACCCCTATACCAAGAGCCGCCGCGGCCTGGTCAGCGTCCTGATGCGCTGGTTCAACGCCCGCGACCTGAGGCGCCGTCTTGGCCTGAAGCGCTGAGCCACGCCCCTCGATAGCCTGGTCCGCATGGCCGAGCGCGACTACATAGCCGCGACCCGGGAGCGCGTCGTCGTCTTCGACGGCGGCATGGGCGCGACCCTGGAGCAGTTCGAGCTCGGGCCGGAGGACTACGGCGGCCTCGAGGGCAAATGCCACGAGGCGCTGGTCCTGCACCGGCCCGACGTGATCGAGGGCGTCCACTCCTCGATGCTCGAATCCGGCGCCGAGGTGGTCGAGACCGACACCTTCCAGGGCTCCCGCCTCAAGCTCGAGGAGTGGGGCCTGGGCGAGCACACGCTGGAGATCAACACCAAGGCAGCCGAAATCGCCCGCCGCGCCGCCGGCGAGAGCCGCTTCGTCGCCGGCTCGATCGGCCCGACCGGGTTCCTCCCCGCCTCCACCGACCCGACCCTCGGCGACATCTCCTTCGCGCGCCTGGTCGAGGTCTTCGCCGAGCAGGCCACGGGCCTGGTCGAGGGCGGCGCCGACCTGATCATGATCGAGACCGCGCAGGACATCCTCGAGGTCAAGGCCTCGATCTTCGGCGCCCGCGAGGCCTTCGCCCAGACCGGGCGGACGCTGCCGATCCAGTGCAGCGTCTCGCTGCTGCCCAACGGCGGCAAGATGCTGCTCGGGACCGACGTCCAGTCGGTGCTGACCACGCTGACCGCGCTCGACGTCGACGTCGTCGGCCTCAACTGCTCGACCGGGCCGGAGGACATGCGCGACGCGATCCGGTTCCTCGGCGAGACCAGCCCGCTGCCGGTCCACTGCATCCCCAACGCCGGTCTGCCGCTGCAGGGCCCCGACGGCGAGACGATCTTCCCCGAAGAGCCCGGGCCCCTGGCCGCGACGCTGGGTGAGTTCGTCGAGCGCTACGGGGTCGGCATCGTCGGCGGCTGCTGCGGCACCACGCCCGAGCACATCGCGGCGATCCGCGAACGGGTCGACGGCGCCGTTCCCGGCGCACGCCCCGCGGCCGGCCAGATCGAGGTCTCCTCGATGATGACCTCGACCCCGCTGGTCCAGGAGCCGCGACCGACCCTGGTCGGCGAGCGGGTCAACTCGCAGGGCTCGAAAAAGGCCAAGGAGCTGCTGCTGGCCGACGACTACGACGGCCTGGTCCAGGTCGCCGAAGACCAGGTCGAAGGCGGCGCCCACGTGCTCGACGTCTGCGTCGCGCTGACCGAGCGCACCGACGAGGACGAGCAGATGGGCGCCGTCGTCAAGCGCGTCTCGCTGACCCAGCCGGCGCCGGTCCAGGTCGACTCGACCGAGCCCGAGGTGATCAGGACGGCGCTGGAGCAGATTCCGGGGCGGGCGATCGTCAACTCGATCAACCTCGAGGCCGGCCGCGACAAGGCCGACGTCGTGATCCCGCTCGCCAAGGCGCACGGCGCGGCGCTGATCGCGCTGACGATCGACGAGGTCGGGATGGCGAAGACGGCGGAGCGCAAGCTGGAGATCGCCCGGCGGATCCAGGAGATCGCCTGCGACGAGCACGGCCTCGAGCCCGAGGCGCTGATCTTCGACGCCCTCACCTTCACGCTGACCACCGGCGACGAGGAGTGGAAGCCCTCGGCGATCGAGACGATCGAGGGGATCCGCCGGATCAAGGCCGAGCTACCGGGCGTCAAGACCTCGCTCGGGGTCTCCAACGTCTCCTTCGGCGTCTCGCCCCGGCCCCGCGCGGTCCTCAACTCGGTCTTTCTCCACCACTGCGTCGAGGCCGGACTCGACCTGGCGATGGTCAACCCGAACCACATCACCCCCTACAGCGAGATCCCCGACGAGGAGCGCGAGCTGACCGACGACCTCGTCTTCAACCGCCGCGACGACGCGCTGGAGCGGTTCATCTCCCACTTCGAGGCGAAGGGCGAGGAGGACGAGACCGAGGCCGCCGACCCGACCGCCGAGATGGAGCCCGAGGAGGCCCTGCACTGGCACATCCTGCGCCGCAAGAAGGACGGCGTCGAGGACTGGATCGAACGCTCGGTCGAGAAGATCGGCGCGGTCCCGACCCTCAACGACGTGCTGCTGCCGGCGATGAAGGAGGTCGGCGACAAATTCGGCGCCGGCGAACTGATCCTGCCCTTCGTCCTGCAGTCGGCGGAAGTGATGAAGCGCGCCGTCGCCAAGCTCGAGAACTACCTGGACCGGATCGACGGCCACACCAAGGGCAAGGTGGTGATCGCGACCGTGTTCGGCGATGTCCACGACATCGGCAAGTCCCTCGTCAACACGATCCTCACCAACAACGGCTACACCGTGATCGACCTCGGCAAGCAGGTTCCGGTCGACGCGATCATCGAGGCCGCGGTCGAAAACGACGCCGACGCGATTGGCCTCTCGGCGCTGCTCGTCTCGACCTCGAAGCAGATGCCCACCTGCATCGCCGAGCTGCACGAGCGCGGCTTGGAGTTCCCGGTGCTGATCGGCGGCGCCGCGATCAACCGCGACTTCGGCCGCCGCACCCTCTACCCGAAGGGCCGCGAGTCCGACGAGGTCTACGAGCCCGGCGTCTTCTACTGCAAGGACGCTTTCCAGGGGCTCGACACGATGGACGCCCTGGTCGACGACGAGGCCCGCGCCGCGCTGGTCGAGCGGATCCGGACAGAGGCCCAGACGCTGCGCGAGAAGCCGGTTGCCCGCGACGACGCGCCGCCGACCACCGACGCCAGCGTCCGCTCCGCGACCCACACCGACAACCCGATCCCGGCGCCCCCCTTCTGGGGCGTGCGCGAGATCCCGGTCGACCTGGGAGACGTCTTCCCCTACCTCGACCGCCACGTCCTCTTCAAGCTGCACTGGGGCGGGCGCGGCGTCAAGGGCGAGGCCTGGCGCGACCTGGTCGAGGGGACCGCCGAGGAGGAGGGCTTCGCGCCGCGGCTGGAGCGGATGTGGCGAGAGCAGGACTACCTTCACCCGCGGGCCCGGCTCGGCTTCTTCCCCTGCAACGCCGATGGCAACGAGCTGGTCGTCTTCGACCCCGAGGACCCCGACCGGGAGCTGGAGCGACTCGTCTTTCCCCGCCAGCCCAAGCACGACCGGATCTGCCTCGCCGACTTCTACCGCCCGCTCGACTCGGGCGAACGCGACGTGGTGGCGCTGCAGGGCGTCACGGTCGGGCCCGAGGTGACCGAGCTGATCGAGCGGCTCGAGTCCGAAGGCGAGTTCGCCGAACAGCTCTACGTGCACGGACTCGGCGTGCAGTCGGCCGAGGGCCTGGCCGAGTGGCTGCACTCCGAGGCGCGGCGCCGGCTGGAGATCGAGCTCGACCAGGGGCGCCGCTACTCCTGGGGCTACCCGGCCTGCCCCGACCAGTCCGAGCACGAGAAGGTCTGGCGCCTGCTCGACCTCGAAGAGATCGGGATGACCCTCTCCGACGGCTTCGCGGTGATGCCGGAGCAGTCGACCGTGGCGATCGTCGCCCACCACCCACAGGCCGTCTACTTCGGCATGAAGTCGGGCTTCATCCCCGAGCGGAAGTCCCCCGACGAACTGATCGCCGGGACCGATCGCGGTGGCGAGCTGCCGCCCGAGTCCGAGCCCGAAGAGACCGAGGAGGGCGAGGAGCTCGCCGCCCCCGAGGTCAGCGGCTGAGCAGGCGCCGCCCGCTCACCTGATCTGGGCGGGGCGCAGCGCCGGCCGCTGCCAGATCGGGCTCTCGTAGGCGACCTCGAAGCCGGCCCGGATCAGGTTCCGGTAGACGCCGGAGCTGGTGGCCGGCCACTCCTCGCAGATTTCGACGAACACCGTGTGGCAGCCGGCCTCGGCGGCGTCGAGGACGCGGCGGCGCAGCAGCGCCGCGTTGCAGCCGCGGCCACGGGCGAGCGGCAGCGTCGTCCCCGGACCGAGCTGGGCGACGCCGTCTTCGATCAGCATCGCGCCGGTCGCGACCGCCGGCTCGCCGGGTCCCAGCGCCGCCGTGTAGCAGCGCCAGGGGCGCTCCTGAGGCAACGAGAAGAACAGCGTCCCCGCGGTGGCCGGCAGGCCGAGCGCCTCGGCCGCGATCGTGCTCAGGCCTTCGCCATCGGCTTCGTCGTCGCCGAGCCGGTAGATAGCGATCTCCGGTGCCTCCGGGAGGTCGTCCGGCGAGGTACCGCGGACCAGCTTGATCCAGCCGCCGGCGCGCTCGTAGCCCCGCAGGCTGAGCCAGGCCTCGGCCTCGGCGGCTCCCGGACGGCAGGCGGCCACGGGAACCCGGTAATCGACTTCCCGCGAGCGCATCCATTCCACCGCGCCCGCGAGGTGACCGGCCTCGATCGCACCGGGCTCGGCTGCGCCCTGGATCTGGTTGAGCAGGCTGACCTCGGGCAGATCGCCGAACGCCGTCGTCTGGACCGGGCCGAAGCGCGCCATCTGGACGCCCGATTCGGTAACCGCTTCGGGTACGACGGATCGCCACATGTCGCGCCTGAAGCGCTGGGCAACCTTCTCTAGAACCGCCGGGTCGTACAGCAATTCTCACCTCTATCCGAAGTACCCCACCGTTCCCGTCACGACTTTATGCAGAATGGAGCATTTCGTCAAGAAGTCTTTTGCCTAACAGACAAGTGTGATCATGGCCGAGGAAGGGGCCGACGCCCGCTGGATGGAATTAGCGCCGGCCACCGCTCCCCGGTGACAGGAGTGCCGTCCTGGGAAAGGTGGCGGCACCTCCAGATCGAATCCTAGTTGACTACACTGAGGTTTTTTAGCACTCAGGCCGAGGTCTACCTAAATAGCGCCCTCGCGGTTCGGCTCGCGCCGCCTGCGAGGCTTCGAGTCGAGCCGGACCGGCGCGGTCGAGAGCGCCTGCACCCGGAGGTCGCTCCAGGTCAGGCCCTCCCGCACCAGGGCGGGCAGCCCAAGCGCGACCGCGGTTGCGATCTCGACGCCCTGGAGGATGACGCCGTAGGCGAGGGCGTCGGCCGTCCCCACCCCGAAGCCGGTGTGCAGGACGCTGATCACGGCGAGCTGGAAGACGCCGATGTTCGACGGCGTCGCGGGCACAACCGCGGTCACGTTGACCGCGAAGAGGACGGCAGCGGCGGCGCCGATCCCCGCCCTGCCGTCGAGTCCGAGCGCGTAGAGCAAGGCCCAGCAGGCGGCCAGCTGGATCGCCCAGGCGCCGAGCTGGGCCGCCGCGGCTCCGACCCCGCGGCGCGGGTCCCGGAAGACGGCGAGCCCGGCGCGGACCTGGACCAGGGCGCGGTGCACGGCAGCGCCGATCCGGGCCAGCCGGCCGTTGCCGTTGCGGCGCATCAGGACCGGCGCCACCAGGACGACGAGCAGCAGCAGCAGCGGCACCAGGCTGAAGGCGAAGAGCTTCTGCGTGCCGGAATGGAAGAGCGAGGTGGTGGAGACGATGATCGCGCCCAGCATCGCCAGGGCGACGAGGTTGAGCATCGTCTGCGAGACCAGGGTGCCGAGCAGCACCGGGAACGTTTCGCGCATCCGGCCGGTGCGCCGCGAGAGGGTCAGGGCGCGAGCCGGCTCGCCGAGACGAGCCGGCAGGGTCGCCGACATCAGCACCCCGATCATCGTCGCCGAGGTGACGTCGCGGCGCCGCACCGGTCGGTTGGGCAGCGCCGCCCGCACGATCCAGTACCAGGAGGCGGCGCGGAAGAAGAGCGAGAGAGCCATCAGCCCGAGGGCAACCAGGACCAGGGTGAGGTCGGAGCGGACGATGCTCCGGGCGACGTTGTCGACGCCGATCTTCTGCGCCGCGAGCGCGGTCAGGCCCACCCCGAGCAGGCCGGCGACACCGAGCCCGACGCGGCGGGCGATACGGCGCCCCCGCGTGCCAGCCGCGGCGGTGGGCGGGTCGAGCGAGGGCAGGCGCTGGGCCGGCTGCCGCGGGCCGCCGTCGGCCGGGCGGATGCCGGCCCAGCGCGCGACCCTCTCACCGGCCGTTGCCGGCTGGGGCGCCTCGACCGCGCGCTCGTAGACCTCCGTCACCTGGTCGGCGACCCGGGGCCAGGCGTAGCGCTGGGCGCTGCGGCGGGCGGCGGCGCCCATCGCGGCCAGCGCCTCCGGCTCGTGATGGACGCGCTGCAGCTCCTCGGCGAGCCGCTGCGGGTCGCCCGGGGGGACCAGCAGCCCGTCGACGCCATCCTCGACCACGTCGCTGTAGCCGGCGATCGCCGAGGCGATCACCGGCGTGCCGGCGGCGAAGGCCTCGGTCAGGACCATCCCAAAGCTCTCGCCCGAGAGCGAGGGCGCGCAGAGCACGTCGGCCCGGTGCAACTCCGACCAGAGGTCCGGTCCCGAGACCCGGCCCTGGATGTCGATCCAGCGCAGCAGCTCGGGGTCGGTGAGGTACTTGAGCACGTCGTCGCGCTCGGCCCCGATCACAGTCAGCCGCGAAGGCACGTGCTCGACCAGCGCCCCGAAGGCGGTGAGCAGGATCGGCAGGCCCTTGCGCTCCTCGGGTCGGCCGACGAAGAGGATCCTCAGCTCCTCGGAGCGAGCCGACGGCTGGCGTGGCGCCGCCTCGACGTCGACCCCGTTGGGGATGACCGTGTAATCGCCCCCGAACCAGCGGCGCCCGGTCCAGGCAGCGGCCTCCGAGACGGCGATCCTGGCCGAGAGGCGGTTGAACATGCGGCGGGCGCCGAGAGCGGTCGCCACGTAGTTGGGAGCCGGCTTGGTCGAGTAGGCGTGGAAGGTGCCGACGACCGGTGCCCGAGCGCCAAGGGTCGCGTTCCACCCGACCAGCGGGACCAGCGGCTCGTGGACGTGGATCACGTCGAACTCGCCGCCCCGCACCGCGCGACGAGGGGCGACGACTCCGCCCACCGGGAACGGCGCCAGGTTGGAGACCGAGCCGTTGGCCCCGAACCCAACCGTGCGTCCCAGCGGGGTCAGGTAGTCGGGGAGATCGCGCGGCTCGGCGCCCGCCCGGTGCAGGGCCCGGCTGATCCGGCCGGGCGGATCGTGGGGAGCGAGCACGCGGACATCGTGGCCGCGACCGAGAAACTCCTCGGCAAGCGCCTCGACGTGCCGGTTCACCCCCCCCTGGTAGGACCAGGAGTATGGCGAGACGAGACCGATTCGCACGGGTGAAAAGAGTAGATCATCGCCCGGCCCGGTCGGGAAATTCCGCGCGCATAGCGTTTTCGGCCCAGGCGTAACCGACAAAAACCAGTAGATAGGCGGCCCCCACCTCGAGCAGCAGAGCGCCCGAGTCGTTGGCGAGGGTGCCGACCAGGACCGCGGCGACAGCGCCCAGCAGGCCCGCGCGCATCGCCGGCACGCCGCGGACCCAGGCCCCGATCCGGTTGCGACGCACGACAGCCAGGGCCGCCAGGGCAGCGACCAGCGGCAGGAAGAAGAGCAGCACCGGGCGGGCGAAGCTGCGCGCCGAGAGCTGCAGCCGCCGCTGAGCCACGTCGGAGAGCTCGCCGAGCCCGCCGGCATCGAGCACCGACCGGGTCAGGTGGGCGTTGGCGCCGGAGGCTAGGTCGACCAGGGCCAGCGCGGCAAGCGCGGCGATCGGGACCGCAGCGACCAGGAGCACGGAGCGACGGCGGCCGGGCAGGATCGCCGCGGCGGCGGCCGCGGCGGCAACCGGGAAGACGATCGCGGCGCCGACGTCGGCGCCGAAGCGACCAGCGGCAAAGACAGAGGCCGACGCCAGGCCGACGACAAGGAAGGCAGCCGCGGCGCGGCGCGGCGCCAGCCGCGGCGCGAAGCCGGCAAGCGCCGCCCCGCTGCCGGCCACCACGAGCACGCTCAGCAGCGCCTCCAGCTCGTTGCCGATCCCGTAGAACCGGACCCCCAGCCCGGGGTTCGGCCCGAGCAGCGAGAGCGCCGTCAGCGGCGATCCCGCGATCATGTCCAACGCATAGGCGAGGACGGTCGCGGTGGCGGCGATCGCGAGGGCGCGGTAGCCGGGAGCCAGGATCAGGGTCAGTGCCGCCAGAGCCAGTGCCCCGACCATCGCCAGCCCCGTTTCGGCCCCCTCCCCCGGCTCAATCGCCGCGGCGGCGAGCAGGACCAGCGGCAGGTAGACGACCGCCAGCCCGACGAGCTTCACGCCCGCCACCGCGCGCCCGAGCGCGACCGCGGCGCCAAGCGCGAGCAGCCAGGCCAGCAGGCTGTAGCCGATCACAGGCCCGCGCCGCTGCGAGATCACCGCCATCCGGTCGCCCCTCGACTCGATTGCCGCCACGTCGACCTCCCCCTCGGCCCGGATCGGCTCACCGGTCATCTCGTCGGGGACCGGCAGGCCGACCCAGTCCAGGACGGTCGGCGCCAGGTCGGTGGACAGCACATAGCCGTCGGTGCGGGTCGAGTCCGAGGTCAGGTTGCCCTCGAAGCCTCGGCCGGCGATGCCAATTGCCAGCTGCCGGTTCTCGGCCGGCGGGGGCTTGGCGGCAGCAACCAGAAGGTCATCGCCTTGCATAGATTCGGCCAGGGACGAGACCTCGGCCAAGCTCATGTCGCTTACTTCGAAGCGGGGCGTCGGGACGTCCTTGCCAGGGGTTTCGCTTAACTTTTTCGGGGGGGACGTCGTCGCTGGCGCCTCGGAGCTGGCAGCCGAAAAAGTACAAGACGCTTCACCCCTGGCAAGGACGTCCACACCGGCCTGGGCAAGGGACTGTTGAAGCAGGCCGGGGACGATGTCGGCGGGGGCCGATTCTGCTCGCTCCTCCACAGCTTCCTTCCACGAATCGCAGCTGCCGGTCCGAATCGGAAGCTTCTCGTCGTAGAGCGAGTTGAAGACGCGGTTGCCCTGCGTGATGTCGAGATAGGTCTGCTGAGCTGAAACCGACCCCAGGCCAGCTGAAAGCAGGCCGGGCGCCAGCCCCATCTCCGCCAGCTCGCGAACCTCGGTGTCGCGGGGCAGCCAAGCCAGCGTGACGCGCGTTCGGTGGGGGCGGGCAGGGGGTGAAGCGTCTTGTACTTTTTCGGCCGCCCGCTCCGAGGCGCCAGCCACCGCGTCCCCCCCGAAAAAGTTAAGCGGAACCCCCTGCCAGCTCCCCGCCAACCCCACGAGCAACAGCGCTATCGTCACCACCATGGCCGACCGGACGTTCGCCAAATTTAGCTTCTTCAAGGTTGATCCAGCCTGGCGCCGTAGGGATCCCGAGCTGCGTGCCGCCGACAAGCAGGAGTTCCTCGCCGCCTGCGAGGACTTCGGCATCGACCGCTCGCTGCGCGCCTACTCAACCATAGGAACGCGCGGCGACGTCGACCTGGTGCTGCTCAGCCAGAGCCCCAACCTCGCCGACATCCACACCTTCCACGTCGTGCTCGGCCAGAGCGGCCTGGCTAAATGGGCCGAGACGCCCTACTCGTTCCTCTCGATGACCAAACCGTCGCCCTATTCCGAGGAGCAGGCGCGGACCGAGATCTGTGTCTCGGAGCGGAAGTACCTCTTCCTCTACCCGATGGTCAAGCAGCGCCGCTGGTACGGGCTGGCGCCGGAGGAGCGGGGGCGGATCATGAAAAGCCACATCGAGGTCGGCCGCCGCTACCCCGAAATCACGATCAACACGACCTACTCCTACGGTCTCGACGACCAGGAGTTCGTGGTCGGGTTCGAGGGCGACGACCCGGGCGAATTCCTTGACCTGGTCAACGAGCTGCGCCCGACCGAGTCGAGCGAGTACACCGAGCTGGAGACGCCGATCTTCACCTGCGTCGCGATGTCGGTGGCGAAGGCGCTGGACGCCCTCGACGGCACGCCCAGCGCCGCCGCCGCCAGCGGCGCTGCGGTCACCGAGCTGACCGGCTCCTAGCGGGTCATTAACCTCTGGGCATCCGCGGGGAGGCGCTCAGCTACGCGATCGATAACCAGGACCGGCTGGTCCAGGTCGACGACGGCTTCTACGACTTCGCCGAGGAGAACGGGTGGGACGGCGCCGAGGCCTGCCTCGGCCGCTCGCTCTGGGACTTCGTCGCCGGCGAGCGACTGCAGCGACTGCAGCGGCTGCTGCTGCGCCGGATCCGCGACGGCCACGGCCCGGTCGACCTGCCCTTCCGCTGCGACGCGCCGGACCTGCGGCGGGAGATGCGGCTCCACATCGCCGCCACGGCCAGCGGGCGCGCGGTGCTGTTCAGGACCAGCCTGCGCTCGGCCCGACCGCGTCCCCCACATCTCCTGCTCGACCCCGACGCGGAGCGCGACGAGGAGCCGCTCGAGATGTGCGGCTGGTGCGACCGCTTCCTGGTCGAAGGCAGCTGGGTCGAGGTCGAGGTCGCGAGCGATCGCCTCGACCTGTTCCGGCGCGAGAAGCTGCCCGCGATCAGCCACGGGATCTGCCCCGAGTGCGACAACCGCCTCCTGGCCGCGTAGTCGCGGCGGTCGCCATTTCGTATCCTTCCGCGTTCCCATGAGCAAGATCGGAACCGAAGGCACCCCCCTGCGCGTCGCGATCGTCGGCGCCGGCCCGTCCGGCTTCTACGCGGCCGAGCACATCCTCAAGGACGGCGACCTGCATGCCCAGGTCGACCTCTTCGACCGCCTCCCGACCCCGTTCGGGCTGGTCCGCGGCGGCGTCGCCCCCGACCACCCGAAGATCAAGTCGGTGATCCGCGTCTACGAGAAAACCGCCGCCCGCGAGGGTTTCCGCTTCTTCGGCAACGTCAAGGTCGGCCACGACATCGAGGTCTCCGACCTCGAGCGCCACTACCACGCGATCGTCTTCACGGTCGGGTGCGAGACCGACCGCCAGCTGGGCATCCCCGGCGAAGAGCTGCCCGGCAGCCACGCCGCCACCGCCTTCGTCGGCTGGTACAACGCCCACCCCGACTACGCCGACGAGGAGTTCGACCTCTCCTGCGAGCGCGCCGTGGTGATCGGCAACGGCAACGTGGCGATGGACGTCGCCCGGATGCTGGCCCTGACCGACCACGAGCTGCGCGAGACCGACACCGCCGATCACGCGATCGAGCTGCTCAATCGCAAGGGGATCCGCGAGATCGTCGTGCTGGGCCGGCGCGGACCGGCCCAGGCCGCCTTCACCAACCCGGAGATCAAGGAGCTGGGCGAGATGGAGGACGCCGACGTCGTCGTCGACCCCGCCGAGGTGGAGCTCGACCCGGCCAGCGCGGCGTTCGTCGAGTCCGACGAGGCCGACAAGACGACCCGGGTCAACGTCGAGACGCTGCGCGAGTTCGCGCAGCGGACCCCGCAGGGCAGGAAGCAGCGGATCGTCCTCCGCTTCCTCGCCTCGCCGGTCGAGATCAAGGGCGACGGCAAGGTCGAGTCGATCGTCGTCGGCCGCAACGAGCTGGTCGAGGAGGGCGGCGCGCTGCGCGCCCGCGACACCGGCGAGCGCGAAGAGCTGGAGTGCGGCCTGGTGCTGCGCTCGGTGGGCTACACCGGGGTGCCGATCGAGGGGGTCCCGTTCGACGGGAAGCGCGGCCTGATCCTCAACGAGGGCGGCCGGGTGCTCGACTCGCACGACGCCGGCCACAAGGTCGGCCACTACACGGCCGGCTGGATAAAGCGCGGCCCCTCGGGCGTGATCGGGACCAACAAGAAAGACGCGCTGGAGACGGTGCGCCACCTCTTCGACGACGTCGAGTCCCAGACCCTGCTGGCGCCGGAGAGCCCCGCCCCCGAGACGGTCGAGGAACTGCTTGCCGAGCGCGGCGTCCGCTACATCAGCTTCGAGGACTGGCAGGCGATCGACCAGGCCGAGGTCGGCCGCGGCGAGCCGCACGGCCGTCCCCGCGTCAAGTTCGTCCGGGTCGAGGAGATGCTCGACACGGTCGGCGAGCGGATCGGCGGCTGACCGGCGTGGCCGCCGACCTGGCAGAGCTGAAGGGCATGATCGAGGCGGCCCTGCCGGGCGCCGCTGCCGAGGTCAGCGACGAAACCGGGACCGGCGACCACCTGCTGGCGGTCGTCGCGGCGCCGCAGTTCGACGGCCTCTCCCGGATCGACCAGCACCGTCTCGTCAAGGCGGCGGTGAAAGAGCGCTTCGACGACGGCACGATCCACGCGCTCTCGGTCAAGACCAGCCTCCCCGGCTGAGCGCGCGCCCCACGACGGTCGCGATGCTGACCGGGTTCCCCGGCCTCGCCAGCCTGATCGTCACGCAGGGCTGCCCGGCGCCGGTGGGGCGACGACCGTAGATAGCTAGTCTGTGGCCATGGCAGACCAAGAGTTGAAGTCCAAAGTCGAAGAGTTGATCGCCGCCAACCCGGTCCTCCTCTTCATGAAAGGCACCCCGGACATGCCGCGCTGCGGCTTCTCGATGCGGGTCGTGCAGGTGCTCGACCAGATCGACGTCGAGTACGGCGCGATCGACGTCCTCCCCGCCCTGCAGCCGCTGCGTGAAGCCACCGCCGAGATCTCCGAGTGGGAGACCTTCCCGCAGCTCTACGTCAACGGCGAGCTGCTGGGCGGCGCCGACATCGTCCAGGAGATGTTCGAGGCCGGCGAACTGGGCGAAGCGCTCGGGGTCGAGCAGCCGCAGAACGCGACCGTGCCGAGCGACAGCCCCCCGGCGCAGTCGCCGCCGCTGCAGATCGAATAGGCCGCGGCCCGAGCTAACGCCGCGGGGAGCGCAACCGGATCACGGTGCGCTCGACCGCCGGGTTGCCGGCTCGGTCCCGGAAGCGAGCGACGACCACCACCCTCGCCTTCCAGCCGGACCGCACCATCCGCCCCAGGCGACGGGCGGCGCGGCGGCTCTTCGGGCGCAGCTTGAAGGTCCCGGTCCGGCCCGCGGCGAGGGATCTGGTGACCTTCCTCAGGCCGATCCTGACCTGACGCCTGGCCGCCGCCGTGGCGTGCACCCGGATGCCGCTGCGCGCCTTGCGCCAGAGGACCGCCCGGCCCCGGATCACCGCGCCACACGCCTCGTCGCAGCGCGCCCGCATCGCCACCGGCCGGCCGGCGATCTGCCAGCGCCGGCCGAGCAGAACGGTCCGCGGCGCCCTCCGGTCCACCGAGAGGGTGGACGGCGTCCCCGACGTCGGTGCCGACATCGGGGCCGGCGTCGGCGTCGGCAAGGGCGGTGGCGGTTCTTCTCCTCCAGGCGGAGTTTCGACCGTGAACGCGCGCATGGCCGGGCTCGGGTCGGTGTTTTCGGCCGCGTCGGTGGCCCGCACGGCAAAGCTGTGGGGGCTGTCGGCAAGCGGCGCGGTCGTGTGGGGCGAGGAGCAGGGGGCGAACGGTCCGGCATCCAGTGAGCACTCGAAGCTCACCGGTTCCTCGTCGGAGGCGAAGGCGAAGGTGGGCGTCGGGTCGGAGGTCGTCGACCCCTGGGCCGGGCCGGAGACGAGCGTGGTCTCGGGTGGCGTTTCGTCCGGCGGAGGAGGTTCGATCGCTTCGCATTCGTAGATCCGGATGTCGTCGACGAACCAGCCGTAGTCGTCGACCGATTCGTCGGTGCCGATCCGGAACCGGAACCGGACTTCCTCGCCGGCGAGGCTGGAGAGATCGACCCGGGAGGAGATGTAGCCGTGGCTGTCGGCGGTGAAGGCCGCCTGGCCGGCCAGCGGGTTTTCAAAGCCGCTGGCGATCGTCCCGTTGTAGCCGTTGTGGGTGAAGAGCGATTCGGCGTCCTGCCAGCTGGAGCCGCCGTCGACGCTGTACTCGAGCTGGCCGCCGTCGAAGCTGAATTCGTCTTCGTAGTCCTCGAACGCGTAGGAGTGGTTGAAGCGCAGGTAGACGGCGCCCGCCGGGATCGCCAGGTCGGCGGTCTGGGCGATCGAGAAATCGGCCGCCGCCGGCTGGTCGTAGCCCCAGAAGTTCGTCTCGCCGCTGGTCGCGTAGGTGGCGTCGAAGCCTTCGAAGGGATGCGAGTTCTGCGGGTGGTACCAGCGGTCGGCGCCGGCGGACGCGCTGTGCGCCCAGTTGCCGCTGCCCGGTTTCTCGAGGTCGTCGTGGAAGAGGTCGACCGCTTCCCCGCCGGCCGCGCAGACCGGCGCCTCCGGCGCCGCGCCGACCAGCGGGTCCATGTCCATCTCCGTCGCGTCGACCGCCTTGGCAACCTGTTCGCAATCGGCTTCGGTGATCCCCTCGGCGCCGCCGACCGAGTTGACGCAGGCCTGCCGCAGGGCCTGGTGGAGGTCCGCGTAATCGCTGCCGGAGGTGAGCAGGCTGGAGTTGGCGGCGAAGTAGACCCGCGCCGCCTTGTCGACGCCGATCCCCGCGACCGACTCGCCGTTGAAGCTGTCGCCGTCGACGATCAGGTAGGCAGCCTTGTTGTTGACGCCGCTGTTGGTGTGGACGCCGCCGTTGTCGAACTGGTCGATGTCGGCGACGTAGTTGGCGCTGGTCATCCGGTCCGGGTCGCCGAACGCCGGCGGGTTCTGCATGTCGCGCAACGCCCCGAAGCCGGGGACGTCCTCGCCCAGCAGCCAGCGGGCCGACGCCGAGTCGTCGCCGGCTTCGTTGGTGAGGTCGACCAGCTCGCCGAAGACGTCGGACATCGACTCGTTGATCGCGCCCGACTGGTACCAGTAGAAGAGGTTCGAGTTGAACTGGGTGAAGCCGTGGCTGAGCTCATGCCCGACCACGTCGTCGGCGGCCGCGAAGCCCTCGCCGTAGACCATCTGCGACCCGTCCCAGAAGGCGTTCGCGTAGGGGCACGCTTCCCCGGCGGGGCAGTAGCGGACGGTCGAGACCAGCGGCAGCCCGGCACCGTCGAGACTGTCGTACCCGAAGCGGTCGAAGAAGAAGTCGTAGGTGTCGCCGGCGAAGTCATAGGCGGCGTCGACGTCGGCATTGCCGGTCGCGCCGTCGCCCTCTTCGCGGTCGTAGGGCGACGTGCAGGGGTAGTCGGCCGCGGTATTCCCGGCGTCGCAGACCCGCCGGTCCTTCGCCTCCCGGATCAGGTCCAGAGACTCGGCGACCAGGCCGAGCTTGGCGTCGACCAGGACCAGGCGGCGCAGAGCCCGGTCCGCGGTCGAGCGGACCTCGGTCCGCCAGACCAGCAGCGGCACGCCGAGGCCGGGGCCGCCGAGCAGCCGCGGGTCGTAGATCGCCAGGCTGGGCGCGCCCGTCTCCAGCTCCTCCACCGAGGCCCCGGCGCCCTTGGCGACGGACGCAAGGGCAACCCGGCGCGCCGCCGCGGCGCTGACCTCGGCCGAGGTGTCGACCCCGTCCGGCTCCAGCTCACCAATGGCCGAGAGCACTCGACCGCGAGCGTCGACGGCGACGACCAGCTCTCCAGCCATGACCGGAACACCGTCGACGAGCTGCTGGAAGCGGACAGCAGTGTCACCCCCCTCGCCGGCCGAGCCGGTCGCGCGCAGGTCCTCGGACCCGCGCTTGAGGCCCAGCTCGGGGCCGACCGAGTCGAGGAAGGCGCGCGCCACTGCGGCCGGGGCGGCATCCGGGCCGAGTCCGGGTGGGCGGGGAATCGGCCTGCCCGGCTCGGTGCCGATGAAGCGCACCCTGCCGGTCTCCCGGTGGACCTCGACCCGGACCCCCGGACCGAGCTCCCGCTCGAGCTCCGCCGCGCGCGCTTCCGTCGCCGGACCCGGCCGGTCCATGACGCGACCGCTGGCCGTAGTGGCAAGCAGCCCAGCGACGGTCGTCGCGAAAAGCGCGACCCCGATCACCTGCACGAGCTTCCGCACCGAGTTGCTCAACTACAGATCGCTCAGACTCTCCCTGGCCTCCGGGTCTACGGAACCTGCCCGAATTGAAGCAGGCCGAATGCGAAAAAGGCGCGGTCTAGGCGGGAGCGCCCTGGGGCGCGTCGTCTTTGACCTGGAAGGAGGAGCCGCAACCGCAGGCCGCAACCACGTTCGGGTTGTTGACCTGGAAGCCGGCCCCCTGCAGGCCTTCGACGTAGTCGACCTCGGAGCCGAAGACGAACTGCATACTGACCTTGTCGACGATCACAGCGACGCCGTCGACCTCGAAGACATTGTCCTCGTCCTTGGGCTGGTCGAAGGCAAGCGCGTACTGGAAGCCGGAGCAGCCGCCGCCGCGAACCGCGACGCGCAGCGCCTGCTCATTGGCCTCGGAGCCGGCAAGCAACTCGCCGATCTTCTCCGCCGCCTTCTCGGTAAGCGTGATCGCTGCTTCAGGTGCGTCAGTCACTTCACAAAGTATAGCCGTCCATATGCGCGGCAGTGGGTCAGTTTGAATCGCGACCCCGCCGCACCTTGAGCACCCGCCGCTTGTAGCCGCTTTCTGCTGGGAATCTCTAGAACCTGGTCCAGATGGAATTAATTTTTCCCGTCCTCGACATTGAGAACACGTGTTCCCAACCTCGTCCAGATGGAGTTAAAAATTGATACACTGGACAAGGTTATGCCGCGAGGGCGCCCAACCAGACAACAGGTCTTTGAAAGCCTTGACGAGGCACGCCGGGACCTGAGCATCATCGGGGGCCTCCCAGAGCCGACCGTCTTTCAGGATGTATGGGCGGACATCTGGATCGAAGAGACCCACAATTCGACCGCTATCGAGGGCAACACGCTCCGGCGCAAACAGGTGCAGCTCCTCCTTGAGGAGGGGGTCGTCACCGGGAGCGCGCATGAGCTCAAGGAGTGGATGGAGGCGAAAGCCTACGGCGAGGCGGCTCGCTGGACGTACGACGGAGCCTTTCGCAGTCGGTACCGACCAGACCAGGACAAGATCACTGAGTCGGACCTACGTCGCATCCATCAATTGACCGTTGAATCTGTCTGGGTGCATTTTCCCCCGCAGGGCCTCCGCTCGGATGAGTCTCCGGGCGCCTATCGAACCGGTGACATCGAGCCCCTGCGACCCGATCTACGGCCGCCCCCGCCAAGTGTCGTGGCGTCTTTGGTCTCGGATTGGATCGCGGAAACCAACGAACAGCCGCCAGAGCACTGCCACATCATCGAGCATCTCGCTGAGCGCCATGCGGCCTTCGAGCGAATCCATCCCTTCCCGGATGGAAACGGTCGAGCCGGTCGTCTTGTGCTCACCATGCTCCTGGTGCAGCACGGCTATCCGCCGGCGATCATCTACAAGGGTGAGCGGAAACGCTATCTATCGGCCTTGCAGAGAGCCGACGAGGGGGATCCCGGCTCGCTCGCCGAACTACTTGCGAGATCCGTGAGAGAGGGGATCTACCGATTCCTGATGCCGAACCTCGCTGGACCCCTTTCGGTCGTGCCCCTAGCCGGGCTTGCGGACGAGGAGCTATCGCGGGCAGCGCTGGTCGGGGCCGCCCAACGCGGAAGGCTCAAGGCCAACAAATACGGAGGATCCTGGTACTCGACTCGGCAATGGGTCGATGAGTACAAGGAGAGTCGACACCCCGGGCGGTCTTTCGAGTCCACCCAGGCCACCCATGGGCCGTGAGCGAGGGGGGCTTGCTTCTGCGAGAATCGCCGTCTTGAACGCGAGTGGCGAGACCGCTGTCGTCTGCGACAGCACCGGCTATCTGCCGTCGGCGCTGGTCGCCGAGCACGGCATCCAGGTGATCAGCCTCTACGTCTCGGTTGACGGCGACCAGCAGCGCGAGACCGAGGTCGAGGACTACGGCGGCTTCTTCGAACGACTGCGCGCCTCCGACGGCGGCGCCACCACCTCCCAGCCCTCGATCGGCGACTTCCTCGCCGTCTACGAACCGCTGCTGGACGCCGGTCGCGAGGTCGTCTCGATCCACATCTCGGCCGGCATCTCCGGCACCTTCGAGGCCGCCGGCCAGGCCCGGCAGCGGCTGATCGACGAGGGCAAGGGCGGCGAGCGGATCCACCTGATGGACTCGCGCTCGGCGGCCGGCGGGATGGGGCTCTGCGCGCTGGGCGCGGCGATCGCGGCCGGCGGCGGCGCCGACGCCGAGGCGGCAATGGCCCGCGCCCAGGAGGTGCGGCGCGAGCTGAAGATGTGGTTCGCGATCGACACCCTCGAGTACCTGCGACGCGGCGGCCGGATCGGCGGCGCCCGGGCCTGGATCGGCGGTGCTCTGAAGATCAAGCCGATCCTCACCCTGGAAGAGGAGATCACCCCGGTCGAGCGGGTCCGTACCCGGGCCCGCTCGCTGGAGCGGCTGCGCGGCTACGCCCGCCAGCGCCACGAGTCGGGCGCCGACGGCTGGGTCGTCCAGCACATCCAGGACGAAGAGACCGCCAACAAGCTGATCGAAGACTGCTACGAGATCTACGGCTGCGACCCCGCCTTCACTTCGGAGATCGGCGCCGTGCTCGGCGCCCACGTCGGACCCGGCCTGCTCGGCGTCGGCGGGATCCCGACCGCCCTGCTCGAACCCTGACGAGGCCGCTCAGCCGCGGTTGCGGCGGCCGAGCATCAGCCGGGCGCCCAGCGCGAAACCGACCACGGCGGCGCCGATCATCAGGTCGCGTTTGTGCTCGCGGACCTGGCGGCGCCAGTCGGTCAGCTCGGTGACCCGGCCGCGCAGCGCCTCGACCGAGCTGCCCAGCTGGCGCTGTTGCAGGTCGATGTCACGGCGGATCTCCGCCGCCGAACGGCCGGCCGGCGTGCTCATTTCCCGCTCCCCCCGGTGACGTTTTTCTCAACACTCTCCGCGGCGACCTGGGCTTCCCTTTCGAGCATCTCCTTGGTCTTCTTCGCCTCCTCGATCGCCTGCTCGGGGACCGGGGGCGCGCCGGCCTGCAGGGCGCGGTAGGCGGCGAACCCGGCACCTGCCGCGACCAGCAGGAAGATCGCTGCCTCGACGAAGAAGCCCGGCCAGGCCTTGCCGTCGAAGAGCTCTTCGCTGAGCAGCCAGGCGAAGCCCTGCATGACCAGGATCAGAGCCAGGAAGGCAAAGATGCCGGCCGCGATCCCGACCGCGGAGCCGCGCAGGATCTTGCCGACCTTCTCGGAGATCTCCGCTTTGGCGAGCTCGATCTCTTCACGGACGAGGGTCGAGGCGCCTTCGGCGACGTCGAAGGCCAGCTCGGCGACCGAGCGGTCCTCAGCCGGCTTGGGCTCCGGCTCCGGCGGCGTTTGCCCTGCTGGGCTCTGGCCCGGCTCCGGCACGTCTACTCCGGGGGCTCCTCGTCGAACAACCGGCGCCAGACGAAGGCCGAGAGGCGGGCGGCGAGGACGCTGGCCAGGGCGCCCGTCGCGGTCAGCAGACCGCTCCAGACAAGGCGTTTGACGATCTCGTTATCCACGGTGCCCGACCATATACCTATCGTGGCTCGAGGCCGTCGCAGATCGTCGTCACGACAAGATCCTTTGCCTGCTCGAAGCTGGCGTCGGAGGTCGGGATGACGTCGAAGATCCAGCCCGAGAGCAGCTGCTCGATCGCCCCGTAGAAGGTCATCGAGGCAAACAGCGGATCGACGTCGCGGCGGAACACCCCCGCCTCCTGGCCGTCGGCGACGATCTCGCCGATCGACTCGTAGGCGCGGCGGATCTGCTCCAGGTGGGTGCGGCCGAAGGAGTTGGCCGCCCTCGTCACCTCGACGATGATCACCTTCATCAGCTCCGGGTCGTGCCGGTAGGACTCGACGATGAAGCCGGCGACCGCGGCGAGCCGCTCGCGGTGGGTCAGCTCCGCCCGATCGGCCTCCTCGATCGCCGCCAGCAGCAGCGACCAGCGCTCGACGAAGAGCTCGCTCAACACCTCGTCCTTGGAGCGGAAGTAGTGGTAGACGAGCCCGTAGGCGACGCCCGCCTCGTCGGCGATGTCGGAGACTCGGGTCGCGTGAAAGCCCTGGCGGGCGAAGACGCGGACCGCGGCGTCGAGGATCTGCCGGCGCTTCTCGACCGGCGGCGCCTTCGCCATCAGGCCCCCGCCTCGGTCAGCTGCGGCCACCGGTAGGCGGCGGGGCGGCGGTTGGCCAGCGAGGGCAGCTTCTCGCGCACCCGCTCCTGGGCGGCGAGGTCGAGGTCGGCGGCGGCAAAGCCCTCGCCGTCGGCGGCGGTCGCCAGCACCACCCCCCAGGGATCGACGATCGCCGAGCGGCCGTAGGACTCGTAGTGGGGCGGCGCCTTGCCGACCTGGTTGGGGGCGAGCACGAAGACCTGGTCCTCGATCGCCCGCGCCCGCAGCAGCACCTCCCAGTGGTCGCGCCCGGTCGCCATCGTGAAGGCCGAGGGCACCGCGACCAGCCGTGCCCCACGCAGGGCGAGGATCCGGTAGAGCTCCGGGAAGCGGAGGTCGTAGCAGACGCTCAGCCCGACCTCGAGCTCGCCGGCCGCAGCGGTGACCAGCTCCGTCCCGGCCTGCTCGTGGTCGGACTCGCGGTAGGAGACGCCGCCGGCCTCGACGTCGAACATGTGGACCTTGCGGTAGACGGCGAGGTCCTCCCCGTCGGCGCCGATCAGGACCGAGGTGTTGCGCGCCTTCTCGCCGCCCGCCTCGGCGATGCTGCCGGCCAGCAGGTGGATGCCGAGGTCCCGCGCCCAGCCGCGCGCCGCGGTCAGGCTGGGGCCGTCGAGCGGCTCGGCGCCGGCGAGGATCTCCTCGCCGGAGGCCAGCAGGTTCCATTTCTCCGGCAGCGCGACCAGCTCGGCGCCGTCGGCGGCGGCGGACCGCACCAGTCGCTCGGCGGTGGCGAGGTTGCCGTCCTTGTCGCCGTTCGAATTAAGCTGTACCGCGGCTACGCGCACCGGATGCGGCCTCCGTTGATTGACCAGTCAATCGGCTGATTATAGGCGCGCTCAGCCAAGAGGGTTGATGTGGGTTAGGCGCGTGCGCGGGGGCGTCGCAGGCCAAGCTGGGCGCCGCACGCGGGCGAAGCGGGTAGTGGTTACTACCCGCGAGCACGTGGGTGGCGATCCAGCGCCGGCATGCGGCGTCATCCGCGTGCGTGGATAACCCGCGTCAACCCTCTAGGCCCATGGCGCGGGCGACGATGCGGTCCAGCAACGGCGTTGGCAGCAGCGGCTTCAGTCGTGCCTGGACCTTGGCGTCGATCCCGACCAGGTAGCGGGCGCGGGGCCGGCGACTGGTCAGGGCGCGCTCGATCGTCGCCGCCACCTTCTCCGGCGGGATGCCGCGCTCCGCCGTCTCCCGGATCACCTTGCGGTAGCGCTCGATCGCCCGCCCGTAGAGCGCTTCGCGCTGCGGCGAGCGCGACCCGACCTCGTCGGCGGTCTGTTCGCCGCGCTCCCAGATCGGGGTGTCGATCGAGCCCGGCTCGACGATCGAGACCGGGATCCCCCACGGCCGCAGCTCCTGCCGGAAGACGTCGCCGACCGCCTCGATCCCGAACTTGGCGGCGTGGTAGGCGCCGGTCAGCGGCAGCGCCATCCGCCCGCCGATCGAGCTGATGAAGACCAGCCGCCCGTCGCCGCGTCGGATCGCCGGCAGCAGGGCCTGGGTGACCGCGACCTGGCCGGTCAGGTTGATCTCCAGCTGGCGCCGGAAGTCGTCGACCGGCATCGTCTCCAGCGGGCTGGGGATCGCGACCCCGGCGTTGTTGACCAGGCCGGCCAGCTCGCCTTCGCCGCCGCCGAGCCGCTCCGCCGCCGCGGCGATCTGGTCGGCGTCGGTGACGTCGAGGAAGACCGGCTCCAGCGAACCGGACCCCGCCGCCCGCAGCGACTCGGCGTCCTCCTCGCGGCGCACCCCGGCATGGACCCGCCAGCCGGCGGCGTCGAGCCGCAGCGCGGTCGCCCGCCCGATGCCGGTCGACGCTCCCGTGACCAGTACCGATCGCATCGGTCCAGGCTAGCGGCGTCCGCCGCGGTGGCGCTCCAGCTCGGCGACCATCAGCTTGGTGTGGAGGGCGGCGATCAGGTCGCGCAGCGGCTCCGCGCCGGCCTCGAGCATCTCGATCACCCGCTCCGGTGACACCTCGGCGGCGAGCCGGTTCATCACCATGTCGACCTCCTGGGCGACCAGCTCTTCCAGCGCCGTCTTGTAGCGCAGGGTGTCGTAGACGGTGAACCCGATCTGCTCGTCGTAGCCGCCGGCCCGGAAGCGGCTGATCGCCTCGATGATCGTCACGTCGGAGGGCGAGTAGCCGCGCGTGTTGGGGGTGAGGACGCCGAGCTCGGCGAGCCGGTCGAGCACCTCGGCTGGGACGCCGTAGCGCTCGCGGACCTCGCCAGCGGGAGTGCGGGCGCGCTCGCCGGCCAGCGCCCGGTCGAGGATCCGGTCCTCGAGGTCGAGCAGCGTCTCAGCCCGCTCCGGGCCCTCCTCGAGCACCGCCCTGATCGCCTTCAGCGGCATGAAGCGCTCCTCCTGCAGCCGCTTGATCAGCCGGATCCGCTCGATCAGCTCGGGCGGGTAGTAGGCCATGTTGCGGCTCGTCTTCACCCCCTCCGGCAGCAGCCCCTCGCGCAGGTAGTGCTTGATCGTCGGCACCGGCACCCCCGAGGCCTCGGCCAGCTCGCCGATCCGCAGCAGCTTCTCGGTGTCGACGCTCACTGGCCCGCCGCCGCGGCGGCGCCGGACTCCAGCAGCGCCGCGATCGCGGCGTCGTCGTAGCCGGCCTCGCGCAGCGCCTCCTCGGTGTGCTCGCCGAGCGCCGGAGCGGGACGGCTCGGGTCGGCCGGGGTGCGGCTCAGCTTCACCGGGTTGCCGAGCTGGCGGACCGTGCCGAGCCCGGGCTGGTCCAGCTCGACAACCATCTGCCGCGCCCGGACCAGCTCCGAGTCGAGCGCCTCGTCGAGGTCGAGCACCGGCTCGATGCAGCAGTCGTGCTCGTCGTTGAAGGCGCGCCACTGCTCCCGGGTGCGGGAGCGGAAGACCGCGGCGACCTCGTGCCAGGCGTCGGAGCCGGGCGCCTCGAACTGGCCCTCGATCAGGTCGGGGCGGTCGACTCCGTTGCAGAAGGCGGCCCAGAACTTCGGCTCCAGGGCACCGCAGCTGACCCAGCCGTCAGCTGCCTCGTAGGGCAGGTAGCAGACCCGGCCGCCGCTCAGGTCGGCCTCGCCGCGCCGCGGCACCTCGCCGTCGCAGAAGTAGCGACCGGCGACCATCGCCAGCCAGGAGAGGGCGCCGTCGGCCATCGAGACGTCGACCATCTGACCCTCGCCGGAGCGCTGCCGCTCGTGCAGCGCCGCCATCACACCGAAGGCGGCGATCAGGCCGCCGCCGCCGATGTCGGCGATCTGGCCTCCGGCCTGCACCGGCGGCCCGCCCTTGGCGCCGGTCAGCCCGAGCAGCCCGACCAGGGCCAGGTAGTTCGTGTCGTGGCCGGCCCGCTGCGCGTAGGGGCCGTCCTGGCCGTAACCGGTGATCGCGCAGTAGACGATCCCCGGATTGGCCTCGCGCATCCGCTCGTAGCCGACCCCGAGCCGCTCCAGCACCCCCGGCCGGAAGCCGTCGAGGACGACGTCGTGGGAGGCGACCAGGCGCAGCAGCGCCTCCCGCCCCCCCTCCGCCTTGAGGTCGAGCCGCAGCGAGCGCTTGCCGCGGTTGAGCGAGAGGTAGAGCGAAGAGCGCGTCCCCAGCGCCTGTTGCTCCTCGCCCCCGTAGTAGGGCGGCGCCCACCGGATGTAGTCGCCCATCCCGGTGTCCTCGACCTTCAGCACGTCAGCCCCAAGATCGGCCAGCAGCAGCGAGCAGAAGCCGCCGGGCAGCAACCGGGTCAGGTCGAGGACCTTGATGTCCGAGAGCGGCAAATCGCTCATGCCGGCGCCACGGCGACCGGGAAGTCGACCGAGTTGGCGATGAAGCAGAGCTGGTGGGCGCGCTCGTGGAGCTTCTCGATCGCCTCCGGCTCGGGTGGATCGCCTCCCCAGCGGACCAGCGGCCGCAGCGTCGCCTCGGTGAACCGCTTGCCGTCGAGAACCCCTTCGGCGTCGTCTTCGTAGGACTCGATCTCGAAGCCTTTTTTCCTCGCCAGGGCCAGGAACCAGAGCATGTGGCAGCTGGAAAGGGCGCCGATCAGCAGCGTCTCGGGGTTGCCTTTGGCGTCGTCGCCGCCGAACTCGAGGGCCGAGGAGCAGGGCAGCTCCTGGGCGCCGAGCAGGATCTCGTGGGCGCGGTCGTCGCTCCCGTTGCCGCCGGTCCAGCGCACCCCGGCGCGGTGGATCGAGTCCGCCACCTCAGGCCTCCGCGCGCCGCGGCACGCCCAGCAGCTCCCTTGCCTCGGCGACGGTGGCGGCGCGGCGGCCGACGTCCTCGGCCATCTGGCGTGCCTTGGCGATCAGGTCGCCGTTCGACCGCGCCATCTCGCCGTTCGGGAGGTAGAGGTTGTCCTCGACACCGGCGCGGACGTTACCGCCGAGGACCAGCGCCGAGGCGAGCAGCTTCCACTGGTCGCGGGAGATCCCGATCACCTGCCACTGGTTCTCGCCCTCTGGGCCGCCGGGGATCTGGTCGGACATCAGGTTGACGTTGCGCGGGACCGGCCGGATGCCGCCGGTCACCCCCATCACCAGCGAGATCTGCAGCGGCGGCTCCAGCAGCCCCATATCGACCAGCGGGTCGAGGTTGGCGACGTGGCCGGAGTCGAAGCACTCGTGCTCGGGCTTGATCCCAAGATCCCGCATCGCGGTCAGGAACTCGACGATCGTGTCGAAGCTGTTCTCGAACACCGTCTTGAAGACGAAGTCCTTGCGCCGCGAGCTGTACTTCGCGTAGTTCATCGAGCTCATGTTGAGCGCCGCGACGTCGGGGCGCAGCGCCCGCAGGTACTCGATCCGCTTCTCGATCGGGATCCCGATCGCCCCGGTCGAGTAGTTGACGATCACGTCGCCGACCTCGGCCAGGATCGCCTCGGTGATCGCCCGGAAGTCCTCGACCTCATAGGAGGGCGTGCCGTCGGGCTTGCGGGCGTGGATGTGGATCTGCGAGGCGCCCTCGTCGACCGCCCGCCGCGCCTCCGCCGCGTACTCCTGCGGCGTGTAGGGGATCGCCGGGCACTGGTCGCGGTTGGCGATCACCCCGCTGATCGAGCAGCTGATCACCACCGGGTCGTCGAAAGAGCTCACCATTCCCCCTTCCGTGGTTCCTTTTGCGCCCCCACCGCGAAAAAGGAACCGCGGGATTTCATACGGGCATCACTCCGTGGCGTTTCTTCGGCTTCTGCACGTGCTTGGTCGCCGCCATCCGCAATGCCTGGGTGATGACCGGCCGCGTCTCGCGCGGGTCGATGATGTCGTCGATCACCGCGTTGCCGGCGGCGATGTAGGGGTCGATCCGCTCCCGCACCGCGTTCAGCATCGCCTCCCGCGCCGCCTCCGGGTCATCGGCCGCCTCGATCGCCGAGCGGCCGATGATTTCGACCGCGCCCTCGGCGCCCATCACCGAGATCTCGGCCCCGGGCCAGGCGACGATCAGGTCAGGCTCGTACGCCTTCCCGCACATCACGTAGTAGCCGGCGCCGTAGGCCTTGCGGACGACCACCGTCACCTTCGGCACCGTGGCGCGGCTGACCGCGTAGAGCAGCTTCGCGCCGTGGCGGATGATCCCGGCCTGCTCGACCTTCGAGCCGACCATGAAGCCGGGGATGTCCTGGAGGAAGACGAGCGGCACGTTGAAGGCGTCGCAGAGGTTGATGAACCGGGCCGCCTTGTCGGAGGAGTCGTTGTCGAGGACGCCGGCCAGGTGCTTGGGCTGGTTGGCGACGATCCCCACCGGCTGGCCGCCGAAGCGGGCGAAGCAGGTGATTACGCTGCGCGCGAAGCGCGGCTTCAGGTCGAACCACTCGCCGTCGTCGACGATCTCGCCGATCACCTCGTACATGTCGTAGGGCTTGCGGTTGGAGTCGGGGACGATCTCCATCAGCCGCTCCGACATCCGGTCGGCCGGGTCGGCGGTCTCGCGCAGCGGCGGCTTCTGCTCCCAGTTGGACGGGAAGTAGGAGAGGTAGGACTTGATCGCCGCGATGCACTCCTCGTCGTCGGCGACCTCGAGGTCCCCCACCCCCGACTTGCGGCAGTGGACCTTGGCCCCGCCCAGCTCCTCCATCGAGATGTCCTCGCCGGTCACCGCTTTGGTCAGGTGCGGGCCGGCCAGCGCCATCGCCCCCTGCCCGGAGACCATCGGCACGAAGTCGGCAAGCGCCGGGATGTAGGCGGTGCCGGCCGCGCAGGGCCCCATCATCGCCGCCACCATCGGGATCACCCCCGACATCTCGACCTCCTCGCGGAAGAGGTGGCCGGAGCCGGCGAACAGCGACCCGGTCGCCTCCTGGATCCGGGCGCCGGCGGAGTCGAGCAGCCAGACGAACGGCATCCGCTTGCTCAGCGCCAGCTCGCGCAGGCGGGTGACCTTGAGCTCGCCGGTCATCCCCATCGAACCGGCCATCACCGTGAAGTCGTAGGCGGCGATCGCGCAGCGACGGCTGTCGATGTCGCCCCAGCCGGTGATCACGCCGTCGGCCGGCGCCTCGACCCCCTCCATCGCCTGCTGGGAGAAATGCGGCCGCCCGTGCAGGCCGAGCTCGACGAAGCTGCCCTCGTCGACCAGCAGCTCAATCCGCTCGCGGGCGGTCAGCTTGCCGCGGTCGTGTTGCTTGGCAATCTTCTCCTCGCCGCCGCCCAGCTTCGCCTTCGCCCGCCGCGCCTGCAGCTGCTCGGTCAGGTCGCCCAGCGCCGCCGCCCCCGGCAGCAGATGCTCGTCGCCGCGCTCCTCCTCGGTTGCCGCCATCAGCGTCCTTTCCATTCGGGGTCGCGCTTCTCGAAGAAAGCGGTGACGCCCTCGACGATGTCCTCGGTGGTCATCGTGAGCGAGAGCTGGGAGCGCAGGAACTCCAGCGCCTCGTCCAGCCCCATGTCCTGCTGGCGGTACATCGCGTCGTGGCCGAGCCGCATCAGGACCGGGCTCTTGGCGGCCAGCTTGCCGGCCCACTCGGCGACCGCGGCGTCGAACTCGGCGGCCGGGACGACCTTGTTGGCGAGCCCGTACTCGACCGCCTGCTCGGCCGAGAGCCGCTCGCCCAGCAGCATCATCTCGTTGACCTTCTTGCGCGGGACGTTGCGGTAGATGACCGCCATGATCATGTAGGGGAAGGCGCCGACGTTGATCTCCGGGGTGCCGAAGGTCGCTCCCTCTTTGGCGATCAGCAGGTCGCAGGAGAGCGCCAGACCCATCCCGCCCGCCAGGACGTGGCCGTTCGCCGCGCAGAGCGAGGGCTTGCCGAGCCGCGGCATCAGCCGGAAGAACTCGAGGAAGAGGTCGGAGGCGAAGTGTTTCTGGATCAGCGGCACGTCGGCCCCGAAGCCGCCGAGGTCGGCGCCGGCGCAGAAGACCTTGTCGCCGGCGCCGGTGAGGACGACGGCGCGCACCTGCTCGGAGTCGCGCGCCTCCTTCATCGCCGCCACCAGCTCGGTCAGCATCTGGGCGGAGAGCATGTTGCGCTTCTCCGGGTCGTCCAGGGTCACGGTCGCCACCCCGTCGGCGACCTCGTAACCGACCTTCTCGTAGCTCCCCGGCGTCATCCGTGGCAACGATATCCGAATTGAGTCGAAAGTGGAAAGTGCTACTGTCCACTCGCTAACCGCGAGGGAGGAGAGGGAACAGTGGCGACTGCGACGAGCGACGGCTCCAGCGTGATCAAGCCCGACTTCGAGGCCGGGCGCAAGCACTTCATCTTCAGCCAGGAGCACGAAGACCTGCGCGAGTCGCTGCGCTCCTGGGTCGAAAAGGAGCTCTGGCCCCACCGCAACGAGTGGGAGGAGACCTACTGGCCGACCGAGAAGATGAAGCGGGCCGGCGACCTCGGCTTTCTCGGCCTCTGCTTCCCGGAGGAGTACGGCGGCCAGGGCGGCGACTACTACTACTCGCTGGTCCGGGCCGAGTGCATGAGCTACTCCGGCTCGGGCGGGACCAACATGGCCTTCGCGGTGCAGACCGACATGGTGCTGCCGCCGATCCACCTGCTCGGCACCGAGGAGCAGAAGCAGAAGTACCTGGTGCCGGGGATCAAGGGCGACAAGGTCGGCTGCCTCGGGATCACCGAGCCCGGCGCCGGCTCCGACGTCGCCGGGATCCGGACCACGGCGATCCGCGACGGCGACGAATACGTGATCAACGGCTCCAAGACCTTCATCACCAACGGGCCGCGGGCCGACTTCATCGTCCTCGTCGCCAAGACCGACCCCGAGGAGCGCCACGGCGGCATCACCCTCTTCGTCGTCGACCTCCGCGACGAGAACGGCGAGAAGGTCCCCGGCTTCGCCGTCTCGGCGGAGCTGGAGAAGATGGGGATGCACTCCTCCGACACCGGCGAACTCGCCTTCGACGACGTCCGCGTCCCCGCCGACGCGGTGCTGGGCGAGGTCGGCAAGGGCTTCTACCACATCGCCTGGGAGCTCCAGGGCGAGCGGCTGGTCGCTGCCGCCGGCTCCCACGCGGGCTGCGAGCGGATGATCGAGCGGACCCTCGAGTACGCCAAGGAGCGCGAAGCCTTCGGCCGCCCGATCGGCAAGTTCCAGGCGATCCGCCACAAGTTCGCCGAGATGGCGACCAAGACCGAGGCGGCGAAGCAGTTCACCTACGCGACCGCCTGGCGCTTCGCCAACGGCGAGTACCCGGTGCGCGAGGTCACGATGGCGAAGCTGTTCTCCTCGCGAATCGCCTGCGAGGTCGCCGACGAGTGCATCCAGATCCTCGGCGGCTACGGCTACATGAAGGAGTACGAGATCGAGCGCGCCTACCGCGACGTTCGCCTCAACCGGATCGGGGCCGGGACCGACGAGGTGATGCTCGACGTGATCGGCCGCAGCTACGGGCTGTAGGGGCGGCGATCTCGTGGGCGCCAACGTCGATCGCATCCGGTCCTACTACGCGGCGCTCAACACCGGCGACGCGGAGAAGGTCGCCTCGCACTTCACCGAGGACGCGACCCACTACTACACGCGGCTGGAGCCGCACCGGGGAGCGGAGACGATCGGCCAGATGACCGAGTGGGCGGTGGCCAACATCGGCGCCAACTGGAAGGTCGAGAACGCGATCGAAGAGGGCGACCAGGCGGTGATCGAGTGGTCGATGACCTGGCGCCACCTGGAGAGCGGCGAGCCGCGCCTCGACCGCGGCACCGAGTGGTTCCTACTCCGCGACGGCAAGATCGCCGAGATCCGCGCCTATTACCACGGCGGCCCGAAGAACCGGCAGGGCAACCTGCTCGGCTTCGACCACGCCGGCCGCGGCCACAGAACGCTGCCCGAGTAGTCCCTCTAAGCGACGTCGGCGACGAGACTTTCGGTATCCGGCTCGACCTCGTATTCAGGGACGATCCCTCCCTCGAGGTCGTCCCTTCGCACCTCCTTGCCCATCGCCCCTTCGACCAGCTCAATGAGGAGCTGCCTCCGCCTCGCGTAGTGAAGCTCGAAATCATCACCGGCCAAGGCCTCGAAGTCGATCAGGTGATCGGCCAGTAGCGCGGATAACTCGCCGTCGGTGTGCTCGCCCTTTGCCTTGATCGTCTCGATGTAGGTCTTGGGCGCTCGCCCCCCAATCCGGCGATTGGTGTCCGACGAGAGTGGCGTCTTATTGACGATGCTGTCGCGGCGCCCGAAGTCCACATCGTGGTCGTCGCACCACCTGCGAGGAAAAATATGATGGATGTCGATCGCGAGCTCACCGAAGGTAGCCGTATCGATATCGGCGGCTTTCATCCAGTCGCGAGCACCACCTTTCATCAGGAGTGCGTATATGCCCTTGTAGGCGGCGCTATTGCGAGTGCGAAGGGTCTCCAAGCGTGAGGCCTCGAATGACGCGTCGTAGACCGTGCGTGGCACCTCACCCCCTTCGATCCAGGCCGGGACCTGCTCGACGTCACGGGCGAACCGGGTCTCGATCGACCCGCCATACGACTCACCCAGCACCCCGCACCAGAACCACTGCCGCAGCTTCTTGTCCGCCGCATAGTCCTCCAGACCCGGCCCGACCAAGACCCGCATCGCCGCGAGCGGAACCATCTGGGTCCGGTAGGGAACGTCGTCTGCTCGGAAGATCTTGTCGAAGGCAAGGAATTGGGCCACCCACTCGAAAGCCTCAGTCACCGCATCGGCCACCCCCTTGTACTCCTGCAGGGAGAGACGCAGTATGTCCTTCCGCCGACAGGACACTGCCGGTGCTCCGTCGGTGCGATCCCAAGCGTCCCGACGCCGATGGCTGACTACCAGCGAGACTGCCTGTAAGAAGTCGGTGCTCTCCAACTTTGCAAGGGCTGGCTTGACAACAAGCTTCGCCCTCCTCGCCTTCCAATCGTCATTGAGGCGAAAGCCCTCAGGGGCCGCGGCAAACGTAGCCGTCAAGAGCTCGAACACGTTAAGAACTACGCCCCCGGTATTGACCTTCTCGAAAACCGTGCATACCGCCTCACGGGGAGTCTCCTTCTTGAGAACGATCACCGGGACGGTGTACTGCACGAAGTTATTCAGAATCTCGTCGTAAAATCGCTGAAACCGCTTCGCCGCCTCTCCCGGGCCTTTCCCGTGGTGGGAGTTGTATTCGTTCTGCCATGCCATCAACAAGCTGACGTCGAGGGCACGCCAAAGTGGGAACATCTCTGCCCGACACTCGTTTTCGAGACTCGAGAAATCTGCCTCGACGCCTCTACCGAAGTCGCGTCGCAGGATTTTGTCCTCCGGAACGGCGACGATCGTCTCCTCGCGATCCCAGTCGAGGTCCAGCGCTTTCGCCATATCGATGTAGTACCAGCGCTTTAGCTTCTTGCCCTTGGCATCGGTCGTGTCGACCGGCTGCCCCGAGGCAAGCGCCTGGAAGAGTGAGGTGGTTCGCTGCTGGCCATCGAGCATCAGCTTCTCCGGCAACACCGACCCCTCGTCCACTCCCGAAATGGGCCTGGATTTGAACCTGGGACCGTCTCCCCCAACCTCAAGCATCATCAGGACGCCAACTGGATAGCCCAAAGAGACGCTTGCCAGCAAGCTGGAGATGCGGTCCGAATCCCACTTCCACTCACGTTGAAAGTCCGGGAGCTGAGTCTTCCCGGTGCGTACGTCGCCTAGTAACTCGCTGAGCTTGACGTCTGGACTGTCGAACGGCATCGCGCTCTCCTCTCCGGGGTCCTTGCGCGAAAGACTCTAAGCGCTTTGAGGCGCTCGATGCCATTTTCTCCGCTCAGGTCCGGGTCGCGATCACGGTGCCGATCGTGGCCAGGATCGCGAGCATGTTGGTGCCCCAGAGCTGGAACATCAGGGTTCGCATCTCGCGCATGTCGGTCCGTAGCTCGCGGACGTCGCCGTCGAGCCGCTCGAGGCTGCGGTCCACCCCATCGAACCTGCGGTCGATGCCGTCGAATCGCTCGCTGAGCCGCTCATCGGTCCACATCGTTCGCTCCATGCCCCCCACGCTAGCCGGAAACCTCATACGAGAAACGCGTTGTCTGCAAAATTAGCGCAACGGTTCCGTGTCGGCTTCGTGACGCTCGCCCGGCGGCAGGCAGATCGCGCAGAAGTCCTCGCCGAACGGGGTGAGGACGATGCTGCGGCGCACCGTCCGGGCCAGCCTGCCGCCCTCCTCCAGCGCCGCCGCAACCTCGGGCTGCGCCTCCAGCACCTGGTAGCGGCGGGGGTCGCGGAGCGGCTCGCGGGAGAACCAGATCAGCCCCAGCCGGTGCAGGTTGTTGAGGTAGGCATAGACCCGGTCGCTGTGCCGGCAACCCGCCTCCTCGCCGATCATCGTCCGGCCCTGGGAGACCAGCTCCGAAGCGAGCGGCAGCCCGGCCCGAATGTCGACCGAGGGCTGCGGCCCGCTCCCGGCGAGGAAGCGGAGGATGCGCGCCTCATCCGGAGCCAACGCGTCGAGGATCCGCCTGTAGGCGGGGTGGGAGTCGACCTCGACCTCGACGTCGGCCGACCGGCGCAGCAGCTCCTCGCCGCGGTTGCGCAGGGCGGTGGCCGAGTCGCGGCCGGGCTCCATCGCGGGAGACCTGCCCGGCCGCGGATCGGCCCTGACCCCGAGCAGGTCGCGGGCGTAGGCGCGGAGCTCGGTCCCCGCGTCCTGCAGCACCTGGGCGGTCGATTCGCCGCTGGCGGCGGCGCGGACGACGCGCGCGGCGCCATCCGCGGATGCGCCGGCGACCCGCGTCGCGCCGCGCCAGCCGATCCCGGCCGCGATCCTCGCCAGCCCCGGCGCGGCCCGGGCCAGATCGCCCAGGCTCGGCGGCCCGTCGGGCTCGACCCGCACCAGCTCACGCCCCGGCCGGACGCCCCTGTCAGCCCCGTCGCTCATCCGAATATCGCCAGGTGTAGCAGGCCCGCGCCGAATCCGAGCACGGCGCCGTGCAGATACAGCAGCCACTCGTCCTCGCGCATCGCGGTGCGCAGCATCTCCGAGAAGTCGGCCGGGTCCATCGCCCGCATCCGCGTTGCCACGAACTCGCGCACGCCCTCGCTCTGGGCCCGGTTGAAGTCCTCGTCGGCAAGCGGCGCCACGGTCGAGTCCGCGGCCTCGATCGCAACCGAGGAGCGGATCTGGTCGTAGCGCCGCGGCCCGACCGCGACCCGGACCGCTGGCCGCGCCCGCCCCACCGCGCGGTCGACCGCCGGCCGCAGCGCCGCCTCGATCATCTGCCGGGTGCGGTCGGAGTTGGGACCGTGCAGGAGGTCGTCGGCCATGTTGCCCATGGTCACGATTTCGTCGGCGATGATGTCGGCGTAGACGCCCGCCACCTCGGGCTGGCGGCGCAGGAAGAGGCCCTGGATCTGGAACGGGCCGACCCGCCGCGGCCGCACCGGCTCGAAGATCATCCGGATCCCGACCAGGTTGGTCGTGTAGCCGATCGCCACCCCGGCGATCGGCAGCACCCACCACTGGGTCAGCGCCAGCTCGGTGATGAAGGCGGTCGGAATGCCGAGCGCGAAGCCGAAGAAGAAGCCGAAGTTGACGATGAAGCGCAGCTCGCGCCGGCCGACCTCGAGGAAGATCCGGTTGGCCAGCTCCGGGTTGGCCTCTACGTGCTGGATCACCATCAGCTTCAGGTCGACCAGCTCGTCGATGTGGGCGCCGATCCGGTCGGTGATCGTGCGCACGATTTCCGGCAGCTGCTCCTGGACCCGGGCGTGGACCGCCGCCCGCACCCGCGGCGGCAGGTCGTGCCAGAGCTGCGGCCGCTCGCGCTCCATGATCCGCTCGACCACGTCGTGGATCTCGCCGCGGGCGCTGCCGAGGATCTGCTCGGCGATCGCCTCGGGGTCGAGCTGCTCGTAGAAATCGGACGCCCCGCCCAGCTTGGCGATTCCCTTGTCGACCGCGATCGAGCCCATCTTCGCCGCCCGCGAGGGGACGATCCCCTGCCACCCGATCCCGCCCTGCCCGATCCCCGGGATCTGCTGGATGCGGCGCGGCATCAGGTTGGCGAGCGTCGCCAACCCGGGCACGGTGAGGCCGGCAAAGCGCACCGGGTAGAACAGCATCCAGACCCCGCTCCAGTTGGTCACGTACCCGATCGCCCCCGTGAACAACGGGATCGTGACCAGGCTCAGCGTCTGGCTGTCCACAACGACCTCACCCCCAACCCCTCCTCCCTTGCCGTTGCGGCGATGCTACCGCCGGGTCGGCGGGCTCAGCGCGAGTCGAGCTCCCCTTCGAGGCTGAAGATGCGTTGCTCGCCAAAGCCCTTGACCTCCTCGACCCCTCGCTCGCTGCAGATGAACTCGTCGCGGATCAGCTCGTGGGTGTCCTCGGTGATCGCGATTTCCATCGGTTCAGCCGCCGTCTCCATCCGCGACGCGAGGTTCACCCCCGGGCCGAAGATGTCGTAGACGTAGCGCTGCACGCCGACGATCGAACCGACCACCGGCCCGGAGTGGATCCCGATCCGGCCCAGCCAGGGTTCGCGGTGGGAGGTGTTGCGGCGCTCCAGGTAGCGGCGCATCCGCAGCGCCACCCGGGCGATGCTCTGGGCGTGGTCGCTGCTCTGCTCGGGGATGCCGGCAACCGCCATGTAGGCGTCGCCGATCGTCTTCATCCGCTCGCAGTTGAAGAGCTCGACGATCCGGTCGAAGGCGGAGAAGATGTCGTTCAGCTCGGAGACGATGCTGCCCGGGTCGCGCGACACCGCCATGTCGGTGAAGCCGACGAAGTCCAGCATCAGGATCGTCGTCGCCTCGTAGCGCTGCGGCGTCACCGAGCCGAAATCTTTCATCTCCTCGTAGACCGCCTGGGGCATGATGTTGAGCAGCAGTTTCTGCGCCCGCTCTTTCTCCCGCTTCAGGTCGCGGGTGTACTTCTCGACCATCCGGGTGTGGGAGTCGAGCATGTACTCGGCCTCCTTGCGCTTGCCGATGTCCGAGCACTCGGCGACGACCAGCTGCCGGTCTTCGAACGAGCAGCCGCGCAGCACCACCTCGATCGGGGTCGTCCGCGCCCCCTCGCCGGACTCGACCTCGTACTTGTAGGCGCGGCCTTTGCCGATCCGCGTCGCGGCCCGGTCGGCGTCGAACTCGGGTAGCCGCCGGTCGAGGCCGGCGTCGATGTCCTCGGTGGGGCCGAACCAGTTGAAGAAGCGGGCGTTCTCGAAGAGGATCTCCCAGCTCTCCGGGTCGGCGACCGCGACCCCGACGTCGAGGGTCGCGAGCAGCTCACGCAGGAACTCGCCGTCAGCGGGCAGTGACGATGATTGACTCACGTTTGCGCAGTTCCTGGGTGATTTTTGCGACGTCCTCGGAGGCGAAGCCGAAGTCCTCGAGCGTCTCCTCCAGCAGCTCTACCACCTCGTCGAACTCGGTCAGGGTGATGCCGAGCTTGCTGTGCAGGTGCTCGATGTGCTCCTCGGTGTAGCTGGCCGGACCGCCCATCAGGAAGGCGATGAACCGGGTCTGGTGGTCGATCAGGCGGCGCATGTCGACGCCCTCGAAGTGGTGGGAGACGGTCTCGGATTCGAGCACCTTGTCGTAGAAGTCGGAGACGACCTTGCGGACGGCCGAGAAGCCGCCGGCGCGCTCGTAGATGGTCAGCGCCACGTCCTCACCCCGCCCCCGCGGCGCCCAGCGCCGCTTCCTCGGCTTCCAGGCACTGGTGGACCTGCTGGATCACGACCGATCCCTCGCCGACCGCGGAGGCGACCCGCTTGACCGCTCCGTGGCGGACGTCGCCGACCGCGAAGAGGCGCGGCAGGCCGGTCTCCAGCATCAGTCGTTGGCGCTGGTCGGCGCCGGCCTCGGCGTTGACGTCGCGGCCGCAGAGCACGTAGCCCCACTGGTCGCGCTCGACCTGCTCGGGCAGCCACTCGGTTCCGGGTCGGGCGCCGATCAGGACGAAGAGCGCGTCCGCGGGCACGGTCGAGTCGCGACCGGTCGCGCGGTCGTGGAGCTTGAGCGCTTGGAGCTGGCCGTCCCCCTCGCCGTCGACAACCTCCATCTCCAGCATCACCTCGATGTTATCCGCGGCGTCTATCTCGTCGCGCAAATAGCTGGACATACTTTCGGCCAGCGACGGCCCGCGGACGACGATCGTCACCTCGGCGGCGAACCGGCCCAGGTGCATCGCGGCCTGCCCGGCCGAGTTGCCGCCGCCGACCACGAAGGCCCGTTTGCCGGCCAGCGCCTTCGCCTCGGCGGCCGAGGCGCCGTAGAAGACGCCGCTGCCCTCCAGCTCGGCCAGGGCGGGGATCTCGAGTCGCCGGTAGGAGACGCCGCTGGCCAGGACCACGGCGCGCGCCTCGACCTCGTCCTCGCCGATCCGCAGCCGGTGGCAGCGCTCGCCGGGGATCAGCTCGGTGACCTCGCGCATCAGCAGGAAGGAGGTGCCGAAGACCCAGGCCTGCTGGTAGGCGCGCTGGGCCAGCTCGGCGCCGCTCACCCCTCGCGAGAAGCCGAGGTAGTTGCGGATCCGCGAGCTCGACCCCGCCTGGCCGCCGATCGCCTCGCGCTCGACGACCAGCGCCCGCATCCCCTCCGAGGAGGCGTAGACGGCGGCGGCGAGGCCGGCCGGGCCGGCGCCGACGATCGCGACGTCGAAGCGGCGCCGCTCGCCGAGCTCGGTGGAGACGCCGAAGGCGGCGGCGATCTCGCGGTTCGACGGGTCGACCAGGATGCGGCCGTTGCGGATCCTGGCAACCGGCTGCGAGGCGTCCTCGCGGCCGGCGGCGGCGAGAAGCTCGCGGCCGGTCGCGGTGTCGGGTCGGTGGCAGACGTAGGGCACGCCGTTGCGGCCGAGCAGATCGTGGAGGCGGTGGGTGCGCGGCGAGCCGGGGTCGGCGACGAACTCGATCTCGCCCTGGACCGAGGTCTCGGCCCGCGCCCACTCGAAGAGGAACTCGGCGATCGTGCGGTGGAAGAGCTCGTCCGGCGAGCGCTCCGGCTTCAGCACGTAGTAGTCGATCCGGCCCAGCGCCATCGCCTCGAAGATCGCCTCGGCGGTCGCCGGGTCGCCCCAGCCGCCCCACTCGATCAGCAGGCCGCGCTTGGCGCTCGGGTGCAGTGGCTTGGCCCGCGCCAGCAGCTCCGCTCCGGTCATCCCCTCGGTCCACTGGTCGGCGAGCACCAGGGCGACCGGGACGTCCTCGTCGCGCAGCGCCTCCAGGGCGGCCAGCGCGGCCGCCGCGGAGCGCTCGGCCCGCACCGCGTAGTCGCCCCCGTAGCGGCGCGCCAGCTGCTCCTCGGCACGGGTCAGCGCCGCGGCGTCCTCGTCTACCACCAGCACCACCGGCAGGGACATGCGCCGATCGTACCGGCGCGATTCCGAACCGCAAATCCGTAGAAACCCGTTAGCGTCCCCGGCGATGGCGGTGATCAGGGACACCGGCAGCAGGGCGATCCTGCCCCCGTTCGGGGAGGAGCACGAGCAGCTGCGCGAGACCGTGGGGCGGTTCGTCACGGCCGAGATCGCACCCCACGTCGACGAGTGGGAGGCGGCGCGCGAGTTCCCGCGCGAGCTGTTCGGACGCTGCGCCGAGCTCGGCTTCCTCGGCCTCAAGTTCCCCGAGGCCTACGGCGGCCAGGGCGGCGACCACCTGCACGACGCGGTCTGGGTCGAGGAGCTGGCCCGGGCCGGCGGCTCGGGCGGGGTCGCGGCGGGACTCAACGCCCACGCCTCGATCGCGATGCCGCCGATCTTCAACTTCGGCGACGAGGTGCAGCGGCAGCGCTGGCTGACGCCGGGGATCGCCGGCGAGAAGATCGGGGCGCTGGGGATCACCGAGCCGGGCGCCGGCTCCGACGTCGCCGGCATCCGCACCTCCGCGAAGCGGGTCGGCGACGGCTACCTGGTCAACGGCGCCAAGACCTTCATCACCAACGGCGTCCGCGCCGACTTCCTGGTCTGCGCCTGCAAGACGACCGAGGAGGGCGGCCACGGCGGCATCTCCTTCCTCCTCCTGGAGCGCGAGATGCCCGGCTACGAGGTCTCGCGCAAGCTGGAGAAGATGGGCTGGCACTCCTCCGACACCGGCGAAATCTCCTTCACCGACGTCGAGGTCCCGGCCGAGAACCTGCTGGGCGAGGAGAACGGCGGCTTCAAGCTGATCATGGCCAACTTCGCCTGGGAGCGGCTGCTGATGGCGATCGGCGCGATCGGCGGGATGCAGCGGCTGATCGAGACCGCGGTCGCCTACGCCCTCGAGCGCGAAGCCTTCGGCCGCCCGATCGGCAAGTTCCAGGCGATCCGCCACCAGGTGGCGGAGATGGCGACCCGTGCCGAAGCCTGCCGCGCCCAGACCTACGACGCCCTCCGCCTCTTCCACACCGGCCAGGACTGCATCCGCGAGGTGGCGATCGCCAAGCTGCTCACCCAGCGCGCCGCCGTGGAGATCGCCGACCAGTGCCTCCAAATCCACGGCGGCTACGGCTACATGCGCGAGTACGGCATCGAGCGCGCCGTCCGCGACGCCCGCCTCGGCCCAATCGGCGGCGGCACCGATGAGGTGATGAAGGAGATCCTCGGCAAGACGATGGGCTTGTGAGGATTAGCAGGGGTTTCGTGCGACTCTGACCCGGTCTCCGGGCCGGACGGACACAATCCGGACATATCGCGCCGCGCATGTTCGATCTGTTCCTCGGCGCTCATGCGCTCGGCCACGTCGAACTCATCGAAGACGTGGGCGTAGACGTCGAGCGTCATGGTCGGCGAGTGCCCGGCCTGGCGGGCGACATCGACCACGCTGCGCCCTTCCTGGATCAGCATCGAGACGAAGCTGTGGCGCAGGTCGTAGGGCCGCACCCCGCTCAACTCGACCGCCCGGCAGGCGGGCGCCCATGCGTCCCGGTGCCAGGTGTGCCAGGCGCCGTCGTTCCAGACGCCGCCGGTGGGCTTGGGAAATAACAGGGCGTCGTCGCCAGGGTCGGCGCAGCACTCGCGCCATTCAGCAAGGTCGCGAGCGAGCGGCGCGAGCAGCCGCACGGTTCGCGCCTGGCCGGTCTTCGTGTCCTTGATGCCGCCGTGGCCGTCCGCCGCCTTCTCGACCAGCAGCGTCCGCTCCCGCACGTCTGCCCAGCGCAACGCCTGCGCCTCCTGCGGCCGCAGCCCGGCGTAGGCGAGCAGGGAGATCAGGGTGGCGTCCCGCGCGCCGTACCTGCGGCGCTTCGCCGCCACGGCCCGCAGCTGCTCGACGGTGCGTGGCGGCAGCGGGCGCACCTGGCGATACCGCCGGACCTTCGGCTTCTGGACGCCCTTGACCGGGTTGTGCGCGATCCGCCGCCATTCGACAGCGCGGCGGAGGACGCCCTGGAGCAGCACCATCGCCCGGTGGATCGCGGTCCGCCCCACCCCGTCGGCTTCGAGGTCGGCGCGAAAGCGCTCGACGATCTCCGGCGTGATCGCGCTGAGCCGCAGCGGTCCGAGGCGCGGCAAGACGTGCCGATCCCAGAGGCCGGCGTAGCTGCGCAGCGTTCGCGGCGCCAGGTTCGGAACGGCATAGAGCTTCCACCACTCCTCCGCGAACTCGGCCAGCGTTTCCCGCCCACCTGCGAGCAGGTCGAGGTCGCCGGTCCGCTTGCGCCTCACGACCTCGGCGTCAAAGGCTTCGGCGTCCCGCTTGCGGCCGACGACCTTCGACCTCGCCTTTCCCTGGTCGTCGCGCCAGCGGACTCGCCAGACGACGCCGCCCTTGCGCTCGACTCGCTCGACGCTCACCGCTCGACCTCCGATCCCGCGCCGGCCTCATGGAGCTTCGCCCGCAAGCTCCCGCGCGGAAGTGTCTTGTCCACTCGCGGGGGCGGTGCCGTCAAGCGCCGCGGCGGCGAGACCTCGCCGGCTCCGATCCACCGCTCCAGCTCGGCCGGCTGGATTCGCAAGCGGTTGCAGAGTCGTGACGCCGCCAGCTCGCCCCTGGAAATCGCCCGGTAGACCGCTCGCCGCGAGAGCCCGCAGACCTGGGCGACCTCCTCGGGCGACAGCAGCCTCTCGCTCTGTGCGGTCTCGCTGGGCATTTCCTCGGCAGGTACGTCCGGCTCAAGCGACAAACGCCCCCGCTTTTCTGCCACGGGCACCAACCCGGCAATTGCGCGACCGCCTCCCAGGTCGGCCTCCACACCCGCCAGACGCGCGGCGCAGCCGCGCCACAATCGGCGGTGGGGAGGCCGACTGAAGGTCAAAACGGGCGATTCGGCGAGATGGCCGATCTCAGGCACGAAAAGCGAACGTATGTTCCCGTTCATAATGTGTCTAGGGGTTGGGGTCGGTGTCGGCGGGGCTCTCCGAGAGAGGCAAATCGGCCTCGGAAGGCGTGCGATGAGTCGCTTCGGTCGATCTGCTCGTCCTTCCTTGCTGGGCTCCTCATTGGCTGATCAGGAAGCTGCCTTGATTGGGCATCCTGGGAGCCCAATCGATCCCGGCGAGCAGATCGCCCGCCGGCACCGCCAGACACGCCGCCAGCTTCACGACGGTGTCGATCCTCGGCACCCGCCGCCCGTTCTCCAGCAAACCGATCTCGGTCCTGTGCAAGGAGGCGTAGCCGCCCAGCTCTTCCTGGGAGAACCCTGCCCGCCGCCTCGCGGCGAGCAGGTTGCAGCCGAATCGCTCGGCCACCCCTGGCGCCTCCATCAGTCGCGGTCGAGGCTGTTGAACAAGAGCGCCGCCCGCGTCGGCGCGACCAGCTCGCCGTCGCGCCGAAGTAGCCCCGCGCCGCAGAGGTCGTCCACGGCGCGTCGATAGCGGTCCTCCCTCTCGAAGTCAGAGGCGCCGGCCGTGATCTCCCTCGCCAGCTCCGCAGTGGTCAGGCGAGCTGGATACAGCGCGAGAGCCTGGGTCAGAACAACGCCCTGGTCCCGGAGGTCTTCTTCATCGTTCCTGCGGTCGCTCGGCCCGCGATCCGTAGAGTCTCGATCAGCCATGAGGAGCTGTCTCTCCTTGTGGTTAGGCCCTCGGTTGGCGTTGTCGCGCCACCGGGGGCCGCTTCTTGGAGCCGGTAGCCAGCTACCGTTCCCGCTGCGGTCGGACCTTGGAGACTTGGCCGACCGCCACGGGGCCGGCGTTCCAGCGCGCGGCCCCACTTATGTCCCACAGAGGGTAGCAGTCTCTAGGGACATGTTTGTAGAACGATGCTTTCACTTCGGTTTGACGCTGGCGCTTCTGCCAACGTCCAAGTTGATGCGCCGCTCGGAGAGACCTCAGCCTGCGCTCGGCGCGGCGGTCCGCCAGCTCCGCGAAAAGCGCGGCGCAACCCAAGAGGCCGTAGCCCGCAGGGCCGACGTCACGACCGCCACCCTCTCTCTGATCGAGCGCGGCCAAGCCAACCCCACCTGGGACACCTTAAAAAAGATCGCAGCGGCCCTTGATTCCTCGATGGGCGAGCTGGGCAGGATCGTCGACCGAATGGAGACCTAGGTCCCCGACGCACCATCGATCCGCCATTTTCTGGGGTGGGATGGAAGCCATTTTGGTGGTTGCAGAATCTGATGGTATGTACTAGGTTGTTCCCTGTGACTGACGAGAAAATTCCTGACTCGGAGGAGATCCCTGCCTCGCCGACGGCAGAAGAGGATGATCCAGGAAAAGGTTTCGGGACCGGCGGAAACATCGCGTCGATCACCAACGAGGCATTCGGTAACGGCGACGATTCTGACGGCGGCTCAGGGTCGAGCACGGGTGGCGACCCAAAAGAAGGGTTCGGTACCGGCGGCGACGTTAAGGCCCCGAAGGACTAGATCCGCCGAGCGCAGTCCGGTGCAAGGTGGGTCCCAATCATGGCTGATCGCGGAAGCACCGTCTACACCGAATACTGCAAGGACCAGATCGATGAGCAAGAAGCTCGGAAGGAATCCATCGAAAAACGTGGTCTGGCAGTAGTCACCACGTCCGGCACTATCGTTTCCCTGCTCTTCGGCCTCGTCGCTGTTCTGACGGGCGCGGACAAATATCAGCTTCCGTCTGGGGCAGAGCCGTGGCTGGGCGGCGCGCTTGGCGCATTTGCGGTCGCTCTGCTTGCAGGGATCGTTACCAACATGCCTCTTCTCTACCTGGGCGTGGAACCCAAGGAACTAAGACACGCAATTGACAATTTTTGGGATGACTCACCTGATACCGCAGAGAAGCGAGTAGCGGCAACTCATGTGAAGATTCTGGCGCGCGCGAAAGCGCTAAACGCAGCCAAGGGCTGGATTCTTGTCGGTGCGTTTTGCGCTCAGCTAGTCGCGGTGGCCTGCTTGGCACTTGCAGTGCGAGTGATCCTGATCAGCGGCTAGAAGAGAGCGCCGCGGTCGAAAATCGCCGCGAACCTAGTCGATCAACGCCAGGAGCTTGCACGCAGTCCGGGGGTCAATCGCAGGCGGGCCGAGTGCGTCGTGATCGAGCAGGTCGCCATCGCTGCTGACTATGGCGTCGGCGCCGGAACCACGGGCGAGCGCGACCAGGTAATCGTCGGTCGGGTCTCGCAGGACAGCCGGGGGGTCGGTGGGGTCCGGGAGCATGATCCCGGCGTCGCGGATGATGGAGACGGCTTCGGCGATCTCCTCGTCGGCAATCCGGTTGCGGAAGTAGGGCTTGCGCAGCGCGCGCTCGATCTCGGCCAGCAGGCGCGGGCAAATGATCGCCTCGACGCTCATCTCCGAAACGGCGTCGAAGATCAGGCAGGGTGGGCTCTCGTTGCGGGAGCCGGTGATCCCCGAGACCAGCGTGCTGGCGTCGATGACGAGGCGTTTCAACCGGCGCTGGGCCGCTGGGCGGCGTCTTCGCGGCGAACCTCGCGCACCGCCTTGGCGGCTTCGCGCTCGATCTCATCCATCGGCACGCCCGCAAAGCGTTTCCTGACTCGGGCGATGGCCTCGCGTCCGAGCTGGATGCGCGCGGCGCTTTCGACCAGCTCGCGGTCATCCTTCTCCGGGCGGCGCTTGCGCAGCCGGTCGAGCAGGTCGGTGTCGATCTCTACGCTGGTGGTCGGTGACATGGCCATGCGTTCGATGATAGCGCCGGTGACATCACCCAACTGAGGATTGCGGCGGACACAATCCGGACACATCGTCCGCGCAACTGCGATCACGCCGGGTCGTCGCTCTCGCCCTCGAACAAGCTGATTTGCAGCGACTCCTTGCCCTCCGGTGCACTCACGTGCCCGCCCCTCCCCCGCTCGCCGCTCCTGAAGGAGATCCTCGGCAAGACGATGGGGTTGTAGCCGGCGTCGATTGTCGGATTGACCACCCCATGGGTGGCAAAAAGCGACACTCGCGCGCTTGGTGGGCGCTTAGCGGCGGGGGCCGGCCTCGCAGGACTGGGATTTGCCCCAGCCGTGCTGGCCGTCGCAGTAGTCGTGACCGGGGCCGCCGTAGAGGCGGTCCGGGTCGCGGCCGCCGTAGAGGCGGTCGTTGCCGGGGCCGCCGTGGCAGCCGTCCTGGCCGGGGCCCATCACACAGACGTCGCGGCCGGGGCCGCCCCAGCAACCGTCGCTGCCGGTCTGGTGGCGGCAGTAGTCGTTGCCGGGGCCGCCGACGCAGTCGCTGTTGCGCGGGCCGGTGATGCAGACGTCGTTGCCGCCGCGGCCGATACAGCGGTTGCGGCGCGCTCCTTCCGGATAACAGGTGTCCGGCTCGCCGCCGCCGATGAATTTGTCCGAGCCGTCTCCGAGGCGGACGGTCAGCGGCATCGGCAGCGTCCCGGCGACCTCGACGAAGTCGCCCGAGGGGCCCATCACGACTTCGATCCTGTTCACGCCGCGGGTCGGGCAGACGGCTCGCATCGCGTTGCGGCTGAGCCGGCAACCGTGCGGCGCCCGGCGCTTAGCCTTCGCCATGTTGCCCTTGACGACGATCTTGTTGCCGCGCTCGAACAGGGTCAGGTGGGAGCCGGACTTGGCTCCGTAGATGACGATCTGGCCGGTCGGCGAGGCAGCGGAGGGCGCCAGCAGGAGCGCCGCAATCGCCGTCGCCGCCGCGAGCAGAATGCGGCGTCGGACGGGCAGCATTGCGCGCGCATACTAGGGATCGGACCGGATCGCCGCAGGTCCAAACCCCACGAATGGAGGGGTACCCGGCTCAGTTCGCGGCGCGGCTCAGCTCCGCCGCGATGCCGTCGGCCCAGGCTCGGATCTCGTCCCAGTCGCGGCGGTCCCGCAGATCCTCGGGCGTGTTGTTCACCATCGCCTTCTCGATCGGCCCGTGCGGGTCGGTTGGCATCCGGCCGCCGAAGACGACGTGGTCGCGGGCGCCGAGCTCCTCCGCTCTGGCGACGATCTTGCGCGGCTCCGTCCAGGCCGCGTCGTCTTCGGCCGGGTCGCCAACCGGGCCGCTGCTGAAGATCCAGAACGGCATCCCAGCCAGCTCCTTGCCGTGCTTGCGCAGGAAGTGCCGCGCTTCGCCGCGCCACCGTTTCATATAGACGGCGCTGCCCAGGACAACCGCGTCGTAGCCGTCCAGCCCCCCGACCTCGCCGATCTCCAGGCACTCGGCATCGACACCGTCGGCGCGGAGCCGCTCCGCGACTGCCGCCGCGATCTCGGCGGTCGAGCCGCGCTTCGAGGCGTAGGCGACCAGGACCTCCATCGGTCCCAGCTTGCCAACCGCGACGGGTCCCGTCGTCGGGTCCCCGCCACACCGCGGGCGTGCCCCGCTACGGAGCGCGGGCACAACCTCGCCGAGCATCCCACTCCGCGCTACGTTGAGGCGCGCAACTCGACGCGAGGAGGCGACGATGCTTTCCTGGTTGGCGAAGAGGATGATCGCCCGCAACATGGAGCGGGCAAGCGCCGGCGACATCGGGCCGACGCTGCGGATGGATGCGGCCGACATCCGTTTCCGATTTCCGGGCGACAGCTCCTGGGCGACCGAGGTGGAGGGCAAGCAGAAGGTCGAGGCCTGGCTGCGGCGTTTCGCCCAGGTTGGGATCCAGATTTCCCCCGACGAGGTCGTGCTGAAGGGCTTCCCGTGGCGGCAGACGATCTGCGTCCGCGGCACCGATTACCTGGACTCGCCCGAGGGGGAGCGGGTCTACGAGAACCGGTACGTGATCTGGGGCCACCTCTCCTGGGGCCTGCTGCGCGATTACGAGGTCTACGAGGACACCCAGAAGGCGAAGGCGCTCGACTCCTACCTTGCCAGCGTCGGCCAGCTGTAGTTAAGGTCGGAGCAGGCGCCCGGCCGGGGCCGGCGGGCGGGCGAGAGTCCGAGGAGAGGAGAGCGAGATGCTCTGCGCACTGACCGTCCGCAAGCTGCAGCCCGGTGCCTGGGAGGACTTCAAGCGCTGCTTCCTGCCCGACGAGACCGAGGCCCCGCCCGGCTGGAGCCGGTTCTTCGCGATCCGCAACGTCGCCGACGAGGACGAGGTCGTCACCTTCGGCTTCTTCGACGGGACGCTGGAGCAGCTGCGGGCCAACCAGCAGGGCAACGAGTACGACCAGCGCCGCGCCGAAGCCGAGCAGTACGTCGTCTCGGTCGGCGCCGACGGGATCTTCGAGGTGATCGACGAACGCAGCGCCTGACGGCGCCCTGCGCCGGGTCAAGAAAACATCGCGTGGTTCCTTATTGACGGCATACGTCAATAAGGAACCACGCGATGGGTTTTTGCCGCCAGCGGACCGACTGGCCGGTCAACCAGGGCTGCGCCGATCCCTGTAGCCTCCGCGAGCAGTCGCAACCTAAACGGAGAAGGGGAACGGGCAGATGGGACTTCTGGATGGGAAAGCCGCGATCGTCACCGGTTCGGCGCGAGGGATCGGCCGGGCAACCGCCGAGCTGTTCGCGAGCGAGGGAGCCAAGGTCCTGATCAACGACCTCGACGCCGACGTCGCCGAACAGGCGGCCGACGAGATCGACGGCGAAACCGCGGTTCATGCCGGCGACCTGACCAAGGAGGGCGCCGCCGATGAGCTGGTCGCCGCCGGGGTCGACGCCTTCGGCGCGATCGACGTCGTCGTCAACAACGCCGGCTACACCTGGGACGGGGTCGCCCACCGGATGACCGACGAGCAGTTCCAGGCGATGCTCGACATCCACACCGTCGTCCCCTTCCGGGTCGCCCGCGCCCTTGCCCCGCACTGGCGGGAGGCCGCGAAGGCCGAGAAAGCAGAGGGCCAGGAGGTCTTCCGCAAGCTGATCAACGTCTCCTCGACCTCCGGCACGATGGGCAATGCCGGCCAGGTCAACTACTCGGCGGCGAAGATGGCCGTCGTCGGGCTGACCAAAACGCTCGCCAAGGAGTGGGGCCAGTTCAAGATCAACGTCAACGCGGTCGCCTTCGGGTTCGTCGAAACCCGTCTCACCGCCGCCAAGGAGGCGGGCGAGGAGATGACCGCCCCCGGCGGCGAGAAGATCGAGCTGGGGATCCCGGAGCAGATGCGGGCGATGGCCTCGGCGATCATCCCGCTCGGCCGTCCGGCCACCCCGGCCGAGGCCTCGGGACCGGTCCTCTTCCTCGCCTCGCCGCTCGCCAACTACGTGCAGGGCCAGGTCCTCAACGTGACCGGCGGCATGTTCGGGGGGATGTACACCTGAGCGCCGCGGGGAAAGAGCATCGGCCGCCGCGTTATCTCGACGTCGCGGACCGGGTCTGGCCCCTGACGCGTCGGCTGATGGGCGCCCACACCTTCCTGTACCGCAGGACGGGTGGGCGCATCGGCCACTCCGTCCCCTGGGTGCGGGGCAAGATGCTGCTGCTCGACCACGTCGGGGCGAAGAGCGGCACGAAGCGGACCTCGCCGCTGCTCTACGTCGAGGACGGGGACAACGTCGTCATCGTCGCCTCCAAAGGCGGCTTTCCCAAGCACCCGGCCTGGTTCCACAACCTGAAGGCCAACCCCGACACCACGGTCCAGCTCGGCACCGACCGGCGCCCGGTTCGCGCTCGGGAGGCGACCCCGGAGGAGTACGACCGGCTCTGGGAGAAGGCCGTCCACTCCTACGGCGGCTACGAGGACTACCGGGCCCGCACCGACCGGCAGATCCCGCTCGTCGTGCTCGAGCCGCGCGGCGGCTGAGTCGCGCGCGGCGCTACGCGGTGCGCGAGGCCCAGCGCGGCGCCCGCATCAACAGCACCGGCTGGCGTGGCGGGACCAGACCCTCCGGGCGGTTGGGGCGGAAGGTGGCGCAGGTCTCGTTGAGCTCGAGCGCGCAGAGCATGTTCTTGTGGAAGTAGCAGTCCTCGCAGGTGGGCGGCTTTGGCTTGCGCGGCATCGGGGGCGCATCCTTGCATCGCCGCCCCGGAGTCGTCGGGGTCAATCCCGCAAATCGCCACTAGTTTGAAACAGCCCCTTCACAACCTCCCCGCGTCTTGCGGGGCCCGACCGGCGCGGCGCTAATATTCGGCCAGATGGAAGCTCACAGCCGCAGCCAGAAGCTCTCGGCTTCCCCGCCACTCTTCGAGAGCGAGTTCCTCAACTTCTTCTCCCGCGTCCACCCCGCGGTCCCCGCCGCGATCTTCGTCCCGGTGGTCGTCGCGATGGAGTGGCTGGGAGTGGCGGCCGGCGCTTCGCTCTGGTCGCTGGTCCTGCTCACCCTGGCCGGGATCGCCTTCTGGACGCTGACCGAGTACTGGCTGCACCGGCTCGTCTTCCACTGGCAGCCCGACAATGCCTTCGGCCGCCGCATGCACTTCATCATCCACGGCATCCACCACGACCACCCCAACGACAAGCTGCGGCTGGTGATGCCGCCGTCGGTCTCGATCCCGCTGGCCGCGCTCTTCTTCGGTGCCTTCTGGCTGGTCCTCGGCGATTCCGCCTTCCCGGCCTTCGCCGGCTTCATCCTCGGCTACCTCGCCTACGACTACACGCACTACTACGTGCACCACGCGGTGCCCCGGACCCGGCTCGGCAAGCGGCTGCGCGAGCACCACATGCGCCACCACTTCCAGGACCACCGCTACGGCTACGGCGTCTCCTCCCCGGTCTGGGACGCGGCGTTCCGGACGCTGCCGAAGCAGCGCAAGAAACGCGACTCGTAGCGGTTGCGTTGGGGGGGGTGGGGGTGTCCCTCACGCTCAACTTTTTTGAGAATCGCGCTCCCGCCGTCCGAGATTCGCCGCGGCAAAAAAGTACAAGCCGCTTAGAGGGACACCCCCACCCTCCCCACGAATCGCCGTCTCGTCTTCGGAAGCTGCCAGCTCTCTGAGGGAGGGCCCGGGCCGAGCCGCGTCGAGCCTTGGCCCGCCACCAGCGGGTGCCTGGTTGATCAGCTGCGGCGACCTGGTGCCGCTTGTTGAGATGAGGACAGCTCCCCCGAGCTGGGCGACGGCTGGTGCGGGGGTCGGGTATCCCTCGTACGAGCGGCGTCCTGATTTTCGGCCGGGAGCTCGACCTGGGACAGCCGGGGCACTCCGCAGCCGAAAATCCCAGCGAAGGTAGAGGGATACCCGACCCCCACCTACGCCACCCCCGAACGCAACGCGATCTCCAGCTCGAACCGCGCATCGGGGTCTTCGAGCTGGTCGCCGAGCAGCTCTCGGAGCCGGGCGATTCGGTAGCGGGCGGTCTGGGGGTGGACGTGCATCTCGGCGGCCATCGCCACCGCGTTGCCGTTGTGGCGGAGGTGGGCGAGGGCGGTCTCGCGCATCCGCGCCGCCGCCTTCTCGGTCAGCTCCTCGAACGGCCGTAGCCGGGCGGCGGCGATCCGGGCGGTCAGCCCGCGACCCTCGAACAGCAGCAGCTCGGCAAGGTGGTCCTCGGCGCGCAGCAGGCCGGACGACGGGAGCGCGTCCACCGCGCTCGCCCGCAGGATCGACTGTGCGAGCGCCCAGGACCCGCCGGCCTCCGCCGGCCCGCCCGCCGGCCCCAACGCCAACAGCGGCGGGGCGGCCCGGGTGAGCGCCTCGACCCGGCCCGGTCCGTCGGGGTCGGGAACGACCAGGCAGCCGCTGCCGTCGACCACGGTCGCCAGGACCTCCTGGGGAAGGCGCCGCGTGACGGCGACCAGGTCCCGCTCGGAGCAGGCGCCGACCGCAAGCCGGGCCGGAACAGTCCACTCGGCAGCCCGAGCGGCGGCCCGGAGGTCGGCGTCATCGGGCGCCGGCTCGCGGATCAGCAGCGCCGCCAGCTCCTGGCGTCGGCGGCGTCGCACGTCCTCCAGCTCGGTCTGCGCCGCGGCGTAGCCCTCCGCCGAGTCGGCCGAGAGGCCGTCGATGTAGGCGAAGATCGACTCGGCGACCAGGGTCAGCGGCTCGACCGGGAGGTCGGCGTCGCGACATACCGCGGCGATCCGCCGCCAGGCCACCCGGGCGCCGACCCGGTAGGCGGCGAGCAGCGAATCGAGCGCCCGCCCCTGTCGCAGCTCGCCGCGCCCGAGCTCGACGTAGACCTCGCGGCCCCGGTCGCGGCCGGTCTCGGGGTCGCGGATCAGGGCGACGAACTGCAGCAGCGCCTCCCCCACCCCGGTGCGCACCCCACGACCGAACCGGCCCTCCAGCGGCCGCGCGTACTCGGGGACTTCGCGCCCGATCGTCGCGACGATTTCCTCGCTGATCGCGTCCAGCTCCGGCTCGATCAGGTCGGCGACGCGAGGCGGGAGCCCCCGCCAGGGCTCGGAATCGTAGGTTCTTAGCATCTGACTGCTAATTCTATCCAGATAGACGCGCCTCCCGAGCCAATAAATATTGGCATTTCACGAATATCGTGGCCCCATGAATGAAATGTCCAGCACCGAGAAAGCCGTCAACCTGGGAGCAGTCGTCGTCCCCTTCATCGCCACCCTGGCGGCGATCGTCCTCCTCTGGAACAGCCTGGTCAGCCCGGCCGACCTGATCATCGCCGCGGCGATGTACCTCCTCACCGCGGTCGGGGTCACGGTCGGCTTCCACCGCCTTCTCACCCACCGTTCGTTCCAGACCTCGAAGCCGGTCGAGTACGGGTTCGCGATTCTCGGCTCGATGGCGGTCCAGGGACCGGCGATCGCCTGGGTCGCCGACCACCGCAAGCACCACGCCCACACCGACGAAGAGGGCGACCCGCACAGCCCACATGTCGCGCCGGACGGCGGGGTCAGCGGAGTCTTCAGGGGCCTCTGGCATGCCCATACCGGTTGGCTGATGTCCACCCAGGGCCGCGCCGACTGGCGCAAGTACGCCGCCGACCTCTATGAGGACCGCGGCATGCGTACCATCAGCCGCCGCTTCCCCCTGCTCGTGCTCGCCACCCTGGCGATCCCCGCCCTGGCCGGCTTCCTGGTCAGTGGCACCCTGGTCGGCGCCCTGACCGGCCTGCTCTGGGGCGGCCTGGTGCGGATCTTCTTCGTCCATCACGTCACCTGGAGCGTCAACTCCGTGTGTCACTTCCTCGGCAGCCGCCGCTTTGACACCGACGACCGCTCGACCAACGTCTTCTGGCTGGCGATCCCCTCGCTCGGTGAGTCATGGCACCACAACCATCACGCCTTCCCCCGCTCCGCGGCCCATGGCCTGAAGAAATGGGAGCCGGACCCCTCCGCCCTGATCATCTCCGGCATGGAGAAGGTCGGCCTTGCCCGCAACGTGATCAGGATCACCCCCGAGCGCCAGGCTGAACGGGTCAGCTAGGCAGGTGGGATGAGTTTTCCACCATTTGGCCATATGGCCAAATGGTGGACGGCCATTGGCTTTCACCAGCCTACACGGGGTTACAGTGACACTCATACCTGTCACACTTCCACTTCCCAAGTCACTGGATGGAAAGGATCCCGATGTCCCCCAGCAAGAATGTCCTCGATGAGGCCAGGGAACTGGTTGAGAAGCGCCTCGCCGATCTCGACGAGGAGCGCAAGCGCCTTGAGCGTGCCCTCGCCGAGCTCGGCGGCAAGGTCACCGGTCGCCGCCCGGGTCGCCCCCGCGGTAGCGGCAAGAGCTCCGGCGCCCCGAAAAAACGGAGGCGGCGGCGAGGCGGCACCCGCGCCGACCAGGCAGTTGCCCTGGTCGAGAAGGAGCCGGGAATCAGCGCCTCGGACATCGCCAAACAGATGAAGATCAAGCCCAACTACCTGTACCGCGTGCTCAGCGACCTCGAGAAAGAGGGCCGGGTCAAGAAGGACGGGCGGAAGTACTTCCCCGCCGCCGGCTGAGCCCGGAGAGGCACTGCCGTGGAGAGGGCCGGCCCGAGCGCCGGCCCTTTTTGCGCCTGTCCTTAGATCAGCCCGAGCTGGCTGACCGCGTCGCGCTCGTCCCGCAGCTCCTTGGCGCTGGCGTCGATCCGCTGACGAGAGAACTCGGGGACCTCGAGGCCCTGGACGATCGACCACTCGCCACCCGAGCAGGTGCAGGGGAGCCCGCAGATGATCCCCTCGCCGATCCCGTAGGAGCCGTCGGCCGGGACCGCCATCGAGACCCAGTCGCCGTCCGGGGTGCCGAGCACCCAGTCGTGAACGTGGTCGATCGCCGCGTTGGCAGCCGAGGCGGCGCTGGAGGCGCCGCGGGCATCGATGATCTCGGCGCCGCGCTTGGCGACCCGCGGGATGTACTCCTCGGCGATCCAGGTCTCGTCGTCGACCGCATCCCAGGCATTCGCCCCGTCGACCTTGGCGTTGACCAGGTCGGGGTACTGGGTCGGCGAGTGGTTGCCCCAGGCGGTCATGTTGGTGACCGCGTCGACCGGCTTGCCGAGACGGTTGGCGAGCTGGGCGATCGCCCGGTTGTGGTCGAGCCGCATCATCGCGGTGAACCGCTCGCGGGGCACGTCGGGGGCGCTGGACATCGCGATCAGGCAGTTGGTGTTGGCCGGGTTGCCCACCACCAGGACGCGGACGTCGTCGGCCGCGCCGGCGTTGATCGCCTCGCCCTGGGGCTTGAAGATGCCACCGTTGGCCTCGAGCAGGTCGGCGCGCTCCATCCCCGGGCCGCGTGGCCGGGCGCCGACCAGGAGGCCGACGTTGCAGCCGTCGAAAGCCTGCTTGGGGTCGTCGCTGATCTCGATCTTGCGCAGCAGCGGGAAGGCGCAGTCGTCGAGCTCCATCGCGGTGCCCTCGGCGGCGCCGATCGCAGCCGGGATCTCCAACAGGCTGAGCTCGACCGGCGTGTCTGGGCCGAGCATCTGGCCGCTGGCGATGCGGAAGAGGAGCGCGTAGCCGATCTGTCCGGCGGCGCCGGTGACGGTGACCTTGACGGGAGTGCTCACTGGAATCCTCCTCGGAAGTGTTGGTTTCTGACCAGCTAGGCCATCGCCTGCTGCAGGTTCTCGTCAATCGCGGCGAGGAACTCCTGCGTGGTGAGGAACCCCTGGCCCCCGCCGACGAGCAGCGCGAGGTCTTTGGTCATCTTGCCGCTTTCGACCGTCTCGATGCAGACACGCTCCAGCGTCTCCGCGAAGCGCGAGACCTCGGGGGTCTCGTCCATCCGCCCGCGCGCGGCGATGCCGCGGGTCCAGGCGAAGATCGAGGCGATCGGGTTGGTCGAAGTCGGGTTGCCCTGCTGGTGCTGGCGGTAGTGGCGGGTGACGGTGCCGTGCGCGGCCTCCGCCTCGACCGTCTTGCCGTCGGCGCTCATCAGGACGCTGGTCATCAGGCCGAGCGAGCCGAAGCCCTGGGCGACGGTGTCGGACTGGACGTCGCCGTCGTAGTTCTTGCAGGCCCACACGTAGCCGCCCTCCCACTTCAGCGAGGCGGCGACCATGTCGTCGATCAGCCGGTGTTCGTAGGTGATCCCGGCGGCTTCGAAGTCGGCCTGGAACTCGGTCTCGTAGATCGCCTCGAAGATGTCCTTGAAGCGGCCGTCGTAGCGCTTCATGATCGTGTTCTTGGTCGAGAGGTAGACCGGGTAGCCGCGCTCGAGGCCGTACCGCATCGAGGCGCGGGCGAAGTCGCGGATCGAGTCGTCGAGGTTGTACATCGCCATCGCGACGCCGCCGCCCGGGAAGTCGTAGACGTCGAGCTCGATCGGCTCGGAGCCGTCCTTGGGGGTGTAGGTGAGGGTCAGCTCGCCCTCGCCGGGGATGACGACGTCGGTGGCGCGGTACTGGTCGCCGAAGGCGTGGCGGCCGATCACGATCGGCTTCGTCCAGCCCGGCACCAGCCGCGGCACGTTGGAGATCACGATCGGCTCGCGGAAGATGACGCCGCCGAGGATGTTGCGGATCGTCCCGTTCGGCGAGCGATACATCTCCTTCAGCCCGAACTCCTCGACCCGCGCCTCGTCGGGGGTGATCGTCGCGCACTTGACGCCGACCCCGTACTGCTTGATCGCGTTGGCCGAATCGACCGTGATCTGGTCTTCGGTCGCGTCGCGGCTCTCCATCCCGAGGTCGTAGTACTTCAGGTCCACGTCCAGGTAGGGGAGGATCAGCTGCTCTTTGATGAACGACCAGATGATCCGGGTCATCTCGTCGCCGTCGAGCTCGACGATGGGGTTCTTGACTTCGATCTTCGGCATCGGCGCGCGATGGTATCTGCCTCCGGCCTGGCTCGCGGCGACACCACCGGCGACGCTGGAGGTGTCACAATCGGTACCCAATGGCAACCAGAGAGCGCACCGCGGCAGCGACCCACGAGGTCTTCAACCAGGCCCCGCCGCTGGCCGACTACAACCTCTTCGAGGCGGACCGGCCGCTGGTCGAGGCGGTGCGGCGCGAGGGAGGCGAGTGGGCGACCGACCGGATCGCCGCCGTCGGCGCCTACGCCGGTAGCGCCCGGGCCCAGGAGCTCGGGGCGCTGGCCAACGAGCACCCGCCGCGGCTGGTGACCCACGACCGCTTCGGCAACCGGGTCGACACCGCCGAGTTCCATCCCGCCTGGCATGAGCTGATCGACGTCGCCGTCTCCCACGAGCTGCACTGCTCCCCCTGGAAGGACCCGCGGCCCGGCGCCCACGTCGCCCGCGGCGCCGCCTTCATGTGCATGGGGCGCGCCGAGGCCGGGATCGGGTGCCCGATCTCGATGACCTACTCGGTGATTCCGGCCCTGCGCACCCAGCCGGAGCTGGCCGCCGAGTGGGAGCCGCGCTTCCTCTCCGCCAGCTACGACCCGGCGAACGCGCCGGCCGAGGGCAAGGCCGGAGCGCTGGCCGGGATGGGGATGACCGAGAAGCAGGGCGGCACCGATGTCCGCGCCAACACCACGGCGGCGCGGCCGGTGAACGGCGGCGGCCCGGGCGCCGAGTACGAGCTGACCGGGCACAAGTGGTTCATGTCGGCGCCCCAGTGCGACGCCTTCCTCGTCCTCGCCCAGACCGACGGCGGCATCTCCTGCTTCCTCTTCCCGCGCTGGACCCCGGACGGGGAGCGCAACCGGTTCCGGCTGCAGCGGCTCAAGGACAAGCTCGGCAACCGCTCCAACGCCTCCAGCGAGATCGAGTTCGACGCCGCCTCGGCCTGGCTGGTCGGCGAGGAGGGCGCCGGGGTGCGAACGATCATCGAGATGGTCAATCACACCCGGCTCGACTGCGTGCTCGGCGGGGCGGCCGGGATGCGGGCCGGGGTCGAGCACGCGATCCACCACACCGCCCACCGCTCGGTCTTCGGCCGCGAGCTGATCGAACAGCCGCTGATGCGCAACGTCCTCGCCGACCTCAGCATCGAGTCGGAGGCGGCGACGATCTCGGCGCTGCGCCTCGCCCGCGCCTACGACGAAGCCGGGGCAGGCGACGAGGAGGCGCAGAGCTTCCGGCGGATCGCCAACGCGGTGCTCAAGTACTGGATCTGCAAGCGGGCGGTGATGCATGCCGGCGAGTCGCTGGAGTGCTTCGGCGGCAACGGGTTCGTCGAGGAGTCGGGGATGCCCCGCCTCTTCCGCGAGAGCCCGCTCAACTCGATCTGGGAGGGCTCGGGCAACGTCCAGTGCCTCGACGTGCTGCGGGCGATGGTCAAGGAACCGCGCACCGTCGAGGCCTTCTTCGCCGAGGTCGCCGAGGGGGCGGCCGCCGAGCCCCGGCTCGCCGCCCACGTCGACGCCCTCCGGGCCGAGCTGCCGGGCGACATCGAGACGATCGAGCTGCGCGCCCGCGCCGTGGTCGAGCGGATGGCGCTCGCCCTGCAGGGCTCGCTCCTCGTCCGCTACGGCGACCCGGCCGTCGCCGACGCCTTCTGCGCCTCACGCCTCGCCGGCGAGTGGGGCCAAGCCTTCGGCACCCTCCCCGCTGGCGCAGACTTCGGCCGCATCATCGACCGCCACCGCCCCCAGGCTCCAGCCCCCAGTGGCAGAGGTTAGTAGCGGATACCGCAACTAACCTCTGCCGGGACCGCTTGGCGGAGCGGCGGAGACCTCACGGCGGCGCATCTCGAGCAGCCGGCCGACCCGCTTCAGGACGCGGTCGGGTTCCTGGTCGAGGCGGGGACCGGTGATCCGGATCATCTCCACGCCGGCAAGCTTCAGGTCCTCCTGGCGGAACCGGTCCCGCTCGAAGGCGAGGCGACTGCCGTGCGTCTCGTAGACGTCGAGCTCAACCCCGAACCGGAGCTCGGGCCAGTAGGCGTCGACCTCGTAACCAGCCTCGGTGTAGTTCATGGCAGGTTCAGGCAACCCCGCCTCCTCGAGCAGGCGAAGGAAGTGTCGCTCCAGCCCCGAGCGGGTGAACGGCGGCGGCCGGTAGAGCACCAGCGCCCGCCGCAGCGGTCCGTTCCCGCGATGCCCACGGTTGCGATCGAGCACCGAGTCGAACCGCGGCAGGTCGAAGAGCTTCAGCTCTTCGCTGCGCTGGAGCAGCCGCTGCACGCTGCGGAAGCGCACCCGCGCCGCCAGGTCGAGAGCGGTCCGGGCCACCGAGGTCGCCGGAATGCCGTCGATCGTCGGCCGGTCCTCGACGGCGAAGGTGCGCGAGCGGTGGATCGTCAGACCGAGCCGCCCCCGCCGCGGGATCGGCGTGGTGACGTGAATCGGAACCGGCGACGTCGGCATCAATCCCCACAACCAAGCCGCCGACCAGTGACTCAGCAGCGCCCCCTCCCCGCATCCCCGAACCGCGGCCAAGCACCTCCCGTGCAGCGACAGGTCCGTGTGCCCCACCGCGTACACACCCCGGTGCAGCCGATGCAGCCGCCCCTCCCGGGCAGCCCGCACCACGGCAAATCTCGAATACCCCAGCTCATTCAGGTCCTGGATCGAAACGACACCGTGCTGGCGTTTCGCCAACGCCGCGAGTTCCTTGCCCCGTGGCAGAGCTTCGTTGCGCATACCGCAACTAAGCTCTGCCGCAGGGAAGTTCGCCCCCCCTTGGCTTGTGGCGGAGCGCGCTGGGGTTATGCGGACGTTGCGTCTCTCAGGGCGCGGCCTACCTGCTCGACCGTGACCACGCCGGAGAGGCGGCCGTCGGCGTCGACCGCCATCAGCGCTCCCAGGCGGCGCAGGTTCTGGTTGCTGAGCAGGGTGTCGAGCGGGGTGTCGTCGCGGACGAAGAGGCCGTGGTCGTGGTCGACGATCTCGGCGACGCTGGAGCTGGCACGGGAGAACTCGGGGACCTCGTCGGCGCGGTCGCGCTGCAGCAGGCCGAGGAAGCGGTGGGCGGCGTCGACCACCGGGAACCAGGGCCACCGGTAGCGCAGGAAGTACTCGTCAAGCGCCCGCTCGACGCTGATGTCGCCCGGGATCGCGACCGGCTCGCGGTCCATCACGTCGGCGACCCGGACGTCGCCGATCTGCTTGGTCAGCGCCGTCTGCATCGCGGTGCCGCGGGCCGAGCCGTTGATGATCATCCCGATCAGCGCCAGCCAGACCCCGCCGAAGACGCCGAAGATCGAGTCGGTGACGACCATGTAGATGCCGGCGCCGATGAAGAAGTAGCCGAAGAGGCGGCCGAGGTTGGCGGCGAACCGGGTGGCGGCGTTGCGGTCGTCGGTCCGCCACCAGGCGATCGCCCGGGCGACGCGGCCGCCGTCCATCGGGAAGGCCGGCAGCATGTTGAAGACCAGCAGCAAGAGGTTGATCGAGGAGAGCCAGGCGACCACCGCCAGCGCCCCGGAGGCGCCCGAGCCGGAGTCGAAGACCGCCGCCTTCTCGAACTCCGACCAGCCGCCGGCGGCGATCCCGCCAAGCGTGAAGACGACGAAGAGCGCCAGGGTGACCGCCGGGCCGCCCAGCGCCACCCGCAGCTCGACCCCGGGGCTGTCGGCCTCGCGGTCCATCCGCGCCATGCCGCCGAAGATCCAGAGCTGGATGCTGGTGATCCCGATCCCGTTGCGCAGCGCGACGAAGGCATGCCCCAGCTCGTGCAGCAGGATCGAGCCGAAGAAACCGGCGGCGCTGATCAACGCCAGCACGAATGGGGTGCTCGAGGAGCCCGACTCGCCAAGCAGGTCGCTGTAGGTCTGGGACATCCAGAAGATGACCAGGAAGAGGATCAGGAACCAGGACCAGTCCACGGAAATCCGGATCCCGCGCACGTGGAACAGCGTGATCGAGCCACCACCCAGCATGCCCCAATAGTAAGGGGGTACGGTGCCCGGACCTATGGCAGGGGAACAGGACTGGCTGCGTGAAAGGCTGGAGGAGCTGGAGGCGATCGAGCGGCCCTCGGCCTCCGAGGGCGAGCGCCGCGCCGCCGAGTGGCTGGTCGAGCGCTTCGCCGAGCTCGGCGCCGAGGCGCGGATCGAGGCCGAGAGCGCGCACGGCACCTACTGGTGGCCGCTCGGAGTCGGCGCCGGGCTGGGGGCGCTCGGCGCGATCGCGGCGCTGCGCGGCCGGCGCCTGCTGGGCGCCGGCCTGGGGGCGCTCGGCGCGGCCGGGATCGCCGACGACTTCCCGCCCGGCCAGCGGCGGCTGCGCCGGCCGCTGCCGCAGCGCACCACCTACAACGTCGTCTGCGAGCTGGGCGACCCCGGGGCAGAGCGCACGGTCGTCCTGATCGCCCACCACGACGCCGCCCACTCAGGCATCGTCTTCCACCCCGAGCTCCCCGAGCTCGCCAACCGGCTGGGGCTGATCGAGCGCAGCGACACCAGCCCGCCGCTGATGGCGCCGATCCTCGGCGGCCCGGTCCTCGCCGCGCTCGGCGCCCTGACCGGCAAGCGCCCGCTCGCCAAGCTGGGGCTGGCGCTGGGGCTCGGCTCGGTGGCAGCGATGACCGAGATCGGGATGCGCGGGGTCGTCCCCGGCGCCAACGACAACGGCACCGCGGTCGTCACCCTGCTGGCCCTGGCCAAACGGTTCCGCGAGCAACCGCCCCAGGGGGTGCGGGTGGTCCTGCTCTCGGTCGGCTCCGAGGAGTCGTTCAGCGAGGGGATGAAGGCCTGGGGCGAGCGCCACTTCCCGAGCCTGCCCCGGGAGAGCACCTTCTTCCTCTGCCTGGAGTCGGTCGGCTCCCCCCACCTGCTGGTCCTGCGCGGCGAGGGCTTCCTGAAGATCCGCGAGTACCCGGCGCGGGCGCTGTCCTTCATGGACGGGCTGGCCGAGGAGCTGGGGATCTGGCTCTTCCCCAACCTCCGCCTCCACAACGGCACCGACGGCCTCGAGCCGGCCTGCGCCGGTTACGAGACTGCGGTCCTCGCCGGCTGCACCGACCTCAAGCAGCCGGCCAACTACCACTGGTCCCACGACCTCGCCGAGAACGTCGACTTCGGCACCGTCGCCGACGCGGTCAAGCTCAGCGAGGCCGCCGTGCGCCGCCTCGGCGAGCGCTGGCCATAGGGAGCTCAGGGCGGAAATCCGACCGCGCTGTCGGAATTCGCATCTATAGGATGCCCGCCCGTGCCAACCCACGACGTACTCGTAATCGGGGCCGGGCTCGCCGGCCAGCGGGCCGCCCTCGCCGCCGCAGAGCAGGGCGTATCGGTCGGAATCATCTCCAAGGTCCACCCCGTCCGCTCCCATTCAAACGCTGCCCAGGGCGGTATCAACGCGGCCCTCGACCCCGAGGACACCTGGGAGTCCCACGCCTTCGACACGGTCAAGGGATCCGACTACCTGGGCGACCAGGACGCGATCGAAGTGATGGCCAGCGAGGCGCCGGAGGAAATCCTCCACATGGAGCACCTCGGCGTCACCTTCCACCGCAACGAGGAGGGAAGGCTCGGCACCCGCGCCTTCGGCGGCGCCTCCGCCGCCCGCACGTACTACGTCGCCGACATCACCGGCCAGGCGATCATGCACGTGCTCTACGAGCAGCTGATGAAGTACTCCGAGCAGGTCGCCCGCTACGAGGAGTGGTTCTGCTCCTCGCTGGCGATGGACGAGAACGGCGAGTGCTGCGGAGTCGTCACCCGCAACGTCGCCGACGGCTCGATGGAGCTGTTCAAGGCGAAGTCGGTGATCCTCGCCTGCGGCGGCAACGGCCAGGTCTGGCAGCCGACCACCAACGCCCTGATCTGCACCGGCGACGGGATCGCGATGGCCTACCGGGTCGGCGCCAAGCTGATGGACATGGAGATGATCCAGTACCACCCGACCACGCTGGCGGGCAAGGGCTTCTTGATCACCGAGGGCGCCCGCGGCGAGGGCGCCCACCTGCTCAACCGCAACGGCGAACGCTTCATGGAGAAGTACGCGCCGAACAAGATGGAGCTGGCCTCGCGCGACGTCGTCTCCCGCGCCGAGCAGACCGAGATCAACGAGGGCCGCGGCTTCCCCGACGGCACCGTCGCCCTCGACATCACCGTGGTCCCGAAGAAGCGCGTCCACGAGGCGCTGCGGGAGATCGTCCTGGTCGGCCGCGACTTCGCCGGCGTCGACATCACCAAGGAACCGATCCACATCAAGCCGGGCAATCACTACACGATGGGCGGCGTCAAGACCGACGTCGACGGCCGCACCGACATCCCCGGCCTCTACGCGGCCGGCGAGACCGCCTGCGTCTCCGTCCACGGCGGCAACCGGCTCGGCGCCAACTCGCTACTCGACACGCTGATCTTCGGCAAGCGCTCCGGCGTCGACGCCGCCTCGCGCGCCAAGCGGATCGAGGGCTCGGCGCCGTCCAAACAGGTGCTGGAGGACGAGAACGCGATGATCGCCGACATCGAATCGCGCCCCAAGGGCAGCGGCCGGCGCGTCTCGGAGATCAAGCGCGAGCTCGGCCAGACGATGGACGCCAAGGTCGCCGTCTTCCGCGACGAGGCCGGGATCAACGAAGCGCTGGAGACGGTGCGCCGCCTCAAGGAGGAGGCCAAGACCGCCTACATCGACGACCACGGCAGCGTCTTCAACCAGGACCTGCTCGGCGCGATCGAGCTCGGCTACATGCTCGACAACGCCGAGTGCACCTGCGTCGCCGCCCTGGAGCGCAAGGAGAGCCGCGGCGCCCAATACCGCACCGACTACCCTGAGCGCAACGACGACGAGTGGCTCAAACACATCGACCTCGAGCTGACCGACGACGGTCCCGAGATCTCCTACTCCGAGGTGACCATCACCCAGTGGGAACCGGAAGAGAGGAAGTACTGATGGCCGAGTACACGATCAAAGTCCGCCGCTACCAGCCCGAGAGCGGGCAGGGCGCCTACTGGGAGGAGTTCGGCGTCGACCTCGAGCCCTCGCTCTCGGTCCTCGACGGCCTGCTCCAGGCCAAGGACCGCGAGGACGGCTCGCTTGCCGTCCGCTGCTCCTGCCGCGCCGCGATCTGCGGCTCCTGCGGGATGAAGATCAACGGCCAGTCCGGGCTCGGCTGCAAGACCCAGATCGGCGAGGCCCAGGAGCTGGCCGACAAGAAGGCCGGCGCCGCCGGCGAGAAGCCCGCCGGCCCGACCCCGATCGTGATCGAGCCGATGGGCAACATGCCGGTCGTCAAGGATCTGGTCACCGACATGGAGTCGACCCACTGGACCAAGATCCGCCGCGTCACCCCCTGGCTGCTCCCCCATGGCGAGGCGCCGGAGCGCGAGTACGTGGTCGAGCCGGAATCGATGCTCGACATCACCCAGTCGATGGCCTGCATCCAGTGCGGCGCCTGCGTCTCCTCCTGCCTCTCGATGGAAGCCGACCCCGACTTCATCGGCCCGGCGGCGCTGGCCAAGGCCTACCGCTTCGTCGGCGACCCGCGCGACGCCGAGACCAAGGAGCGGCTGCACGACCTGGCCGAGGACCCGCACGGGATCTACGACTGCACCCACTGCTTCGCCTGCATCGACGCCTGCCCCAAGGACGTGGCGCCGATGAACCAGATCATGCGCCTGCGCCGCAAGGCCGGCGAGGAGGGGATCGAGGATCCCAACAGCGGCCACGACCACGAGATGGCCTTCGTCAAGATCATCGAGAAGAAGGGGACCCTGGACGAGTCGCTGCTGCTGCAGGAGTCCTTCGCGCCCGGGATCAAGGGCAAGCTGAAACCGAGCAAACGGGCGATCAAGGAAATGCTCGGCTCGATCCCAACCGCGATCCGGGGGATCAAAACCGGCAAGATGCGCTCGCTGCCGAAGCTGCTCCCCGGTGTCCATCACAAGCTCCCCGACGGCGCCCAGGACGACGTCAAGGCGATCTACGAGCACGCCGAGGAGCACAACGAGGAATTCAACCTGTACATCAAGGGCGAGGAGGACGAGCTTTCATGAGCGAGACGATCAAGGTCGCCTACTGGCCCGGCTGCGTCTCGCGCGGCTTCACCCCCGAGCTGCACGGCTCGATGGCGCTGGTCGCCGAGAAGCTGGGGATCGAGCTGGTCACCCTCGACCGCGCCAACTGCTGCGGCGCCGGCGTGATCGCCGAGCACAACCAGGAGCTGGCCGACACGCTCAACGCCCGCACCTTCGCGCTCGCCCAGCAGACCGGGCTCTCGATGATGAACATCTGCTCGACCTGCCAGGGCGCCCAGTCGGAGTGCCAGGAGCGGCTCGACGCCGACTCCGCCTACCGCGCCCACATCAACGAGGTGCTCTCCGGCCAGGGGCTCGCCTACGAGAAGGGCAAGGACGGCTTCACCAACAAGAACTTCCTCTGGCTGCTGGTCGAGGACTACGGCCTCGACCGCCTCGCCGCCCAGGTCAAGCGGCCGCTCTCCGGTCTCAAGGTCGGCCCCTTCTACGGCTGCTACATCGTCCGCCCGAAGGAGCGCCTCGACTACGGCGAGCACCCGGACCGCGACATCTACCTGGAGCAGGTGATCGAGGCGCTCGGCGGCCAGGTCGTCGAGTACGACGGCGCCCGCAAATGCTGTGGCTTCCCGGTGATCACGATGAACCGCGAGACCTCGCTGAAACAGGCCGGCACCCACGTCGGCGACGCGATCGACGCCGGCGCCGACTGCCTGGTCACCCCCTGCCCGCTCTGCCATCTCAACCTCGACATGCAGCAGCCCGAGGCGGCCAAGGTCGTCAACCGCGACCTCGGCCTCGCGGTCCTGCACCTGCCGCAGCTGGTCGGCCTGGCGCTGGGCGCCGAGCCGAAGCAGCTGGGGATGAGCAAGCACATCGCCTCGACCGGCTGGGTCGAGGAGCGCCTCACCGCCGGCGTCGCTGCGTAGGGTTCGCGCAGTAGCTGGCTGTTCGCCTCATATGTGATGCATTAGGCTTGATAATTGGTACAATGCCTCGGAAGTAAGGCATTGTGCATATCTCAGCGCAAACCCCTGACAAAGTCGTGCTCGAAGAGCTCGGCGCCCGCCTGCGGGAGCAGCGGCTGGCTCGCAACGAGAGTCAGGCCGCGCTTGCCGAGCAGGCGGGCATCGGTCGCGTCACCCTGCAGCGAATCGAGGAGGGCAGGTCCCGGACCTCGCTGCCAAGCCTGATCCGCGTGCTGCGCGCGCTCGATCTGACCGATGGGCTGGACCTGCTCGTGCCGGTGCCGGCGCCGAGTCCGATCGAGCAACTCGAACGCCAGGGGCGACGCCGCAAACGCGCTGGCGCACCTCGCGCCCAGCAACCCGAAGACGCGCCGCCGCAGCCCTGGCGCTGGGGCGATGAAGACGACGCGCCGTGACCTCATTTGCCGAGATCTGGCTGTGGGGAACCAGGATCGGCGCCGTCTCGCTGGCCGGCGAGGCCCGGGCCGCGACGTTCGAGTACGACGCTGAGTTCGCCACCGGCGAGATCGAGCTATCGCCGCTGAGGATGCCGGCCGGCGAGGCGCGGACCTACAGCTTCCCCGCCCTCGGTGAGAGCTTCGAGGGCCTGCCCGGGCTCCTCGCCGACTCGTTGCCCGATCGCTACGGCAACGCCCTGATCGATGCCTGGCTGGCCGGCCGCGGCGAAAACCGGGACAGCTTCGACCCGGTCAAGCGCCTCTGCTACGTCGGAGAGCGCGGCATGGGCGCGCTCGAGTACAGGCCCGCGGTCGGGCCAAAGCCCACCACCAGCCATGTCCTCGACGTCGGCGCGCTGGCAGAGCTCGCGCGGGAGGTGGTCTCCCACCGTGGTTCGCTGAAGGCCCCCCTGAGCGGAGGCCGGGAAGCGATGCGGGAGCTCCTCCGGGTCGGCACCTCAGCCGGCGGGGCCCGCGCCAAGGCGCTGATCGCGTTCCATCCCGAAACCCGCGGGGTACGGTCCGGGCAGTTGCCCGCCGACTCGGGCTTCGAGTACTGGCTGCTCAAGTTCGACGGGGTGGACGACGAGAGCCGCGAGCTGGGGCGATCCAAGGGATACGGCGTGGTCGAGTTCGTCTACTCGCAGATGGCGCGCGCCGCCGGCATCGAGATGAGCGAGTGCGACCTGTTGGAAGAGGGCGGCCGCCGTCACTTCATGACCAGGCGCTTCGATCGCGGCCCCGGGGGCGAGAAGCTCCACATGCAGTCGCTGGCCGCCCTCGCCCACCTCGACTACGAACAGGCGGGCGCCCACTCCTACGAGCAGGCTTTCCACGTGATCCGGCAGCTGCGCCTGCCCTTCGAGGCCAGGGAGCAGCAGTTCCGCCGCATGGTCTTCAACCTCGTCGCCCGCAACCAGGACGACCACGTCAAGAACATCGCCTTCCTGATGGACCGCCGGGGCAACTGGTCCCTCTCCCCCGCCTTCGACGTCGTCTACGCCTACAACCCGCAGGGCCGCCAGACCAGCCGCCACCAGATGTCGCTCAACGGCAAGCTCGACGACTTCACCGTCGAGGACCTGCGCGCGGTCGGCGACCTCGCCGGGCTGAAACGCGGCCAGGCCGACCGGATCCTCACCGAGGTGACCGAAGCCGTGGCGAGCTGGCCGGAGCAGGCCGCGGAGGCGGGACTGGACGAGGACCGGATCAACCGGATCCAGTCCGCCCACCGGCTGAGCCTGCCGCGGCGCTGAGCGCCGCGGCAGGCAGCCACGTTCCTATTCGCCCGCCACGTAGAGCGAGCCTTCTTCAGGCTGCGTAACGGTCAGGTTCGAGGACTGCTGCAACCCTCCAGGGCAAGTTTCGTTGCCTTCGGCTAGTTCCCAGCTCCCCGACATGATCATCCGCGTCGGACTGCCGTTGACGACCTGCCCGCTGAGGAAGGTCGGCGTGTAGTAGCAGCTCAGCCCCCCTGAGACGCTTAGAACCACCGGGAGCCCGCCCAGCTTTGACAACACGAAGGCACCCTGTGGGGCCAACTCCCCCAGGTAGACGAATTTGGAGGCGTCATAGGGCGCAAGCGGCAGATCGAGAACGGGTTCCGGTTCCCCTTCCAACGTCGAGCTGCACGGCGAGGATTCATTGCCGAACTCGAGACTGGTGATCCCACCTCCCGCCGGGCTGGTGCCGTCTTCGCCGAATTTGCCGGAGTAGGCCGCCGACGCGCAGGAGATGGTCCCTTCGGGTCCCACGGTCGATTTGAAGGTAGCCACCGTTTCAGGCTCAAGCGACCCCAGGACGATCCCGGAATAGCCTTCGCCCGACGGGCACACGAGCGTGCCTTCTTTCGGTTCCGGAGACGCCTTGCACAGAACCGTGCCGCTGCCGCCGCCCCCGCCTTCTTCTTCTTCTTCGCCTCCTTCTTCACCGCCGATCAGGTCGACCGCGATATGGGCGGCTTCGAGCACGTTGCCCGTCAACACCTCGTAGCCGAGTGGCCGCACGCTCGCCTGTCCGTCTTCGGACTTGACGACAAAGTCCAGGTAGTCGGCGACCGTGGTCGCTGCGTCGTTGCCGAACACGCCCACCGAGTCAGCCGCCGCTACGACCCAGGTCAGGGTGCAGATCGGGTACGCCGCTTCGGAGGTTTCGCCGATTTTCGGATCCGACCCGTAGGACTGGGACCAGTCGACGTTGGTGCCTTTTTCGATGCCTTCCGGCAGTTCGTATTTGGCGGCGGCGCAGTTGGCCCTGCCGCCTTCGACTGCCGGTTCGGCGAATTTCGCGCCGTTGTAGACCTTGATCACGCGTTCGGGCGCATGTTTCTGCGCTTCGGGCAAGCTCGCGTAGCTGATCGTCCCCGGGTTTTTGTCGACGAACTGCAGTGGACCGACCTCGCCTTCGCCGGTTTTGCTCGCGACCGCCGTGACCGGACCCTCGCCTTCCTGGCAGTCGGCTTTGGTCGGCCATTCGAGGTTGGGCGGGGTTTCGGCTCCGAAGGGAGCCTGGAGCTGCGCCCATCCACGCTGGGTTTTCCCGGTGCACGGAAGTGCTTCCGGTTCCACCAGGTGCAGGTAATGCTTGAACTGGTACGTCGTACCGGCGCTTCCTTCGCGAACCACCCGGGTGATCGCCTGGTCGCAGTCGCCGCCCGGATCGGGATCGGAGGCGGCATTCAACTGCCGCCAGTTGGTGAGCTGGCCACTGAACACTTTCTGCAACTGGGCCGCCGAGACGCGCGGAACCGCACAGGCTTCATGCGCGGGCAGCACCGGCGGGTTGGCCGCGATCGCGATCGCGGTCTGCGCGACGGGGATCACCAGGACGTCGCTGCCGAGCGCAGCTTTCATCCGCGACAGCATCGTTCCTTCTTCGCCGACCGGGCCGGCAGGGGCGATGTCGGTGCCGATGAAGGGGAATTCTTTGCCGTGCAGGACACCGTCGTCAGCACCCCAGGCATGCAGGCCGGCGGCGCTGGGGACCGGGGTGTATGCGACTTTCGGGCTACCCCCACTGCCCTGACTGCCGCTGCAGGCAAGCGGAGTCCCAGAGCCGTTGAATCCCTGTTCGCCCGCCGATCCCCACTGACCGTGAGCCCGCGTCTGCAGGAAAGCTCCGAAGCCTTTGACTCCTTCGCCCGAGCAGTGTTCGCCAAGCGCCACCGCGTTGCCCGCGACGACCGCTCCGGCGACCGATGCGAGCAGGACGACGGCAGCGAGCGAGGCCGCCGCTCGGCGCCCCGCCCCGCGCCTCCCGCTTCCGAAACTGGACATGACTTCTCCTTTCGGCCCCCGCCGAGCGGGGGCGACTCTGATTGAGCGCCTCTATGCGCTAGAGACACTAAGAAGTCAGCAGCTTTACGTCTAATGCCGTACCTCGCTGTCGGGACCGGGGCGACGATGTCGGGCGCGGCGTCACGCCACCCTCCGGCCGTCGCTGTGAGCGGGCGGGCCGTCCGGTAGCCTGGCGCCCAAGGTGAGCCGGGAAGACTGGTCGGCAACACCTATCGCCGACCCTGAAAGTTCCCGATGGCAATTGCCGTAGCGACGTTCCTGATCTGCCTGGCGATCATCGCCAGCGAGAAGATGCACCGCACCAACGTCGCCCTGCTGGGCGCGGCGATCGTTGTCCTGTTCGTCGGCGACTTCACCCAGGAGCAGGCGATCGAGGCGATCGACTTCAACACGATCGGGCTGCTCGCCGGGATGATGATCCTCGTCTACCTGACCCAGCAGACCGGGATCTACGACTTCGTCGCGATCCGGGCGGGGCAGCTCTCCGGCGGCCGCCCCCTGGCGGTGACGATGAGCCTGGCGGGGACCACGGCCGTCCTCTCCGCCTTCCTCGACAACCTGACCACGATCCTGCTGATTGCGCCGATCACCTTCCTGCTCGCCGACGCGCTCGACATCGAGGCGGTGCCGCTGCTGATCATCGAGGTGATCGCCTCCAACATCGGCGGCACCGCGACCCTGATCGGCGACCCGCCGAACATCATCATCGCCGGCGCCACCGGGCTCAGCTTCAACGCCTTCATCGTCAACCTGGCGCCGATCGTCATCGTCACCTTCGCGGTGGTGATCCCGCTGCTCTACCTGCTCTTCCGGGGGCGATTGCAGGTCGAGGAGCGCAACCGACACGCGATCATGGAGCTGGACGCCGTCGCCTCGATCCGCGACCGGGTCGAGCTGCGCCGCACCGGGCCGGTGCTGGTGCTCACCGTGATCGCCTTCTTCGCCCACCAGGCGCTGCACATCGAGCCGGCAACCGTGGCGCTGACCGGCGCAGCGGTCGGCCTCCTGGTCACCACGATCGACCTCGAGGAGGCGCTCTCCCACATCGAGTGGACGACCCTCTTCTTCTTCGTCGCCCTCTTCGTGATGGTCGGGGCGCTGGAGGCGACCGGGGCGATCGACCACGTCGCCGACGCGGTCAAGGACGTGACCGGGGGCGAGCGCACCGCGGAGCTGTTCGGGATCACCTGGGTGGCGGCGCTCGGCTCCGGGGTGGTCGACAACATCCCCTTCACGACGGCGATGATCCCGGTGGTCCAGGAGCTGCAGGCCGAGGCCGGCGCCAACGGCGACGACGCCTACTGGTGGGCGCTGGCGCTCGGCGCCTGCTTCGGCGGCAACGCGACGATGATCGCCGCCGCCGCCAACGTCGCCGCGGCCGGGATGGCGGAGCGCGCCGGCACCCCGATCGGGTTCCTCGCCTTCCTCAAGGTCGGCCTGCCTGCGACGATCGTCTCGATCGCCCTCGCCACCGGCTACATCGCAATCCGTTACATCGCGCTCTGAGGAGGACCCGATGCCCGACTCGATCGTCAAGCAGACCATCCGCGAGATAGAGCCGCTGGGCGCCGACGAGCTGATCGGCGACGCCGCCCGCAAGGTGACCGAGGCCGGCCTGCCGGGACTGCCGGCGGCCGAGCCGGACGGCAGCTTCGCCGGGATCTTCGGCGAGCGCGAGTTCATGACCGCGGTCTTCCCCGGCTATGTCGGCGAGCTGGCCTCGGCGGCAATGGTCTCGCGCTCGGTCGATGAGACGATCGAGCGCCGCGCCGAGTGCAGCACCGAACCGATCCGCGGCTACCTGACCACCGACCACGTCCTGGTCGAGGACGAGTTCTCCGACACCCAGCTGGCCGAGCTCTTCCTCCACCACCGGGTACTGATCATCCCGGTCGCGACCAAAGGGCGGGTCCACGCGGTCGTCACCCGGGCCGACTTCTTCCGCGCCCTGCTCGGCCGCTTCGGCGCGATCGCCGAGGACCGCGGCGGGGACCGGAGCTAGGTGCCCCTGCCCGACCTCCCCCTGGCGGCGTCGAGCACCGGCGACGTCCTCACCGACCTCTTCCTGGTCCTGGTCGCCGCCAAGCTCGGCGACGAGGTCTTCAAGCGGATCGGCCAGCCGGCGATCGTCGGCGAGATCCTCGGCGGCCTGCTGGTCGGGCCCTCGGTGCTGGGCTGGGTCGAAGTCGGCGAGGTGCTCGAGGTCTTCGCCGAGCTCGGCGTCGTCTTCCTGCTCTTCTGGGTCGGGCTGGAGACGAAGCTCTCGGAGATGAAAGCGGTCGGCCCAACCGCGGTCGGGGTCGGGATCGGCGGCGCCGTGATCCCCTTCGGGGTCGGCATCGCCTCCGGCCTGGCGCTCGGCGAGAGCACCGAGACGGCGGTCTTCCTCGGCGCCGCGCTGGCAGCGACCAGCGCCGGGATCACCTCCGCCACCTTCCTCGACCTGGGGATCAACCGCACCCGTGCCGCCCGCTCGGTGCTCGGCGCCGCGGTGGTCGATGACATCATCGCCCTGCTGCTGCTCTCGGTCGCGGTCGGGATGGCGGCGACGGGCGGCGTCGACGCCGGCGAAATCGCCCTCTCGCTGGGGATCTCGGTCGTCTTCCTCACCTTCTTCGCGCTCGGCGGCAGCCAGCTGCTGCAGCGGCGACCGCGCCTCCTCCACGAGCCCCACTTCTCGGAGTCGCCGCTGCTGCCGGCGGTGATCCTCTGCCTCGGCCTTGCCGCCTTCGCGGCGGGGATCGGGCTGGCGGCGCTGATCGGCGCCTTCCTCGCCGGGATGATCGTCGCCGAGACCAAAGACCAGAGCTCGATCGAGGAGGAGGTCGAACCCCTCTACGCCTTCTTCCCGCCCTTCTTCTTCGCCTTCATCGGGATCGAGCTCGAACTCGACGCCCTGATCGATGGCGAGACGCTCGCCCTGCTGGCCGGGATCACGGTGCTGGCGATCGCCGCCAAGCTGATCCCCTCCTACCTCGCCGCCCGCCCGGCCCTGGGCGCCCACGAAGCCTCGATCGTCGGGGTCGGGATGACGCCGCGCGGCGAGGTCGGGATCGTCGTCGCCTCGATCGGCGCCACCGAGGGCGTGGTCGACGCCCAGCTGTTCGCGGTCGTGGTCGGGATGTCGATCCTCACCACGATCCTCGCCCCCTTCGCCCTGCGAAAGCTCACCTCCAACCCACCAGCACCGCCGTGAGGCTGAGTTTCTCTCCGCATAGCGGAGAGAACTCCACGCTCAGCCCCAACCCGGAGAGAAACTCAGCTTCAGCCCGCTGAGAGCAGGTTGCGCTCGACCAGGAGCTCGGCGATCTGCACCGCGTTGGTGGCGGCGCCCTTGCGCAGGTTGTCGGAGACGACCCAGAGGTCGAGGGCGCGCTCGTTGCCGGGGTCGCGGCGGATCCGGCCGACGAAGACCTCGTCGCGGCCGGCCGCGTCGACCGCCATCGGGTAGCGGGCTGCGGCCGGGTCGTCGACGACGGCGACGCCGGGGGCGGCGGCCAGCAGCTCGCGGGCGCGGGCCGGCTCCAGCGGCTCCGAGGTCTCGACGTTGACCGCCTCCGAGTGGCCGGTCACGACCGGGACCCGGACGCAGGTGGCGCTGATCCGGATCTCCGGAGCGGCGAGGATCTTGCGCGTCTCGTCGATCAGCTTGCGCTCCTCGTCGGTGTGATCGTCACCGGGGGCGAAGCTCCCCGCCTGGGGCAGCGCGTTGAAGGCAATCTGGTGCGGGTAGACGGTCGCCCCGGGCCTGGTGCCGTCGAGCACGTGCTTGGACTGCGAGCGCAGCTCGTCGATCGCCGCCTTGCCGGTGCCGGAGACCGCCTGGTAGGTGGAGATCACCAGCCGCTCGATCCCGACCGCGTCGTGGATCGGCTTCAGCGCCACCACCATCTGCATGGTCGAGCAGTTGGGGTTGGCGATGATGCCGCCGTGGCCCGCCAGCGCCTCGGGGTTGACCTCGGCGACGACCAGCGGCACCTCGTCGTGCATCCGGAAGTGGCTGGTGTTGTCGACCACCGTGGCGCCCGCCTCGACCATCCGCGGCACCCACTCGGCACTGACCGAGCCGCCGGCCGAGGAGAGCACCAGGTCGAGCCCCCGGATCGAGTCCTCGCTCAGCTCGTGACAGGTCACCACCTTGCCGTCATACTCGATCTCGCGCCCGGCCGAGCGGGCCGAGGCGAAGGGGATGACCTCGGCCGCCGGGAAGCCGCGCTCGCGCAGCAGGCCGAGGATCGTGGTGCCGACCAGGCCGGTGGCGCCGAGGACGCCGACCCTGTATCCGTCGCCGGGGCTCATCGCTTGAGTATGACCCGGCTCAGCCGGTGACGGTCGGGCGGTGGCCGGGACCGGTCGGGTCCTCGGGCCGGACCGCGTCGGCGCCGAGCTCGAACGCCTCGTGCAGGGCGTTGACGGCGTCGGCGACCCGGTCGGCAGAGATGACGCACGAGATCTTGATCGGCGAGGTGGAGATCATCTCGATGTTGATCCGCTGCGCCCCCAGCACCTCGAAGACCTTGGCGGCGACACCCGGGTGCGAGCGCATCCCGGCGCCGACGATCGAGACCTTGCCGATCTGCTCGTCGGTGATCACCTCGCGGGAGACGTCGCCGAGCCCGGCGATCGTCTCGGTCGCGGTCCCCAGGTCGGAGCGGTCGACGGTGAAGGAGAGGTCGGCGAGCTGCTCTCCCCCGACCGGCTCGTTCTGGATGATCACGTCGACGTTGACCTGGGCGTCGGCCAGCGCCTTGAAGATGCGGCCCGCCATCCCGGGCTCGTCGCGGACGCCGGTCAGCGTCACGCGCGCCTCGGCGTCGGAGTGGGTGACTGCGGTGACGAAGGGGTTCTCCATGGTCTCTTCCTCTGCGACGACGAGGGTACCGGGACCGTCCTCGAAGCTGCTGCGGCAGTGGATCCGGACGCCGTGGTTGCGCGCGTACTCGACCGAGCGCAGCTGCAGCACCCGCGCCCCGGAGGCCGACATCTCGAGCATCTCCTCGAACGAGAGGGTCTGCAGCTTGCGGGCCGAGGGGACGATCCGCGGGTCGGCGCTGAAGACGCCGGTGACGTCGGTGTAGATCTCGCAGACGCCGGCGCCGAGCGCCGCCGCCAGCGCGACGGCGGTCGTGTCGGAGCCGCCGCGGCCAAGGGTGGTGACGTCCCGGCTCTCGGTCGAGACCCCCTGGAAGCCGGCGACGAGGACGATCCGGTCCTCCTCCAGCGCCTCGCTGATCCGGTTGGCCCGGACGTCGATGATCCGCGCCTTGGTGTGCGAGGAGTCGGTGACGATCCCCGCCTGGGAGCCGGTCAGCGAGATCGCTTCGTGGCCCATGTCGTGGATCGCCATCGCACACAGCGCGCAGGAGATCCGCTCCCCGGTCGAGAGCAGCATGTCCATCTCCCGCGCCACCGGGCGCTCGGAGATCTCGTGCGCCTGGCCGACCAGTTCGTCGGTCGTCTTGCCGCGGGCCGAGAGCACCGCGACCACCCGGCTGCCCGCCTCGCGGGCGGCGACGATCCGCGCCGCGGCGCGCTTGATCTGCTCGGCGCCGGCAACCGAGGTGCCACCGAACTTCATCACGACGATGTCCGAGCCGTCTCCGCTCATCGGGGGCTGAGGATAGTCGCCGCGGGCAGCCTCGCTCCGCGACCTCAGCGGTCGAGCTCGATCACGCTGCGGATCCCGTCCTGGGCCTCCATCAGCTCGAAGCCGCGGTTGACTTCGTCGAGCGAGATCCGGTGCGAGAGGAATGGCTCGACGTCGATTTCCCCGGCGAGGTAGCGGTCGACGAGCTGCGGCACCTGGTCGCGGCCCTTGACGCCGCCGAACGAGGAGCCGGCGACGCGGCGGCCGGTGATCAGCAGCCGCGGCACGATGTCGAGCGTCTCGCCCCGGCCGGCCACCCCGGCGACGGTGCACAGGCCCCAGGCCATCCGCGCCGCCTCGACCGCCTGGCGCATCACCGCAACGTTCCCGGTTGCCTCGAAGGTGTAGTCGGCGCCAAAGCCGCCGGTCATCTCGAGGATCCGCTCGACCGCGTCGGGACCGCCCTCCAGCAGGTCGGTGGCGCCCTGGCCGCGGGCCAACTCCAGCCGCTCGGCCGAGAGGTCGACGCAGACGATCCGCTCGGCTCCCTGCAGGCGACACCCGGCGACCGCGCCCAGCCCGACCATCCCGGCGCCGAAGACGACGCAGGTCGTGCCCGGCTCGACCTTGGCGGTGTTGATCGCCGCCCCCAGCCCGGTCGAGAGGCCGCAGGCGAACAGGCAGGCGTGCTCGAACGGAGCCTCGGGGTTGACCTTGGCGAGGGCGATCTCCGGCATCACCGTGCACTCGGCGAAGGTCGAGCAGCCCATGAAGTGGCGGATTTCCTCGCCGCCGCGCGAGAGCCGCGCCGTCCCGTCCGGAAGGTAGCCCTTGTTCTGCTCCTCGCGGATCGCCAGGCAGAGGTTGGTGCGCGGGTCGACGCAGTGGACGCACTCGCGGCACTGGGGCGAGAACAGGGTGACGACATGGTCGCCGGGAGCGACCGAGGTCACCCCCTCGCCGACCTTCTCGACCACGCCGGCGCCCTCGTGGCCGAGCACGGTCGGCGCGTACCCGGACGGGTCGGCGCCGGAGGCCGTGTAGAGGTCGGTGTGGCAGACCCCGCAGGCGACGAGCCGGACCAGCACCTCGCCGGCCTGCGGCTCGGCCAGCTCGACCTCCTGGACGGAGAGCGGCTGGCCGAACTCCTCGAGAACCGCGGCGCGGACCCGCATCCCTAGGAGCCGCCTCCCAGGTTGCCGAGCATCGCCTGTTCGGCCATCCGGATCAGGCCGAGGCTGGAGTGCGGCCGCATGTCGCTGCTTCGCACCCGCACATGGGAGCCGTGCGGCCCGACCACCTCGACGATCGTGCAGACGTCGCCGATCTCGCAGTCGTCGCCGTAGTCCCCTTCGATCGCCTCCATCTGCTCGGCCACGACCCGGCCGACCTTGCTCTGGTCAAGCGACATCGCGCACCCTCCTTTATCTAGCCGCTCCGAGACGACCCTACCTGGCGGACAAACGAAAAGCCCCTCGCCACGACGAGGGGCTTGCGTCCCACAAAGTTCTCCGGGAGGACCGGATCCCGGTTAGTTAGTCCTCCGTTTTTTCGTCGAGTCTCAAGATGCCTTCCTTTCCAGCATCGGTCGATCTCTACCTTCGTAGTCTATCGGCCCGTGCGGTCTATAAAGAGAATTTTTACCATTACCAGGTCCAAGCGATTTCGACCGCTTCGCCCACCGCCAAGCCGGCGATCTTCTCTTCGACATAGGCCCTGCCGTCCTTCTGCCTGGCTGAAAGCGTTCGCGCCGGCCGATCTCCATGGCGGATCTCGATATGAGTTGGGGGCGCATCGGCTGGCCAGGTAATGCGCATCACCCGCGGGTGGTCGGATTTGGTCCGGGCCTGCAGTTCAACCGCCTCATGGCCGGTCGGGAAGCGACCCTCGGCATCCCGCTCAATCGACCATTCGAGCATGTCGCCCCGTTTGTGCTCCTCGTCAAAGCAGTAGATCACCTTCTTCCCGCCTCGCACCGGGAATTCGTAGATCTTCCGCGCCGCGAGCCATGGAGTCTCCTTTGAGCGGCGCCAGCGCGCATGGTTGCGCCTATCCTCTCCGTCGCCGCGGCTCCAATGCGCAATCGTCGCCACGTCGTTGCGGGTGAAGCGCAGTTGCTCGGTGATTTTGATCGTGGCGCTGTCGCGATCGGTGATGTCCCAATGGCGCTTCTGCCAGACGACCTCGTAGGGCCGGTCGCTGATCGCGTCCCCAGCAAGCTGTTGCACCTGCCCAAGGTCGTGGTGTTGACCCCGGTCGCGGAGCAGGACTACGGCGGTGACACCAAGCAGAGCGAGAATCGCCGCGTCGACCAGCTCCCGCGAGGGACTGCCGACGATCTCCGCCACCAAGACCCCGAGCGCGACCGCGATCACAAGCAGCGCGTCGACGTTGCGCAGCGCGAACGCGCCGAGCTTCTTCAGTCTCCCTGCCAGCACGCCGGAACCGTATTCGTTTCTGGAGAAATCTGTTTGCGTCCCCGATGGGCCACATCAAGCATCGGGCAGATATATCGGGCTGATATATTGCCGGCGTGGACTCGTTCAGCCCGACCGCCTACGTGATCCTCGGCCTGGTCAGCCGCGAGGCGCGCTCCGGCTACGAGATCAAGGCGGTGGTCGACAAGACCACCCGCTTCTTCTGGGCGGCGAGCTACGGCCAGATCTACCCGGAGCTGAAGCGGCTCGCGGAGGCAGGGTTGATCGTCGGCAGCGACTCCCCCACCGGCGGCCGGCGGCGCACCGTCTATGAGATCACCGCCGACGGCGAAGCGGAGTTGAAGGAGTGGCTGCGGGAGCCACCGGAGACCTTCGAGATGCGCGAGGAAGGGCTGCTGAAGCTCTTCTTCGCCGGTGTGCTGCCGCCCGGCGAGGCGATCGAGATCCTGCGCTCGATGCGCGCCCACCGGGAAGCGCTGAACGGCCAGCTGCGCGCGATGCGGGACTCCAAGGCCGAGATCGACGACCCCCACCCGCCGCTCGTGCTCGAGTGCGGGATCGAGTTCACCGAGTGGTTCGCGGACTGGTGCCGGCGGGCCGAGGAGCGGCTGGCCGCTGCCCTGGAGAAGGGAGACAGCTGATGTTCGACGCCCTGGCCCGCTTCGCCGACCGCCGCGCCCGCCGTGTCGGCCTCTTCGCGGTCGCCTTCTTCCTGCTTGCCGCGGTGCTCGGCGGCTCGGTCGCCGAACGGCTCGACCCCTACGGCGCCGACGACCCGGCGACCGAGACGGTGAAGGCGCAGGAACAGCTCGAGGCCGCCGGGCTGCGGGCGCCCGCCGTGCTGGTGGTGCTCGAGGACGCGCCCGTCGCCGACCCCGCAACCCGCAGGCGGGTCGAGCGGCTGACCGCGCTGGCCCGCGGGCCCGACGTCGCCTCGATCGACAGCTACTACAGCACCGGCTCGCGCTCCTTCGTCTCCCGCGACGGCCGCTCCACCTACTTCGCGGTGGCGATGCGGCCGACCGGCGACCGCGAGCTGCAGGACGCCGGCGCCGCCGTCGCCGACCGGTTCGCCGGCCGCCCCGGAGTCCTGGTCGGCGGCCCTGCGGTCTACCAGGAGGAGGTCAACGAGCAGGTCGAGAAGGACCTGCGCCGGGCGGAGCTGATCGCCTTCCCGCTGCTCTTCCTGCTCTCGCTGCTCTTCTTCCGCAGCCTGGTCGCGGCGCTGCTGCCGCTGATGATCGGCGGCCTGGCGATCGTCGGCACCTTCCTCATCCTCCGCCTCGCCAGCGAATTCGGCTCGATCTCGCTCTTCGCGCTCAACCTGACCACGGCGCTGGGGCTGGGGCTGGCGATCGACTACAGCCTCTTCGTCGTCTCGCGCTACCGCGAGGAGATCGCCCTGCACGGACCGGGGCCGATCGCGATGCGCCGCGTCCTCGCCACCGCCGGCCGCACCGTCTTCTTCTCCTCGCTGACCGTGGCCGCGGCGCTGGCCTCGCTGCTCGTCTTCCCGCAGCGCTTCCTCTACTCGATGGGCCTCGGCGGCGCCCTGGTGGCGCTGTTCGCGGCGCTGATCTCGCTGACCGTGCTGCCGGCGGTGCTGACCCTGCTCGGCAACCGGGTCAACGCCGGCGCCCCACGCTTCCTGCAGCGCCGCGCCGAGGCCGACGCCCGCCCCGACGAGAACGGCTTCTGGTACCGGCTCTCCCGCTTCGTGATGCGCCGGCCGCTGCCGATCGCAACGCTGAGCGGCCTCTTCCTGATCGTCCTCGGCCTGCCCTTCCTGGGGATCAAGTTCAACACCGTCGACGCGACCGTGCTGCCGCAGGGCGCCGAGGCCCGCGGCGCCTACGAGCTGGTCAACGCCGAGTTCCCGCCCTACCACGACACCCCGATCTGGATCGCGGTCGAGGGCGGCGGGCCGAAGGCCGCCGCAGCGGTGGCGGGCCGGGCGCGCCGGGTCGAGGGGGTCGCGCAGGTTGCTCCGCCGCAGCCGCTGCGCGGCGGTGTCGTCGCGGTCCAGGCGACCTCCGCCAACCCATTCGTCTCCGAGGCCAGCCAGGCGACGGTGAAGCAGCTGCGCAGGATCGAGCCACCACCGGGATCCACGCTGCTGATCGGCGGCGCCACCGCCGACTTCGTCGACTTCCAGTCCAGCCTGAAGCGACACATGCCGATCGCGCTGGCGATCGTCGTCGTCTCGACCCTGGTCGTCCTCTTCCTGATGACCGGCTCGGTGGTGCTGCCGATCAAGTCGCTGCTGATGAACGTGCTCAACCTCAGCGCCGTCTTCGGCCTGCTCGTGCTGATCTTCCAGGACGGCCGGCTCGAAGGGCTGCTCGGCTACACCGGCCAGGGCGCGATCGAGCAGACGATGCCGATCCTGCTCTTCGCCGTCGCCTTCGGCCTCTCCACCGACTACGCCGTCTTCCTGCTCTCGCGGATCAAGGAGGCCCGCGACGGCGGCGCCTCGGATTCCGAGTCGGTGGCGATCGGCCTGGAGCGGACCGGGCGAATCGTCACCGCCGCGGCGCTGCTCTTCGCCTTCGCGGTGGGCGCTTTCGCCACCTCGCAGATCATCTTCATCAAGGAGAACGGGGTCGGGACGGCGCTGGCGGTGCTGATCGACGCCAGCATCATCCGCGCCCTGCTGGTGCCCTCGCTGATGGAGCTGCTCGGTAAGTGGAACTGGTGGGCGCCGGCGCCGCTGCGCCGCCTGCACGACCGGATCGGGATCGGCGAGACGATCCCGGCCGCGCCGGCGCAGGGCGGCGCCGCTGCAAGCTGAGCCCGCTGCGCGCTCAGGCGATCGCGCGGGAGGCGCGGCGGCGGAGGTCGGCGTTGAGCATGCCGGTGACCTCGCTGGGGCGGTCGCCGGCGCTCGGCACCGCGGCGCCGATCAGGCCGCTGGCGCGGAACCCGTAGAGCGGGGCGACGAAGCCGAGCTCGCGGATCTTGCGGACCAGGTTGACGGCGCTGGGAGTGTCGGCGCCGGGGCCGCAGACGACGATCGCGGTCGGGTCGAGGGCGCCGAGCGCCCGCTCCAGCCGCTCGTCGCCGAGCTGGTTTGAGAGGACGAGGACGCGGAACCCGGCGCGGCGCAGCGCCAGGTCGAGCGCCTGGGTGTGGACCTCCTCGGCGTATTCCCCTGAGCTCGAGTCGAGCAGCAGGATGCCGGCCGGGCGCGAGGCGGCGGGCGCGAGGCGGCGGGCGCCGTGCAGCCAGCCGGTCGCCCAGCGCGAGGCGAACTCGAGCTCGGCCTCCCGCTCGGGGTCGGCGGCGAGGCGGTCGATCGCCGGCAGCAGCATCTCCTCCACGGTCCGCTCCAGCGGCCGCACCGCCAGGCTCTCCTCGATCGCCCGGTCGGCGCCGGCCTCGTCGAAGCTCTCGAAGGCGCCGAACAGGCCGTCGTCGCTGGCCGGGGCCGCCTGCCGCTGGCGCGCCAGCTCGATCGCCGAGGAGATGTTGCCGGTCTCGGCGAGAGCGTCGCGCAGCGTCTGCAGCTCGACCAGCTCGTAGTTGCGGTGGTTGCCGACGGTCCGCTTCGGGGTCGGGTACCCGTAGCGCCGCTCCCAGCTGCGCAGGGTGTTGGGGCTGACGCCGAGCACTTCGGCAGCTGCGTTGGTTCGGATTCCGGGCATCTGAAGGGGGAAAGGAGTTGGTTGACGCCGGGTTTCGACGCTGCGCAGGATTCTCCCACCCCCGGGCCCGGGTTTACACAGGTTATGGACGGATTTCGCGATTCTGCTAGCGATCTTGCACGGCCGGCGCTGGCGCGCCGGGCGCCTCCGCGGCCCCGTCCTCGGAGTGCGGCAGCATGATCTCCGAGGCGTCCTCCGGCGTGATGTCCGGGTACAGAGCGCGGATCACGACGATCGCCACCACCCCGCCCAGCAGCTGGAAGAGGACGAAGGAGGGGACCGAGGCGGGGGCGATCCCGGCGAAGGTGTCGGAGAACATCCGGCCGACGTCGATCGCCGGGTTGGCGAAGCTGGTCGAGCTGGTGAAGAAGTAGGCGGCGCCGATGTAGGCGCCGACCGCCGCCCCGGCCAGGTTGCCGCGCCGGGTCCGGGCCAGCGAGAAGATCACCAGCAGCAGGCCGAGCGTCGCGATCACCTCGGCGAAGAGGTGCGACGCCGAGGCGCGGTGGTTGGTCGAGATGCTGATCGCGGTGAGCGCGAACATCGCGTTGGCGGCGACCGCGCCGGCGATGCAACCGCAGACCTGGGCCGGGATGTAGGCGGCGGCGTGCCGCCAGCGCAGCCCGCCGAAGGCGGCGTCGACCAGCGAGACGACCGGGTTGAAGTGGGCGCCGGAGACCGGCCCGAACATCAGGATGAAGGTGAACAGACCGGCCGCCGTCGCCGCCGCGTTCTCGAACAGCTGCAACCCGACGTCGCCGGGCGAGAGCTGGGAGGCGGCGATCCCCGACCCGATCACGGTCGCGGCCAGGAAGGCGGAGCCGAGGAACTCGGCCAGCAGCCGCCGGGGCAGCGGGATCTCGTTCATCTGGCCACCGTTTTCATCGCCCGGGCATCCTATGTATTGACAAACGTGAGTTCAATAGATATATATAAATAGATGACTGTCGATCTGGAGTTGGCACCGAAAACGAAGAGCCCAGCCGGGCAGCCCTGCTGCGAGCCTGTCGTCTACCCGGACGTCGAGCGCGAGCAGGCGCAACGGATCGCGAAGATCGCCAAGGCGCTCGGCGACCCGATCAGGCTGCAGCTGGTCGACGTGCTGCGAAAGCACGCCGGCAAGGTCTGCGTCTGCGAGCTGGTTCCCCTCTTCGATCTCTCCCAGCCGACCGTCTCCCACCACCTCAAGGTCCTGCGCGAGGCGGGCATCGTCGCCTCCGAGCGCCAGGGGCTTTGGGCCTACTACTACGTGATCCCCGATTCCCTGGAGGAGTTCTCCGCATGGCTGAGCTGACCGATTCGAACCCCGGAACTGCAACCTCGACCTGCTGCGCTCCCGAGCAACAGGCAACCTGCTGCGAGCCCTCCGAGAAGGACGGCTGCTGCTCATCCGATTCCTCGACCTGTGGCTGCTCGGCGGGCCAGAAGGACGAGCCGGCGCAGAGCGGCGAGGAGATCCGCGAGGTGGTGCGGGACCGCTACGCGGCTGCCGCGACGAGCGTCCCGTCCGAGGGCGGGGCGTCCTGCTGCGGGACGGACACGGTGCTGAGCGAGGAGGAGGCCAAGGTCTTCGGCGCCGGTCTCTACGGCAAGGGGGAGCGCGAAGGACTCCCGGACACCGCGACCATGGCCTCGCTCGGCTGCGGCAACCCGACCGCGGTCGCCGAGCTCAACGCCGGCGAAACGGTGCTCGACCTCGGCTCCGGCGGCGGCATCGACGTGCTGCTCTCGGCGCGGCGGGTCGAGCCCGGCGGCAAGGCCTACGGCCTCGACATGACCGACGAGATGCTCGCCCTGGCGCGGCAGAACCAGGCCAAGGCCGGGGTCGAGAACGTCGAGTGGCTGCGTGGCGAGATCGAGTCGATCCCGCTGCCGGCCGAATCGGTCGACGTGGTGATCTCCAACTGCGTGATCAACCTCTCCGCCGACAAGTCGAAGGTGCTGGCCGAGGCGGCCCGCGTGCTGCGGCCGGGCGGCCGGTTCGCGGTCTCCGACGTCGTCGCCGACGACGGCATGGACGAGGCGACCCGCAACGACGTCGAGCAGTGGGCCGGGTGCATCGGCGGAGCGCTCACCCGGGGCGAGTTCGAGCGGGCACTGCGCGACGCCGGCTTCGACGCGGTCGAGATCGAGGAAACGCACCGGGTCAACGACCAGGCCGGCTCGGCGATCATCCGGGCCCGCAAGCCGCAGGCCGCCGCCGGGATCTAGGCGGCGCTCAGCGCGCCGACGCCGACCGGCTGCCCCACCGCCCGCGCCCGCCAGAGGGCGGCGTCGGCCTTGTGGAGCAGCTGGTCGGCGTCCTCGCCGTGGTCGGGGCAGGCGACGACGCCGGCCGCGACCGAGATCCGCAGCCCGCCGGCCCGCTCCAGCTCTTCGAGGTTGCCGAGCAGGCGCTCGGCCATCTGAACGCCTTCGACCGTGCGCAGGTTCGGGGCCAGGACGCAGATCGCGTCCTCCTCCAGCGGGAACGCCTCGTCGACGATCCGGATCGCCTCGCGCAGCGCCGCGCCGACGATCGCCAGCACCGTCTCGCGGCCGCCGCCGGGGTCACCGTCGCGGGTCGCCGGGCCGGAGGCGTCGAAGACGGCGAGGCCGAAGGGGTGACCGTAGCGGCGGTTGATCTCGACCAGCTGGTCGAGCCGGCGGCGCATCTGGCCGGGGCGGTAGAGGCTGGCGAGCTCCTCCGTCCGGCCCGCGGGTCCTGTCACCGCCGGGGACCCACGACCCCCTACGGCACCACCCGCGGGAGGGGCGTCCTCGGCAAAAACTGATTGGCGTCGCTCGGCAGCTTCGACCGCGGTCGCGGTCACGGCGCCGAACTCGAGCGCCAGCCGCTCGGCGGCCGCGGCGAAGTCGGCGTCGCCGGCCCCCAGCTCCTGGCGCAGCTTCGCGAGCAGAGCGGCCTGCTGCGCGGAGACCTCGCGGGCGAGGCGGCCGGCCGGCCTCTCGTCCGTACCGTCCGGCGGTCTGATCTCGGTGGCCATCCGGGGACCTTCCCCGAAGCCGCGGATGCCACGAGGCCCAAAAAGTTGCAATTTGCGCCACGACGAGCGTCCAGGACGGATATCCGGGAAGCGCCATTTTCCGCGTTCGTCACCTTGTCCCCGCTATAGGAGGGAGAAAATCCCGAGCGCGACCGGAGAGGGCTCAGTCGATGCTGCGGCGGCCGGCCAGCGCCTTGCCGAGCGTCACCTCGTCGGCGTGCTCGAGGTCGGCGCCGACCGGGAGGCCGCTGGCCAGGCGCGTCACCCGCGCCTCGCCGCGCAGCCGTTCGGCGATGTGGAGCGCGGTCGCCTCACCGGTCGTGGTCGGGTTGGTGGCAAGCACCACCTCCTCCACCCCGCCCCGCTGCACGCGGGCGATCAGCTCGGCGATCTTCAGGTCCTCGGCGTCGATCCCGTCGATCGGCGAGAGGGCGCCGCCGAGCACGTGGTAGAGGCCGCGGTATTCGTGGGTGCGCTCGATCGGGATCACGTCGGCCGGCTGCTCGACCACGCAGATCGTCGCCCGGTCGCGGTCGTGGTCGGCGCAGATCCGGCAGCGCGGGCCCTCGGCGAGGTTGAAGCACTCCTCGCAGAGGCCGACCTTCTCCTTGACTTCGCGGATCGCCTCGCCCAGCGCCAGCGCCTCTTCGTCGGGCGCCCGCAGCAGGTGGAAGGCGAGCCGCTGGGCGGTGCGCTGGCCGATCCCGGGCAGCTTCGAGAGCTCGGCGACGAGGCGCGCGAGCGGTGCCGGGCCTTCGCTCAACCGCCCAGGCCAGGGATGCCGCCGCCGGCGATCCCGCCCATTTTCGAGCTCGCCAGCTCCTGCGCGGCGCGCAGGCCCTCGTTGACCGCGGCCTGGACCATCTCGGCCAGCATCTCGGCCTCCTCGGGGTCGACCGCCTCCGGGTCGATCGCGATCTCGCGCAGGGTCATGTCACCGCCCATCTTCACCTTGACCATGCCGCCGCCGGCGCTCGCCTCGACGACCTCGTCTTTGAGCTGCTCCTGGGCCTGCATCATCTGGTCCTGCATCTGCTGCGCCTGTTTCATCAGGGCGTTGACGTCGAAACCGCCCGGTCCGCCTCGTGCCACCTAACCGACCTCCTCAGCGTCGAACTCGCTCTTAAGTTTCTCCACCAGTGCATCGTGGTCGATCTCGGCCTTCGGCGCGTCCTCGGCAGCCGGCTGCTGCTCCTCGGCAGCCGGCTCGGCGTCGAGCACGACGTAGGTCGGCCGCAGCGCCTCGCCGGCGATCGTGCCGAACGCCGCCGCCACCGCCTCGCGCCGCTCCGGCGACTCGGCCTTGCGTTTGTTGAAGGTGCGGTCGGCCGGGAAGCCGATCTTCAGGCCCTCCTCGTCGAATGTCACCGGCCGCGCCCCCTCGAAGGTGGCGGCCAGAGCCGGCGCCGACTCCTCCAACTGCCCCAGCACCGCAGGCCAAACCCGCTGAATCTCCGCCAGGTCGAGCGGCGCGCTCTGGCCCGCGGGTCCCGCCTGCGGGTCGCCCCCCTCACCTTCCGTGTCATCCGGCGGCCCAACCTCCGCCGGAGCACCCTCCGACCCCCCAGCCTCCGCGCCACCAGGCGGCCCGGCCTCAGCCGGAGCAGGCCCGGACCCTGGCGCTTCAGGGCCACCCGCATCGGCCTCGACCCGAGGGCCGTCCCCCTCCCTCGCATCTGGCGCGGGTGGCGCCGCAGGGGGGACCATCCCCGAGGAAGCTTTAGCTACCGCAGGGGATGGTGGGTCCCCTGCGGCGACAGGACCCGCGCCCCGCCCACCTCCGTCCGGCCCTCGTCCTTCCAACCGCTCGATCCGCCGCAGCAACCCCTCCGTCGACGGATCCAGGTCAGGCCGCGCCGCCTTCAACAAAGCGATCTCGACCGCCATCCGCGCCTCGTCCCCCTCGCGGATCGCGGTCAGGGCGGCGGCGAGGTCGTCGATCGTGCGGACCAGGGACGCCGGGCCGACCGCCGCGGCCTGGGCCTGCAGCCGCGCCTCGTCGGTCGCGGTGACCACGAAGGAAGCGGGAATCTCGCCGGTCGTCTGGATCACCAGCAGGTGGCGCAGGTGGGCGAGCAGGTCGCGAGCGAACTGCGAGGGGTCGCGGCCGGAGCGGGCCATCTTCTCGACCCCGAGCAGCACCCCGCGCGGGTCCTCGGCGGCAACCGCGTCGACCGCCTCGAACAGCAGCTCCGCGTCGGCCGCGCCGAGCATCTCCAGCACGTCTTCGAGCTTCACGTCGGCGCCGCCGAAGGCGACCAGCTGGTCGAGCGTCCCCAGCGCGTCGCGGAAGCTGCCGGTCGCCGAGCGGGCGATCATCGCCACCGCCCCCTCCTCGACCGTGATCGACTCGGTCGCCGCGACCCGGTTCAGGACCTCGGCGATCTGCTCCAGCGAGGGGCGCTGGAAGTCGAAGCGCTGGCAGCGGTCGGCGATCGTCGGCATCACCTTGTGGGCCTCGGTGGTGGCCAGCACGAAGACGGTTTTCGGCGGCGGCTCCTCGAGCGTCTTCAGGAACGCGTTCCAGGCCTCCTTGGTCAGCATGTGCGCCTCGTCGAGGATGTAGACCTTCCAGTGCCCGCCCGCCGGCGCGTAGGCGACCCGCTCGCGGAGGTCGCGGACGTCGTCGACCGAGCGGTTGGAGGCGGCGTCCATCTCGACCACGTCGACGGAGGTGCCCGAGGCGATCGTCCGGCAGGATTCGCATTCCCCGCAGGGCGTGACGGTCGGCCCGCCGCGCTCGCAGTTGAGCGAGCGGGCGAGGATCTTCGCCATCGAGGTCTTGCCGGTCCCGCGCGAGCCGACAAAGAGGTAGGCGTGGTGGACCTTGTCCTGCTCGACCGCGTTGCGCAGGGTGCGGACCACGTGCTGCTGTCCCACGACCTCGTCGAAGGAGCCCGGGCGGTGGCGGCGGTAGAGGGAGGTCGAGGCGTCTGCCATCAGCTCTGCGGCCAGTCTAACCACGGCCCCCCGCCGCCCCGTGGCGAGTTTGCTCGGCTATTCCGAAGAAAAGCGACACGCGGTACGGCGGCGCGCGGCTGTACCGTGCGCCGATGCCGACGGCGGCCCGCACCTGGTTGACGCCCGTCGCCTGGGTGGCCGGGGTGAGCGCCGTCCTGCTGGCGCTGTTCCCGGTCGGGTTCCCCAACTACGACACGATCTACGCCCTCGTCTGGGGCCGGGAAATCGCCGAATGGGTGCAGCCGGACATGGGCGCCGCGCTGGCCCCGACCCCGCACCCGCTGACCGAGCTGATCGGCGCCCTCGCCTCGCCGTTCGGGGACGGCGCGATCACGCTGACGATGGTGATCGCCTACGCCTCGCTTGGGCTGATCGGGTTCTTCGTCTACCGGCTGGGCGCGATCTGGTTCGACCGCTGGGTCGGCGGCGTCGCCGCGGCGATCGTCCTCACCCGCGCCCCCTTCCTCTCCAACGGCCTGCGCGCCTACATCGACCTCCCCTACATCGCCCTCTGCCTGGCGGCGCTGCTGGTCGAGGCGAAGCGCCCCCGCGCCGGCTGGCCGGTGCTCGCCCTGCTCGCCCTCGCCGGCCTGCTCCGCCCCGAGGCCTGGCTGTTCGCCGTCGCCTACTGGGCCTGGCTGGCGCTCGAGATCCGCCCGAGCGGCAGAGGTCATGGGGACATACCGCCCACAACCTCTGCCACGCAGGGGTCCCGGGGGCGCAGATGGAAGGTTGGTTGGCGGTGGGAGCGCGACACGCCCGCGCTGGCCTGGCTCGGGGCGCTGGCCCTGGCGGGGCCGATCCTCTGGGCGCTGTTCGACCTGCTCACGACCGGTAGCCCGACCTACTCCTGGACCGGGACCAAAGAGACGGTCGAGACGCTGGAGCGCCAGACCGGGCCGGTCGACCTCGTCCTCTACGGCCCGCGGCGGCTCGGTGAGGTGCTGCAGTGGCCGGGCATGGTCGGCGCCTTCGGCGGCATCGTGCTCGGGCTCGCCTTCCTGCGCCGCCGCTCGGCGCTCGGCGTCGCCGCCGCCGCCCTGGCGCTGGCCGCCTTCGCCCTGCTCGCCTGCGGCGGCCTCGCGATCCTCCCCCGCTACACGATGCTCGCCGCCGCGGTGCTCGCGATCTTCGCGGCGCTCGGCCTGCTCGGCTGGCGGCTGCTGGCGCCCGGCCACCCGGGGCGGCGGCCATGGCAGCTGTTCGCCGCCGCGGTCGCGCTGATGTTCGTGCTCTGGGCGCCCAACCAGTGGGACCTCGACTCGCGGGTCGACACCGACCTCACCAACCAGGCCCGGATCGAGCGCGACCTCAGCGAGCTGGTCGACGAGGGCGCCTTCGAGCCGCTCTGCGGCCCGATCGCGGTGCCCAACCACCGCGCTGTCCCCCGCCTCGCCTTCAACCTCGACATCCGCCCGACCCAGGTCGTCAGCGCCAGCGCGGAGGGCGCGCCGGGGCGCGGCTACTTCGTCGCCCCCGCCTCCGACTTCACGATCCACAACTTCATCCTCGACCCCGGCGACCCGACCGACTTCGACCTCGACGTCCCCCCCGGCTTCGACCTCGTCGCCGAGAACGAGTCCTGGCAGGTATTCAGGCGCTGCTAGCGAGCGGGCGGCCGGTCAGCCGCCGTGCTCGACCGCCTCGACCGCGGCGTGGGTCTGGGCGGCGAGGTCGGGGTCGGCGAGGTCGACCGCGGGTGGCAGCTCGACGTGGAGGTCGTTGGAGGGGTCGAGGCGGACGCGGGCGGCGTCGCACCGGAAGTCGAGGACGTGGCCGCCGCGCCGCCGCGCCGTGTCGGCGAAGTGCAGGTGGTAGCCGCCGATCTCGATGCCCTCGGCGTAGGCGGGGAACCGGAAGCCGACCATCGTCCCCTCGACCTCGGTCAGCTCGAAGACGTGCTGCTGAGCGGCGACCACCTCGGCCAGCGGCTGGTAGGGCGGCTGCTGGGCCGGAACCGAGCGGGCGCGGACGGATGCGAAGCGGCCGTCGAGCCGGACCGCGCAGGACGTCCCCGCGGGGACCAGCGCGTCGATCCGGGCCAGCAGCTCAGCCTGGTCGAGCGGCCCCTCGACCCGCTCCTCGATCGTCGGCGCGAACCTGGTCACCACGGCGAACGGGGTCCGCGCGTCAGGCGCGACCGGGTGCAGGTGGCCGTCGACGTCGGCGCGCAGGAACTCGCCGTCCACCGCGACCATCTCGCCGTCGAGCCGGTTCAGCGTCCCCAGTCCGAGGTCGCCCTGCTCGGCCAGCTCGGCGAAGCTGAGGTCGCCCTCGAAGGCGCCGTCGAGCAGCGCCCCCACCGTCGAGGCCTGGAACAGCACGTGCGGCTGGTGGCCGGCATGCAGGTCGCCCCTGCTCATCGCCTCCACGTGCAGCGCCCTGATCCACCGCTCGTCCAACACACCCACATCCTCCCAGCCGCTGCGCAACGCCGGCCGAACGCTCGGTCGTGCGAGCATCCACTCCGTGGCGGCAATCGAGCTCAGCGGCGTGGTCAAGCGGTTCGGCCCGATCACCGCGGTCGACGGGCTCGACCTCGAGGTGCCGGAGGGCATCTGCCTCGGCCTGCTGGGGCCGAACGGGGCCGGCAAGTCGACGACGATGCGGCTGTTGACCGGCCAGGCGATCGCCGACGCCGGCACCCTGCAGGTGCTGGGACACGAGCTGCCCGCCGACTCGAAGGCGGCGCGGGCGGAGATGGGCGTGGTCCCGCAGCTCGACAACCTCGACGTCGACGTCACCGTTGAGGACAACCTGGCGATCTTCGCCCGCCTCTACCGGGTGCCCGACGTCGGTGCGGCGGTCGACGCGGCGCTCGACCTCGCCCGCCTGCGGGAGCGCCGCCGCGACGCGGTCGACGAGCTCTCCGGCGGGATGCGGCGCCGCCTCCTGCTCGCCCGCGGCCTCGTCCACCAGCCGCGGCTGGTCCTGCTCGACGAGCCGACGGTCGGGCTCGACCCGCAGATCCGCACCGAGCTGTGGACGCTGATCGGCACGCTGAAAGCGCGGGGTACGACGATCCTGATGTCCACCCACTACATCGAGGAGGCGGAGCGACTGGCCGACGAGGTCGCGGTGATGCACCAGGGCCGGATCATCAGCCGCGGCACCCCGACGGCGCTGATCGGCGAGCACGCCGGCCGCCAGACCGCCGAGGTCTACGGCCCGGCCGAGCGGCTGACCACGGTCCGCGCCGATGCCGAGTCGCAGGGCTTCCGGGTGCGGCCCGCCGGCCCGGCGATCGCGATCGTCGGCTCCGAGCGGGCGGTCGACGGCATCGTCCCCCAGGACGCGGTCTGGCGCGCCGCCTCGCTCGAGGACGTGTTCGTGCTGCTGACCGGCGAGGAGGCCGAGTGAGCTCCCCCACCACCATCGCGCGGTTCCTTGTTGGCCCTGCGGGCGAAAAAGGAACCGCGCGATGAGGCGGCTGGAACCGGCGGCGATCGCCGGGGTGATGAGCCGCGAGGTCGCCAACTTCCGCACCTACTGGAAGGGGACGACCTTCTCCAGCGTGCTGGAACCGATCGTCTACCTGCTGGCCTTCGGGCTCGGGCTCGGCGCGACCCTGGTCGACGAAGTCGCCGGCATCCCCTACATCGAGTTCGTCGGCACCGGGATGGTCGCCACCGCGGTGATCTTCGCCAGCGCCCTGCCGGCGATGTTCGGCACCTTCGTCAAGCACCGCTTCCAGAACACCTACCAGGCGATCCTCGCCGCCCCGGTCGACGTCGAGGAGCTGGTCAGCGCCGAGATGCTGTGGATCGGCGCCCGGGCCGGCTTCTACGGCTGCTTCCCGCTGCTCGTCACCTTCGCCTTCGGCCTCGACCCGGCCTGGGGGATGCTGCTGGTGCCGCTGTTCGGCTTCGTCACCGCGCTCGGCTTCGCCGGCTTCGGGGTCGCGATGGCGGCGAGCGTCGCCAAGATCGACCAGTTCAACTACGTGACGGCGCTCTTCGTCACGCCGCTCTTCCTCGTCGCCGGCAGCTTCTTCCCGATCTCCGGCCTGCCCGAGGGGCTGCAGGCGCTGGCCCAGATCAACCCACTGCACCAGCTGGTCGAGCTGGTCCGCGGCGCCGCCTTCGGCTTCGCGACGGAGGATCTGCTCCGCTTCGCCTTTTTGGTCGGCTTCGCACTGCTGACCTGGCGGATCGCGATCGCCCGCATGCGCAAGCGCCTGATCGACTGAAAAAAGTGGACCGTGCGGCCGCCTTCGAAGCGAGGCCACCGGGCGTGTGCGTCGTTTTTGGCTCGGGCCGGGCTTCCCTGCGGCACCCGCGGCATCCGCTTAAGGCTGCTTCCTTCCGGACCTGACCTGATTCGCGTGCCCACGTCGCGCAGGACCCGACCGTCAACGCCGCTGCGACGCACCGGCCCCGACGGCCAGCTCCTCAGAGCGGATTTTCGGCCCCGCTAGAGCGGATTGCGGGTTACAAGGCACCGCTGATTCCCCGCCTAGCACGGTCCACCCGCCATCCTACTCGGCCCGCGTAGGATGCGGCACTTGCCAGCGCTGCCGCTGCCAATCGCGGAGATCCAGGTGGACACCGGGTCGTTCTTCGTGATCGTCCTCGTCGCCGCGGTCGCCGCAACCACCGTGGCGACCGTGCCGGGCCGGTTCGTGCCCCCGGTCGTGGTGCTGGAGATCTTCCTCGGGATCGTGGTTGGGCCCGAGGTGCTCGGCCTCGCCCACGACGACGAATTCGTCGACTTCTTCGCCAACCTCGGCCTCGGGATGCTGTTCTTCTTCGCCGGCTACGAGATCGACTTCGGCCGCATCAAGGGCAAGCCGATGCGGCTCGGGCTGTGGGGGTGGGCGACCTCGATCGTGATCGCCCACGCGATCGCCTTCGGCCTGATGCTGGGCAACGTCGTCGACTCCTCGATGTACGTCGGGGCGGCGATCGCGACCACCGCGATCGGGACGCTGATCCCGATCCTCCGCGACGCCGGCGAGCTGAAGTCCCGGTTCGGCACCCACCTGCTGGCGGCGGGCGGTGCCGGCGAGTTCGGGCCGATCCTCCTGATCACCCTCTTCCTCTCGACCGAGAAAATCTGGCACGAGGCGCTGATCCTGGTCGCCTTCGTGGTGCTGGCGATCGTCGTCGCGCTGATCTCGGTCCAGCTCGCGCCGCGCGGCTGGCGGGTGCTCGAGCGCACCTTCGAGGCCAGCAACCAGCTCGCCGTGCGGGTCACGGTGGTGCTCATCTTCGGGCTCGTCTTTCTGGCCGGCAAACTCGGCCTCGACGTCCTGCTCGGCGGCTTCGTCGCCGGCCTGATCGTCCGCGTCGCGCTGCGCGGACAGGAGCTCCGGATCTTCGAGTCGAAGCTGAACGCAGTCGGCTTCGGCTTCTTCATCCCCTTCTTCTTCGTGGTCAGCGGCATCGAGTTCGACATCGACGCGCTCGGCTCGCTCAGCGCGATCCTCAAGCTGCTGCTCTTCTTCTCGCTCTTCCTCGTCGTCCGCGGCCTGCCGGCGATGATCTTCTACCGCGGCACCTTCAACCTCCGCGACCGCGGCGCCCTCGCCTTCTACTGCGCAACCGAGCTCCCCCTGGTCGTCGCAATCACGACGATCGCGGTCGAATTGGGCCACATGGAGAGCTCGACCGCCGCCGGCCTGGTCGGCGCCGCGATGCTCTCGACCCTGGTCTACCCCTTCCTAGGCCTAGCCCTGCGCGGCCACTTCAAGCGGGAGGACGACACCCCCGCGCCGGTCGTATCATCAGAGGCCCAGGGCGCGTAGCTCAGTGGGAGAGCGCTCGCTTCACACGCGAGAGGTCGTTGGTTCGAAACCAACCGTGCCCATTGGATTCCCCTTTGTAGAGCCAAAAACCGGGCTGTGGTTCGAGACCAGTCCCGAACTTGGCTCCACAGCTCGAATCGCAGAACGGCCGCGAC